>Ga0126373_10003743_pt1 | contig 11454 bp, 7 predicted proteins | sample PanSoiMetPlot_11_FD_92545 | JGI IMG/M metagenome (GOLD analysis project Ga0126373, IMG submission 92545) | Tropical forest soil microbial communities from Panama - MetaG Plot_11 | ecosystem: Environmental > Terrestrial > Soil > Tropical forest > Bulk soil | place: Panama | collected 2016-02-17
GCGGATCGCCAGTTGGCATGCCGCGTACCGGCGCTTCGGGACGAACCCGCGCCGGCAGCGGCCCAGCGTCGACGCTCTCACCCGGCGGCTCGCCCGCTCCGGACGGCTACCGCGCATCAGTCCGTTCGTCGACGCCTACAACGTGGTGTCGATCACCCACGGGGTTCCCGCCGGCGCGTTCGACCTCGACCGCGTCGACGGCGACATCACGGTGCGCTTCGCCCGGAGCGGAGACGCGTTCACCCCGCTGGGCGAGCCGGACACCGTCGAGGAGCCGCACCTGGGCGAGGTGATCTACGCCGATCACTCCGGGGTGCTGACCCGCCACTGGAACCACCGCGACGCCGACCGCACCAAGGTCACCACCGAGTCGCGGCGGGTACTGGCCGTGCTCGAAGCGGTCGAGAACGCGCACCACGCCGCGGTGGATGCGGCCGCGAGCGACCTGGCGGCCCTGCTCGGCCCGCGCGCAAAGGCGGTCGCGGTTCTAGAGTTGGCCGGGTGAGCAACCTCGACCGAACGCCGGATCTGAGCGTCTGCGGCGGCCGAGCAGGCGTCGCGACGGCACCGGTGCACGAAGTGTTCGCCGGCCGCGAGGTGCTGCTCGGCGAGAGCACCAAGGTGCGCCGGCTGCTACCGAATCTCGGGCGCCGGCTGGTGGGCCCCTGGTGCTTCGTCGACCACTACGGTCCCGACGACATCGCGGCCGGGCCGGGCATGCAGGTCCCGCCGCATCCACACATGGGCCTGCAGACGGTGAGCTGGCTACTCTCCGGCGAGGTGCACCACCGCGACAGCCTCGGCAACGACCAGCTGATCCATCCCGGCGAGCTCGGGCTCATGACGTCCGGGCACGGCATCGCGCACGCCGAGCAGTCGCCCGTGCCGCATCCGGCCCTGCTGCACGGCGTCCAGCTATGGGTGGCGCTGCCCGACCAGACGCGCGAGGTGTCGCCGGGCTGGTCGCATCACGCCGCGCTGCCGCGCTTCGCCGACGCGGGGGTGACCACGACCGTGATCATGGGCGAGTTGGCCGGCGCCGCCTCGCCCGGGCAGGCGTACTCCCCCATCGTCGGCGCGGACGTGGCGTTGGACCCGGACGCTGACGCGCTGCTGCCGCTCGAGCCGGACTTCGAGCACGCCGTGCTCACCACGCTCGGCACCCTCGACGTCGACGGTGTCGAGCTCACGCCCGGCTCGATGCTGTACCTGGGTTGCGGCCGGCGCGATCTGCGGCTGCGATCAGCTTCCGGGGCGCGCATCCTGCTGCTCGGCGGTGAGCCTCTCGGCGAGCAGATCGTCATGTGGTGGAACTTCGTCGGCCGGTCCAGCGACGAGATCGCGGCTGCCCGCGAGCAGTGGATGAGGGGTGAGCGGTTCGGCGCTGTCGCCGGGGGCGGCGATCCGCTGGCGGCTCCGCCGATGCCTCCGGGTCGGCTCAAGCCGGGCGGCGCCGTGCGATGAGCGCTCGCGCGAAGAGCCCAGCCGCCGCCACGCGGCCCGCGCCGTAGGCGCGGAGCGGAGCCGCGGATGCACCCGAGCGGAGCGAGCGGTGCGGCCGCGGATTCGCCCCGGCGGGATGAGTTAGCGGACGATCAGCGTGACGCTGACCTGGTGCACGAGTGTGCCGCTCTTGCCCGTCACCCTGACGGTGAACGTCCCGCGCAGTGTGGACCCGGTGGTGCGCACACGCAGCGTCGAACTGCCCGGCGCCGCGACCGGGTTGGCCGACCAGGACACGATCGAGCCGCTCGGTACGCCGCTCACCGACAACGTCACGTTGCCCGCGAAGCCACCCAGCGACCCTACAGCCACACTGTACGACGCGGTCTGACCGCGAATGACCGAGATCGACGACGGGCTGGCCGAAAGCGTGAAGTCGCGGGCCCGGACAGTGAGCCCCACCGTGGCGGTGCGGGTGATCGCCCCGCTTGTTCCGGTCACGGTGAGCTGGTAGGTGCCGCCCGGCGCTGTCGCAGCGGTCGCGATGGTTAGCTGCGACGTGCCGGCCGTGCTCACGGTGGCTGGAGTGAACGTCGCCGCGCCGACCGACCCGGGCAGTCCGGCCAGAGACAGTGCGACGTCGCCCGTGAAGCCGTTCAGCGACCCGACCGAGACCGTGTAGTTCGCGGTGGCACCGGCGTTGACAGTCTGCGCCGAGGGCGCCGCGGCGAGGGTGAAGTCGGGCGGTGCCGGCACGACGAGCGTGGCGGTCGCGGTGTGCGTCGTCGCGCCGCTGGTGCCCGTGAGGGCGAGCGGGTAGCTGCCCGGCACCGCAGTCGCGTCCGTCGTGATCGCCAGCGTCGACGTGCCACTGCCGGTAACTACAGCTGGGCTGAAGGTCGCGGAGCCGACCGACGCCGGTAGCCCAGCCACCGACAGGCTGACGTCGCCGGCGAAGCCGTTCACGGCATTCACCGACACGGTGTATGACGTGCTGCCGCCTGCGGCCACGGTGACCGACGTCGGCGCGAGGCTCAGCGTGTAGTCGGGCGTGGTCGCAAGGTGCTGGTACGCCGCGAGCACGTCCAGTCGCCCGTACCCGAAGTCGGCATCGACGCCCGGTGTGCCCAGGTCGGCGGCGGCGCCTTCCAGCGCCGCCGCCTGCTGGTCGGCCGTCAGGCCGGGGAATGCCCCGAGCAGCAGCGCCAGCGCGCCCGACACGTGCGGTGCTGCGATCGAGGTTCCCGTCTCGGTTACGTAGCCGCCGTAGAGGTCGCTGGTGCGCACGTCGACGGCAGGCGCGGTCAGGGCCGGGGCGGTCGCGCCGGCGCACGACGACGATCCTCTACTGCTGTACGGCTAGATCGCGTCGGTGTCGTCGGTGCCGCCGACGGCGAACGCTTCGGGGAGGTTGGCCGGGCTCGGCACAGTGCCCGGCGTCGGCCCGTAGTTGCCGGCCGCGAACACGGGCAGGATGCTCGCGGCGCGCAGGTTGCGCAGGTCGAGCTGGAAGTCGAGGGCGCAACTGGTGGTCGACATCGTCCACGAGTCGTTGACGACGTTGGGCGCGTCCGGGGTCGACGGGTCACCGTCCGGGTCGAGCAGCCATTGGAATCCTTGGTGGATTCCGGTCGTCGTCGCCTGGCCCCGATCGTTGAAGATCTTTACGGCGATCCATTTCGCTTCCGGCGCCATCCCGATCGACGTGCCGCCGGCGGCGCCCCCCACCATGACGCCCATGGCCTGGGTGCCGTGCCCGTTGACGTCGGTGGGCGTCGCGTGCTGACCGTTCGGGTCGTACCAGCTGTTCGTGCCGCCGCGCCAGCTCGCGGCCAGGTCCAGGTGGCTCGCGTCCACGCCGGTGTCCATGCCGGCGACCACGACGCCCTGGCCGCGGTAGCCGATGTCCCACATCGCCGGCGCGTTCACGACGGCGAGGTTCGGCTCGGCGATGCTCGTCGTTGTTGCAGCCGGTGCCTGGATGGTGAGGTCGGCTTGCACGGCGGCGACATCCGGGCGGGCCGCGAGCTCACGGATCACCGCGGGCGTTGCAGTGACAGCCACGGCGTCGGCAATCCACAGTGGCGTGACCCGGGAGACGGATGCCCGGTGCCGAGCCAGCAGGTCGAGCACACCGCGTTGCGCCTGTACAGCATGGCTGCGCAGTGTGCGTTCTACTGCGGCGAGGTGCGCCGCCCGGGTCGGCGCGTGCAGTCCGGCCACATTGGCCTGCGACTTCAACACGACGATGACGTTCGACTGAGCAGGCCGCGCGGCTGCGGTCACCGGCGCCACCAGGCCGGCGGTGACGAGCGCGAGCACCAGCGGGAGAGGCTTCATCGCACCTTCACGTGCTCGACTTGTGCGTTGCCGAGGAGGACGACGACTCGGGCGCCGCGCTGGACGAATTCACCTGGATTGTTGAACACGTAGTAATACGTGACGCCCGGCTTGAACGCCCCGGTGTGCGAGTGGCTCATGAGCAGGTCGTGTACGACCAGCCCCGTGTGTTCGTCCACTACAGCCGGAGGTGTTGCCGCGTCGTGCAGGGCGTTCGCCTTGTCCGGATCGATCACCTGGAACCGGAGGTCGACAAGTCCTCCGCCTCCGGTGACTGCGACCTGGGTGATCTTCACCCCGCTCCGATCGGCGAGGCCCGAGGCGCTGACGACAGGACGAGCCCACGACGCGGGCACGTTAACCTGCCGTGCCGCATGCCCGCTGCGAGTCATCCACAGCACGAACGTGGTCACCAGCGCCACCGCCACGGCGCCAGTGACCACGCCGAGCAGGCGCACCCCGCGTGCGGTACGGATACCTGCACGCGGCGGCGGGGGGTCCAAAGTGGCCTGCCCGCTCATGGGTGAATGAATGTCAGCATCCCTCCGCCGGTCGCAGGCGCCGGATCGGCACTGGTCTGCGGACCGTTGGTGAGATGAAGGTTCCGGTTGTACAACGGGAATCCGTGGACACTCGGCGCCGTACTGCTCGGTACGGTGGCGATCGCGTCCTCCGTGCCTCCAGCCGGGATCGTCTCGGCGGCGGCGTCGAACGGGTTGGTCCGCAAGTGGGCGTCCCGGGCAACCACGTGCTCATGCATGCCCAGCAGCGCCATCGAGGTGTTGTCGAATCCCGCGTTCACATATCGCAGAAGTAGCCGCTGCGGTGCTGCCGCGGTGATCACCGGGGTATCCGGGTAGGCCTTGCCGTTGATCAGCCAGTACGTTGCCTGGTAGATGTACATGTCGTAGGTGTCAGGGGCGGCATTGAAGTTCGGGTCCACCGCGCCGAGCACCACGGTGGCCTCCGTGTCATAGGCCGTCGCCGGGTCGTCGTAAGCCTGGCCAGCCGTCGCGGAGCGGACGAGCAGCGCGCCGGACAGTCCCATTGCCGCCTGCCGCCCCTCGCTGCCGCCGGCCTGGTAGAGGTACGTCCCGGGTGCGCTGGCCGTGAACGACACGCTGCCCGACAAGCCGGCCGCGATGTCGGTGGGGCCCGCATCGAAGCTGATGCCTGGGATCTCGAATGTCAGCGTGTGCCCGGCAGGCAACCCATTGGTGATGTTGAGCGTGACGGTGTCGCCTTCATGCGCCTCCAACTGCGGCCCGGGCAGGGTGGGTGCGGCCGACCCGCAGGCGCCGGTGTGAAACCCCCAGATCGGCACGCTGACCGAACTGACCAGCGCCGCGTTGCCCGGCTCGGCGCACAGATCAATGGTGACCGGAGCGGCCGAGGAGGCCGTCGAACCCGCTGCGACCAGGCCGGCCGTAATCATGACCAGTACGACCAGCGCCCTCGTCAGTCGAGGCAACCGCGGCTTCATGGCTGCAAACTTGCTCATCGCCACTGTCTCCTTTGCCTCGCTGCTCACGGCGCGTCGTAGACGAGGGCGAGCAGGTTCCCCCACGTCGAGAAGGGTGTCGGGCTAGGACCCGTCCAGCGCTGGGTGTGGATGAGCACCCGGACCTGGCCGTTGTACGCACCGGTGCCGATGTACTGGCTGGCGGAACCGGGAAGTGTCCACGTCGAGCTCACGTCAGTCGAGCCCACGGTCTGTGGCTGCGCAGGGCCGAGACCACCGCCTGGTGTCGGCAAGGTCACCCATCCTGGCGACGCGGCCGTGGCGCAGTTGGCCGCGCCCAGAGCCGTCCAGTTGCAGATCTTCACGGTCTGCTGCGGAGCAGCCGCCCCGGTGAAGGTCGGACACGTGGTCCCCGAGGTTGCCTGGCAGTTCTTGCCCTTGTAGGTCACCTTCAGGTTCGTCGACCCGGCCCTTACGCCGCTGAACGAGCCGTACCAGTCGTTGGCCAGTCCGGTAATCGTCGCACCGCTAAGGTGACTGGCAGCCGCGGTACCGAGTTGACCACGCGCCACTGTCCACGTCGTTGTGCCCTGTCCTGCGGTGACCTGCAGGACCTCATTGTCGATCCGGATGTAGTAGCCCGGCGTAGTCGGGAACCCAGCCGTCGACGCGACGGTAATCGTCGTCTGCCCTGCGGTCGTTGCAGTCGGCCGCGTCGTGGTACGCGGGTTGACCTGGTAGTAGTTGGTGTCGTCGACGGCCAAAGCCGACGCCGAGCCGCTCTTCAGCACGCCGCTGAGGATCGCCGTCGACGCAGCCGCGGTGAAGCAGCCACCCGGCGGATCGACGCGCAACAGCGTGCCCATGCCGCCGAAGCCCTCATCGAAGTTCGTGAACTCGTTGAGTGCGTGGCTGTGCCACGGGAAGTACCACTCACCGCAGATGTTCTGGGTGGTCGTGCCGGCGGGCAGCGTTCCCTTGTAGCCGAGGTACGGGCTGCCGCTGTACCAGGTGTTGCTGTCCTTGAACGTCACATCCCGGTAGTTCGGCGGCGGAACCGGCAGCGGATTGGTGCCCGGGTCCCAGTGATCCTGGTCATCCCAGCGCAGCAGGAAGTCCTCGGTCTGCCCGGCTCCGATCGTCTCGCCGAAATGCTCGGTGAACGCCGGGGCCCCACCGGGGGCGGTCATCAGCCGACCGTCCTGGGCGATCTGGGTCGTGTGATTGCCGTGCGGGTGGAACGGGTGATTGTCCACGCCGGCGTTGACCATCCGGATCAGGCCTGGCTGCGGGTTGCTCGGGCTGTTCGGCTGGATGCGTACGAGCGCTCCGTACGGCTGATTCGGCAGCAGCCCCGAGCCGTTGTCCTGGATCGTGTCCGGGAAGCTGCGCCCGTTGATGGTGAAGTACCGGTTGTCGCGGGAATTGAAGTCGTACGTGGCTCCGATCTCCACTGCGTGATGCAGGAACGGATCGATGTCGGCGAGCAGCGCTAGATACTCGCGGCTCGGGTCGAACTGCGTCGTGGATGCGCCGTAGGCGAAGTTGGCGCCGAGGCTCGGGCGGATGACCAGGGCGCCGTACAGGCCCATCTCGACCTGCTTCGCGACATCCGAGCCGCTCTCATAGAGGTACGTGCCCGCGTTCGTCGCGGTGAAGCGATAGGTCACCGTGCCGCCGTTCGCGGCCGCCTCGGTCGTCAACAGGCCGGCTGTGCCTCCGGTCCATGTCACGTCCTGCTGTCCTGGGAAGACAACGGAAGTCGGCTCCGCAAGGTGGTTCGTCAGGTTGACCTCGATCGTCTGTCCCTCGGTTGCGCACAGCACAGGGCCCGGGCTCTGGAAGTGACCGTTGTCCACGCCCGGGTTGTCGTAGCTCCACATGAAAACGCTGTTGCCGTCCGGGGTTTCGATGTAGCCGGTCTTCGTCTCGAGGTTGAAGGTGTGCGCAGTGCCGTTGACCGTGCCGGGGGTGCAGACCATGCCCACCTTGGGTGCGCCTAGCGGCAGCGCCGACCCGTGGCCGGCCACGGCGATCAGCGAGCCGGCGGTGAGCGCCAGAACCGTTCCCAGGCGCCACATCTTGTGCGTCATAGTGCTCTTCTTTCCGCGGCGCGCGGTCGCCTGCTCAGACATAGGTCTGGCTCACGTCGCTCTGGGCGGGCAGCGCGCTCGAGTACACGCGGACTTCGGTTTGCATACCGCCGGGTCCGGGCGGCGCCCCGAAATTGGAGAGTCTTCGCCAGTCTCGGTTCTTGAACCGGTAGACGTTGTATGCGCCCATGGTGTCCGATCCCGACGGGCGACTCGCGTCGTAAGCCGGCGCGGTGAACAACACGTCGCGGGCCTCGCCCGGTCCGACGTAGAGCGTGTTCGTCAAGTACGTCTTGTCGACGCCGTCCTTGCCCAGCCAGGACGCATCCTGTCCGATGACCTTCATGGATATGCCCGGCAGCTGCATCGAGTGCTGCTGATACCCGAGGTTGGCCAGGCGCAACAGGACGCGATCGCCCGGGTTCACCTGGATGAGCGCCGAATTGGGCTGGCTGTAGTCGGTGGCGTTGCCGTAGTTGGCGTTCGGGGTGCCGATCCGCATCGGCTCCGGCAGGCTCGGGCTGTCGTTAGGCAACAGCGTCTGCGGGTAGCACCGGCCGTTCAGGGTGAACCATTGCGGGTTGTAGTCGGTGGCGATCGACTCTTGAATGTCGCGGTCGCCGTCGTGGAAGTGCTTCCACACCTCGTTGAGCAGAATGGCAAAGTGCCGGTCGTAGGCGGTGGATCCGTTGCCGTCGTTGTACGCATAGCCGAGCGGTGCCGTGTCGGCGCCACCCTCCTGCCGGGCTTTGGCCAGCGACGCGGTGCCCATGTCCTGCAGCGGCCGCACGAACACGATGCCGGTCATGCCCATCTGCACGTGTTCCACGTCCTCGAAGTGGCAGTGGTACATGTAGGTGCCTTCGCGGTGCGGACGGTAGAAGTAGGTGACCTGCTTGCCGATGGGTACCGCGACGGAAACCTCAGGCACGCCGTCATTGAGCGGAGACGGAACGTCGAAACCGTGCCAGTGGATCGTGTGCGAGTCGGTCAGGTCCGGCCGCTGCACAAGGCCCAGATTCGTCAGCGTGATCTTGATGTCGTCGTCCTGCCGGAAATTCAGATGGGGCGCGGTGTGCTTCGTGTGCCCCTTGTAGGCCGCCTCGAGCTGGTCGACGGTCAGGGTCGGGTCGACCCTGACGAAGCCGAAGATGTAGACGGGATCGCCCTCCCGGCCCGGCAGAGACATATACCCATCGGTAGCGACCAGCGAGAGCGCCGTTGTGCTGGCCGCCGAGGCTGAACCCACCAGCCCGGACCGCAGCGCGGCCCCCACGGCTACCGCGCCGGCGGCGCCCAGCCCCGCAGCCTTGAGGAAGTCTCGTCGAGCCAGGCCCTTCTGCCGTTCCATGGCGGCCCCCTCGTTCATGGCAGGATCACCGGGACACCGGGAAGCACCTCATCGGCGCCGAGGTCCCACGGCGTACGCATTCGAAGCGTGCGCAGCACCGGCCGGTACTGGCTGTCGTAATCTCCTGGTGTCGGCGATAGCAGGGACACGCTGTACGGCGCCTGTATGCCCAGGCCGGTGCACGGGTTCAGCGCCGTTGCCGGCGTCGGGAACGCGGTGTTGGAGCAGCGCACGCCGCGGTCGATGGCAGGCGACGCGGTGGTGATGTGGTAGTCGCCCGTGAGCCCCACCGGCGGATCCGCGCCGGTGATCGTCACCGCCGCCTGCTGCGGATCGAGGCGCGAGCCGGAGACCGCGAGCTCATCGACGAACGGCGCAACGAACAGTGGATCCTCACCAATTCGGTTGCCCTGACCACCCGGCACCGCGCGCTGCACCCCGTCCGGCCCAAGGATCTGCCCGTTGGTCAGGGTCGAGTAGCGCGGCGTGAAGGTATCGGCACTGTTCCCGGTGCCGTGGATCTCGAAGTCGATGAAGCCGTTGTCGGTCAGCGCAGCTCCCGGCCCGAACTGGGTGAGCGTCATCGCGTCGTTGTTCCAGAAGATGTTGTTGAACAACGCCACCGGGTTCGAGAAGTGCGGCGCACCTGCTGGCAGCATTGCCTGGAACGCTGGTTCGTTCGCCTCACTGGTCAGACCTGCGCCGTGCGGCACGCCGACTTGTGAGGACTCGGACGAGCCCGTCGTCACGTTGTTGGCGATCGTGTTGTTGATGATGCGCATGTTGGACGAGTCGTCGAGCATGATGGCGCCGCCGAGATCAGCCGCCAGGTTGTTCACGATCATGTTGTTGCGGATGTTGATCGGCTGAGTGAGGGCGTTGAGCATGAAGATGCCGCCGCCATCGTCCAGGGTGCTCGTGTTGCTCTGGATCAGGTTGCGGTCGACGTTCACCGCTCCGGATCCGTCGCCGAGCCCGCCGCCGACCGGCAGTTCGCTCTCGATGGCGATGCCACCGCCGCTGTCGACAGCCTCGTTGTAGTAGATCTTGTTGTCGTGGATGTTGCCGCCGGGGCTAAGTCCGATGTGCGAGAGGCCACCGCCGTACTCGACGCCGAAGTTCGCGCAGATGATGTTGTTGGCCACGTCGTAGTTGTTGGATCCGTAGAAGATCCCGAGACCGCCGGACGAGGTCAGCCCGCCATTGCCGATCAACCGATCGTTGGCGACCCGGACGTTGTAGTTGTGGCTGCCATGCACGAACGGCTGGCCGATGCCGATGCCACCGGCGAAGATTCCGCCGTTGTTCTCGAGCACATTGTTGGTCAGCTGCATGTTGTTGACGCTCGCCTGCAACTGCACGCCGCCGGCCCCGTCACCGTGCCCCGTCATGAGGCCGAGGCCGTCGATGCGGGCACCACCGAACCCGGCGCTGTCCTGGCCGTTCGGCAGCGCGGGCACGTTGTATGCATCGGTGGCCTTGGCTACAACGGTCAGGTCAGCGCCTCGAAGCACCGTGCTAGCCGCCCCACTGGTGAATGCCGGAAGCACGTACGGTGCATTCGCCGCCACGGTCGCGTCGAAGCCCGCGAAGTTCTGCTGGAAGAAGCGGCCGTCGATAATGCTGCCCTTGATGTTGAACCGCGGGTCCTCCGGATCGCGGCCCTGGAATTCGTGCGCGCCGATGATGCCGCCGGGGCCGAGCCCTTGGATCTTCAGCGGCTTCCAGACGAGGACGTTCTCGTTGTAGGTGCCGGGCGACAGAACCAGCAGGCTGCCGGCCGCCGCACCGTTGATCGCATCCTGTAGCGCGGTTTGGTTCGTCCCGACCGGTGGCGGAGGCGCAACGTTCACGACCGGCGGGTTGTACGTAACGGTGCCCACCGTGCCGCGCACATGGAGGGTGACGCCGTTGACGCTGGATACGCCACCGCCACCAGGATTCGTGTTCGCCGTGACGATGGCGAGCTGCTTGGGACCTGGTGGGAACAGTGCCGAAATGGTCGGCACGTTGATCACGATCGTGTCGGGGGTGCTCGTGGTTCCCGGAGTCCAGCTGGCGATGCCGAGGTTAGATCTAGTCAAGGTGGTGACTGCGCCGGTCCGGACGTCGGTCAGCGTGACCCGGCCACCGGTGGCCCCGGCCGCGCCCGCGATGCCGATGAAGTCACCCTGGATCGTGACCTGACGGCCACCGGTCGGGCCCACGACCGGCGTGGAAACCTGCAGCAGCTCAGGCCGTGCGGGATCGGACGGATCGGGGGCGATCCCGCCGGCTGCTCCCGCCGGGTCCTGACACGCAGTCCCAGAGATCGGGTCGACGGGTGTGTCGAGCTGGTCCGTGAGCCCAGGCCACACCTCGAACGGGGTGTTCGCCGTCAGCAGGTTCGGATCGTAGTTGGAGTTCGGGGCAGCCTTCGTGCCCGGGTCGTCCACGACGGCGATGTACATGCCGGGGCAGGGTCCCTGCGGGATCGGGCAGTTCAGCGTCTCGGTCGACGGGAGCAGTGCCTCATAGGCACCGTCGGCGCTCGTGTTGACGGTCTTGATCAGGCGCCAGTTGTCGCGAGTGAACGGCGCGTTGACGTTCGGCGTCGTGCAGTCGGTCCCGCCGCCGGAGCAGACCGTGTCGACGCGGGCGTAGATCCCGACCGGGATGTTCGCGATCGGCCGCGGCTCGCCGTACCAGTTGGACATCTGGTTGCGGTCGAAGTAGATGTCGTTGAAGACCTGGCCGACCACCCGACCGGGTTCCTCGACGTCACC
>Ga0126373_10003745_pt1 | contig 11450 bp, 7 predicted proteins | sample PanSoiMetPlot_11_FD_92545 | JGI IMG/M metagenome (GOLD analysis project Ga0126373, IMG submission 92545) | Tropical forest soil microbial communities from Panama - MetaG Plot_11 | ecosystem: Environmental > Terrestrial > Soil > Tropical forest > Bulk soil | place: Panama | collected 2016-02-17
CCAGCCCAGCCAGCCCGCTACTTCGGGCCCACCCATCCCCGCTGCGCTGGGCGGCCGCGAGGCCCTCCTCGAAGAGCGCCGCGGAGCGCTCCGGGTCCATGAACCACCAGACCCATCCGGCAGTCGCCAGGCACCGTGCCAGCACCACATCGTCGCCAAGGACCCGGGCCGCCGGCAGCGCCGACTCGATGGCCGCAAACGAGGCACGGGAATCGCCAGCGATGAACGCCAACTGTGCCAGCCCGACCTCGGCACGCAGCCGCACCAGCGGTTTGACTGGCGCCTCCGCCGCAAGCGCCGCCCGCAGCCACCGCAACCCGGTGACGAACCAACCGCGGGTAAACCAGAAGAAATACAGCGCGGCTGCCAGCCGCTGGGCTTCCCCGGCGGCCCCACGCGACATGAACCAGCCAAGGGCCGTGTCATGATCGGGCCGGTCGAGCTCAAGCACGTCGCAATACTGCTCGGCCTTCGGCTCGAACAGCATCGGCTCGATGGTTTCGGCCCGGCTAAGAATGGCGCGGGCGTGCCGCCACCGGACCAGGTCCTCTTCGCCTGCGTCGGTGAGGCGTGCCGCGGCGTACTGGCGTACCGGCTCAAGGAACCGGAACCGGGTCCTGGTCCCGCTGGTGTCGGCTTCCAGCAACGACGCGCTGACTAGTTGCCCAACGAGTGAAGCTACCTGACCAGGCCCGACCGGCGGCGCCCCTGCCACCTCCATCGCCGCGGCAGCGTCGAACCCGGCGGGGAACACGCTCAGCCGCCTGAATACCGCCGTGGCATCAGCCGACAGCAGCGCATGGCTCCAGGCCAGGCACGCATCCAGCGAGTCGTGGCGCCCAGAACCGGTGCCTCTGGCGGGCCATTCCGAAGAACCCAGCTCCATTGCTAGTTCGGCGAGCGATGCAGCTCGCAGGCGGTTGGCGACCAATTCGAGCGCCAGCGGAAGCCCGCCCGCCTGACGGCAGATGCTGCCCGCAAGCACTAGCTCTGCGGGTCCAGCCTGCAGTGTCACCCCTGCCATGGCTGCCCGGGCGTAAAACAGCTGCACTGCCTCCGTAGCAACCGGATGGTCGGCGTCGCCGGGAAGAGTCATGGGCTGGACCCGCCACACACATTCCGGCTCGATATCGAGCGGGATGCGGCTCGTCACCAGAATCCGCAAGTCCGCGGCCCGCCCGGCCAGTTGATCGCAAGCATGGCGGGCCGGCTCCAGAACGTGCTCACAGTTGTCGAGAACGAGCAATGCCCGGCAACCCGACACCGCCTCGCTGACAGCATCAAGGCCAGCCGCCGCCCCCGCCCCGCGGATCCCGACCCCCTCAACCAGGGCAGCAACTACCTGCTCCTCGGTCCGGCATGGCACCAGATCGACGTAGCACGCCAGGTCCGCCCGTCCGGCCGATGCTTCGGTCCATGCCGCCTCAATCGCCAGCGCGGTCTTCCCGACCCCGCCAACACCGGTCAGCGTCACCACCGGGTACTCGGCAAGCCTCGCGGCAACCTCCGCCAGGTCTGCAGTTCTCCCGACAAACGAGGACCGTCTCGGCGGCAGCCAAAACGCACAGCCCCCGCCGGCATCACCGTCACGACCGGCGAACTGGCCGCGGACCTCCGCCATCAGCCAACCCTAACGCCCTGGTCAAAAGCCAGCCAAGCGGCCCGAAGGCCGTTCATCCCAGGCATTTTGACCGAGCCGATGAGGTGCGCACATGTAGTAAATCGCCATGCGAGCGCCACGCTAGTCCGCGCCTGTTCCGGATCTTCGCCTGAGTGAGGGAGTGCGCGGCGACGGACGCGGACGGGGCGACCCGACGATGGCATCAGGAGCTGATGAGGTATCCGGTAACCGAGTAGTCCGCTCTGATGCTCTCGGCAGTGTCGCCGAGGCGATGGACGCTCAGGCAGAAGTCGGAGCCAGGATCGGCATATAGCCGCACGGGCGAAGCAAACATCGGCACATCGCCCGCCGTGGCCTGGAGTGGCAGCGGATGCGATACAAAAGCCGTGCCGGTGGAAACATCCAGTGTGACATAAAGGACCTCACCGCTTGCAAGGCCATTAGTTTGAAGGTCTATGAACTCCATTGCGAATGACTTGCCTTCCGGAACGGAGTCACAGGTGCTTGCAAATGTTTGGCCCGCTTCCAGGACGACGGATTCGTTTCTCATGAAAGGTTGCGATCCTGGCATATTGGCAACGCTTACGAGCGCCGTTCCTAGCTCATGAACTGGCAGCATTGTATTAGTGACATCGACATTAGCGATGCCCTGCTCGTGAACCTTGATGTTGCCGTTTGTGTCGACATTCTGGTCCTGCGTCGCCACCGGATGAGAGGAACTGTTGGTCACGAGCACGTTTAGAATGCCACTGGCGGCGGTTGCAACTTGGCCCTGGGTGCCAATGGCCCCAATGGCGGCACCAAGCAAAATCAAAGATGCAGGAACAATCACTCTGCGCATTTTCTGGTCCTCGATAAAGTCCGCCCGCTGTCCTGCGCATCTGGCGCGAGTGGTCAGCTGCCGAACGGTCCTGGGGCTGGGTGTGGCACGGCTACCTGCGTTCCGGTCCGGTGACCTGTGGCGGCGGGCGCCGGATGACGAGTGACCGCGGTGAAGATCAGCAGGGATGTTGCTGCGAGCATCAGGGCGACACTTGCGGCTAGCGGCACAGCGCACCGTCGCTGGTGCTGCGGCCTGATCGTGTGGCTGGCTGGGATTTCGACGGTAATGGCCATTGATCACTCCGTCCCTTGCGAATACAACTGCCTGGAAGGTACGGGGACTACAGGGCTGCGCACATCGGGGTGAGCGCGCGATCCGGCTAGGTGTCGGCACTGTTGTATGCCCAGCGTGACTAAGTGCTGGCACTGATGTGTCTGCCTGTGCTTTTATCCGATCATCGACGAGAGATGAACCGGATCGTCATCGTGGATGACCATGCTGGGTTCCGCGCCTGGGCTCGGGCCGTCCTCGCCGCGGACGGGTTCTCGATCGTGGGGGAGGCCGTGGACGGCGCCAGCGCTGTCGGGGAGGTCCGGGCGGTGCAGCCGGACGTTGTGCTGCTCGACGTGCAGCTTCCGGATGCGGACGGTTTCGATGTTGCTGACATGCTGCTGGCCGCCCCGCCACGGCCCGCCATCATCCTGACGTCCAGCCGGGATGCCGCGGCTTATGAGGCCGATCTTGCCCGCACTGGCCTGCCGTTCGTAGCCAAGGAGGACCTGTCGGGATCGGCGGTCAGGATGCTGATGGGAGGCAGGGCGTGTCCAGGCGGTCCCTTATCCTGATCGGCCTGGCCGGGCTCGCCATCGTCATTCTGTCTGTTGCCGCGCCATATCTGACGGTTCATGACTACGGTCCGGTCGACATTCCGGTCGATCTGACAGGTAACCTAGCGACGGCCTCGTTCCTGGCCGTCGGGTGGGTGGCCGCATGGCGCAGGCCGCAGAGCCGGATCGGCTTGCTGATGATGGCTGTGGGCCTGGCGTGGTTCGCCATCCGGGTGTCGTGGATCCCTGATGCGCTGGCGTTCTCAGTGGGCTCGGCCTTGACCGATATTTGGATGCCGGTGCTGGCGCACGTGTACGTGTCGTTCCCGAGCGGGCGGCTGCGGCAACGCCGTGATCGGCTGGTGGTGGCGCTGGCCTACGGGTGGGCGCTGGCCGCCCAGCTCGCCTATACGCTGACCTGGCATCCGGTCTTCAGCAGGCCGTACGCCTGGATCCATAACGTATTCGGTGTGCTCGGGACCCAGCACATCAACGATGAGATCGCGCGGGTCACGTCGGTTGCCACGGTGGCAGTCGTCGCGGTGGTGCTGGGCACGGTGATCAGCCATTGGCGGCGAGCCACGCCCCCGGGGCGCAGAGTGCTGGCGCCGTTGGTCTGGTCGGGCGTGCCGACGGCGGCGTGGTTCGCGGCACAACAGCTGTCGGGCGCGGGCTGGCTGGGCGGTGCAACGATGCTCAACGCTGTCGGGTTGGCACCTGCCGCCGCGCTTCCGTTCGGCTTCCTGATAGGACTGCTGCGCACCCGCCTTGGGCGGCAGGCGGTCGGGGATCTGGTGGTCGAACTGGGGAGACGGGCCGCGCCCGCAGAGCACCTGGACGCCGCGCTCGCCCAGGTGCTCGGAGACCCGACGATTCGGGTCCTGTACCGGGTGGGTCCCGCATCCGGCGGCACGAGGTACGTGGACGCGTCAGGGCAGGCCGCGCAGCTGCCGCAGGCCGGGAGCGGCCAGGGTGTCACCACAGTGGACCAGGAGGGCGAGCCGGTGGCGGCACTGGTTCACGACCCCGCGCTGACCGATGAGCCAGAGCTTTTAGAGGCCACCGTAGCCGCAGCACGGCTCGCCATCGACAACGCCCGGCTGCAGGCCGAAGTCCGCGCGCAGCTGGAAGAAGTCCGGGCGTCGCGGGCCCGGATCGTGCGTGCCGGCGACGTCGAACGCCAGCGGATCGAGCGGAACCTGCACGACGGCGCGCAGCAGCGCCTGCTTGCACTGTCGTTCGCGCTGCGCATGGCCGAATCCCGGGCGGACGGCGATGCGGAGTTGAAGGCGGCTCTTGGCGACGCGGCGAACGAACTCAAGGACGCGCTGTCAGAGCTCCGCGAACTGGCGCAGGGCCTGCACCCGGCAGTCCTGACCAGGAGCGGACTAGCGGCGGCAGTGGGCGCGGCGGTGCGCCGCGCATCCGTGCCGGCCGAATTGGCCGAGGCCCCTGAGGAGCGCTACTTGCCCGATGTCGAGGCGGCAGCTTACTACGTCGTCTCAGAAGCCCTGGCCAACGCCGGCAAGCACGCTTCGGCCACCGTTGCCCGGGTGAGCATCCGCCAATCGGGCGACGTGCTTCGCATCGAGGTTGTCGACGACGGGGTGGGAGGCGCGGACACGGCCGCAGGGTCGGGCCTGATCGGCCTGGCCGACCGGGTGGCCGCGCTCGGAGGAACGATATCCGTGGTCAGTCCCGCAGGTGCCGGGACCGTGGTGACGGCCGAGCTGCCATGCGGCGCGTGATGGTCGCACCGGAGATTCCGCGCGCGCCGTCCGCGATCCGGGTGGTGGTTGCCGATGATTCCGCGCTCTTCCGCGAAGGCATGCGCGCAGTGCTTACCCACGCTGGCTTCGAGGTGACCGGCCTGGCCGCCGACGCCGCGTCCCTACTAAAGATCGTGGCCGATTCTGAACCAGACGTCGCGATCACTGACATCCGCATGCCCCCCACCCTCACCGACGAAGGCCTGAACGCAGCCCACCGCATCCGGGCCGAGCACCCCGCCGTCGGGGTCTTGGTGCTGTCGACATACGTCGAGGCCGACTTCGCGGAGACGCTCCTCCACGACTCCGATGGCCGCAGCGGCTACCTGCTCAAAGACCGGGTTGCAGACCTGGACGAGCTGACCGACGCGATCCGGCGGATCGCCCGGGGCGGCGTCGTCATCGACCCTGCCGTCGTGGCCGAGCTTCTAAGCCGCCGCCGACCGCGTGATCCATTGCAGGACCTATCCGATCGCGAGCACGACGTGCTCCGCCTTATGGCGGAAGGCAGATCCAACCAGGCCATCGGCGACCGGCTGTTCCTAAGCCCGCGGACCGTGGAAGCTCACATCCGGTCGATCTTCACCAAGCTCGGTCTCTCACCCGCCGCTGAGGACCACCGTCGGGTCCTCGCCGTGCTCGCCTTCCTCGCGAGCTAGGCCGCAGGGCTCGCAAAGTGTCAGAGTCGGGTCCGCCAGGCCGTTCCGCGGATGTTCCGCACCCGGTTACAACTGCGCCTCACTTCGAAAGGAAGCCTGATACTTGACAGCTCGCAGTCTTCGGACGGGGTCATCACCAAACCCAGCAGCAAGTCCGTCGCCCGTCGCGTGGTGCCTGCCCGGCCGGGTGGATGTTGCAGCGGTCGATCTCGCGCGTGATTGGTCGCGGGAGCACGGAGATTGTGTGGCTGTCCAGGCTCAGCGTGGTTGATGAAGGTCATCTGCGTCCCGTCCATCCGCCACCTGGTCCGAGTTCTTGCGCCGCATCTGACGCCGCGCTTGACGAAGACGGCGCCGGGGTCACGCACTGTGTTCTGCTTCGGCCTGGTTTCCGAGGGCAGGGCGCCGCGCGGAATAGCGTTACCTGGGTGACGTGCCGCCGGAACGTTGCCGCCGCCGCTGATGTGCTAGCCGGGGTAGGTGGCTGCGGTCGTTCGGGCGATGCCTTGCAGTGCGGTGGCTAGCTCGGCGGCCTTGCCGGCCGGGAGGGTGGCGATCGTGACCCGGATCCCCGGCGCGGTGCGGGTGCGGAACCGCTCACCGGGTGTGACTGCCCAGCCGCGTTCGAGCAGCTGCTGGACGGCGGCCACTTCCTCGGCGAGCGGGATCCAGACGCTGAGCCCGCTGCGGCCGTATGCGGGGATGCCATGGCGGGCCAGCTGGTGGACGAGGGCGGCCCGGCGCTGCGCGTAGCTCTGCTCGGCGCGGGCGAGCAGGTCCGCGGTGGCGGGGTCGTCCCACATGTTCGCGGCCGTCTGCTGCAGCAGATGGCTTACCCAGCCCGTGGCCAGCAGCTGGCGGCCCTCGACCTGGCTGATGGTGAGCGGGTCACCGGCTATCGGGGCAACGCGCAGGTCGGGGCCCAGCACCTTGGACACCGACCGGATGACTGCCCACCGGGCACTGGCCTGGTGCAGCGGGACATAGGGCGCGCCGGCGACTGCGGCGACGTAGTCGTCCTCGATGACAACGACATCGGAGTGCTGGCCGAGCACATCGCAGAGCAGCTGCCCCCGGTCGGCATCGACCGCCGCCCCGGTCGGGTTCTGGCCGCGCGGGGTGGCAATGACGGCCCGGGCGCCGCGTGCGAGCGCGCGGGCCAGCTCCGCCGGAACCGGACCGCGCTGATCGACGCGCACTGGCTCTGCCTGGAGCCCGAGCGCCTGCACCAAGTCGGTGATGCGCGGCCAGCGCGGGTCTTCGACTGCTATCCGGTCGCCGGGCCGCAGCTGCGCCTGCAGGATTCGCTCGATGCCGTCGAGGGCTCCGCCGGTGATAGCGATGTCGCCGCTGATCCCGTCGGCGGCGAAACCTGCCGCCGCCAGCTCGACGAGCCGGCCTAGCTTGACCGGCCCGCCGTACAGCTTGTGCGCCGGATCAAGACTCGCGAGCGCAGGACCGAGGGGCGGCAGCAGCGCCGGGTCAGGGTTTCCGCTGGCCAGGTCGTGCGTGCCAGGGGGCAGTCGCCGGGGGCCACGTAGCCGCAGCGGCGGCTGCGCGGAGACAACGGTGCCGCGGCGCGTGTTCGCGCTGACCACTCCGCGCTGCTTGAGCGTGCGGTAAGCAGACGCCACCGTGGCCGGGCTTATCTCCAGCGCGGTCGCGAGCTCGCGAACGGTGGGCAGCTGGCTGGCGGGCGCGAGGGTGCCCGCAGCGATCGCCGCCTCGATCTTCGCCGCGACCGTAGCCGCGCTCGCGCCAGACTCGATATAGTGTGTTAGATGAAACATAAGAATGTACTATAACAAATGTTCGATCGTGTGTCAGGCCGGGTCGGTCCAGCCCGAAGCCTGTCCGCCGGCTCGCTCAGCCTGGGCCTGTCCCGCGACCTGTGGCTGGTCGAGCTCGGCATCTTCCTGAACATGCTCGGTTACGGCGCGGTGCTCCCGTTCGAGGTTATTTACCTGCACAACGGCCGCGGTTTCAGCCTGGGCGTTGCCGGCCTGGTCGTCGGCACTATCACGGGCATGGCGGTGGTGACAGCGCCCGCGGTCGGCCCGCTGATCGACCGCTTCGGCGCCCGCGGTGTCAGCGTCGGTGCGGGGATTGCGCTAGCCGTCGGCTATGCGGGCCTGGCGGTTGCGCATTCCCCGCCGCAGGCGTTCGCCGCGGCGGCAGTGGCGGGCGCGGGGAACGGCGGGCTGAACCCAGGCCAGTCGACCTTGCTGGCGGCACTCGCGGCCCCCGACCGGCGGCACCGGGCGACTGCAGTCTCACGCGTAGCCGGAAACGCCGGGATAGGCATCGGCGGCGCCCTGGGCGGGTTGGTCGCAGCGCTCGGCCTGCCAGGTTTCGTGGCGCTGTTGCTGGTGAATGCCGTTAGTTACCTGGTCTACGCGGGCGTCCTGGCTGCGGTCGTCCGCGAGCGAGCTCGCCCAGATGCGATCGCCGGCGGGTACCGGCAGGTCCGACGCGACAAGGCGTTCCTGCATCTGGCCGTCACGAACGTCGCGGTGATCGCAGTCGGCTGGGGCGTATTCACCTGGGTGCTGCCCCCGTTTGCGCGGGATGACATCGGGATCAGCGCGCCCCTCATCGGACTGCTGCTGCTGGCTAACGCCGTCACGGTCGTCATCGCACAGGTGCCGATCGCCAGACTGGCCGAGGGCCGCCGACGGGTAGCGCTGATCGCCGTGGCGGGGGTGGTGTTCGCGGCGGCCTGCCTTCTCGTTGCGGGAGCGCCTCGTAGCAGCGGGCTGGCCTATCCCACGCTGATCGTGGCGTCGATCGCCGTCGGGGTCGGCGAGTGTTTCCACACGACGGCGCTGATGCCGCTGGTCGCTGACCTGGCGCCGGCCAGCCTGCGCGGTCGGTATATGGCGTCGATGGGTTTCTCTTGGTGGATCGGTCTGGCCATCGGGCCGACGCTGGGCACTCAATTGCTCAGCGTGGCGCCGGCGATGACATTCGTCGTGGCCGCGGGTGTTGCAGCCGCTGCGGCCGCCTCGGCGCTGGCGCTGGAGTCACGGCTGCCGGCAGCGGCGAGACTGACGCCGCGGCCCGGCGGCTCAGCGCGGGCCGACCGGATGTCGCGGCCCGAGCCCGCGGAGGCCGGGCCTCCGCCGCTTGGGCGCGCCGGGCATGACTGACCAGGCGGCACGGGTACGCGCTCGGCGGCGCCAACGCGCTGCTGGCGCGCGGAATCATCAGCCGCCCAACTCAGGACGTTGACCTGTTCACCGAGCAGGAACAGGGCGTCGAGGCAGCCAAGGATGCGGTTGTTCCTGCGCGGCGCAGGGTTCGGAATCGAACGGCAGGAAGCGGAGGATGGCGGGGCTGGTTGATAACTTCCCGGACATCGGCGACCGGTCCGGGCGATCGTCCGCTGACATGATGGTCGGCGAGCGGTCCGACCAGGTCCATCTGCACATCCCGGTCCAGAACCCACACGCCGTCAGCGCGTAGGCGAGTGAAGGGATACGCGGCGCTCTGCGCGCGGCTGGTGCGCCGTGGCGGCCCGCACTTAGTGATGAGATCCGCAAGCTCCGACTCTGCCGCCGACCAAGCGAGCTCGCTAGAGCCAGTCGCGGCCAAGCGGCTCAGCGCGACCAGAACCAGCAGCGGCTTATGTTGGGAGCGTTGACCATCGCGCCGATGCTGGCGCAGCGACGCGAACCGGTACGGAACCTGCGCTGGCTCCTCGCCAAAGCCGAGGCCGACCCGGCTACTGTGGTGGAAAAGCGATCGGCCTGGAACTCCGATCGTGCGAGAGACACTGGCCCTGCCTCAAGTGGCGGAGGAGGCCGCCGTCGGCGCGGCAGCCCCCTCCGAGGTAATCGCGCTCAGCCGACCTTGTACACGTACGGCACGGCCGCGACCTGGTCGCCACTGTCGGTGAACGGCGTGAACGTGTCCACCTGGAGCGAGCCCCTCACGACCGTGCCGGCGGACGCGCTCGGGGTGATCTGGACGGTGATGGTGCCCGTCTGGCCGGGCGACAGCAGCAGCGGGGTGAACGTCGCCGTGGGGTCGACGGTCTCGGCCCACACGTCACCCGTGCTGGACGTCACGGCGGAGTCGAACAGCTGCGTCACCACCTCGGCCGCCACGTTGGCGCTCGCGGGTGGCGCGCCGGTGTCGGGGAACGGCCCCTGCTCCTCCGGGATCGCCGCCCAGATGCCGGGCGTGACCTGCGGAGCGGTGTCGATGGCCACCGACGCCGTGCCGCCATTCAGCGCGACGCCGAGCGGCGCCGGCTGCCCGAAGTTCGGCTGGATGTCCATGACGATCGGGACCGTGGCCTGGGCCGCGACGATCAGCTGGCCCGTCTGGGTCGGCACGGCGAACTCCGGCACCGAGGTCAGGGGCAGCGGCACGCTGTTGGCATTCAAGCCCAGCAACGGCAGCACCCCCTGCAGGTCCAGCCGCGGGTCGACGAAGAAGAACTCGCTGGCGACGCCGGTGTTCGTGACCTGGAGGGTCGCCGTGACCGGCTGGCCGGCCGGCAGCACCGTGCTTGCCGAGTGCGGTACACCACCGGCGGTCACCTGCGGCGCCGTGAACGTGATGGAGCCCGTGTACGGCTCCTGGAAGCGCGTCCCGTCGATGCTGCGCGACAGGCGGATGACGAGCGTCCACCGGCCCTTTTCGGGCACGCGCTCGAAGAACTGCATCTGCGTGCCCAGGCGGACCAGGCCGAACTGCGCGTTCAGGACCGCGTCGCTCTCGACGTCGAGCGCCTCACCCGACGGCGTAACCAGGAAGCCGATCACGCGGTAGTTGGGGTCGCGCAACGACACCGACAGGTTGAGGAACTTCTTCCCGCCGGGGACGTCGAACTGGAAGCTGTCCTGCTGGCTGTTGTTGGCCGAGCGGCCGTTGCCGCCCTGCAGGACTCCGGCGAACGTGCCCCCGTCGGCGTTGAGGCGGACGAGCCCGCGCAGCGTCAGCGGCGCCGTGGCGCTGCCCTGCGCGCTGGAGAAGACCACGCTGGCATCCAGGTCGCCCGGCTGAGAGGGGGCGTTCGCGCTGACGGTGAACGTGCCGCTCTGGCCGGGGGCCAGCGTCATCGACGCTGGCGTCACGCTGCCAATGTCCTCGAACTTCTGCGTCGTGAACTGGAACTGGACGGTGCCGTTGTAGACGCTGGCGTTCTGGATCGCCCAGATCACGGCCGTCCATGTGCCCGGCGTCGGGTCGTGCACGTCCACGTGGGCGAAGCCGCTGGCCGCGCCCTGTGGAAGTGAGTACATGGCGATCCGGCCCAATGGGTCGAACAGCGTCTCCCTGACGATCGATGCTGGCTCCGCCTGCGCTGACCATGTCAGCTCCCCGTTCAGGCGCTGCGCCCCGGCCGGGACCGTGAACTGATGGAGGGCGAACTCGCTGAGCCGCCCGAGCCCGTCCACGAACGTCGGCGACGTACCGGGCGTCAGCGTGAGGCTGCCGGCGTCACTGGAGACCAGCGCAGGCGCCAGGTGGCGGATGACGCCGCCAACCTGTTGCGCCGTCGAGCCGGTGTTCGTGACCGTGACCGGGAACGAGCGCTCGGCGCCCGCCGGCGCCTCGGCCGACAGCGCCGTCTGGCTCAGCAGCAAGCCGGAGCCCTGCGCCGCCGCCGTGTTGCCGAGGGACATCGCCTCCTGGACGGCGCGGAGTGCGTCGATCAGGCCCGCGCCCTGCTGCTGGGCGGGGATGTGCAGGTCGTCGGCAGTGCTCATGATGATCCGCTTGACCAGCGCCGCGCCGGGG
>Ga0126373_10003746_pt1 | contig 11446 bp, 9 predicted proteins | sample PanSoiMetPlot_11_FD_92545 | JGI IMG/M metagenome (GOLD analysis project Ga0126373, IMG submission 92545) | Tropical forest soil microbial communities from Panama - MetaG Plot_11 | ecosystem: Environmental > Terrestrial > Soil > Tropical forest > Bulk soil | place: Panama | collected 2016-02-17
CCGCCCCACCCGCCCCACCCGATCCGCCGTCGGGGGCGCGCACCTTAAGTTCTGCAGAACTCGCCGCGCTGCTCCGGCGCGGCAACGAACTAGTCTCCCTCGGCGACCTTGTGGGCGCGCGGTTGGTTTTTGAGCGAGCCGCTCAAGCGGGGGACTCCCGCGCCGCCTTGGCGCTTGCCAGCACCTATGATCCGCTCGTGCTGCAGCAGCTGGGCGAGCGCGGGCTGGCGCCCGACATCGCGATGGCGCGCTTTTGGTACCAGAAGGCCAAGGAACTTGGCTCCAAAGAGGCGCCCGGGCGCCTCGAGGTTCTCGTCAGCCGTTCAAACTAGGCGTCAAAACGCCGCCGCGCGGATGCCGTCGCTAAGCGAGGATGAGGAATTCATGAAAAGATCTGGCGTTTGGCTTGTGGCGGTCCTCGTGGCCGCCACCGTTGCGACGGCAGGGGGGCCGGCGAACGCTCAGAAGAAATACGATGCCGGTGCGAGCGATACCGAGATCAAGATCGGCACCATCATGCCCTTTACCGGGCCGGCTGCCGCCTATGCGACCATCGGGCACACGATCGCCGCCTATTTCAAGAAAATCAACGCCGAAGGCGGCATCAATGGTCGCAAACTCAATCTGATCGCCTATGACGATTCCTACAACCCAGCCAAGACCCTTCAACAAGCGCGCCGCTTAGTGGAGGACGAGCAAGTCCTGCTGATTTTTGCCAGCCTGGGCACCCAGACAAATGCCGCTATTCGCGACTATATGAATACCAAGAAGGTTCCCCAGCTGTTCGTCGCCTCGGGCGCGTCGATGTGGGATAATCCCAAAGATTTTCCATGGACGATGGGGTTTCAGCCGAGTTATCAGACAGAGGCCCACATCTATGCGCAATACCTTATTGATAATCATCCGCACGGCAAGGTGGTCGTGCTCTATCAGAATGACGATTTCGGCAAGGATTATTTGAAAGGTTTGGAAGACGGGCTTGACGGCAAACTGCCTATCGTCGCCCGCGCCCCCTACACGCTCACGGACACGAGCCTCAACGCCCAGATCACCCGGCTGCGCAGCTCCGGCGCCGATATTCTGTTCGATGTCACGACGCCGAAATTCGCGGTCGAAGCGATTCGGCGGGTGGCGCAAATCGGTTGGCACCCCGAGCACATCATCACCAGCGTCTCCGAATCGGTCGGCGCGGTGCTCAAGCCGGCAGGAGTCGAAAATGCCGAAGGGCTTTTGTCTGCTTATTTCCTCAAAGAACCGAACGACGCAAGCTGGAAGAACGATGCCGAATTCGCCGAATGGCGTAACTTCATGGCCACGTATTTGCCCGACGCCGACCTGACCAACACCCTGACGGTTTACGGCTATGTGACCGCACAAGCGCTCATCCAAGTGCTCAAGCAATGCGGCGATGATCTCACCCGCGAGAATATTATGAAGCAGGCCGCTTCGCTCAAGGGGCTCAGGCTTGGAATGCTGCTTCCCGGCATCGCCGTCGACACCAGCGCGGCGGACTTTGCCCCCCTCGAGCAGATGCTGATGATGCGCTTCACGGGCGGACAGTGGAAGCGGTTCGGACCGGTGCTCAATGGGATCGATCCCGGAGCGGTGAGCGAGGGATTCAAGGCGATCTTCAAGTATGGGACAGCGACGCGGGAAACCGCTGGTCAACAAAACGCTAATACCGTGACGATGATGACGGGCACGTTTGACGGGACTTACGTGCAGATTGGAGCCGATCTTGCCTCGGTGCTCGACGACGGTCGCAATTTTCGGCTGTTGCCGGTCGTTGGACGAGGATCGGTCCAGGCGGTAGCTGATATTCTGTTCCTCAAAGGCGTTGACGTCGGCATCGTGCGAACCGATACGCTCGATTACCTCGAAAAGAAAGGCTATGCCAACAACATCAAGGGGCAGCTTGCCTACATCACCAAGCTCTACAACGAGGAAATGCACGTCCTTGCCCCGAAGACGATCCGTGATCTTCAAGACCTCGACGGCAAAACGGTCGCGGTCGACTTGCCGGACGGCGGAACTTTCGTCACCGCGATGACGGTGTTCGAGCGCCTCGGCGTCAAGCCGCATTTTCTCTATATCGAGCCGCGCGTTGCCTTGGAGAAGCTGCGCCAGGGCGAAATCGACGCCATGATTGCGGTGGAAGGAAAACCGATCGACCTACTACAACAGCTCGATGATCAGAATCTGCATCTAGTACCGGTTAATTATCTCGAGCCGCTGCAGGCGGATTATCTGCCAGCACAATTGACGTCAGACGACTACCCGCATTTGCTCGCCAAAGGGGCGCGGGTCGATACGATCGCCGCGGCGGCCGTCCTGGTCGCATATAACTGGTCCCCTGGCAGCGATCGCTATCGGCGATTGTCGCGGCTGGTCGATGCGCTGTTCGGGAAGATTAAGGAGCTGCAAAAGCCGCCCTATCACCCGAAATGGAGAGAGGTGACCCAGCACGCGACGCTCGCGGGATGGACGCGGTTTCGGCCGGCGCAGGAATGGCTCGACAAGAATGCCGTCGCGACCGCCACCTCGGTCGAAACCGGCGACCGGCTCGCGCGCTTGCTCCGGCAAAGCCAGACCTCAGGCGCCAATGCGGCAAAGCCGGCCTCCAACCAGCTGCTGGCACAGTTTCATCAGTTTCTGAGCGAGCGGGGCGAGGCCGCCAGTAAATTGGATCCCGAGAGACTGATGCGCGATTTCCTGGAATGGCAGGTCGCGCGTCAGGCGACGCGTTGAGCGTGTTGGCTGGCCGTGGCGTCGTTAGACCCGTCGGCGTTGCGCCGGGGCGATGCCACCGAGTTGATATTTCTTGAATTCTGCGTGCCCGGTGTCGCCGCCGGAGGCGGCGCAGGCCGCGGCGATCGCCCGCGGACGCGGCGCGCCACGGGCGCGGTCGGCGTGGCCATCGAGGATCGCCGCTTGAAAAGGATCCGTCCTCCCCGCTCTGCCCGCAAGCGATGATGGCTCGGCCCGCGCCGGCTGCTAGGTTGAGCCGGAAGCTGGCGATCGATAGTGAGCTTCGGGAGGAACCGATGTTCGGGCTGATGTCCGGGTCCGCTCGCGGGGCGGCGAGAGCCGAGTCCATTGCGGCCTTGCGGCGGCTCGCCGCGCGGCGTCTGCCTAAGGTGGTGTTTGATTTTATCGACGGCGCGGCCGGAGATGAGACGACGCGGCGCGACAATGAGGCGGCCTTTCTCGAGTGGCTGCTGCTGCCTCGCGTCGCTGTCGATGTCAGCCGCCGCATGCTGCAGACGTCGATCGTGGGGCGCCAAAGCGCATTGCCCCTGCTGCTGTCGCCGGTTGGTCTGTCCGGCTTCTTCTGGCCAGGCGGCGAGATTGCGGCGGCACGTGCGGCGGCTGCAGCGGGCATCCCGTTCTGTTTGTCCACCAACTCGGTCGCCTCAATCGAAGAAGTCGCCGCCGCTGTGCCCGACGGCGACCATTGGTTCCAACTTTACTTCCTCAAAGACCGTGATTGGATGCATGAGCTCATGGCCCGGTCCCGAGCGGCCGGCTACCGGGTGCTCTGTGTGACCGTAGACTTGGCGGTTCAAGGCCGCCGGGAGCGCGATATTCGCAACGCATTCACGATGCCGTTGCGCCCTCGCCTTGCCACTGCGTGGGATCTGATGCGGCGGCCCGACTGGTTATGGGGCGTGCTACGCTCGCCCCCGCGTCTCGGCAATTTTCAAACGGAAGGTTCGTCAAGTTTCACCAGCATTGCCGAGCACGTGGGCAGCCTGTTCGATCCTACGGTCGACTGGACTGATATCGCCCGCTTGCGTGAGCGGTGGCGAGGGCCGGTCGTCATCAAGGGGATCCTTCACCCGGACGATGCGCGAAGGGCGGTGGAAATCGGTGCCGACGCGGTCATGGTGTCCAACCATGGCGGGCGCCAGCTTGATCGGGTTCCGGCGGCGATCACGGCTCTGCCGGACATTGTCGCCGCCGTGAACGGTCGGGCTCAGGTGATTTTGGACGGGGGCGTGCGACGCGGCGCAGACATTGTGGTCGCGCGGGCTTTGGGGGCGGGCGCTTGCAGCGTCGGCCGCGCGTTTGTGTGGGGGCTTGCTGCCGCGGGCGAATACGGGGTGGAACGTGCCATCGGCATTCTTCACGACGAACTTGACAATGCGCTCACGCTCATCGGCGCGGCCTTGCCGGATCTCAATAGCACGTACGTTCGTCGCCGCGGCTTCGACCCACGACAACCTGTTTCGTGAATTTCCCCCCGGCCACGCGACCCGTGCACCTCAACGCCCAGAGGCTGCGAGCTCGCCGGCGCCAAGATGCACCTCGCAAATCCCGTAGCCGGCTTCGAGGGGAATTTGCAGGGTACGGCTGCCGTCCCGATGCCGTTCGATCCGCGGCACCACGGTCACGATCCGGGAGGCCCGCGCCTGCGCGACCGCTTCGACAACGGTTGAGGCTTTGGCCAGTCGCAAAAGGTTCAGGCGGGTGACTGGCACGATTGAGCGTTTGCCGTCTTTGGCCTCCTGCAGGGCGATGGCCGGTCTGACCCAGTAGCCCTCGACCGATTCAGTTCCATCGTGGGCTCCGGTTTGGTCGACCGGCGCTGCCACAATGAAGAAATGGGTATCATAGCGTTTTGGCAATCCGATGGGCGTGATCCAATGAGCAAACCGCACCAAGAGATCAGTGGCGAGCTCCAGGCCCGCGCTGCGGATCACATCGACGAAACCCGCACGGTCCCCGCCGCCGCGATGCGCTGCAACGATCCTGCGTGCCAGCGCCGCGGTGAGTAAATTCGGTGCGCCGCGCCCGCGGGCAATCAGGATGCCGGCCTCCTCGAACGTCTCGCGCAAGGCTGCGATCGCAAACGCCCGGTCGAGACCCCCCGGCGGCGGCGCTGTCAGACCGTCCCAATCCGCACTGGCATCTTCGCTGTCGACCTTCCCGCCGGGGAAAACCAGAGCGCCGGACGCGAACTCGATCCGATGGTGACGGACGACCATGAAGACTTCGAGGCCGTGCGGACGATCGCGCAGGATCAGCACGGTTGCGGCTGGTCGCGGAAGGACTGCGGCAAGGTCGGATTCGTCTGGCACCGACTTGGGCTCCCTCCACGGTTACACCGCAACCTCGCCCGCTCGACGCGCGCCCTGCTGCGAGGCCACACGGGCCTCGGATCCAGCCAACCGATGGACTCCAGTCTAACCGCGCTTGCTTCTCTGGCGGCATGGCGCGAAACGCCCGTCAACCACCATGCGCCAAGTGTGGTCGCGGCCCCCGCGCCCCGCGCCCCGCGGCTATTATCTGCGCTTACCGCGTGCCGTCTTGCTCCTGGTCTTCTTCGCGCGTGGGCGCACTGACTTTGCGGCAGCCGCACGTTTTGGCGCCTTCTTGCCAACTGTTCTTCGGGCCTTGGAGGCCACGCGCTTGGCTTTCGCGCGGGTCGCGGCGCGCGCTCGCTTCGGCTTGGCCCTGCGCACCGCAGGCCCTGCGGTTCGACCCGCTCCCGCGCGTTTGGCCTTGGTCTTGCGCGCCACCTTCTTCGCGATCCGGCGTGTGCGCGGGCGTTTACGTTTGGCAAAATAGTCCTTCATCGGGTCGAAATAGTGCTCCTGCCAACCGCCCTCCTCGTAACTCCTCTGCGCGTCCGGGACGTTGGTGTGCTCAAGCGTCAGCAAAGTTCCGTCTTCAACGGCCTTGAGTGTAACGATGATCTGCGAGTCCTCGTGCTCGTCGGTGAATTGCGTGGTCCGCCACGATTGCACGATGCGCTCGCCCGGGACGAGCTCGAGATTCCGCCCGGTGATATAGCCGTCCCACGCCGACACCTGAGCACCGGTCGCGTCCGACATGCTCGCCTCACCGCCCGTCATCTCCGAGTGGACGACGCTGTCAAGCCACGCTTCATAGATCTCTTGAGGGGAAGCAGGAATCGTGGTGGTGAGCGTAAATGCGTACGGCACCGGCACCTCCATTGAAAAATGATGGCGACACTATCTGAGTTCTGTGACGAACCAAAGCGCTTCGTCACGATCGCACGTGGGTGTTATGGACCAAAGCGCACCGCTGCGGTCAAGGCGCAAACCAGCGAACAGCCGTGGCGACGTGCTGCCGCTTTGCGCGGACGCGAAGGCTCGCGCGCCATCGCGTTTTCGATCCTCGCGGCAAACGCCAACGTCCAGATCGGCGTCCGCCGGCTGCCGCATGTGACAAGGCACCCGGGGCAGGTCGAGGCGTTTTGTCACGGGCCTCGTGATAGGGTCGCCGAACGCCAGGGGGCGGCATGAGGCCCGGTCAAGATGATCTCGCTTGCGGGCGCAACAGCGATCAAATGAGCGCTTGCGGGACGCAGTATAGCAATGCGGTGCGTCTATGAGAGCCGACTATGAACCCCGTCGGAAGAGCGCTCTGGTTCATTGAACACCACTTTGCCGGCAACATGTCCCTTGACGACATTGCCACGGCCGCCGGCGTGTCGCGTTACCATGTGACGCGCGTGTTCGGCGAGGCCACGGGGCACTCGGTCATGCGCTATGTGCGCGGCCGCCGTCTCACCGAAGCGGCTCGATCGCTATCGAAGGGGGCACCCGATATTCTCGCTGTCGCCCTCGAGGCAGGTTACGGCTCTCATGAGGCATTCACCCGGGCGTTTCGCGACCAATTCGGGCTGACCCCCGAGGCGGTTCGGGCCCAACGCCATCTCGACAACATCGAACTCTTGGAGCCGATCAAGATGGACGAGACACTGATCGCGAATCTTCCCCCGCCGCGCTTCGAAAAACTCAAGCCGTTGCTCGTTGCCGGGCTTAGCGAGCGCTATAACCGCGAGAGCAGCAAAGCCATCCCGGCACAATGGCAACGCTTTCAGCCGTATATCGGCAACATTCCCGGGCAGATCGGCGGCACGGCGTACGGCGTTTGCTTCAACAGCGACGAGGACGGCAATTTCGACTACATTGCTGGAGTCGAAGTTACTGATTTTTCGCGACTTCCCGCGGAATTGGCCCGCGTGCGCGTTCCCGCCCAAACCTATGCGGTGTTTTCCCACAGCGATCATGTCTCGACGATCCGCCGCACGATTATGACGATCTGGAACAAGTGGTTGCCAGAATCAGATCTTGAGGTCGCCGACGCGCCAGATTTCGAGCGCTACGGCAAGGAATTCGATCCGCGCACCGGAATGGGCGGCCTCGAGATTTGGATCCCCATCAAGGCCGCGCCGCGCGACAAGACCTGACGCCGCGCCTGCGCCCCGCGGGTGCGAAGCCATAAGCCGCAGGGCTCGTTCGCGAGCAACAGTCAACCAACGCGTCATCATCGTAGCGGTCACCGGGCTGCCGCAAGTGGCACCCCGACGACCCATCACAGCCCTGAAGTACGAAGGAGCCACCATGGCATATCAGACCACGACGGAGCTTATTGCTCTGCTTCACGCTCGGCAGGTATCGGCGGTCGAACTGCTCGATCGTTCGATTATGCGCATCGAGGCTCACGACCCAACGCTCAATGCTGTCGTGGTGCGCGACTTTGAGCGGGCCCGTGCGGCTGCGCGCGAAGCCGACCAGGCATTGGGGCGCGGCGAACGCCGCCCGCTCCTGGGCGTGCCGATGACCGTCAAGGAGTGCAATAACGTTGCGGGCCTGCCGACCACCTGGGGCGTCCCCGGCACCGAGCGGCTGTTGGTGAACGAGGACGCCGTCGCGGTCGCGCGGCTCAAGGCCGCCGGTGCCATCGTGCTGGGCAAGACCAATGTGCCGGTGCTGCTTGCTGATTGGCAGACCTACAATCGTATTTATGGCGCGACCAACAATCCCTGGGATCTCGGCCGCACGCCTGGTGGCTCTTCGGGAGGCGCCGCCGCGGCCCTTGCGGCCGGATATGTGTCGCTTGAATTCGGCTCGGATCTTGCCGGTTCGTTGCGAGCGCCGGCCCACTTCTGCGGTATCTTTGCGCACAAGCCGACACATGGTCTCGTGCCATCGCGAGGTGTGGCGCCTCCGGGCACGCCCTCGCTCTCCGTCGAGGTCCCTGTCGATCTCGCAGTGGTGGGTCCCATGGCGCGAACGGCCGGCGATCTTGAGCTCGCGCTGCATGTCGTGGCAGGACCCGATGAGGCTGAGGCCGTGGGCTACAACCTTGTCATGCCGCCGCCGCGCCACGTCGATCTCAAGAACTTTCGGGTGTTCGTTCTTGATCATCATCCCCTCTTGCCCACAGCGGGTGTTGTCCGCTCGGCGCTCGGCACCATAGCCGACCGGCTGGGAAAACTTGGATGCAAGATGGGACGGACGAGCCCACTGTTGCCGGATCTCGACTTGACGAGCCGCATCTATGGGCAGTTGCTGATGGCATTTCTCGGCGCCGACCTGCCCCGTGACCAGTACAATCGTCTGCAAGCCGCTGCCGCCACACTGTCCCCCGACGATATGAGTCCATCAGCCGCGCGACTCCGCGGCAGCGTCATGAGTCACGCCGATTGGATTAAGACGGATCGCATCCGCATCAGTATCGCCCATCAATGGCGACAGTTCTTCCGCGACTGGGACGTGCTGCTGTGTCCGGTCATGCCAACGCCGGCGTTTTTACATGACCACAGCGACATCAACACGCGGCGGATATCGATCGACGGCAAGGAAATCGCTTATGCCGATCAGGCGCTGTGGTCGAGCGTCGCCACGCTTGCGGGATTGCCGGCGACGGCCATGCCCATTGGCCGCAGCGAAGAAGGGCTGCCTATCGGCATGCAGATCGTCGGACCCTATCTGGAGGATCGCACGACGATCGCCTTTGCGGCACTGGCCGAGCGCGAATTCGGAGGCTTTTGCGCACCGCCCGCCTTCGAACATTAACGCGTCCGTCGCGCGCACACCCAAGCTCACTTTTCGCGCTTTATCGGCGCGACGGACCCATGATGCCGGCATGTCGGCAACGCCCGAGCGTTTCCGCGCGGCGGCGGCTCCGTCGGTGCTTGCCTACATTCCTTGTCGACGCGCGTTGCGCCGCAGGAGCGGGGGATGATCGCGTTGGCGCTTGCTACGCCAGCGTTAATGAGGATGGACACCGCGCCCTCGCGACAGGATGGGATCCCTTGTCGCGCAGATCAGAGTGCCGAACCGGCGGCGCTTGAGCCACCTTGAGGTTTTCTTGAGCAAACTGCCCGAGCCGCTTGATGCCTGAGCGATCCCGAGAAATCGACCTTGCCGGGGCGTCGAATTGCAGCCGAGGCGCCACCATGAGGGCGTTGGGCCGGTGAGGATCGACCGCCTCGTGGCGTGCCATTCAACAGGATGCGGACCAACAAGAAGAGACACCGCGCGCACAACGAATAAGCGCTTTTCGGCACGGCTCAATTTGTCGTAAGGTTAGCTTGGTGCCAGAGAGGAGAGGTCATGCTTAACGTGTCAGCCGAGCGATCTGAAAATGCGCTGGCGTTTCAGCGAGAATTGGTTGCGGTCGTGGATAAATGGGTTTCACTCGTCGAAGCCTCCGAGGGCGATGCCTTTATCAAGGAGTTGCTGGGGTACTACAGAATCCGGCGGATGTTGGTGGAGTCCGTAGATCGCGTTGAGTTGGCCCGACGTTGCCAGGCTCGCGCAACCGGCGGACGAGGCGGCGGCAAGGCCACCAAGGTACCGACCGCAGAGATGACAGATTTATCCTCCAAAGCCGCCGCTCTGATTGCAGCCGCCTCGACCGGTGCGACGTTGGCGCGCATTGCCTCAGACAAAGCAAGGCTGCTGGCATCGCAAAAATAGGTTCGATCGAGATTTCCCCTTGGGACGCAGCAGAGCGACCCTGAAAGGGGATCCCGCGCAGCGGCTGTGTGGCGTCTGCGCGCGGGAACGCTGGCGGTGCCGGGAATATGCCGACCGGCGCAGGCGCGGGGCGCTAAGGTGGCACGCCTGGCTCTATTGTCGATCGTCGGCGCGTGTGCGCTGGATGGGTCGTGCGCGCGATCGAATGCCCTACGATTGTTTGTAGCGCAACCGCGACCGAACGGATCCGGCGCGAGCGCGCGGTGCGACGGGCGACCATGGTCGTGCACATTGAAGCCGCAAGCTCGCCTTGTGGGCCATCAGGGACGCTGTCGAGGGCTTCACCGCCTCCCACCCGCTGGATGACAACCAGGCTCGCTCGCCGCTTCGCGAAAAGAACCGGGTGGGGTCTTAGGGCCGTTCGGATTAATGCGTCGCATCTCGACGGTCTCCCGGACGGGTTCGAGCCGCAAAGGTCCGCACCCGGTCGCGACGGATCAAGCGATGTCATCGGGTCGCCAGGCGGGATCTGGGCGCCAACCATCAGCGGCTTTCCTGACCGCCCGAGAGGCAGACGGCCACCGTGTCGAAGCTGCGGGGAGGTCGCGCGGTAAAGGGGCGGCCCCGGGTTCCTGGTATGCCAGCACCGAAAATAAATTTAATTTCAATTGGTTGCGGGCGAGCATGTCCGCCTGGGCCAGCGCCATGTCCGCCCGCGCCTCACCCGAACAACGGACGGCGCCCGATGATCGTCCGGTCAATCATCGCGATCTGCGTTGTGACGCTTCGAGCGGCTCGATCGGGGGCGTCTGGGTCAGAGGTCCGCGCAGAGCCGTCAAGGTTCGTGTTCAACGCCCGCAAACGCGGTTTTCGACTTCTACCGTAGTTCTCTCGCCCAAAGTTCAGTCAGCCACGCTGATGACCGCGCGGTGATCTGGGCGGCCACGAAGGGCCACCACGGCGGCAGGGGCGGTCGCGGCAACGGCCAGCCCGTGCCCACTACGTTGTACAGCAGGACGCTATTTGGGTTGCGGACGATGAAACGCTTCGTCGGCCGGAACCCAGCCTTTCGTGCGCGACGCGGGCGTCACGCTCGCGGCTAGCCGTCGCCGTAATGAGTGATCTCACCCGTGGTGAAGAAGACCTCCCAGGCGATGCCGGCCGGATCGTCGATCCACGACTTTTCTGACTGGGCATAGCAGCAAGTTGTTTGCCCCTGTTCAATGATATTGCGGCCCGCCGTGCGCAATCGGCCGTAGACCTCCTGCAGTTCGTTGCTGTCCTCGACTTGGGTGCCGAGATGATCAAGTCCCGGCTGCCGGCCACGAGTCGAGATCGCCAAATTGACGCGCGGATCATCAAGCATCCATTTGGCGTAGTCCGGTTTGGCAACGACGGGCTGCGCCGCAAAGGGCGCAAACGTGACGCCAGCAGCGCCCAAAATCTCTCGTGCCACGATCCGCGCGCTCAGGGCACCACCGCTTTCGCAACCGCTCGGGCTTTCGTAGAGAGCCGCTGCCCCCACGCTGTCTCGCCAGCCGCGGCGGCCCCCTCGGAGTGGCAGAACATTGAGTTTTTCCGAAAGCCCATCCCGGGCGTAGCATTGCAACTCATGGACTGGCGTTGAGCGCTGATCGTCGCCAACGCGCGAGCCACTCCTCGAGCGATTGGGACTTGGAGGACACCGCGCCCCCGGCCCGGCTTAG
>Ga0126373_10003749_pt1 | contig 11443 bp, 10 predicted proteins | sample PanSoiMetPlot_11_FD_92545 | JGI IMG/M metagenome (GOLD analysis project Ga0126373, IMG submission 92545) | Tropical forest soil microbial communities from Panama - MetaG Plot_11 | ecosystem: Environmental > Terrestrial > Soil > Tropical forest > Bulk soil | place: Panama | collected 2016-02-17
ACGCGAGCACGTCCACAATTGCGGTTTTCAACGGCACGCGCTTGCCGAGCGCGTCGGATAATTGTTTGCGGCGATCGAGAATCTGCTTCCAGTAATCGAGGCTCTGTGCGTGGGTAAGATCGATGCGCGCCATCGCTTTGAAGAATTGCTGGAGGAACGCGGCGCGGACGTTCTCCTCCATATTGTCGAGCGTCTCGACAAGCAAATCGAAAAGTGAATCGTCGGCCGTGGCCGGCGGTTGGGACTCCGATGGCTGGGGCATTAGAGTCTCAGTTTTTCTCGTTTCGGAAACAGTGAACGCGACGCACTACGGACTGCTCCATGCGGGGACGAAGGCTAAGTCTAGCAACGGCGGGGCCAACGCTCAACAAAATTGTTACAGAACAGAAATGCGCATCCTATTGAAAATTAAGAATAAAAGACCGCCCGCAGCTTCGGAGTCGGGTCATAAACGGGAAATTCCAAAGTGAAGGGAAAAGGATTTCCTGTTCTCAAACGCCTGATGCAGTCTCCTGCATATTCGGAGGCCTAGTCCAAAGGCCTCAGAAACTCCACGGCAAGCAGTTCCACTTCGCCGTTGGGCTCTAGCCTTCGAACACGCGCCGAAATTGGAGGTGTGCCGTATCCGCCGACTTCCGGAGACTTCGACAACGGTGCAGGAACCGTAAGAGAAATGATTTCTTGAGATTGCAAGGATCTAGGACTGATCAGCCGCGCTCCTGAGCAGCTGATGTCCAAGGTCTTTGCCAACTCGAGAAACTCATTTCCCTGTGCATCTGTACCGCGAATAAAAAGTGGGACCTGCAAGCGAATCCGGGAAAAGCGCCTGCGTTCAGTGGCCTTTTCCCGAAAACCACGGGTTCGCCGCTCGGACAATTGTGTTGTCATGTTCAAAAAAACCCCAGTTTTAGTACTGAGATTCCTTGCAATTCAAGGGCTACTCGCGGATTTTGTATGTAAATCTAACTCATTTAGAATCTGGCAGAAGAGGTCCTGAGGATGTTCGAGTCCTCGGGCTGCTGTTATCAAGCTCAAAACAGCGCATTTCTTTTCATATTTAGTGCAAAGCAAACGCGTTTACCATTGACAGTTAGCGCGGGGGTTGCCACCATCGATGCGTTTTTCGTCAGACTTCCCGCTTCTAGATGAGCCACTAAGCGTTCAAAAAAGGGCAAATGGCAACGAACAAAGCTCCATCTGTGGACACCCATGCGACTGGCAGTACCCTCTTTGGGTTGATGTCCAGCTTGCTGGATGCTTTGGATAAGCCTCTCGTGGTGGCCGACCGCTCGGGAAGGATTCTGTTTGCCAACCTACATGCGCAGGATACGTTGCGCTGGACGAATGAAACGGAAGACGTAAAAACGAATTTGTTCCGAGACGTACTCCACGTCGATGCGAAGGGATTATTTGGCCAACTTGAAGGTGGCGAGCAGGAAATCAATCTGCCGGTGCAGTCAACTTATGGTCCGGCGCGCGCGCGAATCCGCTGGCTCCCAGAGCCGGACTGGCTGGTGATTTTTGCCGAGCCGGCGCCGATAGAGGTTCCTGTAGATCAAGACCAGATGAGACAGACGGTCAATGATCTTTTGCAAGAAAGAGAGATCACCTATCGCAATCTTTTGGCCGCATATTTACGACTGCAAGAAGTGAACCGACAAAAAACTGTTTTTTTGGGCTCGGCCGCGCACGAACTAAAAACTCCGCTGGCGGTGATGAAGGGATATTACGATCTGATGCTTTCCGGGTCGCTCGGCCACTTGACGGAAAAGCAGCGTGACATCTTGCAGGAGTCGAAGCAGAGTTGTGACCGGCTGGTGCGCCTGGTGTCGACTTTTCTGAATTACACGGCGCTCGAGAGCGGCAAGCTCGTATTGCAATTCCAGGACAATGATCTTCGCGATTGCTTGAACGACGTGGTGGTTCGATGGAAGGAAGCATTCCAGAGGGCCAACGTTCATTTGGAAGCGCAGTTTGACGAGCACTTGCCGATTTTCAAATTTGATTATCCAAAGATCCAGCAGTGCGTCACGAATTTGGTGGACAACGCGCTGAAGCACACGCCGAGCGGAGGGAAAGTTGTCCTGGGAGCACAAGCTCACTTTTGGGAGCGTCGCGTTTCTCCGGTGACTCCGCCGCGAGAAGAAAGAAGGGCAGTGAAGCGGCCGCACGCGAATAGCGTGCTGATCTCGGTGTCGGATACTGGCGTCGGCATCAGCGCGGAGCATCACCAGGAAATCTTCGAAGATTTCATGCGTGTCGATCCGTCATCTTCGGGAATGGGCTTGGGATTGGCTATCACAAAACGGCTAATCCAGGCGCATCACGGCAAGATATGGGTAGACAGCGAGCCGGGTCGGGGAAGCTCGTTCAAATTTTTGCTGCCAACGAAAGTTGAGGCGTACAGCTATGCGTAGTGGCAACAAGGGAGCGGTGAAAGAAGCCGTGAAAGAAAAAGAAATGGTGGAAAAAGAAAAGATTCTGGTAATCGACGACGAGCCGAGCATCCGGAAGTATCTCCAAACGTTGCTCGAAGTGGACGGTTTCGAAGTGTCGACGGTAGTGAGCGGCAGCGACGCGCTAGAGTCCATTATCGGGGGCGCGAAGCCGGACTTCGTTATTCTTGATGTGCTCATGCCCGAAATGGACGGACTGGAAACGCTGCGGCGACTGATGGAAGTGGACCGCGGGCTGAACGTGATTATGCTGTCGTGCTCGAACGAAGTGAGCACGGTGGTGGAAGCGATACGGCTGGGCGCGCATGACTACCTCACAAAACCCTTTGAAAAACCCGAACTTGATGCGGCTCTGCTGAAATGCCGTCAGAAAAAACAGCTGAAGGCGGAGAACCAGGCGTTGCGGGAGTATTGCGATCAGCTGACCGAGGATCTTTCTTTCCTCGCGGCCAGCCAGCAGATGATCAAGATTCGGCAGCAAATTTTGCAAATCGCGCCTGTGGACGTACCTGTTTTCATTAGCGGTGAGAGCGGAGTGGGCAAGGAAGTGGTGGCGCGCATGATCCATTTGCGTTCGAGCCGACGCCAGCAGGTGTTTGTAAAGGTAAACTGCGCAGCGCTTCCAGGCGAGTTGCTGGAGTCGGAACTATTCGGCTATGAACAAGGAGCGTTCACCGGAGCGGTGCGCGCGAAGCCCGGAAAGTTTGAGTTAGCAAATAAAGGGACGATTTTTCTGGATGAGATCGCGGAAATGAGCCCGCATCTTCAGGCGAAGCTGCTGCACGTGTTGCAAGACAATCAATTCGCGCGGCTTGGAGCGCGCGGCGCGATTCAAGTGGACGTCCGCGTACTTGCCGCGACAAACGTGCAAGTGCAGGAGGCCATGCGTTCCGGGCGATTCCGCGAAGACCTCTACTATCGCCTGAGCGTGCTTTCGCTGCACGTTCCGCCCTTGCGCGAGCGCAGCGATGAAATTCCTATGCTCTTCCGACACTTCCTAGTGAAGTACGCGGAGAAATTCCAAAAAACGGTGCCGGACCCGCCGGCGCATGTGATCGAAGCCGCGGTGCGGTACAGCTGGCCCGGGAACCTGCGGGAGCTGGAGAACTTCGTGAAGCGGTACGTAATTCTGGAAGACAGCGAAGGAAGCTTACGTGAACTTCTGGAAATGACCGAGGCGCAGCAACGGATCGCGCCGAACGAGCCGGCCGCAGCGCCGCGGGAGCAGGGATTGAAGGCTTTGGTCCGCAACCTCAAAGATGAAGCGGAAATGGAAGCGATCGGCGACGCGCTGGAGAAAACGAATTGGTGCCGGAAGGACGCAGCAAAAATACTCGGCATCAGTTATAAGGCGCTGCTTTACAAGATGAGGCAGTTCAACCTGGATTCGGGACGGGGCGGACGAGGGGCGTCTCCGGGTCCATCGTTGTAAGAGGACTCGCAGTCCTAGTCCTCGCAATTCCTTGCATATTCAAGGCGGTCATTGGGATGGTTTGTGCGAGTGCGGCCAACATCGCGACGGACGAAGATTTTTCTTGTTTCCTGACGAAAATTTTGGCAAAAGCTATCAGCACAAATTGGATGGCGGCTAGCGAGGCTGGGATTGCTGCTACCAAAGGGTTTGTTCTGAGAAGGGGCATTCAGAACAGAGTCCCGGAATAGAAACATTCGGCGCAGAAATCGTTTTGGGCCAAGAAGGGCAGATCGTTCTAATATCGAGCCTGTTTGGAAGGCCGATTGCTTTTCTTGCTAACGATGGGGTGTAGTCTGGCCTCGATTGAGAGGAGTACTTGGGAATGACTGAGCGTCGTTTGGCTCGCCGTTACGACCTGGCTCTGCCAGTGGTCGTGCACTTGGCGGTCAACAAAGAAGAACCCCAGAACGGCCAGACGCGGGATATCTCCACGCGAGGGGTATACTTCAGGCTGCAGAAGGAATTGAGCCCTGGAACAGAGCTGGATTTCACGCTGACACTGCCTCCGGAGGTCACCCAAGGCAAGGAAGTCTTCGTGAGAGCTCATGGGAGAGTTGTAAGAGTGGACCGGGAAAAGGAAGTCGAAACCGCGGCGAATGTCGGAGTGGCCGCAGTTATCGAGCGTTACGACATTATTCGTGGTCAATAAGTAGTGCTGTGACGTAAACAGGCTGCCTCAAGCGACCCTAACCCGCTTTTTTGTTCGCCATATATTCGCCTAGGAGTGCATCGGTACCCGCCTGAACATTAGGTTCCGCACAAAATCAGGACCAGGTAAGTTTGGGGAAAAACGGTTCCGCAATGTGAAATAATTTTCCTATCACGTCCGATTATTGTTTAGTTTGCGGGAGTAATACCAGAGAAATGGGCTACGATTGGCCCATTGACAAGAGTCCTTTAAACAATTCAAATTACTATGGTTATATCGTAGGCATGAATCTATCAGAGCGCTCTAAATCAAAGGTGTGCATTGGCTTTCAGTGTGCAAGCAAATCGTCTGCACAGGGTTGAAGTGAAGGCCCTGCTGGGATGGTGCAGCATTGGGAACGATGGCTCGGTCCGCTCCTGTCCGTTCTAACGGAGATGTTAGCTTAGGGATTCCTCCGGACGAAGTGATTTTCGGTTTTTCGGACGGGATGTCAGCGGTGCGGCAGAAGCTGGAGAAGGTGGCTGGCGCGAACATTCCCATTCTCATCCAAGGCGAGAGCGGGACAGGCAAAGAGATCATCGCCAAGCTGATACATGCCCGCTCGCCGTGGGAATCGGGACCGTTCGTGAAAGTGAACTGCCCGGCGATTCCGGGCACGCTGGTTGAGAGCGAACTTTTCGGTTATGAGAAGGGCGCGTTCACAGGGGCGAACGGTACGAAGCCAGGGCGAGTGGAGTCGGCGCAGAACGGTACTTTGTTCCTCGACGAGATCGCTGAGCTTGAGTTGGGTTTACAGGCCAAGCTGCTGCAGTTGCTACAAGACGGCCAGTTTTGCCCGGTCGGCGGACAAGAAGACAAGAAGGTTGATGTTCGCGTGATTTGCGCGACGAATCGGAATCTGGGAGAGGAAATCGAGCAGGGAACATTCCGGCAGGATTTGTTCTACCGAATCAACGTGGTGAATATTCAACTGCCGAGCCTGCGGGAGCGGCCTGCCGATATTCCTGCCATCTGCGATTTTTTGCGGCAGATCTATAGCGAGAAGTTCAATCGGCCGACACGGCCGCTGTCGGCACGAAAACTGGAAATGATGCAGCGCTATCACTGGCCGGGGAACATTCGCGAACTGGAAAACCTGGTGAAGAGATACGTGATTTTGGGAACGGAAGACGCGATTACGGTAGAACTTGCGACAGGCAATGCAAGTTCGTCGTTCATACCGGATATTCCGATCAATGGATCGATTTCGCTGAAGAAAGTGACGCGGCAGGCGATGCGCGAGTTCGAGAGCAAGATCATTCTGAAGATTCTTCAGGCGCAGAACTGGAACCGCAAGAGAGCCGCGAGCGCGCTGAATATCAGTTACCGAGCCTTGCTGTACAAGCTGAAAGAAGCCGGCGTGTCAGCGCGAAAAACAACCGGAGAAGCCCAGCAAAAGGAGTAGGAGATGAAAGTGTTCATTCTTGCACGAGCGAAATGGGCGGCGATCATTCCCGCGTTAGCGGCGGCGGCGCTGCTGTGTCCTGCGCAGGCTCAGAAGACCACGGCATCGTCAGATCCGGATCCGAGGGTGAAGGTGGCGCAACCGACGGGTCCTGCCAGCAGTATGCGGATCGATAACAAAACGTATGTGATCGGCGAGGCCGACGTGCTGGATGTAGACGTCTGGAAGGAGAAGGAGATTTCGCGGCAGTTGGCCGTACGGCCCGATGGGAAAATCTCCCTTCCATTGATTGGAGAGATTCAAGCGTCGGGGCTGACGCCACTGCAACTGCAAGAGAACATCACCCAAGATCTAAAGGCGTATATCGACAATCCCGAAGTGACCGTGATCGTAGATAACCCACTCAGTCATCAGTTCAACATCGTAGGTCAAGTGGCTCGTCCCGGAGCATATCCACTGAGAGAATCGATGACGGTGCTGGACGCAATTGCTGAAGCCGGCGGCTTCAGAGATTTCGCGAAGCAGACAAAAATCTACGTATTGCGACCATCCCCGGGCGGCATCCGAGTGAGGATTCCGTTCAACTACAAGAAAGTTATTCGGGGCGGCAATCTCCAAGAAAACGTGCCACTAAAGCCCGGCGACACGATTGTGGTTCCGTAGGCAAGTACTCATGAAACTAAGGGAATTATTAGGTCCAATGGCGATTAGTCTCCTATTCCTAGTGGCGCCCAGCGTGGCTGTCGCGCAGGCCACCAATACCCAATCGACGATGGCGTCGAATGTGCCTGTATTGGCGAGTGGAGTGTTACAGCAGACCATTCCGGAAGGAGAAGAGCAGCCGCCTAACGCGATTGAAGGGAATATAACGGTTAGCGGGTATTACAACGATAACGTGTTTCCGAGCGTCAGTCCCCGCGAGTGGGACATGAACTATCTGGTGGACCCGATGATTTCCTTTGAAGAGACTCGTCCGCGGATCGAATGGAGGCTGAGCTATACACCAGGCGTCGAGTTCAGCCAGAGGGGATTCCATCGAAACCTCTTTGCGCAGCAATTCAAAGGAAATTTGATATGGCTGGTATCTCCACATGGAAGCCTTTCAATGGAGCAGTATTACACTGTTACGACTAGTCCTTTTGGAGGCGGTGGGATTGCGCCGGGTCCCCTAGTTTCTCCCAATGAGACGATTTTTCTTCCGAACATTCGCCAGACGTTGGTGATGTCGCATCTGCTGTATTCCTACCAAACCAGCGCACGGACAACAGTCGGGGTAGGAGGAACTTACCGAGTGCAAATATTCGATAATATTCCGAAATCCGGGCCGACAACGTCGTTGATTCATTCTCAGGTGGCATCCGGCGAGGCATATCTTTCGCACAAGTTCACGGCGCGCAACCAGCTTGGATTTCAGTACGGAGGACAGGTTCTGAAATTCCCGCAGGCAGACGCACGCACGACGACACATTCCTTTCAGTTGTTCGACCAAATGAATTTCTCGGACCGCAGTGTTCTGACCGTCTACGGCGGGCCAGAGTATTCGCTGACGGCCGGCCAGGTAGTATTGAATCTGGGCTTTGTGGTCCTGACCTTCCCGGTGCATTCCAACCAATGGAGCGGATCCGGCGGTGTGCTCTACAGTTGGACGGGAGATCGGCTTGCGGCAACGATCGACGTCTCACGGCGAATTAGTGACGGAGGAGCATTGTTCGGAGCGGTTGAACTGACTTCCGGAAGAGCCGAGCTTGCGTGGCGCTTGACGCGCAGCTGGAACTTAAACTTTGCGGCTCTCGGCGCGGATGACCAGCTTCTGGCGGCGAGTACGCCGAACAATGAACTCCGGAGCTATTCTGCGCACGTCGGATTGGAACGGCGGCTGTGGAGGGACCTCGGCTTAGAGTGGTTTTACGAAAGGCTTAACCAGACAGGATCGATCAACGGATTGATATTAGGGAACCGCGATATCGCAGGTGTCTCGTTGCACTACTCATTTGTGAAGCCGGTAGGGAGGTAGAGATGTTGGAAGAAACGCAAGAACCACGAATGCTGACGATTGAGGACTACTTGTCGATGCTGCGCCGACAGCGCTGGACCATTTTGATCCCTGCTTTCATATGCTGGGGATTGGTCTGGGCGGTGGGATTGCTGCTGCCCTCTACTTACCAAGCGGTTGGCGTGGTGCAAATACAGCAGCAACAGGTGTCGCCGAAGCTTGTACCGCCGAACACGCTGGAAGCGGCGCAAGCTCAGTTCGAACAGGTGCAAGCCCAGATTCTCAACCCGGTCAGTCTGCAAGCCATCATTGACCGAGATCACCTTTACACACGGCACGGTGGGCTCGTGGGGCTCTTTGAACCTTCTGATCCGATTAAGCAGATGGAAAAAGACATTCAGGTGGACGCGCCGGTGGCTGGGACAGGTGCCCAAGCGACGCTCACCTACTTTAAGATTTCATACACTGCTCACAGCCCGGCGCTTGCGCAATCAGTTGACCGCGAGCTGATGAGCTTATTCATGGATCAGAATAATACGAGTCAGTTGCAGGCCTCTCAGACGACAACGAGCTTTCTCGAGAACCAGGTCAATGACGCGCAAGTCGAACTGAATAAGCAAGAGGCGGCTGTAAAGAAATTCAAGGCAGACCATGTGGGTGAGCTTCCCGATCAAGTGCAAAGCAATATGCAGATCTTGTCGGGGTTGCAGCAGCAGCTTGAAAGCAACGAGCATGCGTTGAGCGGTGCGCGGGAGCAAAGACTCTATTTGGAATCGGTTATTCAGCAGTACGAGTCTGCGCAGGCCGACGGGAGCGGTGATTCCGCAGTGACCCCCGCGAGCTTGGATAAACAACTGAAGGGCCTTGAAATACAGTTGGCGCAAGAACGGTCACAGTATACAGACAGTTATCCGGACGTGATTGCCCTCAAGGATCAAATTACAAAAACAAAGGAACTTAAGAAACAGGTCGAAGACGAAATCGCAGCAAGGCGCGCGTCGGATAAGGGAGATGACAACTCGAGCGATGCAATACTCGGGGACGCTCAAAACGGCACCCCGACCCCGATGATGCAGATCAAGAGCCAGCTCAAGAGCAACGAATTGCAAATGCAAAGTCTAGAAACGGCGCAGAAGGGAATCAAGTCGCAAATCGGTCTATATCAAGCTCGGTTGAACGCGGCACCGCAAGTGGAGCAGCAATTGAGCGAGATTTCGCGCGGATATACAGAGGCGAGCAGCAACTACAACGACTTGCGGGAGAGATGGCAAGATTCAAGACTTTCCCAGAATTTTCCGCAAAGCCAGCCAGGACTGTATTCCATCTCCAGTCCCGCGTCCTTTCCTGGAGTGCCATCAGGACCGAACTGCTTGCTAATCAGTCTAGGGGGCCTGGCCGCCGGCATCGTCATCGGACTTGCATTGGCTGCGCTTTTTGAATTCACAGACGTGCGAATTCGCAAAGAAGCTGACCTTGCAGGATTGGTTTCAGCGCGAGTGCTGGTGGGGATTCCACAGATGAGTACGCCAGCAGAAAACCGAAAGCGCGCAATGTTGCGCTGGGTGGAGCGCGGCGCAGTGCTCGTGATGTTTGCTGTGGTTGTCGTTGGAAATATCTACGCGTTCTATCGAGGTTAGAAACGATGTACAGGAAATTTTACGGACTGACGCGGAATCCTTTTGAAATCAGTCCGGACCCTTATTTCTTTTACCCGACGCCGCGACACAACGAGGCTCTGGCGAATCTCAATTACGGCGTGCAGCGGCGCAAGGGTGTCGTGGTTGTGACGGGCGAAGTAGGCACGGGAAAGACGTTGTTGGTCCGCTGCCTGCTCGACTCTCTCAACCGAAACCAGGTCGCGTTTGCTTATGTATTCAATCCGCGGCTTTCCGTGCCCGATTTCCTGAGGTATGTCCTCACGGATTTGCGGTTGCCCATGAGCGGCCGGACAAAAAGCGAGATGCTGGCGTATTTGAACAGCTATTTGATCGCGCGGTTTCGCCGCGGCACGACCGCGGTGCTTGTCGTTGACGAAGCGCAGCTGCTGAGCTGGGAACTTCTGGAGGAGGTCAGGTTGCTGACCAACCTCGAGACGTCGCAACAGAAACTTCTTCAGATTGTGCTGGTGGGCCAGCCAGAGCTCGATCGCAGGCTTGATTCGCCCCATCTGCGGCAATTGAAGCAGCGAATTGGGCTGAGGTGCAGTCTCGAGCCGCTTGGAGTAGACGAGTTGAGAGGTTACATCCTGCGCCGGTTGGAACTCGCAGGCGCAAATTCTCACGGCGCCTCAATTTTTAGCGACGAAGCGATCGCGGCTGTTCATAAATACTCACGCGGAATCCCGAGGTTAATCAACACACTATGCGAAAACTCGCTGGTATCGGGATATGCCAAGCAAGTGAAGCAGATTAGCGACGATATTGTGAAGGACGTCGCCGCCGATTTTCGCCTGGACGGGCCAGCAGCAGCTCCAGTTGCGGGAGACGAAGATCCCGAATCGCGAAAGAGGGCGCTCAAGGCGCTCTTTCGCATGATAGAGGATCTCGACAGCACATCCGAAAGCCCAGTGACGAAATCAGCTTTGAGCCAGGAGTGAAATCACAATGAGCCGCCTTTATGAAGCATTGCGCAAGTCGGAATTGGAAAATCGACAGCCCGGGGCAGTGACCACAGAAGTCATACGGCCGGCGATGGATATCGGGCCAGCCGGGGTCGGAGCCGTGGAGCTCGAAGGAACGCAAACGGTGCAGTTGCGCGTTTCTTCGGGGAGCCACCTGGTCGCGTTGACGGACCTGCAGGGTCTGCCCGCGGAGAAGTTTCGCGTGCTGGTGACGCGTTTGCGGAATTTGCGCGCGCAGCAGGAGATGAAGTCGCTACAGATCACGAGCAGCAGCATCGACGAAGGCAAGACGCTGGTCGCGGCCAATCTAGCCGTGACGCTCGCTCGCCATTCGCAGAATCGCGTGCTCTTGATAGAAGGAGACTTGCACAATCCGAGTCTCCACGCGCTCTTTGGATTAAGTCACCTAAAGGGTATTTGCCATTGGTGGAAGGAACCGACATCGCTCTTGAGTGATTTCATTTATCACGTCGATGGTCTGCCGATGTGGTATCTGCCGGCAGGGGAACGTTTTGATGAGCCGAGCGAAATCCTTCAGTCTTCGCGGCTGGCGGAAAACCTGACGCAGCTGAGCGGCTTGTTCGACTGGATCGTAGTGGATTCAACGCCGCTTTCTCCGATGGCGGATGCAAACATCTGGAATCGCCTGGTGGACGGAATGCTGTTGGTGGTTCGTGAGGATGTGACGCCGGTGAAGGCGCTCAAGAAGGGTTTGGAAACGGTGGACGGTCCGAAGCTGATTGGCGTGGTGCTCAACGGCGCTTCTGAATTTGATCGCGTGAACTACTACGACAAGCGTTACGGCGG
>Ga0126373_10003751_pt1 | contig 11441 bp, 9 predicted proteins | sample PanSoiMetPlot_11_FD_92545 | JGI IMG/M metagenome (GOLD analysis project Ga0126373, IMG submission 92545) | Tropical forest soil microbial communities from Panama - MetaG Plot_11 | ecosystem: Environmental > Terrestrial > Soil > Tropical forest > Bulk soil | place: Panama | collected 2016-02-17
CTATAGTGTAAAACGATTCAGAAACGTCAGCTTGGTGGCGAGCCAGGTCAGTTTGTTGAAGAAAACCAGGCCGCCGACAAACAAAAGCAAGGCGCCGCTGAAAACCTCCACGGCGTGAAGGTACTTCCGAAAATTCTTGTAGAAGGCCATGAATTGGCTGATGCCCAGGGCCGTGAGCAAAAAGGGAATGGCCAAGCCTGCGGAATACACCGTAAGCAGGAGGATGCCTCGCGCGATTGTGTCGCTATTAGCGGCCAGTAGGAGAACGGCGGTTAGGATCGGGCCTATACAGGGAGTCCATCCGAAAGCAAATGCGAAACCCAGGAGAAATCCGCTCCAGATTCCCGGCTGCGTGATGCTGCTGCGAACGTGCACATCGCGATTGAGCCAGCGCGCCAGTGCAGGTCCGAAGAATCCGATCAGGGAGAGCGAAAAAAAGTGCGTAGCCTTGAGGCCGGCAAACAGAGGGCCTTGGCGCATCAGCGCCGCGACTCCCAGTGCCGCGAGAATAACCCCAACAATCACGCCGATGCGCAGCTTCAGCTTGATGAGCGCGCCAATCAGGTGCAGCCCAAAGAGAAGAATCAACGCCCCGGCGACTGGCGCGAGCAGGTTGCGATTCTGCGTGAGAAACGCGCCAACCGCGCTTGCGGAAGCGCCGAACGCAATGAATACCGCGGAGAAGCCGGCCACAAAAGCGAGCGCGGAGGAGAAAAGACCGGTGCGCGGAACCTCTCCTTGGCGGAGCTGCTCCATGCCAATTCCAGAAAGCATGGAAATATAGCCTGGTACCAATGGCAGCACGCAGGGCGAAAGAAACGACACCAGCCCTGCCAGAAACGCCCCTGCTAGAGAGACATCCGTTATTCGCGTCATACCTTGAGCTTGGCCTTCAGTTTGGCATCATACCTTCAACAAAGAGAATCGGGTAATCCACAGGATTATTCCCACTCGCTTTGCATTCTCGCGAGCTTCCGGGGCCAGAAGGCAAGTCCCGTTCTCCAGATTAGACGGTTTCCAACAGGAAAAAGCAACCGCATCCGATCTCAAGCAATCAGGCGACAGATGAAGCGTTTGGCTGGCGGGACGTTCCCTCTCTATTTCTCCGCGTTCTTGTAACGACCTGATTCCAAAGGAATTGTAAGGCGCGCTGCTGGCACCGGAGTTGCCATTCAAGCCGGCGAGAGACTGGAGGAGTTTACCATGCGGTTCGAATGGACGCCCAACAAAGTGACCGTGCTACGGGTGATCGTGGGCTTTACTGCGGTCAGCCTATTTGGGCGCGGTGCCTGGCCTAATCTGCTTGCAGTGGCGCTGACGGTCACTTCGATCGCTCTGGACGCGTTGGACGGACACATTGCGCGCAAGAAAAAAATGGCCACGCCGGTGGGGGCGCAGCTGGACATTCTCGGCGACCGCATGATCGAAAACGTGTATTTCACATATTTCGCGGTCGTCGGCATGGTTTCGCTGTGGCTGCCAATTTTGTTCTTCGCGCGCGGCGCGGCAACGGATTTTCTTCGCGGCCTGGCGGTGAAGGCAGGCCACTCCGGCTGGGGAGCAAATGCCATAGTGCAAACGTGGTGGGGACGCGTGCTGGTGGCGTCGCGCTGGAGCCGTGGCCTCTACGCCGCGATGAAGTGCCTGTGCTTCTGCTATCTGGGTCTGGAATTGGCATTGACGCGCGGGCCGGTGGCGTTGGTCAGCAGGCTCGGCGGAGACGTGAGTGCAACCATTCGAATGGGAGCGCAAGTACTCACCACCGCGACCGCCGTGTTTTGCATGGTGCGCGGCGTGCCAGTGCTTCTGGAGGGCTGGAAGTATTTTGCTAACGGCGTCCGGCAAAACCCCCGGTTGAAAGCCGCGGCTCCGGAGGCGGCATGAGTCCGCGAGTGGCCGCCTTCTTTGACTTGGACGGAACATTGCTGCCCCTGCCGTCGCTTGAGCAGCAGTTCTTCCGAATGCTGCGCTATCGCCGCGAGATTCCTTCGATGAACTACTTCCTATGGTTGCAGGAAGCGCTCAAGACGCTGCCTCGCGGGATTCGCGCAGTAACGCACGCAAACAAGATGTACTTGCGAGGTGTTCAGAGTTTTGACGAAAGTGGCGCGGGGTAACAAAGCGACTCCCGCGCGCACGCGAGCGGCCACACAGGCGAGGGACGGCCATCGATGCCTCCGAAACACAACCCACGATGGCCCGTCCCTCAATTCTTTGAAGGCGGTGTGGAACGCGTGGCCTGGCATGCGCTCGAAGGGCAGGCCATCGTGATTGTGAGCGGAACGCTGGAGCCACTGGCCAACGCCGCAGCGCGAGCTTTGGAAACAGAGCTGGCGGGCCGAGGAATCGGCGCCGGAATTCGCGTCTTCGCAACAAAACTGGAACAGAGCGAAGGCAAGTGGACCGGGCGGATTGTGGGCGAACCGATGTTTGGCATAGCCAAAGCACGCGCCGTTCTCAGCTTGGCTGAAGAAATGAGTCTCGACTTGTCCCAAAGCTGGGCGTACGGCGACAGTGCGCAAGACCGCTGGATGCTTGCCTCGGTGGGGAATGCAGCGGCGGTAAATCCAACGCCAAAGCTTGCGCGAATTGCCGGGAGGCAAGGTTGGTCAGTTTTGCGAACCACAGATCGCGTGCGGCAAATGCAAGACCAACTCCAACATGCGGAGCGATGTGCATGAGCGAACTCCAGAGACAAGACGGTCAAACCGGCGAAGGCGCGTTCGGGTGGACAACCCGAACTGAGCAACCGGGATGGTCCACGAGGATCGCCCGAGAATTCGCTGAAACTTGGATTGCATGCGGCGCGTTTGAATGGATTGCCTTGGGATATCTCGCGTTGTCCAGCGTGTTGATCACCCTATTTGCGGAAAACCTCGTGCATCCTTTGCGGCTGATCGCAACGCAGGCCGGCGTAGCTATTCTTATCTTGATTCTGTGCCGTATGGAAGCGGGCGCAGCCGCGCGAACGAACTGGCTCTACGAATCGTTTTCCTACCGCTTTTGGCACTTCTGGCGCCACTGGTATCCGCACTTGTTCTTCTTGTTTTGCTTTGAAGAAATGGGCCGGCTCGCGCACCTGGTGAACCCCGGCTGGGAGGACGGGAAGCTCATTGCTTTCGACCATTGGCTGACGGGTGTGAATCCATCGCTGTGGCTCGAGCAGTTCACGCATCCGGCGCTCACCGAATTCATGCAGTTCGCGTATTTCACCTACTTCCTTTACTTGTTGATTCTCGGCGCGATTCTCTATTATCAGCGTGAGTTCGAAAGTTATTGGGCGGTGATGACCTATTCCGCCGCCGGGTACGTGTTCGGTTATGTGAGTGCCGCGCTTTTCCCGGTCCAAAGCCCTTGGTTCACGCTGGCGGGTCAATGGCACGGCGAACTCACTGGTGGGCCGTTCACGGCGTTGATCAGCCTGATCGAGAAATATGGACGCGTTCATGGGGCCGCGTTCCCTTCGCAGCACGTCGCGGGCGCGACGGCCGCGCTATGGGGCGCGTGGCGGCATCGCCGCTGGCTCTTCTGGATTTTTCTTCCATTCGTTGCATGTATGTGCGTCTCGACGGTTTATGTGCGGAATCACTACGTGGCGGACGTATTCGGAGGAATGCTTACGGGGACCTTGGGGTATGTTGCGGGTGGTTGGGTGATGACGCGGTATCGGGCCGTTACAGAGCCGGGGGACACCATTCAGCTAGGAGAAAGCCTCTAACCAAGCCGAAGTCAGGGAACAGAGACGGGTTACGGCGCAAAGGAGAAGTGGTCATGCGCTGCGGACTTAACGAAGTGGGGAGCAAACTAGAAGCAGGCTTGAAAGTTGTCCCAAAATATTTTGTGAGGTCGAGGCTGTGGACGCTAGCTTCTGCTTTCCTTGCTGCTCTTGCCACGGCCTGCGCAAGCGGAGGCCCTGGAATCAATCCGCCGCCTCGTGGGGCGTTGGAATGGTTTTTTGTCGATAGTTTCACGGGACAAGTGGGTGGTTTCAGCGCAGCGTCGGGCAAGCTCGGGCCGCTTCCCGGATCCTCACTGAACTTCAATACGAACTCTTCATTGGTTCTCTTCTCCCTCGCCGTGGATCCCAAAGGCATGTTCGTGGCCGGCATCAGGCTCGATGCTCCGACCATGGGAACTCTTCAAATCGCCAACATCGCATCGGGAGGAGCGGTTTCGCTTACGCAACTCACGGCGCCCGTGGCCAATCCGTTCCGCATGGCAATTTCCTCTCAAGGAGTGCTCGCTGTTTCGGATGGACTTTCGACGATTCAATTCTTTTCCGTGCAGAACAATGCGCTGGTGAAAGGTCCCGTAGCGCAAACGAGCGTAAGCCCACAGGATCTGGATTTCCGCGCTGACGGAAAGGTGTTGTACGTTCTGAACGGGGGTAGCGCGATTTCCGTTTTTTCCGTGGCCTCCGATCTGTCGCTGCAGTTGATCGAAAATATCTCGTTGCCGCTTGCGCCCGGGCAGTTGTTTGGAAACGCCGTGCGCTTTCGATTGAGCGCGTCAGGAAACAAGATTGCCGCGGCAACTCTGGATGGCTGGGTGTATGTGGGCGACGTCAGCGCCGATGGAACCGTTTCAGGTTTCACGGAAATCCAGGCGGCACAAAACGCGAATCTCCAGGAGGTTGCTCTAGATCCTTCAGACCAAAACGTTTACACGAGCGATCAAGATAATGGAGGAATCTATGAATTTGCAGCGATGAGAGGCGCCCTGATGCCGCTGGCCGGATCGCCTATTCCTACTCTGCCCGGGCCCATGGGCATGGAATTCAATTCCGCGGGCGATCGTATGTACTTCGTTCTAGGTGTCGCCTTTCCACAAGGGCAAATCCTGACGTTCAGCCGCGACTTGACGACTGGAAAGCTTACGGCGACAAGCGACAGTGTGAGCGCAGGAGAGATTTTTGCGAACCGGATTGTTCGCGTGGCAGCTCACTGAACGAACAGCGGTACAGCTGCTTCATACCGGGGTCTGTATCGAGCACGAAACCTCGCCCACAACTGCCCAACGCTCCCGTGCGCCCCAATTTGGCCGTTGTAACGCACGCTGCTCCCCTGCCAATCTAGTTTCTCGCGACCCTTGAGGATGCTCTTGCGGAGAGGGGCGGCTCATGGCCACTATCACAACTTCTGCTCAAGTCGATTGGCGCCAGGAATGGTTCGAATTTGAGGACGCCACGTATTTGAACCTCGCGGGCCAATCGCCCCTTCCGCGAGTTTCCATCCGTGCCGTGCAGGCCGCTCTTGAGGCGAAGAAATTTCCGCATCACAAAACCGACGCCACGTACTTCGAGGTGCCGAATCGCATACGGGAAAATATCGCCAAGCTGATCGGCGGCAAGCCGGAGGAGATAGCCCTCACCAGCGGGGCCAGCGCCGGAGCAACAGCCGTTGCTTACGCGTTGAAGTGGAATCCCGGCGACGAAGTAATTGTCGCCAAAGGCGAATTTCCGTTGCAATACACAACCTGGTTTCCCATGAAAGAGCGGGAAGGCGTAGCCGTGAGGGTGGTTGCCCCGCGGGGTCGCTTTCTGACGGCGGAGGACTTCATCTGTGCGATGACGCCAAAGACGCGGGTCGTCTCCGTCAGCTTGGTGCGCTATGACGATGGATCGCTGCTGGACGCGCCGCGTGTTGCCGCCGCTTGCCATAAGCAGGGCGCTCTGCTGTTGCTTGACGTAAGCCAATGTTGCGGAGCGATGTCCATGGACGTGCATAAGTTGGGTGCCGACTTCCTTGTTTGCGCCGGATACAAGTGGCTGCTCAGCCCGTTCGGCACGGGATTCTTCTGGGTCAACAGCGAGCACCTTGCGCGGGTACGCCCTGGGCCGTTCTACTGGATGGCAGTTCAGGGCGCGGAGAATTTTTCGGCGCTGAATTTCGACGATCCGAAACCTGCCCCGAGTGCCAAGCGCTGGGACGCTCCTGAATGGGCCAGCTACTTCAATTTCAATCTGGCGGCCATGGACACTTCAGTGGAGTTGGTGTCGCGCATGGGGCCGGAATGCGTGGCCGCGCACAATCGCAGACTCATCGATTTCATGTTTGAGCGTCTCCCCAAAGATAAATGTCTTCCAGCCAGCCCTCCGGATGCGACCGAACGCGGACCATACGGCTGCTTCTCAGCGCGCACGCGTGAAAAGACCGCGGAGCTCTACCAGCGCCTGCGCAAGGAGAATGTCATCGTAAGCCTGCGCGAAGGCAACATCCGCGTCTCCCCGCACCTGTACAATACCGAGCGCGACATCGACCGCCTCATTAGCGTGATTACTCCATGACCGAATCGCCGCCCTGGCCCAGAATTGCCGTCGTCGGTGCCGGCGCCGTCGGCGGATACTTCGGCGGCCTGCTAGCGCGCGCCGGCGCGCCCGTCATGATGATTGGGCGCCGCGCATTCGTTGAAGGGGTCAAGAAGAACGGGCTCTTCCTCGACACGCTTCAGTTTCAAGAAACAGTTAGCTTCGAAGTCTCGACAGAAATTACGGCCGTCGGTGGCGCGGAAGTTGTCCTCTTTTGCGTGAAAACCACGGACAATGCCCCGACCGCCCGCGCCATCGCCCCATTGCTTTCGAATGGTGCGCTTGTCCTAAGTATGCAAAACGGTGTAGACAACGTGGAACAAATCCGCGCAGCCGCAGGAATCGACGCGCTTCCGAGCGTGGTCTACGTTGCCGCTTCGGTGCCTGAGCCCGGCCGCGTAAAGCACGTTGGTCGTGGCGATCTGGTGGTTGGCCCGAAGAGCGAAAAGACGGAACGTATCGCCGCGCTCTTTTCCCGCGCCAACGTCCCGTGCCGCGTCTCGGAGAATATTGAAGGCGAACTCTGGACCAAGCTGGTTTGGAACTGCGCGCTGAACGCCGTTTCCGCTCTGGGACACGCGAAGTACGGCCAAATCGCTGGGAGCGCGGACGCCTGGAAAGTGGTCGAGACCGCCGTCTACGAAGTGCTTGCGGTGGCTCGAGCCGCCAACATTCATCCACCCGGGCTCGAAGATCCCAACGTCGCGCTCGCGGGCGCTCTCAAGATCGCCACGCAGATGGCCGAAGCGCTTTCTTCCACCGCCCAGGACATGAATCGCGGCAAACTCACGGAGATTGATTCGCTCAATGGCTACGTTTCGCGCCGGGGCGCCGAACTGGGCGTGCCCACGCCGGTGAATCATGCGCTGTACGCCTTAGTGAAGCTGGCCGAAGGCCGTTCCTGAAGGAAAATCTCTAGTACCGGTTGTCCCGGGCATGAAACGGAATATGAATGATGGCCTCGAGATCCACAGGCTCGCCCCGGCGTGTCGCTGGCCTGAATTTCCACTGGCCCAGAGCGTTCATCGCGTTCTTGTCGAGTTCCTCGTCGAGCCCTTCGACGAGCTGAATGCTGTCCACCGAGCCATCGCGCCGAATCACCGCGTAAAGGACGACCTCGCCTTCCACATGTTCATTGATCAGCGCGGGAGGATACTTCGGATCCACTTTGCGGATAGGAGTAGGCCCGCTCAGGTCCGAAGAAGGGATGTGCGGAGCGTTGGGATCCGTGCGCAACTCTGTGAAATTTAAAATCCAGCTTCCCGTCGCGCTGTTCAGATTCGCCATCTCAATTTGCATTTTGTAGATCTTCTTTGATTCGAAGATCTGCTCCGGTTTTGCTCCCGGCGGAAGCGCCGTGAAGTTCGGCGGTGCAGTTCTTACCGGTGCGTCATCATGCGGGTCAGGCTTGGTGATAAGAGTATGTGGCGTTGGCGCGCTGGTTTTTGGCGTTGCCGCAAGCCCCGAAGTTCCTTTATTCGCCGGCGGATTGCCGCCGTGAATGCTGACGTCGATCGGGCCATTTGCAGCATGCCCAGCGCCTGTTCCTCCAGCGATGCTCGGCGCTCCACCATTCGCGCTCGGCGCTCCGTTGGGCGAACCGTCAGGAACGCCCGGTTTTTTGCCTTCCGGGGACATGGAAACAGACGCCGCGAGATTCCCTTGTGGTGGCGCCACCGGAGCGGGTGGCGCGGGCGTCGCCGAAAGCGCAATCAAGGTGGAAGAGTTGCCGCTCGCACCCCCAACTTGCGTGGCCCCAACGTCCGGAGCTGGCGCCGCATCTCCCTTCTGGGCTTTTTGTGCAATGCGTGGCGCCGCCCCAGCATTCAATTCCAGCTTTGGCCGGGCGGGCCCCTGGGCTGTAGCCATCACCGCCAAGTCTCCAGGTTTCTGATCAAAAACGGGCACGTCTGGTGCAGGCGCATCCGTTACCGTTGCCACGCGGCGCTGCTTCGGATGCAGCTTAGCAAGTTCTTCTTTGCTGATGAGCAGCCGCGGTCGCGCCGGACCAGGTAGTTCTTGAATTTGAACCATATTGGGCAGGCTCGGAAGAATCTTTGGCGGCTCGGCGGGAGCGGCGGAATTAATTAGTGTCTGGCGCGGGTGATTCGGATGCAGCGGGTCGCTAAAGATGTGCTGCCGCGGATGGAACGCGTCCGCCCCCTGCGGCGCTGGAGGCTTTTCCGGTTCACCGCGCGGCGCCGGTTTGGCCTCGGGCTTAGAGGCTTTCATGTCCAGCAGAGGCAAATCGTTGATCGGTCCCGACCAAGAAAGTTCCGCATTATCGAAGGCTGGGTTGTGGTGCGCCCTTGCTGGAAGTTGTGGATACGGCAGCACAAAAAAGACGATGTGCCACAATGCTGCGGCAATCAGCGCCCGGCGCGGAAGCTTTCCCTCAATTAAGCAGTACTTGAAGAAACCCTCGATCGAGAATTTCTTCGGAACCAGCGGCCAACTCAAGACCGTTTTCAGACTGCTGCCAATCCCTTGATGAAAACTTCCCCACGCGATATCCAGGTCCGGCGGGCGCCCTTCGGGCAAACGTAGGGGTGCGCGAGCCACAGCGGTGGCCTGTCCCGAGCCGCCGCCCGCACTGCCGAATGTACCAAAGGGTGTCAACGACATATCCTTTTCGATTCCCCCATCGGATTCAAGGTTGCGCGCATTCGGGCCGTTTTGACGCGGCACACCTCTCGGAAGATCCTCAGAATTCGTTCAGAAAAATGACGCTCTGCTTGAGCGGGTTTACTGAGCAGAGTCGTTTTTGCCAGCAGCTGCGGCAGCGCGGCAATAAAAGCTTAAAGCCGCATCACCCTGTTTGAGAACGCGGTAGCACTTCAGTGCGCCCACCTCTTGCGGCAATTCGAAGCTGCGGCGGTGCTCCGCGATCACAACAGCGCCGGGCGCGAGAAGATTCCCCGAACCCAAGGATTCTAGCACGCGAGCGTAATCCTTGGCTGCCGCATATGGCGGATCGAGAAAAACGTAATCGTACTGGGCAGTTTTGCTTTTTTCTTTTAATTCGAGCTTCTCCAGACCGCGAATAGCGTCGGGTGTCAGAACCATCGCTCCCTTTCGAATTCCGAGCGATTCCAGATTGCGTCGTATCAGCGCGGCCGCGGGCGCGTGATTTTCCACGAACACGACTTCCACAGCCCCCCGGCTCAGCGCCTCAATGCCGATCGCCCCGGTGCCCGCAAAGAGGTCAATAAATCGTGCGCCCGCGATGCCAGGCCCCAAAACGTTGAAGAGGGTTTCCCGCAACCGGTCGCTGGTCGGGCGGAGCGCCATCCCCTTCAGACTCTTCAGAATGCGGCTGCGGTAAGTTCCGGCGATTACCCGCATCCTAGCCCACCTTCGCCAGGTGATAGCGGCGCTGCCACTCGCCGGGCAGCATCCGCAAGACGCGCTCGAGCTCCTCTCGCTGTGTTCCGTCTTCGACCAAAGCGAACGCTTCTTTGCGCGCCAGCTCGAGCAGTTCCTTGTCGCGAAGTGGATTCGCAATATGAAAACCGAGCTCTCCGGACTGACGCGTGCCAAAAAATTCTCCTGGCCCTCGGAGCAGCAGATCCGCCTCTGCAATCTCAAACCCGTTTGACGTGCGAACCATGGTGTCCAGCCGCGAACGCGCTTCATCCGTCATTCGAAACGGCGCCACCAGAATGCAATAAGACTTTTGCGCACCGCGCCCAATCCGCCCGCGAAGCTGGTGCAGTTGCGCGAGACCGAATCGTTCGGCGTGCTCGATCAACATCACGGTAGCGTTCGGGACGTCCACGCCGACTTCTACGACAGTCGTAGTGACAAGGATTTGCACTTCGTTTTTGTGGAAGCGCTGCATCACTTCGTCTTTTTCTTCGCTGGAGAGCCGTCCGTGCAGCAAGCCCAGTTTAAGTTTCGGGAAAACTTCCTTCGAAAGGCGCTTGTATTCATCGATCGCGGCCTTCAGTTCGAGCTTCGATTCTTCGATCACCGGATAAACGATGTAGCCCTGGCGCCCTGCCGCCACTTCGCGCCGAAGCGATTCCCAGACGCCGGGAAGATGCGGCTCGCTCGTGACACGCGTAATGATCGGTGTACGTCCTGGTGGCAACTCGTCCAGCACGGAAACATCCAAGTCGCCGTAAAGCGTGAGCGAAAGAGTCCGCGGAATCGGCGTGGCCGTAAGCACCAGAACATGCGGTGCATGGCCATGCGACGCGGCTTTGTCCATCAAACGTTTGCGTTGCAAAACGCCGAAGCGGTGCTGCTCGTCGATCGCTACAAATCCGAGCCGCGAAAACTGAACGCTCTCTTCAATCAGCGCGTGAGTGCCGATGACCAATCGCGCTTCGCCAGAACGAATGCGTTCCAGAGCTGCTTGCTTTTCAGCAAACTTGAGCCCACTGATGAGCAACTCTACGCCATAGCCCGCTTTGGCGAGAATGTGCCGCGCCGAGAGAAAATGCTGAACCGCCAGGATTTCGGTCGGTGCCATCAACGCCACTTGCGTAGCGTTTTCAATGGCAATGACCGCCGCCTGCAACGCGATAATGGTTTTCCCGCTGCCCACGTCACCCTGTAACAGGCGATTCATCGGTACAGGTTTCTCGAGGTCCGCCACAATTTCCGCAAGCACGCGTTTTTGCGCTGCCGTCGGCTTGAACGGCAAAATGCGTTTCAGCGCCTCTCGTATACGGTCTTCGCGAACGCGGAACGCAATGGCGTTTTCCTTCCGCGTTGCGCGGCGGTCCAGCCCCAGGCTGAGTTGATACTGAAAGAACTCTTCAAAAATCAGGCGCTGCTGCGCGGGAGAGCGAAATGTATTCAACGCCTCAAGTGATTCGGTTGGCTCAGGAAAATGCGTGCCTACGACGGCCTGGTCGCGCCTGGGAAACTTGAGCCGCGCACGCAAGTGTTCAGGCAAAATATCCGGCACGCGCGGATCGACAAGCTGCACGGCCGTATATAACGCGCGGCGAATCTGCTTGGAGCTAAAGGTACCAATGGCCTCATAAATCGGCACGATGCGCCCCACTTCCGTGGAGTCGAGCTCATCGCTGTGCAACAGTTCAATCTGTGGATTGATCATTTCCAGGCGCGCGGGCCGCAGACGGTCGATTTCCACCTTGCCGTGAAGAATCAAAAGCTGCCC
>Ga0126373_10003752_pt1 | contig 11440 bp, 21 predicted proteins | sample PanSoiMetPlot_11_FD_92545 | JGI IMG/M metagenome (GOLD analysis project Ga0126373, IMG submission 92545) | Tropical forest soil microbial communities from Panama - MetaG Plot_11 | ecosystem: Environmental > Terrestrial > Soil > Tropical forest > Bulk soil | place: Panama | collected 2016-02-17
AGCATCATGTGAGTGCCGGCAGGCTCCCTCGATGGACGTTGGCCGTCCTGAGGAAGTGATCCTCGTCGTGGCGGATCTCGATCATCTGCATGAGCCAGGCGTCGCCCTCAGGCAGTAGCTCGTACGACTCACCGGGCACCTGGCGGGGGTGGCAACACAGGCGAGCCTGGATGCTGCCATCGGGCTTCAGCAGATCGACATTGCCGCTCTGGCCCTCAGCCCGGATGCAGTAGCGCCGGCCCTTGGAGCCGGTCACATAGAAGCGACCATGGCGCTCTAGCTCCAGCCTCTGCTCGTCATCGAGGAACTGCTCCAGGAGGGTACGGGCCTTGGCGCGGGCCGCTGACCTGCGCTGGTTGCGCTCCTCATAGATGGCCCGCTGACGAGCCTGCTGGGCCTCCATCTGCCGCATCTGCTCCGGGGTGTAGACCGGGGGCGTGTAGGGCGTCTGGTTCCACTGGACCCACACCTGATTGGCGTAGGTGTTCTGCGTGATGATGGTGCTGGTGGCGTTCCAGTTCAACCAGGCCAGGTCGGAGGTGGCGACGGTGGTCTGATAGCTGGGGGTCTGACTCCAGGTGTAGTTCGCCGGGATGTAGTTGGTGGTAGTGGCCGTCGAGGTGTAGTACTGCTGCGGCCAGTAGCCGGTCTGGGGCATCAGCCCCCCTGGAGAGCAGGGGCGAAGATGATCTTCTCGGCCTGGGGATCGAACTCGGTGATGCGCTGATCCTTGTCACCCTTGCGGGTCACCGACCACGCCTGGAAGCCCTTGGCCTTCATGCGGTCGAACAGCGACCGGGCCTCCGCGACCTCATCAGTGTTGTCGCGACTCCAGATGTGCTTGGTATCCCCGGTGGTGTCGAGGACGACGATCATGCCGCCGCCCCAGTCCTCCACGCGGTTGGCTTCTGCGACCAATGTGGTCATGGTGGGGTTCCTCCTGGCTTGTCGTACCAGAGCCGTTCGTGATGTCGGCACTGGCAGGTTTCATCGGTACACAGGTCATGCTGACCCTGCTTGCAGGCCACACTCGCAGTGCGGCCTACGGCTCCCCCCAGTTCAGTAACTGAGGGGAACGCCTCCAGGTTCTCCGGGGTGTCAGCCAACCCGGTGCGCCTCGATGGTCGCCTCTGTCTCATTCACCTGGGCCTGGGCGGCATTGTCGGCCTCGATCTCGGCCCTGGTGCGACGCTTGCGTTTCACCTTGGGAGCCGTGGCCTTGTTCTGAGCTACGTCAGCCAGGCAGGCGTAGGAGCAGTACACCCGCCCCTCCGAGTTGCCCACGCCCTCCTGATAGATGTCCACCAGGAGGAAACCGGGGGGAATCTCGGCATCCTCTGCTGGCACGGCCATGTGGTCGCAGGCGTCGCACTTAACGGCCTGAATCTTCGCCATTTTTCCTCCTAGCGGACGAGGGCCTTGACAGTATCCCGGACCAGGAGTGGCTTGTCAGCCGGCCCTTTCTGGTAGGCGTGGATGAGCTTAGGACGGTGGGTCTGATCCTTGGCGTACCACTGTCGCCTCCAATGCTCGCCCACGATCCAGCGATGGCTCCATTCCACTGGTTCCCCCTCGCCGTCCCGCCGCGTCCGGGCTGTCGGCTCCCGCAAGCGGATGACCCGAACAGCGGGCGGGATGGCGTCCTTGCGGCGAGCGAACTGCCGGCGAACGTGTCGGTCGGTTGGCTCCCAGCGTTCCTCCAAGGTGATCCTCTGGCTGCATAGCGCCCAGAAGCAGGCCAGCAGTCGGCGGTCCTCCATCATGGACGCTTCGCGGTCAGCGGTCTCCTCGCCCAGCACCGAGAAGTCGCTGATCACGGTGCCCTTAGGCCACTCCGACCCACCGGTCGGATGCAGCTTGAGGGGCATGGCCTCCTTGGCGAAGTGTGCCCGCTCCTTCTCCGGGATGTGGAGGAAGGCGTAGAGGGCGTCCCGGTGGCAGTAGGTCTCGATGGAGTAGCAGTCCCCGAGCATGGTGGCGACTGGCCCCCACATGAAGGCAGTGGTGAAGATCGGCCCCCCGTTGACGGCGTCGGTGCCGGGGATGGCCTTGCCGAAGACCACGAAGCCACTCTCACAGGGAGGTTGAGCTTCACAGTCAGGGATGGAGGGGTACATCTTGGCAACCAACTCCGACATCTCCGGGGACACCCAGAACAGGTCAGACTGGCGGAAGTTGTTCTCTGTCCACCAGCGGGTGCCCTCCGCGTCCATCATCCAGGACTGGGCACCCTTGATGGGTCGCCGGCCCAGCATGGCGTAGTGGTGCTGCCAATAATCAGGCTTCGACCACCAGTCGACTATTTCCTGGCGAATGTAGGCCACGTCCACCGGTCGCGTCACCGAGTACAACGCCGATTCAGGCACCTGAATCTGCTGGGCCTCCTCCACCTCAGCGGTGAAGCGCGAGGGCTTCGCGACGCCGTACTGGCGGGGTGGGAGGAGGTCACGGGACATCGTAAAAAATCCGATCAGAAAGCGTGGTAGTAGCCAAGGTTTTTCCAGGATAGCACGTCGATGTGACGCCTGGTACGCTGCCACATTCGTTGTGACTGCCTAACCAGGGAGGTGTGCCCTTTGACCCTCTAGGGTTCGTGTCGAAACGCGTACCCGCTCGCAGACCACCAGTCCGTACCCAATGGGGGCAACCGACCGAAGGAGTCCGATGAAGCGGCTTCTACTAGCTGCTGCCGGCTTGGCCGGCAGTTTGTTGTTCATACCCACCGCTGCTCACGCAGCATCCGACCCAGATCCAGGAGTAATGGTGGCAGCCAGTGGTATGCCCTGGCTGGCAGCCGAAGTGGTGACGGTGGCCCCGGCGGCGACCCCAGTGGCGACCCCGCCCCTGCCCAGGTACACCGTCGTGAGCGGCGATACCTTGAGCGCCATCGGGGCGAGGTTCCACCGGAGTTGGCCCGCACTGGCCGCGTACAACAAGATCCCTAACCCGAATCTGATCTACGTCGCCCAGGTCATCACCATCCCACCGGCCAGCTATAGCGCACCGGCACCCGCTGTTGTCAGCGCTCCGGTCACCTATTCGGCCCCCGTCCAGCACACCTACACCGCGCCACGGCGCACGTACATGGCTCCCCAGCGCAGCTACTCGACGGCTGGGAGCGGGGTGTGGGGCTGCATCGCCCAGCATGAGAGTGGTGGGAATCCAGCCACGAACACTGGAAACGGGTACTACGGTGCCTTTCAGGACACCATCGGCTCCTGGCGCTCAGCCGGCGGCGGGCCTGGCCTGCCCTCCGACTACAGCTACAGCGAGCAGTTGCGTGTCAATCAGGTCATCCAGCAGCAGCAGGGTTGGGGGGCCTGGCCGAACACATCAAAGATGTGTGGGGCCTAGACTGGCTCCTCGCTACGTGAACACGTAGTCACAACGGAAAACCCCCCGGTTTCCCCCGCCCGGAAGTCGGGGGGTTTTTTCCGTACACTGGTGGTATGGCTACCGAAGACAGCTTCTCCACAATCGCGGAGATCACCAGGCGAATGAAGCTCCAGAAGGTGCGGGAGTTTGGTGACGACGAGGACGAGGCTGCCTGCGACATCCTGGGCTTCTGCGCCTGCATCCGGGACGGTAGGCAGCTATTCGCGGTGTACCACGAGCAAGGCCCTATGGCCCCGCGTGAGGCTGCCGCCTGGGCGGCGTCACTGACCTCCTGCGACATGATCTTCGTGATCGCGGACGCCTACTACAAGCATGTGGAGGCCCCCGAGCTTGACGACACCACCGGCCTGTTACCCAAGTCACCCGAGCAGCGGGAGGAGGAGTTCTACCGCAACCACCCAGAGGTACACCCTGGCTTCCTAAACGAAGCGTGGATGCGGGGCGAGCGGGAGGGCATCAGCGAGGCCATCATGGTCATGCGCTTCACCATGCACGGTCCTCCCCTACGGGCGCAGTACTGCTACACCCGCCAGGGGCGCAAGCTGACCTGGGGCAAGATCATCAGCGCAGCGGCCTGGGAGGGCGGGGGCATCGATGACTACATCAAGGTGGGCTTCCGCCGCGCCAAGGAAATGCAGCCTCAGATCAAGGAGATGCTGATCAAGCAGCACGGCCTGATGGCGAAGGAGGGCTTCTCAGCCAGGGAGCGGTCCTACTGGACGGATCGTGGGATGGCCTCGTTCCTCTCCACCAAGAGCGCTGTCAAGCTGGTGCATTACCTGGGCAGCATCCCCAACCTGGGCCTGCCCGACGCCGTGTTCGCCAACGGCCAGGAGATCGACCCCATGACCCACGAACCGGTGGAGTACGAGTAATGCCCGCCTGTCATACCTGCGGGGAGCCGTTTGAATGGGGCTGGGACGGGGAGCGCTGGATGCCCCTGGAACCCATCGCCACCCACGAGGGCCTTGACCGCACTTTCGTGGACGAGAACGAGGTGCTACGGGCTGACCACCGCGACAAGCACCAGGAGGGCATGAGCGGAGAGAACATCACCCGCCTGGCGAAGAAGGTACCGGCGGAAACCGCCGACGAGAAGGAACGACCCAAGCGCAGAAGGAGACCAGCATGAGCTACGAGAACTACATCGCCTGGCGGCGGCTGACCCACAACGGACAGCGCAACCGGGGCCAGATGACCCCAGAAGAACGGGCCGAGTTTGACCAGCGGCTAATAGCGGTTGAACGGATGAGCAGCGAAGAGGCCGAAGAGGCCAAGCGGCTCTACGAGGAGATCACGAAAGACTGATGGCCTGGGAGAGCTTGCCCGACACCACCCTGGAGTGCGGCTGCGTCCGGGGTGTCGAAGAGAACGACCGGATGGAGCGCCGCTACACCTTCATCCACAACCACACCTGTGAGAAGCACCGGGATAGCTGTGGGACGTGCGCTACGCGACGTTCTCCCCGCGCATCCGACGCATAGTCTTCTCCAGCCCCACGTCCGCTGACCCCTGGCGGGCCGGGTTAGTGATGTAGCTGTCCTTGCCCACGTCGTAGGCAGCCTGCTGGTAGTTCGCCACCATCCTGGTGTACCCCCTGGCCCGCCCATGCGGGGTGTCGGGGTACCGCGTCGAGCGGTCCAGGTAGGAGGTCTTGCCCTCCTGCCACCCACCCAGGTACCGCTGAGTCTGCCTGGTGTGCTGTAGACGCTTCCCCTTGTTCTCCTGAGCATACGCCTGGATGTCTTCTCCGCTGGCTCCTCCGGGATACTGCCGCTCGCCCCGCAGGTCCGACACCATGATGCCGCTGGTGGGCCGCTCCCCGGTGTGGACGTTGACCGAGAACCCTCCCTTGGTGTGAAGCTCGCCGGCCAGTTCACCGAACTGCTGGGAGGACAGCACTACTTGGCCTTGACCAACTTGGGGGGCGCACCGGGGTGGGCCGGCGTGGACACGAGGTTGGTGGTCTGGGCGTGGGTGCGCTGCTTGACCTGGCCTCCTGGGCGGAAGCCGCCCGTGCCCCCCTGCCAGGGCGACACACGGGCCTTCTGCACGGCCCCCAGGAAAGTCATGGTGGAGGCCCCCGGCATCAGTAGTCCTTCCTCACGCCCTCCTGGCCGGCGAACTGCTCCGGGTTCCTGATCGGGGGGTTGTTGGCGAAGCCGCCACACTTGCACTCAAGCTGGCCCACCTGGGCGTGGCAATAGCCCGAGCGGGTGCGATGCTCCTCCTCCGAATGGCCGCACTTGGAGCAGTTCACAACCCGAGTTTACGTCGGCGGCGGTGGGCCGACGTGGTGCGGTGGCGCGATCCCTCCCTGGCGGTGTGGGGGTGCAGGGTGCCGTCCTTGATGACCTTGATGTAACGCCGGCAGGAGGGGCAGACGGCCCGCCCCTCCTCGTTCGGCTCTGCCGGCTCGTGCGTGCCCCGGCACCACTTGTAGAAGCGGTCAGTCACTTCCTCAGGCGACGGATGGCAGCCAGGATGCAGCCTGTCGAGAAGCCGATGATGGCAATGATGATGGCGGTGTCGCTCACCTGGCCTCCTTGGCTCTATCGTGGGAGTCCTTGAGTTCCTGCCAGTAGGCGATCATTTTCTCCCCCTCGCGAGGCGGGGGTTTTTGACCGAACGTCCAGGACATGCTGCCCCGGCCCCACTGGCCCCGGCCCAGTACCTTGAGGTACTTGCGTCGGATCATGTAGTCAATGACACCGCTGTCGATGTACATGTGGCCGTCACTGGCTCGCTCGATGGGCTGGGCCTTCCAGTGGCGGGTAGCCACATCTTCGGTCCTCACGCCCACGGCAGCTTCGACCGAGATCTTGGTCAGATTGCTGGGGTAGCCGGCCATGCCGGTGACCGCCTCGACGGTCCACTCGTGCAGCTTGCGGGGATCGTCAGAGGTCATGCCCCAGCGGCCCTCACGAGCGAAGCGCTCGTACTGTTCCTTGTAGGCCCGCTGGATGGCCTCGTTCCTGGCCCGCCCGACGTTGAGCTTGGCATAGCCGGCGTCCCTGGCGTCCTTGTCCACGATGGCTCGCAGGGCGTCATGCACCTGGCAGAGCAGATGGACTTGGTTCTCGGCATCCTGGGTGGCGACGATCTGGAGGACTTCCTCGATGGTGTCGGAGATGGTGGTGATGTAGTCCTTGAGGCGCACCTCGTAGAACCAGGGCTTGTGCCCCCGGTCCCCGAAGAAACTGAACCCCCGTGCGTCGGCTCCCCCAGCCTCCTCGATGGCCTGGCGGCGCTCGATCTCCCGGTCGGTCAACTCAAACTGGGCCTTGAGGCGCACGATCATGTTGAGGGCGGCTTCTTTCTCGCCCTCCTTGTCGGTGCGCTCCATCAGCTTCTGCATCTGCACGATCCGTTGGATCGCGTCGCTCTTGTTCACTCCTCCTCTCTTTCTTCCAGGTACTGGCGGGCGTTGATGAACAGCGTGTCGGCCATGAGCAGCGGGCTGCGAGTCTGTTCACCTTTTTCCCGGTATACGCCGTAGGCCATAGCTATCTGGCCCAGGGCGGATCCGATGCGCTCCAGACGTTCATCCTCACTTACCTCGTAGACCATCGTCAGGTTCCCGATGGCCTCCAGCAACTGGAGGGCGTCGTCCAGGGTCTTCATGATCCAGTAGGGCAGATACCAGTCCGGGAACGTGTCGGTCAGACGGTCATATTGCGCCCGGTAGTGCCGGTCCTCCAGGTCGAACTCATAGTCAGGATCGTCGGGATCGGGCTGAAAGCTCTCCAGCAGTTCCCGGAGAAGAACCACATCGGGATCCTCAGGCCATCTCTTCAACTCCAGCAGCGTCCGGGGAGAGGCCAGCCGTTGCCAGCCCTCGTTTGCCGCCCTCAAAGCATCGAAGATGTCGATCTGCGCCGCTTCCAGGGTGATCCGGGCCTGAGTCTTGATTTGACCGGCCAGGTCGAACAGAAAGGCCCCCTTCTCGGTGCCCACGTCGACCTGGAGGTTGTCGGCCCAGTCCATCCAGCGTTGCCACCCGGCCTGAATCTCCTCCGGGGTCGGACCCTCTTCACTCATTTCGCCCCCCCCCCCTCAGTTGAACGGGGCCGCAGCCACGGCCTCGCTGCCCTCCGGTTGGTCGATGATCAAGACCAACATGACCTTGGGCTGGCGTAGCTCGTAGAGGGCCTCCGCGCCGCCCAGGACGGTGCCGCCGTGCGCGGACAGGATGACGGCTTCGGCGTCATCGCTTTCCGGTTGGTTGGTGGCGATCCGCATGGCGGCTACGGCCCCACAGGCGGTGGTGGCCTGAGGATCTCCGAGTTTTACGACTGCTGCTGGTTTGGCGTTGGCGCTGTGGGCCACGGCGGCGCGAAGCACGGCCTGGCCGGCAACCATCTCCTGGGTGCCGTCATCACCCTCGCACAGGACGACGACCGGGTAGAACACCGGGGTACCAGCGTGCAGCCATTTCTGGGCGATGTAGGGGGTCACGTAGGCGACTCCAAGGAGAGGATGCGTCTGTACCTCTTTGGGGGCCTCGTGGATGTAGACCGGGTCGCTCCCGTCAGGCGGGATGACCAGGAAGGGATAGGGCAAGGGGACGGGCATGGGTTCCTTTCTGTTGCGGTGCTGTGGTAGCAGCTACAGGGTAGCGCATTGCGGGCCTCTTTACCAGCCGGCCTGGGAAAACCCTCACCCGGTTCCGGCCCCGATTTTTTTCCAGGGCGTCTTGCGCTCCGCGCAATGTTGCGCGAATATCGCGGCCCTCACCAGGAGGTGACGTATGACACCCAAGAAAACCAAGACACCGACCATCACACCCATCCCCACGCCCAACCAGCGCTGCAAGAGGGACTTCAAGCGGCTGGACGACCAGGGCAACGCCGTCATCAAGCCCATGTTCTTCGCGGACACCGACCTGGAGATCGACCTGATCCCCAAGGATCAGGTGGGGGCGGTGCCGGGGGAGATCAACAACTGCCTCATCACCCATGGTTGCCAGCGCAGCTTCGGGGCGGTCTATGCGGAGGTAGGGCGCACCTACAGCTACATCGAGTTCCCCACCTACGTGATCAAGTACCGCACCCTCGACCTGGCCCGCATGACCACCATCGCCTTCGACACCAAGACCCACAACTTCCTGGGCAAGGTGCGCCTGGGCCGCATCACCCCCGGCCTGCGGGCCACCAGGATCCAGGGCAAGACGTCAGGCAAGGGCGGCGGCAACCCCCGCCGGGTGTCCCTGACGGCCTCCAGCCTGCTGCGCCCGGTCGCCCGCCACTAATACATACCCATCTACAGCGAACAGCCCCCCTCACGGGGGGCTGTGTCGCGTCTAGGGCCGGAACAGCCGCTGGATGACATGCAGGGTGGCTAACTGCTCGACGGCCTTCTCCAGGGTCTTCCACTCCAGGTGATTCAGCGCCCTGGGCACCCCCGGTGTCCTCTTCGCCAGGATCCCCTCTATCCCGTTGGCGGTATCACCAGGGGTGTAGTCCTTGACGGCCTCTTCGGCCTCATAGGCCCTCATACCCTGGGATCCTCCTCTTCCTCGATGCCCATGGTGGCCCCAGCGGCCCTATGCGCCGTGATGGCGTGATCGAGGATGTCCTGGGCGATCTCATCGGCCTCGTCCATACCGACCGCCTGCACCGTGATCTCCAGGGTGATCGTGTAGGTCTTCTCCTCCATGTTGGATACGCCCGTGTTGACGGGTGCCCCGTTGCTCATGTGCTTCCTCCTGTTCGTGCGGTCCTACCACCCTACATGCTTTCGCTCACTCCGTAGATGGCAGGGGCCAGATCTCGCCCGAGTTCTCCTTCAGGGCGAAGTCGATCAGATCCTCCACATACGGCTCCTGCGGCCCCACACGCTCGTAGAACAGCACCCGGTACTCCTCCTCCTCTGCTGACCGCAGGGAAGCCACCCACCGGATCGGGTGTACGTCCAGGATCTGATTCTCGTAGTGCCAGGCGGTCTCGCCCCGTCTTCTCCACGCGTACACCAGGAACCACCTCATGTCTCCTCCAGCATCCTGATCATCTGTCGGAGCGCCCCCCGCCCGGAGCGGGGCATCGAGAACGTCGGAGCCGGGGCGTGCCCAGCCGAGCCGCAACTCCTGCATCTGTACCCATCTCTCCTCAACACTGCTTTACGTACGTGGTTCCAGTAGGGCGTGGCTAGGAACTCCTGGTAGTAGGTGGGGTAGGGCTTAGGGGCATGCAGCCAGGGCTTGGCGGCGTGATCGGCGTTGTGACAGGACACGCACAGCGTCACGAGATCTCCCTGGTGGTTCCACTCGTCCCGGTGATGGTCATAGGTGAGGTGATGCACCTCCAGGCGACCGGAGGTGTCCCGTAACTCTCGCTCCTGGGCACGCTGGCGAAGGCGGGGGTTGTTGACGTAGGGGGCGAGAGGCTGCGTCGTCCGGTAGACACGTTGCCCGTATTGATCTGTCTCCACCACCCGTTCACGACCGTAGAAGTCCTTCTCGGTCCTGGGAGGACGAGGTGCAGGGGGCGGTGTGTAGGTAGGTGTGTAGGTCTGAGGGGTCTTGGGTTTCAGTAGTCGGGCTAACCAGCCCATGTTTGCTCCAGTCGGTCGTGTGTTCAGGGTGTGGTCTCATCCAGGGTACTACACATACGACCGCTCCCGGTCGCGAGTACGAAAAACGTGCGTTGACCTGCGAAAACGTGCAGCTAACCCTTCGGGAGCCTGCGAAAACGCAACGCTCAGGTACTACACTCCCATTCCCCGTCCCCCGGACCCCGATTCGGGTACTACATGCGTTCGCATGAGCCAACCAAGTGTACCTCCTGGCCCCCTCCCGCGTCGAACATACGTTCGATGGTGGGGGGGTCGTCTACGAACACACGTTCCCAATGGCCCCGAACAGCTGTTCCCAAACGAGTGTTCGCATGCGAACGCATGTTCCACCCTCCACGCGAAAAACCCTTATGGCATAAGGGTTTTTGCTCCCTGCCTGCTGTGAGGCCCTGTTTCGCATGCGTCATCATGCGTACACCTGTTCGGTGCATGGGGTACAGGTGTTCGGTGCTGCCCGAACAGTTGTTCGTGGCTGGCTGCCCAGGCTACGAACACATGTGTGGGCTGGGTGAGTTGATCAGGCTGTGCCTATGCCCATGGCACGCATACCTGGGTGATGAGTCACGTCCTCTGGGGCCTGGGGCCGGTTGTACGTTGGAGGGCCGTGGCACACTCGGACCAGCACAACCACGTCAGGCAGCTACACGAGGACTACCTGCTGGCTCGGCGGGCCTTCCGGGTGGGGTTGCGGATACACCTGGAGAGCCGGGTGGAGGACGGCGGGCACGGGATCCAGGTGGGTGGGCACGACCCGGAGAAGCTGCACCGCGACCTGCACAAGGGTGACTGAGCGTCAATCCTCTGAGAGGCCCCTGTACGGCCTCCTGTGGCGTTCACCCCCCACATGTGAACACGAACCCATCCATGCCCTCTGTAGGGCCTCAGGCGGTCCTGTGCGGCCCTGTGGAGCGATCCTACGGGGATTGTGGTCTCGGGCCTCCGTACGGGACGGCGGGGGGATGCACCTCGTAGACCATGCCCAGGTGGGCGATGCCCTCGATCCTCTTGTCCTGGGGGCCTTTGGGCCTGGGGCCGAAGTGGGCGTCGAGCATCTGCTCCCGGATCCCGGAGTGGTCGGAGTAGGACAGGAAGTCGATCACGTCCCCGTCCGAGAACATGACCCTGTAGCGGTTGACCGGGAAGGGCAGGCCAACTACAGGGATGTCATTTGCCGGCACGGGGCCTGGGCTGGCTCCTGACTGTCTGCGACGGCCTTCCTGGGTGACTGGGGTGGCCCGTACGGGCCTGGGGGCCTTGGGTGGGGTCATGGCCCCACAACGTACAAGAGCCGCCCTGGGGGCGGCTCCTGCGGTGCTGTGCGGTTGTGTGGTCTAGGTCATGCCTGCCAGTGGGCATCACCCTCCTCGTCGGAGGCACCATGGGCCTCCAGGAGCCGGATGGCGGTGGCGTCCTGGTCGACGGCCCGGAGGAACTCGGCGGCAGCCTCAGCCTCCCGGCAGGTCAGGTGGGG
>Ga0126373_10003753_pt1 | contig 11439 bp, 14 predicted proteins | sample PanSoiMetPlot_11_FD_92545 | JGI IMG/M metagenome (GOLD analysis project Ga0126373, IMG submission 92545) | Tropical forest soil microbial communities from Panama - MetaG Plot_11 | ecosystem: Environmental > Terrestrial > Soil > Tropical forest > Bulk soil | place: Panama | collected 2016-02-17
GGCCGCCGCCGAGCCGCTGGTCGAACTGGTCAGGCAGACGGGCTCGCTTGGCCTGCTCGGCTGTCACGAGATCGACTTTGACGTCGACGCGGACGTGATCCTGCACCGGCGCAAGCGGCTGGAATTCCACTCCAACGGCATGCGGTTCGCGGCGCTCGCCGCCGACGGTGCTGAGCTCAGCGCGCGGACGTACTACTCGGTGGGCGGCGGGTTCGTGCTCGGCGAGGACGAGACCGGCCGTCCGGCGCTGATTGCGGATCCGACCCCCGTTCCCTATCCGTTCTCAAGCGGGGGAGAGCTACTCGCCCATACTTCCCGCACGGGCCTGGCCGTCAGTCAGATCATGCTGGCCAATGAACTAGTCCGCCGGGACAAGTCCGAAGTTGATGCTGGCCTGCTGCGGATCTGGGCGGTCATGCAGGAGTGTGTGCGGCGCGGCTGCGAAGCCAACGGCGTGCTGCCTGGCGGGCTGAAGGTACGGCGGCGTGCTCGCGCGCTGCGCGAGACGCTCGACCGGACCGGCGATATCAGCGACCCGCTGTACGCGATGGAGTGGGTGACCTTGTACGCGCTCGCGGTAAACGAGGAGAACGCGGCTGGCGGCCGGGTGGTAACGGCGCCGACCAACGGAGCCGCCGGGATCATTCCGGCAGTGCTGCACTACTACACGAAGTTCGTGCCCGGCGCGGACGAGGGCGGCGTGGTGAGGTTCCTGCTCACCGCCGGCGCGATCGGCGTCCTGTTCAAGGAGAACGCGTCCATCTCCGGTGCGGAGGTCGGCTGCCAGGGCGAGGTGGGCTCCGCGTGCTCGATGGCGGCCGGCGGGCTGGCCGAGGTGCTCGGCGGCACGCCGGAGCAGGTGGAGAACGCGGCGGAGATCGGGGTAGAACACAATCTGGGCCTGACCTGCGACCCGGTAGGGGGACTAGTACAGATCCCGTGTATTGAGCGCAACGCCATCGGCGCGGTCAAGGCGATTACGGCCGCGCGGATGGCCGTCCGCGGCGATGGTCAGCACAAGGTGTCTCTCGATAAGGCGATCAAGACCATGCGGGAGACTGGCGCCGACATGAAGATCAAGTACAAGGAGACCGCGCGCGGTGGGCTCGCAGTTAATGTCATCGAGTGTTGAACTCGAGATCCGCCAATCGCCGGAGGCGCCGTGGACATAACGCAGCTGATTCTCGACGACCATCACGAGCAGCGTCGGCTGTTCGCGATCCTCGACCAGATTGACAGCGGCGACGGGGCCACGCTCGGTGCGGTCTGGGCGCGGCTATCGGCGTTCCTAGAAGTGCACGCGGAGGCCGAGGAGGAGATCTTCTACCCAGAGCTGCTGAAGGCCGGCCAGCGAACCGGCCGTCTCGGCACCTCGGAGGAGGAGACGCTAGACGCCATCCGCGACCACAACGACATCAGGGATGCCATCGCCGCTGTCGGTGAGCACGCCGTAGGCGGCTCCGACTGGTACATCGCCATCGCCGCGGTGAATGTGGCCAACGGCGACCACATGGCCGAGGAAGAGCGCGAGGGGCTCACCGATTTCCGGCGCGAGGCTAGCCTCCAGTTGCGGCATGACCTGGCCGTCGCGTTCGCGGCGTTCGAGGCACGGCACTTCGCCGGGGTGGAGCCTGTCGACAAGGATCCCGCATCCTATGTACAGCGGGCCGAGCGACTGGCCGGCGTCCGCCCGGTCACCGGATCTCTCGGCATCGGCAGCCTCAGGGAGAACTGACTGGTCCGCGCTGAGATGATGACTGAACGCGGTCCCTGGCGGGTGCGGCGTCAGTGGGGCCGGGAGGGGGCCGATGGCGGATGAGGCTCCGGTCAAGCTCAGCCACGCTCCGGGCGCCGCATAGTCCCATGGCCATGCGCAGCTCTTCCGCGAGGATGTCGATGCAATGACGGACCCCGGCTTCACCCGCTGCCGCGAGTCCGTACAGGTGGGCGCGTCCGATGAGAACGGCGCGCGCGCCAAGCGCTAGCGCTGCTGCGATATCGGTGCCGCGCCGGAATCCCGAGTCGATCATGACGTCCAGGCGGTCCCCGACGGCGTCCGCGATCTCTGGCAGGACATCTATCGTCGCGGGCAGATGGTCGAGCTGGCGGCCGCCATGATTAGACACGATGACACCATCCAGGCCGTGGTCGGCCGCCTGGATGGCCTCCTCCGGCCGCAGCACGCCCTTGGCCACGATGGGCCCGTCCCACAGTTCGCGGATCCACTCCAGGTCCGACCAGGTGAACGTCCCGTCGAACATCTCAGAAATCACTCGAAGCGAGCGCTGGTCCGGCGGGCCGACGTTCGGGAAGCTGATGGTCGGAGAGGTGATGAACTGCCAGGCCCAGCTTGGGTGCAGGGCACCTTCCAGCAGCGTGGTGATCGGCAGGTTAGGGGTGGGCAGCTCAATGCCAGCATGCTTTTCCCGCTCGCGTTTCGACCTCACCGTGGTGTCGATGGTCAACAGCAGCGCGCTGAAGCCGGCCGCCTTGGCGCGCCGGACCGCTTCTTTGATAACCCCGCGGTCGCCCCAGACATATAGCTGGAACCAGAGCGGGGTGTCCGTCTGCCGGGCGACGTCCTCAATCGACTGCGTGGCCAGCGTGGAGATCGCGTACGGGATGCCAGCCGAGCGGACCGCGCGTGCTACCGCGAGCTCGCCCTCGTGGTGGAACATCCGCGGCGACCCGATCGGCGATAGCCCGAGCGGCAGGGGTACGTGCTGCCCGAGGACGGTTGTGCTCGTGTCGACGTGGCTTACGTCGACAGGGTGTTTCGGCAAGAACTCAAGCTCGTCGAAGGCAGCGCGATTGCGACGAAGCGTGTACTCGCCTTCGCCACCAGTCTCGAGGTAGGCCCTCGAACCCAGCGGCAGCCGGATCCGCGCCTTGCGAGCGACATCCTCGATGCTGTAGCACCTGGCCAGGGTCTTGGCACCATAGGGTGCGGGTGGGCGAGCCAGCCGTAGCAGCGGCAAGATCTCACTGACTCGCATGCCGCCCCTTTACCCTGCGGGAACTGGCTAACCGCCCCGTTCCGCCGCCGACGGCGCGAGCGAGCACGGGGTTACTCCATACTCGCTAGCGCGAAGCCTGGCCAGTACCGGTCGGCTTACGGACGGCCGCGGGCTTGGCCCCGGTAGCCGCCCGCCGCTCGCGCATGTAGGTGTTGCCGATAACCCGCGCATAGCGAAGCCCGTAAGCCAGGTTCCGGCCCTTACGGCTCTGGCCAGACATGCGCTGGCGCATGACCGTCGGCACCTCGGCCACCCGGTAGCCCTGCAGCAGGGCACCGATGAGCAGCTCTGAGGTCTGGTATTGCGGCTGCGTTTGCGTCACAGTGCCGGTGAGCTCCGCCCGCATCAGCCGTAGACCGCTCGAAGTGTCGGTGATCTTGCAGGCCGTCAGCAGGCTGATCGTCCGCGCAAAGAACTTCACGCCCAAGTTGCGGAAGGCGTCGGTGTTCTCGGTCTGGCCTAGTTCGCGCGACCCGAGGACGAAGTCGGCCTGATCGGCCTCGAGGATCTGCACCATCTCGGGCAGGTCAGCGGGGTCCCACTGACCGTCACCATCGAGGGTGCCGATGTACCTGGCGCCGCCCTCGCGGGCGATCCGGTAGCCGAGCCGCAGCGCTACCCCGTGGCCGCGGTTGGCGGACAGCGTGCAGACCAGGGCGCCATGGCGCTGTGCTACTTCGGTCGTCTTGTCCGTGCTGCCATCGTCGATCACCAGCAGTGATACCGGCACGTCTGAGATCTGCTCAGGCACCTCGTCCAGCACCGCGCCGATATTGGCGGCCTCGTTGTAGCACGCGATCACGACGACCAGCGGCTGCAGCTTGAGGTCGGGGTAAGTAGCGCCGAATGTCGCGAGGGCTGCGCCGGTCACGCGCGCAGTATCCGGTGCCTCCCGCAGGCCGTGGTAGGTCACGTCTGCTGGCTTCTCGCGCCTCGACATCAGCGGTAGTCTCCCGATCCGGCCTTAAGGTTATGACGGTCCACAATAGCCGCAAACTTGGACTCGCCGAGATCATTCACAGGTTCGCTGCAAGCTCCCGCAGCGCGTGCCGTTACCGACGGTACCGTCCCTCGTAGGCTGTGGTGCGTCATCTTGATCCTCAGGGTGTCGTGTTTACCCGCCTAGCGCTTAGTCATGCCGCGTGGCTACTGACCTCACAATGTTCGAGAAATGCCTGCTAAGACCGCTCATTCCGGCTGCATAGTGCCAGCCTGAGCGCCTCTTCACCGCCGCCATAGGCCCACCTTTAGGGGTGGTGAAGAATCGGTAAGGAGTTGGCATCACGGCATTCCCTGAGGTGTATCGGAGTGAACGCTTTGCGTAACGGCAGCGGACCAGACAGTGCCCGCCCATATTCTGACCGTCCCCGCGGTACCCCAATCGCGGACATCGGCTTTTGCCGGTAAGCTAAATCGTCCCCCGGGGCTAGGGCAGGGGTTCCGAATCGGCTCTGCGCGCCGGAATCTGGACCGAGTCTGACGGGTCAGGCGGCGGAGTAGCTCAGTCAGGCAGAGCAAGCGGCTCATAATCGCTGTGTCGCCGGTTCAAGTCCGGCCTCCGCTACCACGCTCCACCCGGCCCGCCGTTAGCGGCGCCGATGCGAAGACGAGAGAAGGGCACGCCACCGTGGCTGCGACCGACGTCAGGCCAAAGATCACTCTGGCCTGCCAAGAGTGCAAGCACCGCAATTACATCACCCGCAAGAACCGGCGGAACGACCCCGACCGGCTCGAACTGAGCAAGTACTGCCCGTTCTGCCGCAAGCACCAGCCGCACCGCGAGACCCGCTAAATCCGAACCGAGCCGGGCCCGTGTCGGCCGGCCCGGCACCAGTCGGCGGGTCGCGCGAGTAGCGCTTACCATCTCAGGCGTCCCCAGGCTTGGAGTGGCATGGCAATCAACCGGGAATACGCGGGCCGCAGCTTCGCGCCGTCGGAGCCTTACGAGGTCTCTCGTATCAAGATCGCCGACTTCGCGGACGCGATAGGTGATCCGAGCCCGATCTACCGCGATCGAGCCGCCGCACAGGCGGCCGGGCACCCGGATGTCATAGCGCCGCCGACCTTCGCCATCGTGATCAGCATGGCCGGCTCCGGGGCCGCTATTGGTGATCCTGGTCTTGGCATCAACTACGCCATGGTGGTGCACGGAGAGCAGCGGTTTGAGTACACCCGGCCGATAGTCGCCGGGGATGTCGTGACCGCGCAGGCGACGATCACTGATATCAGGGACGCCGGGCGCAATGTGATGGTGACCACAAGCACCCAGATCAGGACCATCGCCGGCGAGCTGGTCTGCACTGCGCTGTCGACATTGGTCGAGCGCGGAGGGGCCGGCGCATGAGCGAGCAGATCAGCTACGCCGACGTCGAGGCAGGAGCCGAGCTTCCGCAGGCCAGCTACCCGGTTACCCGGCTCAGCCTGGTCAAGTACTGCGGGGCGTCCGGTGATTTCAACTTCATCCACTGGAACGAGCGCATCGCCAAATCAGTCGGGTTGCCTGACGTGATCGCGCACGGCATGTTCACGATGGCGCAAGCGGGGCGCTATGTGACCGACTGGGCTGGGCCAAGTGCGGTAGTCACCGAGTTCGGGGTCCGGTTTTCCTCGATGGTCGTGGTCCCGGATGACGATCGCGGTGCCCTCATCGAGGTGAGCGGACAGGTGGAGGAGAAGCTCGACGGCCACAGGGTCGCACTCGCTCTCACCGCACGGTCGGCCGATACGAAGGTCCTGACCAGGGCTCGCGCCGTAGTCCAGCTCCCGTGAGACGGTGCACAAGGTCGGCCGCCGGTGACTGATCGAGTCGACCAACCTCCCGAGCAGGTGCATGAGCTGGCCGGGCGCCGAGCCGCGGCACGCAAGGCCAACGACTACGCCACCGCGGATCAGCTGCGCGACCAGATCACGGAGCTGGGCTGGCTGGTGACGGATACGCCCTCCGGCTACGGCCTGGTCAGAGCGGCCGGTGACTCGCCGCCAGGTGACTCGCCGCCAGGTCCCAGCGCTGACAAGGTATGGCCGGATCCGGCTGCGATCCCGGCCGCCGGGCAGCAGGACGGCCGAGTAGCCACGGTCGCCCTGCTCATCGATGGCTGGCCAGATGACCTCCGCGGATGCGTCGCGGCGCTGCTCGAGCACGCTCCACCGGGAGTGGTGATCAGTGCGCTCGATGTCGGCAATACCGATAGTGCGGGAGACGTCATCGAAGAGATCGCGGCCCGCCATCCGGGCCGGATCGAGACACGGCACGTAGCGGCAAGCCCAGGTTGGTCAGCGAGCCGTAATGCGCTGCTTCGCGCCGACCCGGGCCTAGTGCACGTGATCATGGAAACTTCCACGATCCTGACGGGCGACGCCATTACGCCGCTGCTGACCGCCGTTGGCGTCGATGGTGTCGTCGCCGCCGGCTGGCGCGGCGTAGACCCAGATGCTGACCTGCGTGGCTTCCACGATGCGGGGCCAGGCCAGGTGACGGCGCTGCTTGGCTACCTGCTCGCCGTTCGCGCCGGGGTTGCGCAGGAGGCGGGTGGCTTCCCGGCCAAGGCACGCTTTTACCGGAACGCGGACTTGGAATTCTCCCTCACGCTCGGGAGCTCGGGTCGTCTAGTGGTGCCTGCCGAGCCGCTGCCAGCCCGGCAGACTCGCCATCGCGGTTATCACGACACCGATCCGGAGTACCGCGACCGGGAATCGCTGCGCAACTATCGGCGGGTGCTCGAGCTGCTTCGCGCGAGACAGGGCGAGAGTACGGCGGGCAGCTAGCCTTCGGGCGCTGGCCAGGCAGTTCGGAGTTTTGCTGATTGCAGGCGGGGTAGCGAGCCGGGATGACGTCGCCCGGTTCCGACGAGACGCCGGACGAGCGCGCTGTCCGCAATCTGGGTGATTTGCTGCAGGAACTACGCGTGGCAACGGTCGGCGTCCAGGTGCTGTTTGGTTTCCTGCTGGCGTTGCCCTTCGCTAGCCGGTTCGAGAAGCTGGAGTCCTGGCAGCGCTGGTTGTATATAGCGATCATCTTGCTGGCCGCCGCGTCGACTGCCTTGCTCGTCGCACCGGTCGCCTATCACCGGTTCCTGTTCAGGCAGCGTCAGCGGCCCTATCTGATAAGCGCGGCCAACATCGTGGCTATTTGCGGCCTGGTAACCGTCGGCCTTGCCGTCACGAGCGCGGTCCTGCTGGTGGTGAGCGTTGTCGAGCCCGGCGTCCCGGCCGGGATCGCAACCGCAATTTGTGTGGCGCTGTTCGGTGGCCTGTGGTTTGTGCTGCCGCTGCTGCGCCGCGAGGAAATAGGCGATCGGCCACCAGGTGACCAGCAAGAACGGACCGGGCCTTGAGCAGGCGAACGGTAAGAGCACAAGTTTCCGCCGCATGCGCTGCGGGATTATGCGCTGCTGGGGATGGTGAGCGCCTCCTACTCCTCGATGTACTCCTCGATCGTCTCGCGCTTGACTTGTCCCGAGGGCTGCACAGTTCCGCGCCGGGAGCTGATCAGGCCACCCGGCGCCAGCAGCCGGGAGAAGCGCCTTTGCTGCACTGGCACTGCGTCGTCCGCAACGTCATCGTCGTTCTTGACCACAAGGCTTCGGCGTAGCCAGCCGTAACCGCGGCGCGGGATGACCGCCCCGACGGCACCGGTGATTATCAGCACCCAGCCGGCAACCCGGAGGTTCAGGAACGAAGGGCTGCGAGTGATGGCGAAGGCGAAGATTGCGCCAATGGCTACTAAGGCCAGTGAGGTGGCAGTCTTCATGGTCGATACATCCCTTCATCAGGCCAGGACGCCCGGCTGGCGACCGTACCCATTACACGTCACGCAGTGCCGCACCGTGCGGAGCCGCACTGGCAGAGTCGTCAATCCGATCGCGCAGGAAAGCGAGCGCCTCCGCGAGCAACCTGGAGACGTGCATCTGCGAAATGTGCAGCTGGTCTCCGATCTCGGCCTGCGTCATGTTGCCGTAGAAGCGCATGAGCAGAATCTGCTGCAATCGCTGTGGAAGATCCGCCCAGTGCGTCCACACGGCCTGCATATCTAGCAGGTGCTCGAGGCGCGGGTCGTCATGGCCGATACGCTCGCCCACCGTGGCCGCACCATCGTCAGCAGCAACCGGCGAGTCCAGCGACGACGCGCGGAATGCGAGATCGGCTCGGCGAGCTTCGACGACCTCGTCCACGGTCACGCCCACGTGGCTGGCCAATTCCGAGTCAGCCGGGGTCCGGCCGAGATCGTTCGTAAGTTCGGAGATCGCGCCGCGCAGCTCCAGCCGCAGCTCCTGCAGCGATCGCTTGACGTGCACGAGCCAGCGCTTGTCGCGGAAGTGGCGCTTGATCTCGCCGCTCACGCATGGCTGCGCGTAGCCCGCCAGCGTGTTGCCGACCTCGGGATCGAAGTTATTGATGGCTTTCAGCAGCCCGACATATCCCACCTGCATCAGTTCTTCGACAGACTCAGGGCTATTCCGAAACGGCTGCACACAGGACCGGACGAGCGACTGGTAGCGCGTGACAAGGACCTCGCATGCCAGTTCGCGCATGCCGTTACCGCGGGGCAGCGAGTGGACCATGGTCAGCAGACGCGTGTCGTCACATTCCTCAAGGTCACTCGCCCTGGTGGGCCTGAGCTCGCTTACAGTCCTGGTCAATGATGGTCACCTCCGGCGGCCTCGGATAAGCCCGCTCGATGAAATCGTGCCCCTCCCACGGAACCCAAACATCGGGCCTGGCCACCGCAATCTCAGATCTCGGCCCGGCTGGGTCGCCTGGTTGGGTCGAGGAAGACGTGCGGCACGACCGGAAGATGCTCCGCGAGCCTGGCATCTATCTGGTCGGCTAGCGTCTCCGCCTCGTCCGCCGAGATGTCCTCGCTGAAGTCGACGCGAGCGCCGATGATGAGGTGATCTGGCCCCAGGTGCATTGTCAGCAACTCGAGCAGACTGTCGACCCCTGGTACTGATTCGATCTCTTCCCTGATCAGCCGCTGCTGCGCCTCGTCTGCGGACCGGCCAATCAGCAGTTCCCGGCTGTCGAGTCCAAGCCGCAGCGCGACAACCACCAGGAGCGCGCCGATTGCCATCGACGCAGCGCCATCCCAGATCGGCGAGCCAGTCAGCTGCCGCAGTATCAATCCAGCCAGCGCGAGCACCAAGCCGACGATGGCAGCGGAGTCCTCGAAGAGGGCGGTCTTAACCGTGGTGTCAGGGCTGTCCCGCACGTGACTGGCTAGGTCCGTATTGCGGCTCCTGGCCTGTGCACGCGATTGCCGAACCGCCCGCAGGAGCGAGGTGCCTTCGGCGACGAAAGACGCGGCGAGCACGGCATAAGCCAGCAGCGGACTGCCTTCACCGCCTGGTCGGCGCAACGCGAGCACGCCCTCGAAGACGGAGAAGCCTGCGCCAGCGATGAAGATTCCGAACGCGGAGAGGAGCGACCAGAAGTATCGATCCTGCCCGTAGCCGAAGGGATGGCGCTTGTCGGCTGGCCGGCCGCCAAGCCGGAGCGACGTGAGCAGCAAACCCTGATTGAGAGTGTCGGCTACCGAGTGCGCTGACTCGGCCAGCATCGCGCTAGATCCGGCGATAAGCCCAGCCGCAAGCTTCAAGATCGCCACTATTACGTTGGCGGCGCCTGCGATCAGCACGGTGCGCTGAGTCGCGCGAAAACTGTCAGATGTTGTCATGACGTGGCGAAGAGGTCGTAGCTGGCAGGCGCGGTCACCAGTAGTACCAGCGACGACGACGCGGACGGGGGACAGGTTCGCCGACCCGGAACAGGAAGCCGAGCAGCCAGATGATCAGCGCGACGATCGCTAGCCACCAGAGCACATGCAAGGCGAATCCGGCTGCGCCAAGCAGTACTACGATCAGTAGTGCAACCGCAACTATGAGCATCGGGAGCCTCCATTGGCTAAAGACCAAGCACGGGAGATACCCGGGGTTGGGTGAGCAAACATCGGCGCCAGCGGCCGCTGCAGGCGGCAATTGCGGTCGGCTAAGACGGAATGCGCATATGGAGCCGGACTTGAGTTCCTGCCTCCGACGAACGCAGCTCCACCAGATCGCATACCTGGTTCACCACCCACAGGCCTTGCCCGCCTGGTTCGCCCGTAGGCGGATGGCGGAGTCCGGCTAGCGGATCGGTGATGTAGCCAGTGTCACTGACCTGGCAGAGCACCTCGCCATCGCACTGCCACGCGTAGGCGGTGCCACCAGCCTTGGTATGCCGAAGCGTGTTAGCCGCGACCTCGCTGACCGCGATCATCAGGTCAGTCACCTTGCTGGCAGCAAGCCCGGCTCGCCTCGCCGCCGACGTCACCATGGCGCGAACCGGTCGCAAGTCAGACACATAACGGATCTCTTCGGCGTCTGCAGGCGGATTGGGCAGCGCTAGCCGACATGATGCGGGCATCGCGTCAGGTCCGGCGTAGGCGGCGCTAGCGCGTATTGCGGCCATGCCAAGCTGCCACCTGTGCGTGTGCGCGGCATCCGCCAGCGTCCGCGACGGCAGGGCGACAACGTCATAGGGGCAGGCGATAACGGCGGGAACGTCTGCGAGGGCACGGTCTACCAGGGCCTCATGCCTAACCCCCTCGCACATCTCAGCCGACGACCGCCCTGGCCAGACCCACTCGCTGATGATACGCACAGGCCGGCCGACGTGCTTATCAGCAAACTCTCGGATGGCCGGTATGACGCGCGCAGGGTTGCGGCCGAGCTCGGTCATGGGCAGCACAGTCACCTGCCCAGATCTGGACAGCCAGTCAGGCAGCATCGAGCCCGACGGCACCGCCATGAGAACCGGCTCCCCGCGGGACAGCCCGGCACGCACGAAATCGCCTACCGCCGACAGATATTCGGAGCGGTCGCCATACAAGAGCACCATGTGACGCAAGCCGCTCCCTGCCACCTCAGGCACCCTGCATCCTCTGAGCTCACCACCCAACACTCCATGCGCCGGCCCACGTACCCTGAGTTTGGGCACTCACTCCTAACGCCGACACCATGGCTTAGAGCGCGTAACCTGGGCTCGGCCGATGCACGGGACTACTTCCCGGACATCCGGCGGCTATGCGAACCGGCGTAAAACGGCGAGCGGACCTAATATTGGGTGGTAGCAGCTTCGTAGCCGGGTTCGAGTTTCCCGAGGTAGTGAATGGATGGGATTGTGCTCTCATCGGAGCAACGGGCAGGCAGCACCATTGTCACAGTTCGCGGTGATCTGGACATAGTGACCAGTCCGGAGCTTGACGACTGCCTCAACAAGGCTCGCGCCGCTGGTAGCTCAGTGATTCTGGATTTGTCGGCTGTCGACTTTATGGACACTAGTGCGCTGGCGGTTATCGTCGGTCACTGGAAAAAGCTCGAGGCGGCAGGAGGCGAGCTCGCCCTGGCCGGCGCTCGCTATCGCTATACGAAGACGCTGTGGATCA
>Ga0126373_10003754_pt1 | contig 11439 bp, 5 predicted proteins | sample PanSoiMetPlot_11_FD_92545 | JGI IMG/M metagenome (GOLD analysis project Ga0126373, IMG submission 92545) | Tropical forest soil microbial communities from Panama - MetaG Plot_11 | ecosystem: Environmental > Terrestrial > Soil > Tropical forest > Bulk soil | place: Panama | collected 2016-02-17
CGCAGTGCACCCGTTGTAAGGGTGGTTCCTGCGCAACTCGCGGACTTTTCGATTTCCCCGTCACGAGGCAGGAAGCTCTCGTACTTTGGGTATCAATTCGAGGTTCCCTGGAACGATGTGGATGAGGCAAAGAGCGGGCTCATCCCGGACAGCAACAAGGCCATGATCATTTTTCAATCCGGGAACTCTCTCTCCGTTTGGCACGGCTCGCCGCGTGCTTTCCTTAACACAGTTCTATCAAACGACAAGATCGATCAAAATAGCCTGCGGCGGATCGTCGGTGACGAAGCTCTGCAATCGGATTACGCCCTTTATCGCACCATCTTGCAGATGACTCCCGCCAAAATGATTCCCTTTGAGTCACAGAGGGACGCCGCCAACCAGGCCTTGCTCCTCCTGGTAAAGGGAATGTGCATGCCCCCGGGCTCCGAGTCCGGTATCTTTGCCGTTGGCGCGGGAGAATTCTCGGGATTTCAATTCGGGCGCCCGGCAAATCCATCCGGCGAGCTGAGCGTCAGGCTCTTTTCAGACAGCAGTTCCCTCAATTTCATTTTTGTTCAGAAAGCGGGAGGCTCGGCGGTCATCTCCCAGCCGGATGTCAACCGTGTGCTCCACACGTTGCACAAAGCCACGTGAGAGCGAACGCGCCCACAGAACGATTACTGGTCGCCAAAAGCGGCATAGCATATAAAGAGGAAACGTCAGACTCGCGATGCGGTCCGAAGCGATGGCCTCATGCCGTTAACGGATCGTGGAACTCAATGTCCACCATCACCGCTGCCGCCCCCGACTAAAATACAGAGTAAAAGCACTATCAAATCCATGGTGTGGTCCCTAATCGCAGGTGTTGTAACCCATAGTTAGTTTGCGGCGATTCGGCGGATGTGAGAACTGTAAGATTTGCCAGTCACTTGCCGCGGGACTCGTACGATCTGCTCATCGATTCCATCGGGCCTTTGCGCGTAATTCCCTGTCCACCCTGGACTGCGAGCAATCGGCGCGGCTGGATCGAGGCGCACGCACTTCGCGCACAAGGTCGAGGACGGGGCCGATCTGGACTGGTGGCGGTGACGCTGACGACGGGACCACTCTGCCGCCCCTTCTCCTTGTGAAATCCATGCGGACGAAGAAGATTTATAGGTTAGAAAACACGGACGTAATTCATATTACTCAGTCTGCTGGGTGCACCTGATCTGCTTAGGGTCAGTACGCCCTCGTGCAACCAGTGCTAACGAAATTCTTTTCGCACGCTGCTGGATTTTGAGTATAAGACGCATGATTACACGGCCGAGGATGGCGTTTTGTGTTCAAAACTCAGTGCCCTTGCCGCAAGCTCGCGTACTCGGCCTTGGCTGCTATATAGATGGGAACATCGCGGTCAGCGTGCTTCCAGAGTGTGAGGAAATCTTTGTAGGCTGTGAGCGCCCGGACGCGGGCGGCATCCGCCCCCTGTGAAGTTTTCGCCTGCAATGCATTCGCTCGCGCCACGCCCAGATGCGCCAGGGCGCCAGTCCAGCAGTTCCAGACGATGCCGCTGTGATCGAGGATCTTCTGGAACTCGGCGGCGGCTAGCGTGCCCTGCCCAGCCTGCAGATAGGCTTCGCCACGAATGTAAGTTGTATAGAGACAAGAGGGATTATTAACAAACAGAATCGCCCCGTACTCGCTAAGGGAAGCATTCTGTGGGGCATTCAAGATGTAAGTCGGGTCCTTACTATCCAACGCCAATTGCGTCTGAATGGCGGGCAGCCAAAGGGATTGCATCTGACTATCCAACGGGAAACGCCTGCGTAGGTCTTGCGCCAACGGCTCGGCTCGCGGCGCATCGTCCGCCATCGCAAAAGCAAGCGCAGCTTCGACTTCTGTCCCCTGACTTGCGGGAGCCAGCTCCAAGGCCCTTGCTGCTGCCCTCCGCGCTTCGGCAGCATCGCCGAAGGCGGCTTGTCGCAAAGCGGCGTTCGCCAACCAGATCGACCCGCTCTCCTTGCTACCGGCTCGTATCGCGGACTCCACAGCTCGCGTGGTAAGTTCCCGGGCCTCGCCCAGATGACCTCGATATGCCTCGGTGTCACTGGCGAGTGCTAGGCCCATGCTCTCTTCGGGTTTTCCCGCGAACCAGTTCTGCTGTTCGGCCATGGCCGCGGAGTCTTCCCCGAGAAAGGCAAGAGCATAGAGAGCACTGCGAAATTGGAAACCGTCGATTTTTCCCGCCTGCGCGTCATCGATGATCCGCCGCCCGTCATCGAAACGCTGCAAGGCAAGCGTGTAAATGGCGAGATTTGCGTACGAACCGAAAGACGGTGAAAGACGGAAGGCCCGGCTTGTGATCTCACTCGCCTTTTCATACTGCCCCTGCAGGGCATAGACAATGCCCAAAGTTGAATAAGGCCCGTCATCCCGGGGGTAGCTTTCGATCCACTGCTCATACGTCTCGGTTGCTTTCGCCAGTTCTCCGGTTACATTCAGATAGTAATCGGCGGTGATCGCCAACCTTTCCCACTCGCTGACATGATCCCGCAACTGAAATGCCTTGCTGAAGTACTCCCTAGCTCGGTCCACTTCCCCGACCCCGGAGTAGTCCAAGCCCAGTGCCCTATAGCCTGCTGCAAAATTGGGATCAAGATCGAGGACGCGCTGAAAGTAAGGCAAAGATGCGGAAGGGCCCTTCTCACGGAAAACCTTCACCCCCTGGCTGTACGCTTTGAGCGCTTCGAACGACGGCGTTGTAGCGCGCGCCAGCGGTACGTCAAATTTCTGGACTGAAGCTAGCGATTCGCCGAGTTCGCGGCGTAGCCTCGATGCTGCTTGGTCCAGTGCGTCCAGGATGTTTTCCTTTGATGCCGCAGTCGATTGCTCCGACGCGAGTGTGTCTCCGTTCTGGCAATTCACCGCCTTCAGCCCGAGCACGTACTTGCTGCCCAGAGTGCCAATCGATCCCACAAGATAGGCCTTGCTGCCGGCCCGCTGGCAAAGCTCGCGGGCCACCTCGGTCGTCAGTTGCGTGCCAGCGGGGCGAGTCATCCGCCGTAAGGTTGTCGCGACCTCGCTGTCTGACAGCACCTTGAAAAAGGGAGATTGCCTGAAGGAGAGGCTCAGGGCAGTGTTTAGCGAGTCGTCGAAGGTTGTCTCGCCTGTTTTGTTAACAAAATCGGCGAGAACGATAGTGTCTTTGGGGGTGATTTTGGAACCAGCGCGACGGGAATGCCAGAATCCTACAACCGCTGCGCCTGCCAGGATCAAAGCGGCGGCGAACCAGACATGCGGGTGCTTCCGGACGCGGGACTCGACTCGGACGGCGACCTGTACTTCGGGCGCCCAGGCGACCGGAGCTACAAAGCGGTAGCCGTGCCGCGGAACCGTTTCCACAAACCTGGGGTTGTCGGCCGAATCGTTCAAGGCTTCGCGCAGCTTCCGCGTTGCTGTGTTCAAAGCAGCGTCAAAATCCACAAACGTATCATGCGGCCAAACTCGCTCTCGGATTTCCTCCCTCGTGACCAGTTCACCCGGACGCTCCAACAACACTGACAGGATTCGAAGGGGCTGCTCTTGCACACGAATACGGCCCCCCGCTTTTGTGAGTCTGCATTCGCGGAGATCGACCTCGAAGGATCCGAAGCGTGCAAACCGAGCTGTGGATCGGAGCTGCTGCAACGGGCACAACTTAGCACAACAGGTCACAAATGCGAATAGCTTCTTTTTTTGCAGCTGGTTAGGCGGTGATTCGAAATTCATGAGAAGTTTCGTTGCGCTGTGCCCCGTGATCCGGGAAATTGGCGCTTCACAACAGGAAATCTGCGGCGTTTATTGAGCCCATGGCTGGCAAGGGCAACGGACAGGTGGGGGTCGGTCTGCGAGCGCTGAGTATGCGTAACGATCGTGGCGTGCTCCACCTTGAAAAATCAATCCGTGAACAGGCCGGCTGCGAGGTCGTAGTCGGGAGCAACCGAGCAGCGGGGTTGAAGTTGGCCAAAAACTGCAACGTCGATCTTGGGCAATCGGAAGGCTGCGTGAGTGAAGCGTCTCATTCGAGAGTCGGCCGAGTCATGACACATTTCGCCTTGGCGCGTATCCTCATCGTCGATGATTCCCCTGGCTGGCGGGCGCGAGTTCGCGAGATCTTGGCGGCGCATCCAGAATGGGAGATTATCTCCGAAGCGGCCGATGGGCAGGAAGCTGTCCGGGAAGCAAGGGAATTGCAACCGGACATCGTAGTTCTGGATATTGGTATGCCCCGGTTGAATGGGATCGAAGCTGCCAAGATGATTAGGCAGAAATCTCCTAAGTCGAGGATAGTCTTCCTCACAGTGAACAACGACAGCGAGGTAGTGAAAGCCGCTCTTGATGTCGGTCAGACAGCTTACGTCCCAAAGGCCAACGCCGCTACTCAGCTGTGTGAGGCTGTCGCGGCGTCCCTGCGGGAAACCTAAGCGGCGGTTGAGTCCGCGCCGGCCGCCGTTGCGGTTTGGCGGCCGACCGAGATTGAGCAGCGTCTCCTCGGCACTCGAAAACCAGGTCCCGATCTCCACAATCCTGCGCGCCTCTTCGCAAGTTGCTATTTCGCGCCCGATCTCCCGAGATGCGCACCGCCCGTTCGACCTGCTGGACGGTGCGAAAGCGTTCACCTTTTTCTGCGCCGGAGATTGTCCTCGTCGCCCACACTGACCATCGACCTCTAGAGCGATTGCCACGGTCATCATGGCGGTGACCACCGGCATTGAGTTTTCAAAGGCGAACGTCTACGCATGCCTCTCCGCTGTCGGTAGAAGCTCCAACTAGCAAAATTTACAGCGATGACGTCTCCACAGCCGCCCGGCACTGTTGCGAACCGTGGCGTCGTTTGGTTTTTTCGATGCTTCACAAATTACCGGGATGACTGATCATCGGCGAAGCATCGGACGGGCATCAGGCTGCTGAGAAGGCTGAGCACTGCGGCCAACTCTCAACCTGATGGATATTCGCCTTCCAAAGCTGAAGGGAAACGAAGCTTGGCGTTCGGCAAAACTCCGGCCGACGCCAAGGCTTGGCTGCTCTACCATTGTCACCGCGCGCCTCTGGCGCGGGACACGGTAAACGGAGTTTCTTCTGTCAGATTGAGCCAATGCGCCGGTGCACAGATTAACGCTCGCAACGAGACCTTCTTCTCTCGAGGAGGTAGGCCAATGAACATGAGCCGCCGCGAAGTCTTGGCAGGATTTGGAAGCATGGCGGCATTGAATGCGACTCGGGGAGCTCGTTCTCATGCGCTCCCCTTCATGGCTGATTCCCCGGGCCGAGCCGCCTCACTTCCTGCTAAGCGTGACTTCTCGTTTCCGGCAGGAGTGACGTATCTAAATAGTGCGTATACCCACCCTATTCCGACGGCAGGCCTGGAAGCGCTAAGGGACTACGGCGACCGCCGGGCCCGGCCCGAAGCCGTTTCCAAACCACTGCAGAAAAAGCCCGTGGACATCAAGGCCGAATTCGCTTCATTGATTAACGCGAAGAAGGCTGAGATCAGCTTCATACCCAACACAAGTACCGGAGAAAACCTGGTTGTCAATGGATTGGATATTCCCCGCTCCGGTGGAAACGTCGTCACAGATGAGTTGCATTTTGAAGGTGCGCTCCTGCATCTCCAAGCCCTTCAACAGAGGCTCGCACTCGATCTTCGCGTGGTGAAACCACGGGACTGGCGGATTGAGTTGAAGGATTTGGAGCGCGCCATCGATAAGAAGACCAGACTCGTGGAAGTCTCGCTGGTCGCAATGGACAACGGGTTTCAGCATGACTTAAAGGCCGTATGCGATATTGCCCATGCCAGCGGCGCCTACGTGTACGCGGATATCGTTCAAGCAGCGGGGAATACGCCCATTGATGTTCGGGCATCCGACGTGGATTTTTGTGCATGCTCCAGCTTCAAGTGGCTCATGGGTGACTTCGGGCTAGGCTTTCTGTTCGTCAAAGAATTTCTCCTCGATAAGGTGATCCAGCGAACACAATATGGGTATTATCAGGCCCGGGAATTGGAGTCCCATTTCTTGCCGGGTGATACGCCGGGCGCCGCTCCGTACTCCTGGCAACTTAGCCCTGACGCTACCGGCCATTTTGAGGTTGGAACGCAGGCTATCGGAGCTGAACAGGTCCTGGCGGAATCCCTCCCCTACATTCGCAGTTTGGGTGTGGAGAATATTCATGCTCACCGGCAACCTCTCCTCAAAAAACTACGCGATGAGATGCCACGGCTCGGATTTGAAAGCCTGACGCCGCCTGAATCCACTTCGGCACTCATCAGCTTTGTCGTTCGTAATCCTGAGGAGGTCCGAAAGCGGTTGGCAAAAGCTCAGGTGAACGTTCGGGTTTCAGAACGTTATGTTCGAGTATCGCCTTCCGTGTTCAATGACATGAGCGACGTCGAGCGGCTTCTCGAGGCTCTTGGGTAGCAAGCAACGCGAGATTGCGCGCGCGTGTGCCCCGCCGAGTCCTGTCAAAATGCGGCAATGCTTGCGCGATGGGCAGTGAAGAACACATCCTGATAAAATCATCTTTTCAAGTCATTGACCCCATGCCGTACGACTTGGACTAAATACACTCTGCGACCAACGGCCAGGTGCTCGCTTAGCAGTCGGGCTGGAGATTGCAACTAGGGGCTGCATTGTGATTCTCGATCCGCAAGATACTCGAAAAATCTCCCGAACCTGGCGCGACTACCTGCATGAGATGAAGGAAAGCTTGGGAGTCGCTCGCTGGGTCTATCGGGAATTCATCACTCCCGAAAGCCGCCATTGGACCGGACGCATGCTTGCGTCCCTCGCCATTTCCATCACCGCGCTGAATGGCATCGCTTGGCTGGCAAAATACTTGGTCGACGGCCTCATTCACCATGACGCGCACGCTGTCAAGATGAGCTTTCTAGGCATGGCCGCTCTCGTGGTCATATACGGATATTTCGACCGCCTACAAATGATCGCGCGAGAGTACGCGCAAGGCGAGAATCTTGCACAGCTTAAGCGTCGCATGAATCAGCTGTTCTTTGAGAAAAGCATGGGCCAGCACCTCCAAGAAAGCTCGTATCTCAACACGGCAAACATCGAGCGCGGGAAGGGGCGCATTGAGCAACTCGAAAACATGCTCATGTTCGAGGGCTCCTCTTCGATGATCTCGCTCGCCGTGGCGTTGACGCTCCTATGGCTCCGCGTACCGTCGGCAGGGTTCTTTATGACCCTGCTACTCGCCACCTATCTGGCCTGGCTGGTGTATCTGAACCGCAACATTTCCGAAAAATGCGTCCCGTTCGATAAGGAATTCCGGCGCATCAACCGTTGGGAACATGAGCGATGGGAAAAAATCGAGCGCGTGAAAACCTGTGCGAAAGAAGGCGAGGAAATCGCATACCAAAATCGCTCTTTCAAGAACATTCTGGCCGAAGAGCGCCAATTCTGGCTCTGGTTCATCAACAAGGTCACTTGGCGTGGATATTCCAACCGTTTCGTCCTTTTGGGCACGCTTGGTTATGGGGCCTGGTTGATTTGGCAGGGCGACTGGTCCAACGGCGTCTTCGTGCCGCTCCTGATGTACGCCACCAAAGTCAGCGAGAGCATCTGGCATATCGGCCACATCGAACACCAGATCAACTGGAACATGCCCGCGATTCGTACCGCAATGCTCACGCTGACGGTTCCGCCGGACATCACCGACAAGCCGACGGCCATAGAGCTCAGGCGAAAAAATGGTGTGCTCGTGGAGATGCGCAATGTCTCCTACGCCTACGCTGCGGAAAAGCGCGATCTGCCGGGCCTGGCCGCTGCCGCCGTCGAAGGCTCTAAACCGCAGACGCCAATTCTCCGAAATGTCTCCTTCACCATTGAGCCCGGCGAAAAGGCCGCTCTGATTGGCCCCTCGGGCGCGGGCAAGACGACAATCATGCGTCTTCTCATGCGTTATATGGATCCGACCTCCGGCACAATTCTAGTTGACGGTCACGACTTGCGCGATCTACGGCTCTCTTCGTGGCTCAATCTCATCGCCTACGTGCCGCAACAGGCGCAGGTTTTTGATGGCACCATCCGCGACAACCTCCTTTACCGGTTCACCGATGAACCGATCAGTGTGCCCGATCAAGAGCTCTGGGCGATCATGCGCAAGCTGAAGATCGATTTTGGCGACCGCCTGACCGACGGCCTCGATACGCGCGTCGGCCGGCACGGTATCGAACTATCCGGCGGCGAGCAACAGCGCCTGATGATCGGCGCTGCGGCGATGCGTAAGCCGGTATTCATGGTCGTTGACGAAGCCACCGCCTCACTCGATGCCACCACCGAAAAAGCCGTGCAGAGGGGTCTCGAAGAGGTACTAGGCAGCTCTATAGGGGCTCTCATCATCACGCATCGCCTCTCCACTGTCCGCAGGCTGTGCAGCAAATTCTTCGTCTTGCGCGACTCGGAAGGGCTTGCTGCTGGAGAATCGCAACTGGAGGCTGCCGCCAGGTCATTCGAGGAACTCTACGAAATATCGCCAACGTTTCGCATGCTCGCCGACGATCAAGGAGTGGTCATTCTCGAAAGCCCGCGGCCGCGCCTGGAAATGTCGACCGAGCCAGTAACCGATCGAGAGGAAAGCATCCGCTACCCTGAACCCGAATCGATAGCGTAATCCGCGACAAAACGAACCCGGCTTCGAGGCTGAATTTGGCGAGCTGACTTCTCCTGCTGAGGACACATCGTGCGGAGCGGAATCATCGCCCAGACGTGACAAAATCTTTACAAACGCTTGTGACACCGGACGGGGCCGGTATGCGTCTAAAGCTTGTGAGAAAGACTATGCTAGGTCGCTTCTATTTTGTGGCGCTTTTAGTGCTGTTGAGTCCGATCGTGGCGTTCGCTCAGGATATGGCAAGCGTTGAGTCTCCAGCCTTCGCAACCGTACCTGAGCTCAGCGCCGGATTCGATCTCCTCTACGAACAGAAATTCGCCGAGGCACGTGAGGTGTTCGCGAGTTGGGAATCTCGGAATCCGAAGCAGCCCTTTGGTGAGGTGGCCGTCGCTGCTAGCTACCTATTTGAGGAGCTATATTACCAAGGCGTGCTCACAAGTGATTTTTTCCTGGATGAAAAGAAGTTTCTGCACGGCATCGACGACAAACCCGATTCGGAACGTATGAGCCATTTTCGTGAGGCGCTGGCTCAAGCCCAGCAACTTGCTCGAGAGCGCCAGAAAACCAGCCCAAACGACGGTGAAGCCCTGTTTGCGCTGACACTATCCGCCGGGATGGAATCGGACTCCTTGTCGATTTTGGAAAAGAAGCATCTCGAAAGCTTGAAGCGCATGAAGGAAGCTAACCGATATGCGAAACAGTTGTTGGCACAGCATCCTGATGCCACGGACGCATACATCGCACCCGGTATTGCAAATTACGTGGTCGGCTCGCTCGGCTCCGGTTCACGCGTCGCGCTCTGGTTTGGCGGAATTCACGGCGACAGAAAACTTGGCATGGAACAAGTCGCTAAGACCGCCGAAAACGGCCGGTATCTGCAACCGTTCGCTAAGATCATCCTTGCACTCGCAGCCCGCCGTGAACATCAGACTGCTGTTGCGCAGCGATTGTTGCGCGAACTGAAGGAGAGATATCCGACTAGCGAACTTTTTGCTTCAGAGTACGCTAAAGCCATGTCGGTGCCTTCGGGTGACTGAGCTCAGGTCAAGGGGAAAAGTGCAAATCAAGAATGCGCGGCACACAAGCATTCATTCGTTCCGGTTTCGGACCTACGGCTACCTGTCCCTCGCCAAATCTCATCCGAGCGAAGAATAGTTTGATCTCAGCGGCTTGCGGGTGCTTAGCCCCGTTAATACCCACAGCAGCTTAGACAGGCAACAGATCCTCACTCATATCGGAGAGCTCTGACCGGATCAAGGCGACTGCCGCGCCACGCGGGCACATATCCAGCGGCACACGCGACCAGGGCCAACGCGGTGGTTGCGACGGCCAGAGTTGCCGGATCGTGCGGCGTGAGGCCGAAGAGTTGGCTCTGGACGAGTTTGGTCAGCGCTAGAGACGCGGGAAGAGCAAGGCCCACGCCGATGGCGATGAGCAAGAGAACCTCGCGCATCACCATCCAAATCACATTGCTTCGCGTGGCGCCCAGGGCTATGCGTATGCCGACTTCACGCGTGCGCTGCACCACGGTGTAGGCCATCACGCCGTAAAGGCCGATGACGGCGAGAAGCGTTGCTAGAAAGCCAAAAACCGCGGAGAGACTCGCTACCATGCGCTCAGCGGAGAGCGAATTGGAGATTTGCGTCTCTTCTGTACGCATGTAGAAGACAGGCAGGTTGGAATCGAGGTCGCGCACTTTGGAACGAATGGTGGACATGAGCTGATCAGGATCCCCGACGGTGCGGACGTAGATCACCATGCCGCCGACGTAGCGGCTTCCGAGGTAAGGAAGATAGGCCTGCGGAGGAATTTCGTCGCGCAGGTTGGTGTATTTGACGTCCTTAACTACCCCGACGATTTCCATATCGGTCGGTGTGCCGGGGTCAGAGCCAAAGCCAATGTGCAGGCCGACGGGATTTCGGCCGGCAAAGTATTTTTTCGCGAACGTTTCATTGATCATGACGGTCGCAGGCTCCCAGCCCTGATCCGCGGGAGCCTCGGGACGGTGCTTGATTTCGTGGTTGTCCGTGGGACGAAAATCGCGGCCAGCGAGGATGGGAACGCCCAGAGCAGCGAAGTAGTTGGGACTGATTTCATTCATATAGGGTTCGGGATGAGCGTCGGGAGTGGGCGGAGTGAAACCCTCCACGGTCATGCTGCTGTCCCATTCGTTGTCTTCCAGAATGCGCTGGGAGGCGAGTCCCGCCGACCGAACCCCAGGGATGGAAGCAAGAGCATCCAGCAGCTGAGGGTAGAAAATCTTCAGCCGATCGACACCGTAGCCGCTATACGACGGGTCAATCTCGAAGCCTACTAGATTCTCGACCGGGAACCCTGGACCAAGATTGCGCAAATTACCGAGGCTGCGAGTGAAGAGGCCAGCGCCGATAAGCAGGAGCAAAGAGAGCGTTACTTGGACGACGACGAGAGACTTGCGGAGACCGCCGTGGCCCCCGCCGATAACCGACGCGGCTTGATCCTTAAGCGTGTTGGCAACGTCTGGCTTGGTGGTTTGCAGAGCGGGCATAAGGCCGAAGAAAATGCCGGTCAAGAGGGTGACGACGAGGGTGAAGAACAGGATGCGCACATCGGGGGCAGTGGAGATGAGCAAGCCGTTGGCATCGGAGGGCATATAAGCAGCCATGAGAGCCTTGTCGGCCGCATAGGCGAGGACTAGGCCTGCGGCGCCGCCGAGCGCGGAGAGAGAAAGGCTTTCCACGAGCAGCTGAAAAATGATGCGGCCGCGAGTGGCGCCCATGGCCAGGCGAATGGCGATTTCTCTTTTTCTGCCGCTTCCGCGGACGAGAAGAA
>Ga0126373_10003755_pt1 | contig 11438 bp, 14 predicted proteins | sample PanSoiMetPlot_11_FD_92545 | JGI IMG/M metagenome (GOLD analysis project Ga0126373, IMG submission 92545) | Tropical forest soil microbial communities from Panama - MetaG Plot_11 | ecosystem: Environmental > Terrestrial > Soil > Tropical forest > Bulk soil | place: Panama | collected 2016-02-17
CGAGAAGGCCAATGGTGTGGTACTGGGAAACCAGATGAAAATTGTGGCGACAGACGCTACTGTCGTTGTCCGGAAGAACACAGGACATTGGGTGCTCGAGGAGAATCCAAAGGAAACCACGGATGCCCTTGATGAAGTTCTTGTAGCGAAGCAGCCTGGAGCCGGGGTCTCAGGCCTTCGATGCAGGTCTGATCCGGAGTTGTGAAGCCATTTTCACGAGCGCCGGAAGAGAATCCGCTTTCATTTTCTGCATCACTTTGCCTCGGTGTGCTTTAACCGTAATCTCGCTGATGCCCAGTTCGCCGCCGACCTGTTTATTCAACAAGCCGGAGACAACCAGGGCCATGACCTGACGTTCGCGAGGCGTGAGCGACGCATAGCAGTCCTGAAGCTCACGGATCTCTGCCTGGCGAGCCAGGGCGATGCGACTGCGTTCGAGGGCATTGCGGATGGCGTTCAGCAACACGTCGTCACTGAATGGCTTCGTCAGGAATTCGACTGCGCCTGCCTTCATGGCCCGCACCGTCGTTGGCACGTCGCCATATCCTGTAATGAAGATGATTGGCATGTCCGTGCGGTCGCGGGCGATGCGCCTCTGCAGATCGAGACCGTTAAGATCCGGAAGATTAACGTCCAGTACCAGGCAACTTGGAACAGGGGCTCGAGGGTGAGAAAGAAATTCCTGTGCTGAAGCGAATAACTTTGGCTGCCAGCCTTCGCTGCGGATCAATAGTTCCAGCGATTCGCGCACGGAGATGTCGTCGTCAACAACCAACACGATTGGGGTCGCGACCGCCATAGGCGCTGACCTCACTTCCTGGGCAAGTGCGCTCTCTAATCTCATTTTATATCCTCCAGACAGAGTGCAAGAGGCTGGGAAAGTACTCAGTTCACTCGTAGTGCGACATTGAGCGCGGCAAGCAAAGCTGTATCGCTGAATGGCTTGAAGAGGCAATCCACGGCGCCAAGCTCAATCAAGCGTGGGCGGATGGTTTCATCTTTACGAGCAGTAATGAAGACAATCGGAATCTCCTGCCGGCGAAGCTTCAATTCCCGTTGGAGATCCGGTCCAGTCATACCCGGCATGGCGACGTCAAGGATTAGACAGTTGGTTTTGTCAACATAGTTGGACGCAAGAAACTCTTCGGCTGACGAGAATGCCTGGACGGCAAAGCCGAGTTCCCGGAGCAAATCGGGAAGGGACTCGCGCACGGACTCGTCATCATCGACTACGGATACAAGTGAATGTGTCGCCCTCATAGTTTTCCTCATGCCGCATTCCTGCCAGCAGGTGGTCGACGAGCTTCAAGATTATGGGCGTCCGGCGCACCTGCGGGTCTGCAAGGAATAGAAAATGAAAAGGTGGCTCCCGGACCATTATTCAGTGATGCCCATAGACGGCCATGGTGACTTTCAATGATCGAGCGGCTGACCGACAGCCCCATTCCCATACCATCATTTTTGGTTGAGTAGAAGGCTTCGAAGAGTCTGTCTGCAAGTTGAGGATCGAAACCCACCCCTGAATCCTGCACCGTCAGGCGCACACGATTGCCTTCATCCGGTTCAGTGCGCACCAGCAACTGCCTCGGACGGTCCTCCACGACGCTCAGCGCGTCGGATGCGTTTCGGAGCAGGTTCAGTATCACCTGTTGAAGCTGCACTCGATCGCCGGTGATGGGCGGTAGATCGTCGGCAAGTTCGGGGCGCAGGATCACGCGATTGCGCTGAAGTTCGCTCAACGATAGCGCAATCACCTCGCGGGCAGCCTCGTTCAGATCCACAGAATCGCTGGTGCTGCTCTTCTTGCTGAAGAGCGCTCGCAATCGGCCGATCACCTCAGACGCACGGTTACTATCGCGAATCGTGCGGCGTGCGGTCTCGCGGGCGCCCTCAACGTTTGGAGGATCGGCGGCCAGCATGTGGAGACAGGCGCTAGCATTGGTGACGATCCCCGACAGCGGCTGGTTGACTTCGTGCGCGATCGACGCTGTCAATGCTCCGAGGCTGGTCACCCTGGCCACATGTGCCAGCTCCAATCGCGCCTTGTCAAGTGCGTCTTCCGACAGGCGTCGCGCCGTTACATCCTGAACTGCCGCGATGTACTCCAACTGACCATCCTGGTCCCGGGTCGCATGAGCGACTGCATACACGCACTTGATCGAGTGGTCAGGCATCACCAGGCGATACTGCCATTCAAAGTCGTTGCTCCCGTTTCGTGTCTGTTCCACCATTTTCTCCAACAAGGTGACGTCTTCCGGATGGACACGTGTACGGATCAGTTCGAGCGTCACGGGCACGCCGATCTCAAACTCATAGATGCGATAGAGCTGCTCTGACCACGTGATTTCTCCGGTCGCCGCCTTCCAGGAAAAGCTGCCGGTTAAGCTGAGGCGTTGACTCTCTGCGAGAAATGACTCGCTGCGTCGCAAAGCTCTTTCGACTCGCTTTTGTTCGCTCAAATCGAGGACGAAGGCGACACCTTCGTTACGATTTCCTTCGAAGAGTGCGCCGCCGAGAAGTACGGGCACTCGGCTGCCATCTTTGCGGAAGTACTCCTTCTCGAAGGCTTGAAAGATGCCGGTCGCCTTTAATTCAGCTACTGCCTGTTCGTCATGGCTGCGCCATTCGGCTGGCGTCAGATCCGTCGAGCGTACGCGACCGGAGGCGAGATCTTCACGGTCGTATTGCACCATGCGGAGAAATGCTTCGTTGGCCCCGGTGATTGCACCTTCGAGATTCCACATGACAATCCCGACTACATTGGCCTCGACCAGCCGCCGGATCTTCGCTTCCAACCCTCTCGCCAATTCACGCACTTCTGCTTCCGCCTTTTCGCGCTCAGACACCTGGAATTTGAGGTCTTCTATGTGTGTCAATGCCTGGTACGCTGAAGAGGCAAATTTCCCCAGAGAGGCCATGACCCGGTTATCTTCTGCGTCGAACTTGCGACGGTCGCTGTGCATGATCGCCCAGATGGTTCCAACCGCCTCGCCGGCGACGTAAAACGGGACCAGCAGGCACTCTTCGGCTGCCGGAATTACTGGCAGCAAATAGGGGTAGCGCCGTTCGAAATGTCTGAACAGCAGAGTACGATTTTGATCAAGCACGTCTCCGCACGGGCCGAAATCGCGTGGGGTTCCGCCTCCGACATGCGGATTCCACATGCCGGCGATAGCTGGCCAATAGAACCTTTTGCCACAAGCGTCCGGCGTTTTGCCATCTCTCGTCAGCAGGCTAAGACCTGCGGAGTCAGACTGGGTGATATCCAGGATCGTTTCAGCCAGTGTCTGGAGGATGGTGGTCGGTGAATCGGCTAGCGCGCTCACCAGCATCACGAGCGCGCAGTTCTCCTTTTCGTAATCATGCGGACGCGACGGGCGACGCTGCAACTCATCAGTACACAGGATCGATTCCAAAGAAGCCGCGGGAATTGAAGTCTCCAGGGGGACATCATTTGCTGGTTTGGCAGATTCGGCCACGTTCCCACCTCCATCTGCGCGTGACAGTACGCTTGCATCGCTCTGCGTGCTTTCTCGGCAGCCCGTGAGAGCAAGAATGCGCCACTCTATGCAAGGGCGTCCATTGTACTTTGGTATCGGTTTTCTGTATTAAGAGGCGTTAAGTTTCGCTCACCGCTCGGGATGATCTTAATCACAGGCCCGAGGAGAACCTAAACTCCTTTCGTTTTCGATACAGAAATGTCAGCTTTTTGGTGCGGTTGTGAGGCGGAGTCTAGCGGCCATTCTCACCAGGTCAGCGAGGGAGTCGGCCATCATCTTTTGCATCACTTTGCCTCGATGCGCCTTAACGGTGATCTCGCTGATGCCGAGTTCCCAACCCACCTGCTTATTCAAGAGGCCCGAGACCACTAACCTCATGACTTCGCATTCACGGGGCGTGAGTGATGCGTAACAGTCGCGAAGCGATTGCATCTCCGCCTCGTGGCTAAGGACAATACGGCTGTGGTCAAGGGCCTGGCGGATGGCGCTCAACAGCACATCGTCGCGCAATGGCTTGAGCAGAAATTCCACGGCTCCCGCCTTCATGGCCTGGACCGTCATGGGCACATCGCTGTGGCCAGTGATAAAGATGATCGGCGTGTCCACGCGTTCGACGGTAAGCCGCTTCTGAAGATCGAGGCCATTTCTGTCAGGCGGAGAAATGTCGAGAACGAGGCAATTGGGCACAGCAGTTCGGGGGTGCATGAGAAATTCCTGGGCAGAGGAGAATGTCTCCGGCTGCCAGCCCTCGGAGCGGATCAACAACTCGAGCGATTCGCGCACAGAAATATCGTCGTCAACAACAGAAACGATTGGTGTTGAGCCCGGACACTTGCTGCGGGGAACTGTCAGCATCGCGATTTCACGGTTCATTCCGGCTGGCATGAGGTAATTTGCAACTGAACCCATATCTCACTCCTTACCTTCGGGGTCATATCGTCACGACGGCAATTGTGGAACAGTTTCCTTATGCGCAAAACCCCAAATGGGGGAATCATGGCCCCCGTAAATGGTGAGGCCGGGTGCTACCCCTTTAGGGGGATAGAGAAAATCAATCTTCAGGTACCTATGCGGGCACTGACCAGAATTCTGTTTTTGGTAAAAGAATTATTGCTGCCACTATTGAGTAATCGGGTAATTTGGTAATTGGGTAATTGAAAACCAACGACGAAGTGCATTTGGCGCGGCAGGATGTCAGCGATGATGTCCTTGCCGGTCAGCGTTGCGGAGTTTCGATGCGTTTTCTGCCGAAAAGCCGGGCATCGAGAGACCAGGCGCCGGGCCCGATCAATGCCAGGGTGGCGCCAAATGTCGCCGACATAATGTGAATCACGGGATTTCCCGCGAAAAAGAAAGCGATCGAAGTCTCAAGGACTGCTACCAACGTTCCTATCACCGGCGTCCACAGACCTGCGAGGAGAAATATTCCTGCGCCGGCTCCGATTATTCGCAGGACAGTAGATCGATAATTCCGCGCTTCAAGCCAATTGTGACTGCGTGGGCCCGGTCGTTAGCGCCCAGCTTGGAAAGGATGTTGGTAACGTGACTTTTGACCGTCGCCTCGCCAATACAAAGCTGGTCAGCAATTTGCTTATTGGCGTTTCCGGTGGCGATGAGCCGCAGCACTTCAATTTCGCGTGGACTCAAGTCATCGTCGGCAACGTGAGCAAGTTCGGCGGCAATCTCCGGAGGAATGCGTCTTTGCCCGGCATAGACGGCACGAATGGTCCCCAGGAGTTCACGATGCTCCTGGCCCTTCAATATATAGGCCCTTGCGCCTGCCCGCAGAGCACCGATTACCTGCGCATCGCCGCTGTACGTGGTCAGGACAATGATGCGCGCGCCAGGGAACTCAGTCTGGATCCGAGAGATGGCTTCGACGCCATTTAAGCCCGGCATCTGGATATCCATCAGGGTCACATCGGGGCGATGCAGGCGGAACTTCTCCACGGCTTCCAGCCCATTGGATGCTTCCGCAACCAGTTTCATGTCGGATTGAGCGTTCACCAAGGCTGCGATGCCCTCGCGAAGGAGAGGGTGGTCGTCCACGGTGAGGACTCGAATCAGTTTAGGATTGGCGCTCATCAGTCTTCGTCTTTCGGAACAGGCGGAACCCGGAACCATCCTGGGATTTTTCATAAGCGATATTGGCGGGAACGGTCAACTGAATTTCCGTGCCGGCCCCAACTTTGCTCCAAAAATCCAGTTGCGCTCCGATTTGCTGCGCCCGTTCACGGACCCCCGGCAATCTCCAGTGCCCAGGACGCCCGCCTTGCTCCAGAATTTTCGAGTCAATACCCTTGCCATCATCGCGTATGAGCAGGTGGAACATGCGGTGATCGTAGCGAATCTCAGCTTCGATCTCACGCGCACGCGCATGCTGGAAGGCGTTCTGCAAAAGCTCGCGGCCCTTGTAGGTGCTGTGCACGTAGCTCTACATTCTAGACCCGGGCAGTAGTCAGGCGTTAGAAGTCAGAAGTTAACTGGGCTTAGCGCGGAGTGCTAAGAATTGGGGCAGGCTCTACCTGGACAAAAGCCCATCCCTTCTCCTTGATGTTAGAGAATGTCGTGCTCGAATTCGAAGTCTGGCGCAGTCTGATTGGGGAAGTCATCGGTACCGATGCCAGCGCCCATGACGACCTCATCTACTTGCCCGATCAACGTAAGTGTGGGGGTGATGGCCCAGTTCAGCGGTGGAATTTTAGAAATTACTGGATCATCCGGGCTGCCTTGGAACAAAGGTGACTGGAGCCCTGTCGCGTTTGCAGATGGCAAGGGCGCAGAAAATGATTGGCAACAACGCGGGTGCGCGTAAGTGGTACGAGGAATTCCTGACCCTCTGCAAGGATGCCGATCCCGATATTCCCATCTACCAGCAAGCCAAAGCCGAGTATTCCAAGCTGATTTTCCCAGGCAAAATAACGGAACCGGCAACGAGCAAGAAAGCTCACAAAGACCCTGAATGCTGGGGGAAAGAATCTTGCGTCAGCCTCTGCATAGCTAATACCAAGGTATCGCCAATACCATCGTCCAATTGTTCCGCCTCAGAGGTTTCTGGTTTGATCAAGGTGTGCAGATCCCAGGTCAATGGGATCAAGTTTGAGAGAAGCAAATGCCTGAACCAATTAACCATGATCGTCGTCGCTTTCTCAGCGGTGCTGATTCGTGAAGCAGGAGAATTGAATGAACGAACACGAATCATTTTCCGATGCGATTTACGAGGAGCAGACGCAACTGGCTGAGCGTGAGTTATCTTCCTTCCTCGCTGCGGTCACGGAATTGTATGGTCCAGAACAGGCCAGGCTTTCGGAACAGGATTGGCTCGATGAATCAGACTTGATGGATGAGCCGCCTTTCTCTACCGAGCGAACTTGGCGCGCTGTCACGATTGCGGCATCGGCTCGGCTGGCAAAGCGCATATCTGTCGCTGCAAATCAGCAAACCCATGCCTAGGCGAATGATACGAAAGTATCGCCAATACCTTCGTCTGATTGTTCTGCCTCTACGCTTCTGGTGTGATGGCGTCGTGGTGCACAAAACCTGCTTCCCCTGCCACGAGGCTGCCAAAGCTCGTGACTATGTCTTTACACATTACGCACCTTGATGCGGAGAACCAGCCGAAAGGAGTGAGACGAGGACCGCACACAAATCGACCGCAGCCAAAAAATCCAAAACTACTCAAAAGGAGAAGACCATGACGCAAACCAGCGCTACGCAACAAGGCAACCAGCAGATGGCTGACAAGAATGCGATTCGTCCGTTTCACGTGAGCGTTTCAGAAGCGGACCTTACCGAATTGTGCAGGCGCATCAAGGCGACAAAGTGGCCTGAACGGGAAACGGTCGCCGATGCATCGCAAGGCGTGCAGCTCGCGACGATTCAAGCACTCGCGCGCTATTGGGCAACAGAGTATGACTGGCGCAAGGTCGAGGCGAAACTGAACGCCCTGCCGCAATTCATCACTGAGATCGATGGACTGGACATTCATTTCATTCATGTTCGTTCGAAACATGTGAATGCGTTGCCGCTCATCGTCACGCACGGATGGCCGGGTTCGGTCATCGAGCAGCTTAAGATTATCGAACCACTTACCAATCCCACGGCACATGGCGGGAATGCTTCGGACGCTTTCCATCTGGTGATCCCGTCGATGCCGGGCTACGGATACTCAGGCAAACCGACCACCACCGGGTGGGATGTCGCCCACATCGCGCGTGCCTGGGTGGTGCTGATGAAGCGCCTCGGATACACGAATTTCGTGGCGCAAGGCGGCGATTGGGGCGCGGTCATCGTCGATGCAATGGGCCTGCAGGCGCCTCCGGAGTTGCTCGGCATTCACACCAACATGCCCGGCATCTTTCCAGATGACATCGACAAGGCGGCTTTTTCCGGGGCGCCGGCGCCATCGGGTCTCTCAGCCGATGAGAAGGTCGCTTACGAACGTTTGCAGTTCGTATATCAAAAGGGAATCGCCTACGGTTACCAGATGGGGCTGCGACCGCAGACACTATACGGAATCGCGGACTCACCCGTCGGCCTGGCCGCTTATTTCCTTGATCACGATGCGCGCAGCTACGAGCTGATCTCACGCGTCTTTGCCGGAGAATCCGAAGGCCTCACGCGCGACGATATCCTGGACAACATCACCATCACCTGGTTGACGAACACGGCGCTCTCTGGCGGCCGTCTCTATTGGGAGAATTGGGGCAAACTCGGGTATTTCAATGCCAAAGGCGTCTCCATCCCGGTTGCCGTGAGCGTCTTCCCTGACGAACTCTATCCAGCCCCGCGGAGCTGGGCGGAGCAGGCGTATCCCAAACTGATCCATTACAACAAGCTAGACAAAGGCGGTCACTTCGCGGCGTGGGAACAGCCCCAACTTCTTTCAGAAGAGGTTCGCGCGAGCTTCCGATCACTGCGAGGGCATGAGAAAGCCGGGCAGGCGGCGTAGAATGTGACGCAGCCTCTATTCACAGGGCGGCTTCGACAATACGAAGCCGTCCAGGAACAAAACTGATGACACATTAATACTGTGGGTTTCTACCCAAGGAGAATAAACATATGAAACGAATCGTTGTTTTAATGGCTCTTGTTATCGGGCTGACTACGCTCCTTTCCGGCGGGGACAAGAGCAAAGCGTCCCAAATGACCGGGACCATCTGCGACCAGAAATGCGTGAAGCAGGATGCGGGCAAGGCCAGTTGCGACACTAGCTGCACAGAACAAAGCGGAGAAGCGGTGTTCCTGGATGATCAAGGCAAGGCCTGGAAAGTCGCCAATCCAGCAATTTGCAAAGGACATATGGGAAAGAAAGTCAAGGTTCAATGCAAACAAATGCAGGACCAACAAGACACACTGGAGATACTAAAAATTTACGGCTAAAAATGCTGAGGTACGGTGGTCTGAGGGCCTCGCTGTTTGAGGCTCTCGGCTTCTTGGTTTGATTGGGCTGGTTCCGGTGTACAAGACCTGCTTTCATTGCTACGAGGCCTGTCTGGAGGAGTGTGCGAACCGGTTTCGCAGATCAGGGTCATTTTACGAAAATCTTCCGGTTTGGTTGGAGTTTCACCCGACCGAATACCGCGCTCAATCCAGGATGTAACCAGGGATCCTCCCGGTCACTCGGGTTTGCGCTCCCCTTTCACTGATACCAAGGTAATCGCCAATACCATCGTCCAATTTCGCAGGTGCTCAGCGGCGCCCAATACATGGACATCGCCGCGCAACGGGAAATCCACGCCAAACAGGAGTTGGATCATGCCTTGATCATCTCGCGGCAGATCGACGATCTTGGCAATAATCATCCGGAATCTCGAATTACTTCCCGGAGCTCGCATTCCGTGGATCGTCTTTCGGGTTCACGTACTCAAGACCAAGTGGCCCAATCGCCGTTATCTGCGTGACGTAGTCGCCGGACTTGGCCCAGTGGAAGTGGGACGTATTGCCAGGCAGAACGATCACAGCGCCCGGCGGGTACGCCTGCAGCTTATCGGCGTCAAACTGATCCCCCAGGCCGATGTAGAAGACCCCGGAGATGACAGTGTATACACGATCCTCGGGGTGCCTATGCGGCATCAGTTTTGCGCCGTGGGGCACCTTGGTCCTGGTCACGTAAGGTCCCGCTTCCGAAGGTTGACCAACAACAGTGGCTGTACTCACCGAAGGTGGGAACGCCGCGAACGGCTTAAACTCGATATCTTCGGACAGGATTGCTCTGAACACATCTTGCCCTGGCTGATGAGGCCGCGGCCCTTCTTTCATTGCGTCCGCGCTACTTGTGGTTTTGTCGTGTGACACAGGAACCTGCTTTCTCGAAAACGAGTTCCAAAAGCAACTCGCGATAACACTTCCGTGAAGGAACGCGCGACGGTTCATCGGGTGAGTACCGGCTCAAGGCGTTGATTCGAAGAGAAGCCCTAAGCCGCTGCCTTCTCCGCTCCGAGCACCTTCAACAGAGCACGGGCTGCGGAGGTCGATGAAGCGGGATTCTGGCCGGTAATGAGGCGGCCGTCCACGACGGAAAACGGCCCCCAGTTGCGGACCTTTTCAAAGATGGCTCCCAGGCGCATCAGTTCATCCTCGACAAGGAATGGAACAACCTTGGTGAGCTGCATCTCTTCTTCTTCACCATTCGTGAAACCGCTTACATGCTTCCCCTTGACCAGAGGCTCGCCCTTGTATTTGACATGACGGAGCGCACCGGGAGCGTGGCAGACCAACGCTATTGGCTTGCCGGAGTTGTAAAAAGACTCGAGCAACGCGATCGAAACAGGATCCTCGGCCAGGTCCCACATGGGACCGTGCCCGCCCGGGTAGAAGACGGTGTCAAAATCTTCTGCCTTGACGCTTGCAAGCGGGACGGTGTGGGCCAGCGCTTTCTGTGCGGCCTCATCCTTTTTGAATCGTGCCTGTGCCGGCGTTTGATTTTCGGGACGATCGCTTTTCGGATCGATGGGCGGCTGGCCGCCTTTCGGTGAAGCCAGCGTCAGCTCGACTCCGGCGTCTCTGAAAACGAAATAGGGGGCGGCAAATTCTTCCAGCCAAAAACCGGTTGGGAGGCCAGTGTTGCCAAGTTGGTTGTGCGAGGTCAGCGCCATCAGGATCTTCATGTTCTTTTCTCCTCTTAAATTGCGCTGGTGGATTAATTGCGCTGGTGGATTGCGATTGAATCGGGCCAACACTCCCATCAAATCAGACGAGTGAGCTGCAAACAATTGGACGAAGGTATTAACCGATACCAACGTCCAATTGTTTTGCCTGAGCCACTCTGGTGTGATTGCTTAGTGCCGCTACGACGAGCAGGAGCGTCAAATGAGCCCAGCAGCAAACCGGCGCGCACATTTTGTTTTCCAGGGGCAGACAAGCGCGTCGCGCTGATGCCGCCAGATCATAGTGGGAGAAACGCATATGACTAATCAACTTAGGAAATTCGAGCTTTTGGCTTCCGCGGTCGTTTTAAGTGTGCTGCTGGCCTCGCTGCTCATGACTCCGGCCTCATTGGCCGCTTCAACGAAGGGCTTCAGCGTTCCGGATGACGTGGCGCTGCGAATTCGCCTCGATGACACGCTAACCAGCGTTGATTCCGAGGTTGGCGACCCGTTCAGTGCGACTGTGGTGGATAACGGCGATTACCAGAATGCCAGAGTCTACGGCCACATCACTCAAATTGATGTGTCGGGCAGAATCAAAGGACATACCAGCATGATGCTCCGCTTTGACCGGCTGGTGATGCCGGATGGACGCCGCGCGCCGATTCACGCCGAAATCATCGAGCTCTATCACGCTCCTTCGGGCGAGAAAGTGGATGTGGAGGGCGCTATCGAATCCGGCGGACGAGGTCGAAAGAGCATCGAGCACACCGCGATTGGAGCAGGAGCCGGAGCTTTGTTCGGCGCAATCTTTGGCGGCGGCAAAGGCGCTGGGATCGGTTCAATCATC
>Ga0126373_10003758_pt1 | contig 11436 bp, 11 predicted proteins | sample PanSoiMetPlot_11_FD_92545 | JGI IMG/M metagenome (GOLD analysis project Ga0126373, IMG submission 92545) | Tropical forest soil microbial communities from Panama - MetaG Plot_11 | ecosystem: Environmental > Terrestrial > Soil > Tropical forest > Bulk soil | place: Panama | collected 2016-02-17
ACCGTAAGCTTCGAGCGTGATCCGGGCGACCGCCAGCGAGGCCGGACCATGGATACTTCGATAGCGGTTGTGAAGCCAAGCCAGGCTTTTCGACTTTCGCTCATGAGCGGGCTGATCATGGAGTGCCAGCAGCGCCCACCCGGTAGGCAAGACCAGTGGTTGCCCATCGACACCATAGACGCGGGGATTGCCGCAGTTCCATCCACCCTGAGGGCACATCCGGTCGTAGAGAACTCCGACAGCCAGCTCGAAGCGTCGCGAAGACTCCGCAGGTCTCCACTCAGGAGGACTATCCCGGAGTGCCAGGATCGCGAAAGCGGAGGGTTCGACCCAGCTGCTGGTTCGCGGGGTCCATCCCCAGCCTCGGAACGAATCGTCATGATCGGCAACGCGGCTCCCGGGATGGAACTTTCGAAAAAATCGTCTCCATGGAGCGCTGTCTCGAGGGTAGTCCTGGCACAGCCATTCCAGGCCTCGACTGACGGAGCTTTTACTGTGCTGGTCCTGCGACAGGACGCTCGAGGCCAGCGAAGTGACCCAACTGCCGGTTTTCTCCCCGGGAGTCGCAGGCCAACAACCGTCCCGCAATTGCGCCAGGAGCAGATACCGCTGAGCGCTGCGGAGATGACTCTCCGCAACGTGGACAGGAGAATTCTGCAAGGCGCGAAGTGCCCAGCAGGTGGGTTCGACCCGGCTTTCGGAATCTGGGTAGAAACCCCAGCCGCCGTCCTCGTTCTGCGCGCCGACCAGGAAGGGAACACAGAATTCCCTCAAGAAGGAGGCCTCCTCGGCCGCTGCGTTTGTCATCGTAGTGGCACCATCGTGCAACTCGACCGGCCAGTTTTGAGGACTCACATCACCGGCCTGAGCGTGGGGTCGGGCCGTTCGCCAACTGCCTGCTCCTCATCTTCCCGGATATCAAGCTGGTTGATCAGACGGTGGAGATAGCCGCGAGCCATACCGAGAGCGCGCGCGCTTTCCGCTTTTCTCCAGCCGTACTCGCGCAAGGTGCGCAGGACGAGATTCCGTTTGAACCGCTTGATCTCCTCCTCGTAGGCCGAAACTCTTCCTTCCGGGAGACCCACAGCTTCTGTCACGGTCTCCAGCACTCCGCAATGGAGGGCTATTGGAAGATTTGAGAGTTCGATCGTTGGTCCGTGGGAAAGAACCACTGCACGTTGGATGACATTTTCCAATTCGCGGACGTTCCCCGGCCAGTGGTGCTGTTCCAACGCGCACAGCGCTGTGCGGGAGAAGCGGCGGGCGTCTTTGCGAAAGTGCCGGGCAGACTTTTGCAGGAAATGATGAGCAAGGAGCGAGATATCGTCGCTCCTCTCTCGCAAGGTTGGCAGGCGAAGTTCGATAACGTTCAATCGGTAGTAAAGGTCCTCACGAAACTTTCCTTGCTTCACCAGATCCGCCAAATTGTGATGGGTTGCAGAGATGATGCGGACGTCCACATCAATGGTCCGGTTGCTGCCCAGCCGTTGAAAATTTCTTTCCTGGAGCACGCGAAGCAATTTCGGCTGCAGGTTGAGCGGAAGATCCCCGACCTCATCGAGAAAAAGGGAGCCATGGTTTGCGGCTTCCACCCGCCCCTGTCGACTCAGGAAAGCCCCGGTGAAGGCGCCCTTTTCATGGCCAAAGAGTTCATCTTCGACCAGGTTCTCCGGCAAGTTGGCGCAGGAAAATGCCACCAGCGGCCCTCCGCTCCGAGAACCCATCTGGTGAATGGCCCGGGCGAGCAGCTCCTTCCCGGTCCCGGTTTCACCGCTGATGAGCACGTTGACGTCACACGGAGCGATGCGTGCCGCCAAACTGAACAGCTCCTGCATGGCTGGCGAAGTGCCAAGTAAATCGTGAAGTCTTCCGCCATGAGTCTGCTCCGACCGCAATCGCCACAGTTCCCGCTCCGCCGCAAAATACCGGTGGGCGCGTTTCAACACCAGACGCAGCTCCGGAATGTCCGGGGGACTGGTGATGCTGTCGCTTGCACCACGCTCAATGGCCGCGAGAATATGTGTGCGATCTTCGCAATCACAGAGTGCGATGATCGGAGGATGTAAGTGAACCTGGTTGATTTGATCGACGATTCGAAGGCGCTCGTCATCGTTTCCTGGGTTCGTATGACGAAGATCGACAACTATCAAGTCGGACCAGGCCAGGATCTCTTGTCTCTCTGGGACCAGGGAGGCGTCGAAGCACCGGAGGACGAATCCGTCGCCCAGTGCGCGGCCAATGACCTCTCCAAATCGGCTATCGTCGCTCAAAAAGGAAACATGGAGCAGTGATTTTTCCAAGAGTGTCTTACCTTTGGGGAGCCGGTGTCCTGCCCGGCCCCCTTTCTTTCTCTTCCTCTAGAGACTATCGATCGGCTCTGAAGAACGCTATGGGTCCGCATGACCACTTGACGGGTACCGCGGTTGTAGTACGCCGAGTTTATCCACAGCTGGCATAGCAGTGAACCGGAAAACAAGATATAAGTCATGCATTTACAGTATGTTATGTCTCTCTTTGTGAATCTTGTGAGCGTGCCGCCGTATCGTCAAAGTACTGAAACCACTGTACTATCTCGCAAACCGCCGCCACCGCTCAAAAACATTAACGCTGAAGCACTGATTCCAGGTATGCCCTCCCGGGACTTCCAAGCGAGAGGGACTTCGCCGCAAGCGGGGCAACACCTGTTGCCTGCTAACTGCCGGGGGGTGTCTTGCCTTCGTCGGCTGGGATCCCCAGGAGTATCTGGACGCATACGGGCTTGCCGGACCGCATGGCGGGCTTGAATATCCAACGGCTAAACGCCAGCCGAGCGGCAGCATCCATCTCAGAGGCTGACCCTCTGAAAACCTCCAGATTCCGTGGCTTGCCGTCTTCTCCAATCTCGCCCTTCAAGACGATGATCTTGTGCGCCTTCTCCGATGGGAGGGGTACGCGCTTGAAATCGAATTTTTCCTCCGCCTCTGGAGGGACCAGCGGCAATTCCGTATGGACAATCGGCGAATGGGTGAGATCTGCGGAACGATGGGAAGGGTCAGATTCTTGACAGTACTGTAGTGACCATCTTCTTCCCGAGGCCGTGAGAAAAACCGTATAAATCTTTCCGCAGGGTAGGACTGCATAAATATCCAGTCCTCCCCCTCCCATCGGCCCGGCGGAGACAACAAACGCATGGTGTCTGACTCCGGTCGGAGAAGGTAGAGGGTAAACCATCCTGGCGACTGGATCTGGTCCTGGATCGCTCAGACGCCCAGCGTCGCTGTTCAGGGTGATAATTCCTTCTGATCCCGAGTTTTCGCCTCCGCCGCCGCCCGTGCCACGGCCCACGCCCGTGCTCTCATTTCCTCCCACTCCATTTCCACCGGTTGCCGCTTCGCTCGGTAAAACGTCCTCGCGTCCGCCCGGAGAACCGTGCTCGCTTCCGCCGGGCGCGATCGAAAACTCGCCGTAGCGATTACCCAGAGGCAGCGCGACCGAAGCGGCGGCGCCCGCCGGATCCGTGCCGAGTACCACCAAATCGATCCCATTCGTCCGACCGGCTTCCACTTTTGGTGCAGCAGTACCCGCTGACATTTCGCCGGACTGTGACGCCGAGAGCGCAGCTGGGGGTCGACCGACGGGATCCGCAAGATGCAGATTAGAGATTGCGGAAACCAGCAGACCGGCCACCGGCTTCTGCGTATCTAACATAGAGAGGTCCGGCGCACTTTGGGAATACTGTCGTTTCGACGGACGAAGAGGATGCACGTTGGCATCGAAGTCGAGCGGTGGCTTAGGTACCAAGGGCTCGGCAAAAATAATGTTCGGGAGCTTCAGGTCCTTCTTGATGCGAAGCTCCGGCGGGCTATCGTGCTGCAGAATCGTTTGGTGGGAATTGTCCGGAAGGCGGGGACGAGAAACTGCGAAGAGAGTCCCGAGCGCTTTGGTTGCACGTTTCGCGGGTGCCCGTTCCGGGACCGATCCGATCCCCGGCATGGAGCCGGGCCCGGGAGGAAGAATCCTCGGAATTCGCTCGGGAGGTTCCTGTTTCGTAAAGTGGTAATACACGATTTTGTTCTCGTCGGATAGAAGTGTGGCTGGAGTCGACGAAGGAGCAAAACGAGAAAAAAATTTCGGGAAGAATGCGTAGCCCACGAGGTGAAGCAATAGCGAAGCGGCCAGGGCGTGGACTGCCAATCGGCGCGGGCACAGCGCAATCTGTTGGAAAGGCGTCGCAGTCGCGTTTGAAAGGCGGTGGGGATAGCGAGTCACCGCCGTGCCCAACAATTCAGACCAGCGGAAGCGGTAGAAATTCCGCGGCGGGATAAAATCAGGAACGATGGGCGGGCCGCTTAGCAGCAGCTTTTTCCCGCCGCACTCACTCGGCGTTCCCGGGAGACCCGCGCAGTCCAGGATCCGGCGCTGAAAGTGGGAAAAGTCGATAGTCGACACTAGCACTCCTCAAAGGATGACCGCGGGAGGAGCACGAGTGGTTCCACAAGTTTGAAGCCCTGGTCGTGGTGAAGAATGAACCGGGCCGGGGAAATGCCGTTCCGCAAGTGTCCTAACAAGTACAACTCGGGACTTGTCTTGTCAGCGTTTGTTCACGAAGTTGCTCTAAGGCGGGTCAGGAAGCCGCGCGTAACCTGCGCAAATTGAGGCGGTTATATCACGGGTTAGCTCGTCGAAGGCCGACAAACGTTTGGAAGCCAGCCTGCCTTAGTCAGGTTGGACAATTGTCCCCTACGGCATTGCGGGGAGCTCAGAGACTGTGACGTACCCTGGCGGAAAAGTCGTTCCGATTATTGAGAAACTCTTGGGACTCTGTCTGGTGAGCGCGCTGCTCGGCTTTCCGGCGCTCGGTCAGGCAGTTGTTGAAGCGGCTGGCACGACTTCCGCCTCATCGGGCATTACGGCCTCGCCAAAAACTACCCTCACGCCAACGACTCTGCCCTCGAACGCACCGTCGGGGTCGGCTCATCTTCCCTTCGATCCAGCGCCCGCTTCACAAGAAAAAAATCGCACCGATTTGGAAGCTAAAGCAGGAAAGAACGCCGGAAACCTGCTGATTCGTTCTTCATCGGGAGAGGCGCAAATCTGGATCGCTGGCAAGCCAGTTGGAAAGACTCCGCTGCTTCTGATCATTGCACCCGGGAAATACGACATCGAACTGCGAGGTCCGCGCGCGGAAACAGCGCGGACGGAAGTCGCACTTCTTCCGAAGGAAACTCGGGAGCTGAATATTCGACTGCAACTGCGTTACCCGACGCGCGTTGTGTTGCATTGAGGATTCTTTGTACCAACAGGCTCACATAGCTACGACAGCAGGGAGGGCCCATGCCCGGAATTGAATTCGACCGCGGAGCCTTTGTGCCCGCCGGTGCGCCACCAAAGCCGTCCATGGTTCGAATGTTATCTCCGATTCTGTTCGTTCTGGCCGTCGGCCTGGTGGCTGTCGTCGGATACAAGATATACGCGGAGACGCAACAAAGTACTGCGGTTGCCGCAGCCAATTCTGAGGTTCGACAACTGCAGCGACAGCTGGCGGAAATGCAGAAGCGGCTCGACCAGATGGAAAAGCGCCACAAGGCGCCCCCAACGTATGCCAGCACGGCCTCCGCCGATCAGCGCGCGTCATCCCAGTCAACTTCCCGATCGCTCAAAAAAACCGTCTATCACGTCACCTCGGCAAGCGCGCTTCCGCCGCGAGTTAAGCCTGCGGCTCCCGCCGCCCCGGTCTCGCCAGCCCCAGCGCCCTCCCGCCCAGAGAACAATGACGCGATTGCGAATGAAGTCGCAGCTAACCGGGAAGCTTGGCAGGCTGCCGCAAATCGCCTGTCGGATGTCGTGGGAGTGGTGGGAACGCAGGAGGAAGAAATCAACGCGACTCGCGAGGCCGTCAACCAGCTGCTGACCGAGACACACCGCCGGGCCGTATCCTTCGAACTCGAGCGAGGCACTAGCCGCCTACCCGTGGGCCCGGTGGCTCTGCAACTCAAGTCCGCCGATTCGAAGAACCAACATTACACCGTCTGTGTGTACTTCGACGGAAAATGCGTCGAGCTGAAAAACCGAGCCTTGAATGAAGTAGTGGTGCTTCTCGTCACGAAAGACGGCGCTCCGCTCGAGCTAGTTGCGACGAAAATCCAGCGTGATCAGATTGTCGGATATTTGGAGATTTCTTCGGAAAAGCAATAACTCTACTCTGCCAGCTGCTTTTCTGTTCCAGAAAAGAAGTAATTGCTGCAGGCCCACTGTGCGAGTTCCAGGGTGAATTCGGGCTTCGCGTGGAGATACTTGGCGGCCCAGAATATTTGATCCAGGATGTCCCGCGCGTAACACTGACTTAGCGATTGTTTCAGGTCTTCGCGCAAGTGGCGTACCAGAAAGTCGAGAACCTCGGGTTCAACCTTAAGCTGCCGCGTTCCTGCATTTACCTCTCGAAGAAAGATCTGCTTGAATTGCTCCTCAGTCGCATGTCGGACCAGGATCTTGTTCGGAATTCTCCTCAAGAAAGCTTCATCGCCCAATTGTAATGGCGCAAGGTTCGTGGAGAACACGACGAGAAGATCAAACGGAATCTCGAATTTCCGGCCTCCGGGTAAGGTTAAGAATTCAATGCGGCGATCGAGTGCGGTCATCCAACGGTTGAGGAGGTCCAGCGGTTTCACGCGTTGCCGTCCGAAATCGTCCAGAATCAGGACGCCATTATTGGCCTTCATTTGTGCCGGGGCGGAAGAGTATTGGCTGATCGGGTTGTACTGCACTTCGAGCATCTCAAGGGTCAACTCGCCCCCGGTCACGACGCAGGGCCGGCGGCAGAGTATCCAGCGCTTGTCCGTATCCTCGGGCTCCAGCGCGGGAGTCCGCATATGCACACCGGGGTCGTAGACGGTGACAATTTGGTTGTCCACTTCGATCGCATAGGGCACCCAAACCTTGTCCGCGTACATAGAGGCCAAACGCATGGCAACGCTCGTTTTTCCCGTACCCGGAGGCCCATAGAGGAACATCGAAGTACCTGAAACTACAGCAGTTCCTATCCTCAACAGTAGATCATCACTCAAAACCAAATCAGCGAGGGCCGCTCGAACATCATTTGGGTGAATCCGTGTGTTTCTCACGCTTTGCGCGAGTACCTGCACCGTGTAATCCGCCAAGGACACTGGTGCCGGTCCGGCGTACTGATTGAGTGACAGTAGCTCGGCAGCCCTCTGACGGCCTTGCTGGCTGGCCACGATTCGATGGGTGCCCGCGGTCATCCCTTTCACCTCGCAAAGCCGTTCCTGCCGGAAGAATTGAAAGATTTCTTCAATAACTCCCAGGCTCAGGCAGGTGAGCTCAGACAACTGAATAAGTGACATTTCTCCATGAAGATAGAGAACCTTGAGAACCAGATCCTCCAGGAGTCCTTTACGAATTCCTGTATCTTCAACCCGATGTGGGACACTCATCGGAGCCAGAGTCATTTGTGTCATGGGGCCAACCATAAGTGGTCAAGGAACCGCCCAGAGCTGAACTGGCGAACGCGGTTCTGCACTCCTCTCAACAGGTTACTGGCACATCCGTTGCCATTTCTCCCCCGTCTCAATGCATAGTCCCCCCGTACGGCCGTTAGCGAGACAGCGTGATCGGAGCCCTGTCGCGATCGGGCCGATACCACGGCTGGTTTTGCGAAGTCACGTAAACCGGCAACAAGAACACCCTAGTCGATGCGAGAAATCCTGCCGCAAATCCAAATGGCGATTCGCATTCCCATGCCGTGCGTACCGCGAGCGAGTGAAACCTGGTTGCCAACAGGTTTGGATTTCATGTTGTTTCCACGGAGCATATCCCGAAACGTTAGCAACTCATGCTTGCCCGATTTCGTGTGACAGATTGCCGGCGGAGGAGCGATGAACATTCTGTCAGCGTTAAAAGGCGAAGCGTCAAAGCTGCAACAGCAGTTAGACACGGTCAATGCGGCCATCAAAACTCTGGGCGGAAAGAACAGCGTTGCTCGTCACAAGAAACGGCCAGTCTCCGCAAGTGCACGGGCAAAGATGTCGAGGGCACAAAAGGCGCGATGGGCCAAGACCAGAGCCGTGAAGAAGAATGCCGGCCAAGCATCTCCAATCCACGACAATGCCTTCCGCGTGCGTGTCGTTAGTTAGAGGAAACCGAGATCTGCTTGAACAACGAGCTGATGAATGGACTCTGAGAAGCAGTCTGCGGGTCACTCTCGGGCTGAGGCACCTCGAGTGGATCGGTTAATTGCGGAGAATTCTTTCCTGCCGTCTCGACCGCCACGAGAAACGTAAGCACCTTTCCGTAGGCAGCTATGGCTCCCGTTAGAGCGTGAAACGCCGGAGAGTCCTTGGGAGCCCTCCGTCTTGCTATGTGAGCCTCCGCTGAGAGTTCTAGAATTCGCTGTATCGTCTTGTCCCGACTCATGGTCGCTCCCCGATCGAAGCCATCTTGCTGCACGCAACCCGTCCGATAGTGAGGAAGAGAAGGCAGACCCCGTAGACCCTGGGGGCTGTCCCCGAACCCCCAGAGGCGGTATCCGCCTCTCCCCTCACGGGAACATGGGCCCTAAGAGCAAGATAGCGGCCTCGGCTGCCGGCCATGTAACATAAACAAACTACGCGACTTGACCCTTTGTCTCTTGGCTTGGCAAGAGTCACATGTTCCGAACTTGTGCTATTGGATTTCCCTCATTCCGCAAGGTTTTGCCCACTGGTTTGGGGCGAGCGGGCAAAGCGAACGGTGAAACGCCGCTTCCCGTTGGGCCATGCCGAGGAAACACTGCTTTGCGATTGTCTTCGTAAGGGGCTAGGAGCCAGGAAGAATAGAGGAACATCAGCCCATCAGGGCTTGGCCGGGTGACCCTGTCGTCGGAAACTGGCCAGCGCTTCGGTCTCATTCTCAAAGGTCGGAATGAGCTCTCGAACATGCATAACCTGCAGCACATCCTGAACCCGACCGCCCGGACAAAGCAGTTTCAGGCTACCGCCATGACGGCTGAGGGTGACATACGCTCCGACGACGGCGCTGATGCCTGAACTGTCCAATTGCGTCACGTCTTCCAGGTTCAGCAGCAAGTTCCGGACGCCCTTGTCGACCAGCTTTTTCAGATGGACGCCCAGCAGGTCGCCGTCAACGCCGATGGTCACCTTTCCCTGGAGGTCCAAAATAGTGACCTCAGCGGATTCCCGGATTGAGATTTGAAGGCCCACACGATGGCCTTTCTAGCGGTTCAGGTGATGGATTAACGACCGCCCTGTCCTACTTCAGTTAACCGCCGGAAGATGCTCGGAAAACCGTTGACCGACGATTGGCTCGAATTCCTTCCGCTCCTGACGCGCCGCGAGAAATGCGAGCAGTTTGCCGTAGGCTGCTATGGCGCCCGTCAAGCTGTGAAACGCCGGAGAGTCCTCGGCGACTTCGCGTCTCTGTGCGTGGGCATCCGCCGAAAGCTCGAGAATTCTATCTATGACTTCGTTGGCAAGACCGGCGTTAGGTTTCACCATGGACTTGGCCCCCTGCTGTCCAATTGGATGCGGCCCCCCACATGGTTCGTTATCCGAGGGCGACGTGCCATGCGAGCTAAGCGCGGAATCAACTTGCCGTGGCCGCCAGGAGGTTCATCCACTCGTCCATCATTCAGCACTACGTTGAAAGCGGGGCAACGCGACTGACCTGCAGCGGACGGAATCAGGGCAACAATCTTGACTCTTGCAGAATTCGCTTTCAGGTAATCGAGCATGTCCTTTGTCGTGTGTTCCCGTGTGACCAACAACGAATACATCGACATCGAACGAACGCAAAGCGCGTTTCGCGGCCTCGTTCAACGACCGATATGACTCCACGCCCGACGCGCCGAAACAGTTTGGCCCTTCAGATCAGTTCTCTTTCGTCGTAGCGCCAATCTGGAACATGATCCGCTCGAGCTGCGATTTGACCCAAATCCTCTGGCCCGTCAAGTTGGTTACGACATATTCACCGGGTGACGATGCCGCGAGCACTTTCACACGCGCTTTGGCACGCTCCAGACTGACCGCCCCTTCCATCCAGCGACGGCTACCATCGATTTGCACCCTAAAGATGTGGAACGGCGAAAGCATGGCTGGTAGGCCGGATTAAATCATAGTGCTGACTGGCTGTCTAGCAACGAGTCGGGCACAAAATCGACTACTGCGGCCTCACTTTCTTACTGGCTGTTCCTCCTCTGTGTGGGGACCACTGCCGAGCGCTGCTCGGAATTGCTTTCTCTCACGAAACCCCAGGCAAAGCATCGAAAAATATCCGGCTGAGGTGTGGCCTTCCTGTTGCCGGATTCGGCACCATCGCGGGAAATGAACCGGAGCTTTAGGCTGCTCCTTTATCTGTTAATTCTGCCAGTGGGAGCCCCATCGCTCGTCGCCCTATATTGTTGGCTCTCGAATGGTTCCTCCGAAAGTTGGAGCTACTCATGTGTGGGAACAAGGTCCTTGGTATCACGTTTCTGCTGGTCTCTTTCCTGGTTGAGGCAGCGGGAGCGCAGGAGCAGCCGGGGATACCGCAATCGGAGCTGATCACCAAGTCTGTCAAAGCCATCGGTTACACGGTAAGAGGTGGAAGCACAAAAGTCGACTTTCACGGGACCGATCTCATGCCCCAGGCAACGGGTGAGGCGAAGGTGGAGGCCAAGACGGGGGCAACCAGTATTGAAATCGCGCTCAAGAACCTGACGCAACCTTCGGGACTCGGGGCAGAATTCTTGACCTACGTGCTTTGGGTGGTGACCCCCGACGGCCGCTCCGGGAATACCGGCGAGATTCTCATTAACAAGAACGGCTACGGCAGATTGCGCGCGACGACTCCGGCGCAGACGTTCTCGATGATGGTGACCGCCGAACCCTATTTTGCCGTGCATGTGCCAAGCGAAATGGTCGTTCTCGAAAACGAAACGCGAAAAGATACCGAGGGCCAAATCTTCCCGATCAATGATTTCAAGCTAATGAAGCGTGCACAGTACGAAAAGCTTGGAAACCCGCTCGCGATGACACCGGACCTTGAGCGTGTCCCATTGCAGATGTATGAAGCCCGCAACGCAGTAGAAATAGCGAGGTCGCGCGGTGCCGAGAAGGACGCGCCAGAAATCTTCAGCAAGGCAACGGGAAGCTTACAGATCGCCGAGAACGCCCTTGCGGGCAAGGCCGACGCAAAGGACATCATGTCCAAGGCTCGCCAGACGGTGCAGTTTGCCGAAGATGCGCGCGCACTTGCGGCGCAACGGCAGGAGCAGGCACGGATAGCAGCAGAAAAAGATGCCGCAGCGGCCAAAGCCAGGGCTGAAGCAGAAGCAAAGGCCGCCGAAGAGGCTCAGCGGCAGGCCGAGTTGGCCGCTGCGAAGCAAGCTCAATTAGAGGCTGAGGCGGAAGTGATGAAGGTGAGAGAAGAAGCCGCGAGGGCAGAAGCAGAGCGGAACCGGAGAGC
>Ga0126373_10003759_pt1 | contig 11436 bp, 5 predicted proteins | sample PanSoiMetPlot_11_FD_92545 | JGI IMG/M metagenome (GOLD analysis project Ga0126373, IMG submission 92545) | Tropical forest soil microbial communities from Panama - MetaG Plot_11 | ecosystem: Environmental > Terrestrial > Soil > Tropical forest > Bulk soil | place: Panama | collected 2016-02-17
ACCGCTCGGCGTACCGGCACCACAGGAGGATACGGGGCAGATCGCCCGGTCCGACGCGGTGCAGCTGTTCGTGGATCGCGCCACCGACGTCCAGCCCGCGTTCGTGCTCGACGCCGACGCCGCCACGGCGGTGGGCCACATCTGCCGTCGCCTCGACGGCATACCGCTGGCGATCGAGCTGGCGGCGGCCCGAGTGAGGGTCCTCCCTCCTGCGGACATCGCGGCGCGGCTCGAGGACAGCTTCGGCCTTCTGATATCCGCGAACAGAGGGACGCTGCCCCGCCATCAGACGCTGCGGGCGGCCATCGACTGGAGCTACGGTCTGCTGGCCGAGCCAGAGCGCGAGCTCTTCGCCCGCCTGTCGGTATTCGCCGGGGGCTTCTCCCTTGAGGCGGCTGAGGAGGCGTGCGGTGACGCGGGCGGCACCGATCCGGCCGCGGTGCTGGAATCGCTATCCCGCCTGGTGGATCAGTCCTTGGTCATCTCCTCCTGCGGTGGTCAGGCCCGTTTCCGGATGCTGGAGACGCTGCGCCACTACGCCGGTGAGCGGCTGGCGGAGTCTGGGACGGCCGGCGAGTTCGCGCGTCGGCACGCTGAATACTTCCTGCGGCTGGCCGAACAGGCTGAGCCGCTGTTGCGCGGTCCGCAGCAGCGGTCGTGGCTGCGCGCGCTGGAGTCTGACCGGGACAATTTCAGCGCTGCGATGGATTGGGCGTTTCGCAGCGATCCAGACGTGGCCGTGCGCCTCACCAGCGCCTTGGCGTACTTCTGGCTGATTGGCCGGCGCCGTTCTGAGGTTAGGCAGCGGCTTGCCGACGCGGTGGAGAAGGCTCGGGGCGCGTCTCCCGTCAACCGGGCCAGGGCGCTCACCTGGGCGGCACTGCTGGCAGACGTCGAGGGAAGACCGGACGAAGCGGTTACCCAAGCGCGGGAGGCCTACGAGCTCTCGAAGGACGCCGGTGACCCGTGGTGGCTCGCCTTGATCGAAGCGATCTTCGGGCTGGCGCTGGGCCTGCACGGGCACATCGGCGAGGCAGGCGAGCTCCTGAACGCCGGCCGTGCCAGGTTCAGTGAGGCCGGTGACGTCTGGGGTGCGGCGATAGCGACCATGCTTGCCGGGTACGTCACCGCGTTCACCGCCGACCTCGATCACGCCGCCGCGCTGGCCCGGGGGAGCCTGGACGGATTTCGGGCGGCTGGAGATCAGTGGGGGCAGACGATGGCCCTGGAGCTTCTCGGCCTGCTTGGTCGGCGCCAGGGCGCCTTTGACGATGCAGTCAGGGCGTATGAGGAGGCCCTCGGAATCGTCAGGGACCTGGGGCTGCGTGATGAGGTCTCGTTCTTGCTGGCCGACCTCGGGGACCTCCAGGTGCACCTGGGGGACTTCGAGACTGCGGCGATCCTGCACAAGGAAGCCCTGGACTTGGCCGAGAACCTGGGAGCAGGAGATGCGGCGGCCCTGGCCCGCAGCGGCCAGGCGCTAGCGGCCCGCCGCCAGGGCCACTACGGACGCGCCAGGGAACTGCACCTGCAGGCCCTGTCCTTCTACCGCGGAGTGGCCCGGACGGCGGAAATTGCCTGCTCGCTAGCGTCCCTGGGCTACGTGCAGGAGCTCGGGGGTGACCTGGATGCCGCAGAGGCGTGCCACCAGGAGAGCCTGCGGCTCAGCCTGGACCTGGCCGACGCAGCCCCGGCTGCCCTGGCGCTGGAGGGGCTGGCCTGCGTGTCCGCCGCCCGGCAGCAGCCGCGCCGGGCCGCCGTGCTGCTAGGGGCCGCTGAGTCGCTCCGCAAGCGCACCGGGACGCCCTTGCCCGCTCAGGAACGAGTCGACATCGAACGGGCGGCGACCGCCGCCTCGGCTGCGCTCGGCGCCCAGAACTTCACCGGGCAATTGGAACAGGGACGGCGCTTGACCCTCCAGGAGGCCGCCACCTATGCGGCCACAGGCGCCGCGGACAGGTAACCGCGTTGGGCTGCGAAGTCCTCGATGGCTGTCTTGGAAGGTCAGTCGCGGTCCGGCAAGTGGCTGGGGAGCTGGGTGCGTGAGGTGATGCCGAGCTTCCTGAACACCTTGGCTAGGTGGTATTCGACTGTGCCGGGGGTGATGAACAGCTGGGCGGCGATCTCGCCGTTTGTCGAGCCGTCGGCGGCAAGCATCGCGACTCGGGTCTCGCGCGGGGTCAGGTCCAGCTCAGTTCGCGGGGTGCGCGATCTGGCTCGCTCGCCGCTGGCGCGCAGTTCGCTGGCCGCTTGCTCGGCGAAGCGCTCGGCACCGATGTTCTGGAACATGGCGTGCGCGGCGCGAAGCTGGTGTCGCGCGTCAATTCGCCGTTTGGCTCGGCGCAGCCACCGGCCGTACAACAGGTGCGCGCGGGCCAGGTCCAGGGCCGCGTGGCTGCGCTGTAGCTGGCTGATCGCCTCGGCGTAGGATTCCTCGGCACCATTGCCGTCGGCCAGCAGCGCTCGGCAGCGGGCGCGCAGGCCGAGGGCCCAGGGCGTGCCTGCGGCACCGGTGCGGTCCTCGAGAACGGTGAACGCGCTGACGGCTTCGTCGCGGTGGGCACTGCGGACGGCGGCCTCGACCAGCTCGGGCAGCGCCCGCTCTGCGGTGAACGGCAGATCGTCCCTGACCACACGCAACGCCGCGTCGAAGGCGCTGTCGAACTTGCCGGCGCTCAGATCCGCGATCGTCACCGTGTACCTGCCATAGTTCGCGGCCCCGTCGTGGCCTTGAGCGGTCGCTTCGCGGATCTGAGCCTGTCCGGCGGCGGCGGACTGCGCGGTCTTACCCTGAAAGGCCAGCAGCAGGCCCTCGCCGCGGCTGGCGAGGTGCGGCGCTCCTGATATCTGGCCGGCAGCTGTCAGCTCGCGCATCTCGCTCCAGCGATCAGCCGCCAGGTGGAGGTGACCAGTCAGCGAATCCGCCATCCCTCGGTAGTCGAGGGCGAGTGCAAGCTCCGTGAGGGCGCCGAGTTTGCGGGTGAATCGCAGCCACCGGTCAGTGACGTCGAGCAGGGCCTGATCGTCCCACAGGCTCCCCGCAGCAGCGGCACCCGGCCCGAATGACGTGAGGCCGGTCATGGCATCGAGGTCATCGGTGCACAGCGCCCGCACTGCGGCGCGCAACGGCCCCACGGCTGCGTCGTAGCCCTGTGCGAACCTCGCATGGTACCCGGCCAGCAGCAGGTCGGCGACGCTGGGCGGCGATCCGGCTGGCCTGGCCGGAGGCACCGCTGTGCTCGCGACTTTCCTGATCTCGGCTGGCCCGGACCAGGCCGCTGCCCTTATCGCGGTCAGCAATGTTATGGCCGCTGAGTTCGGGTCTTCTGCCAGCGCCGCGGCCGCGTCCACCAGGACATCAGCGGCTTCGGCGTGGCGGCCCTGAGCGAACAGCGCGCCGCCGTAAATCGCCTTCGCACGGCCGCGCGCGTCGCCATCGGACAGCCGGGGGAGCGCGTCGACAGCAACTGTCTGGGCGGGGCCGGGCCGGCCGACCACCAGTTCAGCCCCGGCCAGGTCGACTTCGCGTCGCGCGCGGCGGCTGTCATCGGGTGTCAGTGCCACCGCGCGCCGCAGTAGGCCGGCCGCGCTGGTGTATGCGCCGCGGTCGCGGTCGCGCTCGGCGATCGCCTGAAGATCAGCGGCCAAGTTCTCATCGGGCCTGGCAGCAGCCGCCGCACGATGCCACACCCGCACCTCATCGTCGCCGCCCGGGACCTGGCACAGGCAGTGATGCGTGCGCCGCCGGTCAGCGGTGGGTGAGCCGTAATAGACGGCTGCCCGCATCAGCGGATGCCGGAACCGTACAGAGTTGCCGGAAATCTCGATCAGCCTGGCGGATTCCGCGGCTCTCTCCGCCGCGTCAGCGCCGATGCCCGCCTCGGCCGCCGCCTGCCGCACCAGACCCAGGTCACCCGACACGTCAGCCGCGGCCAGCAGCAAGAACTCCTGCGTATCCGCCGGCAAGCCGCGCACATTGCGCAGGTATCGATCCCGCAGCCGCCGGCCGACCGGGATCGGTTCGGGCTGATACGCGCGCTCGGCTAGCTCCCCGGCCGTGAGCTGAGAACCGATCTCCACCAGCGCCAGCGGGTTGCGCTCGGTATCGGCCAGCACCCGGTCCATCGTCTGCGGGTCAAGCGGCGCCCCCACCACCGAGCGCAACAATTCCGCGGCAGCGTCCTCAGGCAGCCCGCCGACCTCGATGGCCGGAAGCTGTTCGAACGCAGGCGACCCCGTGCTGCCGTCGACGGTCACGATCATGCCGACCCGATCCGCGAAAAGGCGGCGCGCCGTGCACCCGAGCACCCGCGCCGAGTCAGCGTCGATCCCGTGCGCGTCATCGACCACGCACAGCACGGGCTGGTAATCAGCCGCGCGCGAGAGCAGGGTCAGGCAGGCGAGCCCGACAAGAAAGCCGTCCGGCGGAGGCCCAGCCTCTAGGCCGAAACCCACTCCGATCGCCTGCTGCTGCGGACCGGGCAGGTCACCGATCAACGGCAGGAACGGCAAGAGCAGTTGATGCAGCGCGCCGTACGCCATGTTGATCTCCGACTCAACACCGGTGATCGCAGAAACCTGGAAGCCTGCCGCTGCCTCGATCGCGTAACCGGCCAAAGCCGTCTTGCCGACGCCGGGCTCGCCGCGGAGCACGAGCACGCCGCTGAGCCCGCGCCGGTCGGCGCCCAGCAGCTCATCAATAGCGGCCTGCTCAGCGCCCCGGTCTAGCAGCGGGCGTTCCAGGCGCCGCCATATACCTTCCATGACGGTCATGCGCCAGCCCCCCAAGAACCCGATGCTAGGCCTGTTACCGATGTCGGTCAGGCGCCACCCCTTGCAAACGGCTCAGCTTCACAATTTGCCAAGCTTTGACCGGAATGTGCCGCTGATGGATCCGGACGCCAGTAGAGAATTGCCGCGAAACGGCATGGCCCCGGGCCGTGCGTCGCCGGGCCCTCGGCTGGTGCGAGGACTTGGGGCTTCCTAGATTCGATGTGCGGCAGCCGAACGTATTGTGATCACTACCGGGGCCGCGGGTACGGGGGGATCAATTGAGGAGCCCGGGGCTTCGGCGGCGCCGAGGTTGCGGCCGACCCGTTCGGGGGCGATGGTCGGCCGCAACCGCCCCGCCGTCAGCCACCGCGCCAAAGGGGCGTGCGGTGGCCCGACGAGGTGCCCGGATCAGCCTGGTTGAGGACGGCTGGCGACCGGATGCCTACGTCTAGGGGGATTTGTTGTGGATCTTCGAGCCGTCAAGGCTGCGAGCCGAGCTGAACTGTCGTCGTGCGCCGCTGCGGCGGCCCGCAACGCGCGAGACCTGCTGCACGACGCCGAGGCGCTGGCCGACTCCCGGTCCAGGGGGCGGGCGTACTCACTGGCGGTGCTGGCGGTCGAGGAAAGCGGCAAGGCCGCTGGGCTGACCGCCCTTGCCGGGCTGCCCAACGGAATGAGGACACACGCGGCCATCGGCCGGCTGCTGCAATGGCACCAGCTCAAGCAGGTCGGAGGGCTGCTGATGGCCGCAGTGACGTTCGAGGCGCCCGGTGTGGCGGCCAAGCTCGCGGCGATGCCAGCTACGCAGGTGACGCAGATCCTGCGTAGCCTGGGCGTGTCAGCGGATGAGGCGGATCGCCTCAAACGGCGCGGCCTGTATGTGGATATGGATCCGAGCGGCCGGATCCGTGAACCGTCGGAGATCACCGAAGCCGAGGTCACCAGGCAGATTGAACGGGCGAGGCAGGCCACCGCATCGGCTGTCATGCTGCTCGATCCGGAAGTGCAAGCCAGAATCGCTAGACCGCCGGCTGAGGCGATGGAACTGTGCGGGGCACTCGCCAGCGCGCTGACCCTGGCGGGTTATTCGCGGACTCCTGAGGCTGCCGCCGAGGTCATACTGGACGCCATCAGAAAGTTCCAGGCCACAATGGCGACAACGGACACCTCGGACGAATGTGCGGTCTGAGTGATCGTGAGGAGCTTGCGCTGGCATCGTCGGCGCGCCGCGGCAACGACGGAAGCGTCGGCGTGATCACCAGATACGGCCCGGGGGCCTAACGATACGACCAGTAGCAGCGGCGGAGCCAAAAAACCGCGCCGGCCCCTAGCGCATGATCTAGGACAGCAATAGCGTGGTTGGAAGGACACGAAATGGTAACGGGCTTGGCCGCTTGCGAAGGAGAGCGTCACGCGGATAGTTCGCTGGACCGGTTCGCCGGCAGTCGTCCGGGTGAAGACCCGGACGGAAGTCACCGTCGTCATCCCTAGCCATCTAGCGCGTGCCGAAGTGCTTGAGCTGGCCAGCCTCGTCCTCTCCTGCGGCGAGTACCGGGAGCTGTGCCGTGCCATCGGCGGCAGCACGCGCCGGGGTAGGTCAGCCCAGCGACCCCGTCAGCCAAGGCTCGCATAGGTAATATCGCCGGATGAGCGATGAGCTGTTCGTTCCGGAGGAGTTCGCGGTGCCTGACGGGCTCATGGCCGGTGACTTCCGGCTGGCCCCGCTCGGGCCGCAGCACAACGAGGCCGATCACGCCGCCTGGATGACCAGCATTGACCACATCAGGGCGACGCCGGGGTTTCCTGATGGCCGGTGGCCGCACGAGATGACCCTGAATGACAATCTCCGCGACCTGGAGCGGCACGCAAAGGACTTCGCCGAGCGCCGCGGGTTCACCTACACCGTGCTGAGCACCGGCACAGGGGACGTCATTGGCTGCGTGTACATCTACCCAGTCAGGGGCCGTGAGCCTGGCGGTGGCGCCGAGGGCCGGCGGCGCGCTTCGGTCCAATCCTGGGTGCGCGCCGACTGCGCCGCGCTTGACCCGGTCCTCCACGACGTGGTTCTCGCGTGGATGGAACGCGACTGGCCATTTGATTCGATCGAGTACGCTCCGCGGACCTGACCCCGCCGGGTGCCCGCCGCACCGCTTCACCCGCGCCATCTGGGGCTTGCCTCGGCAAGATAGCCCCCGATGCCCGATAGGGTGCTGTTGTGGCGGCCCACTATGACAACTTCTTCATCGCAAGTGCGGGCGCGTCGGCTGCCATCTTGGGGTTGCTGGTCGTCGCCGTATCGGTTGTTAACGCGGATGACGCGAACCCCACAAGTCGCGAACTGCGAACTGTATTGGCGGGGAGCGCGTTTGTTGCCCTGGTAGACATCTTCTTGGTCTCGATGGTGGCCTTGACCGGTGGCTCAGTCCTCTTCGGCCTATCAAGCCTCGCAATGGCAATTGTCGGCCTGCTGGCAACTAGGCGGCTGATACCGAGGGCAAGGCGGGCTGGAAATTTCTCCCGCGGCTTTCGAGCCAGAACGCTGAATATCGCCTTTGCGCTGATTTCGGTTGCGAGCTACTCAGTGCAGCTTGGCCTCGCAGTAGCGCTCCTGGCGAACACCAACAGTGCCGCGCTGCAACGTGCTTTGGTCCTCGTCATTGTGGCCTTGTATTGCAGTGCCCTCGGTCGGGCATGGGTCGTTACCGGGATATCTCGGCGGGTAGCAAGCTACGACCTCCTTGATGGAGGAGCCCCGAGCAACGTCGAAGTGCATGCCGCCAGCGATGTAACGGATTGATGCCCTCGCGCGGCTTAGAGCCCTGAGCCTGGCATTCTGTACGGAATGCCATGAATCGCCGAGCATGCACTGGTTGGCTGGTCAAAATCTGGTTTCTCAGAGGACGACTAATTGGTTATTTTCGGGTCGAATTACCCTCTGAATCTAATCTTAAATACCACCGGAGAGTTGGGCGAAGTGGTTGCGGCTTGCCCAAAGCAATGGGAATATATCCCCGGTGATGTAGTCGGGGGTACGGGGTGCATGTCAATGCGAATTAGTGAGTTTTCGTATAGTTTTCTGACGCCTTTGCTCGGTTTTGCGATGTCATTTCTCTGGGCCTTTCTCGGGCTGCGCTGCAGGACCCGTGCTTGCGCCTACCGAGGCTGGGGACGAACCCGGTGGCTGCTGCTGGCCGGAGTATCACTCGGGCTCGCGGCCTGGCTCGGCCACTTCATCGACATGCTCGGGTTTGCCGTCCCCGGCGAGACCATCCGCTACAGCGTGCCAGGGACGCTGGCCAGCGCGCTGGTCGCGGTCGTGGTCATGTGGGCCGGGCTGTTCGTCACCGGCTACAGCGACCGGGGCCACAACCTGGTGCTTGGCGGGCTGCTGGTCGGCCTCGGCATCGCGAGCATTTACTACACCGGTATCGCGGCGACGCGAATGCCGGACGCGGTCAGCTACGATCCCGCCTGGCTGATTGTTTCCTCGGCCGTCGGCACCGGCGGCGGGCTCGCCGCACTGTGGGCCGTGCGGCGGCTGCACGGGATCTGGCCCACTGTCGGCTCCTCGCTGATCACAGCTGCGGCCATCGGCGGGATGCACTACGCGGGCATGGCGTCAATGCGCATAACGGGCCAGCCCCTGGCGACGGCGGTAGCAGGCGCGACCGCCGGGCAGTTGCTGCTGCCAGCGGTCGTGGTCATCGGGACCCTGATCTTCCTGATCGCCTTCGCCGTCGCGCTCGCCCCGACCGAGGACGAGATCCGCGAGCACGCCGCGCTGGTGGCGCAGATCACCGAACTCCAGCGGCAGTCCCGCGAGCGGGTCACGGTCTCAACAGCGGATTGGCTTTTGTCAAGCGACTCGTGACTCGTGATGATGGCGATCGCTTAAGGATTGGCTGCCTGCTCCGGGTTCTGCGGATCCGCGCGCGCCAGCACGGCCGCGATCGCCTGCTCGACTGCTGCACCACGCTCGGGTGCCTGGCCGTCGGCGGACTGCACCAGCTGCCTGGCCGTCGTCACGAGCCTCGTGCTACCGGACCTGGCCGCGACCTCCCGTACCGTTTCTGGCAGCTCAGCGACGCCGACCTTGCTGCCGAGGCCAGCTGCCAGCTCGAACAGCGCATGCATACCGGCCGGGAAATGCGGCGAGAAGGCCTCGGCCGCAATGCAGACGGTCTGTACGACGCGGTGTGCACCGAGCGCCGTATGCGAGGCGTGCTGCAGGCTGTCGGCGATCCGGCTGACCTTGAGAGCGTTGCCCTTAACTCCTCTGACGACCGCCTCTGCTGCCAGCCGCGCGTTAAGCCGCCCGTCGGAGCAAGCCTGCGACCACAGCTGCGCGGCGGCGATCCGGGTGTCGCCGGCGTCCGAGGAGAGCCCCGTCACGAGCGCGAGGTGGCCGACGGGGCCAAGCGGATGCCCTGAGTGCTGGATGCTCTGGATGGCCGTGGTGGCGGGCGTCAGCCCGGGGATGAGGCCATCGGACAGCGGCCGGAGCAGGTGCGCAGCCGCAACCTCAGGTTGCCACGGGCAGATCAGCGTCCACGCGGCCACCGCGGCGTCGTATTGGCGTAGCTCGAACCGGCTGGGTCCGTACAGCACCCCGTGGTCGGCCAGCGGGTCGGACAGTGCCGTCATGAGCTGCCAGCTCGCGCACCCGGGGGCGGCCGGCACGGTGCCGACGGTCTTGGCCAGCACATGGGGGTGCCAGCGATGGCTGTGCCTGAGGGGCCGTCCCAGCGGAAGCCCGCATACGGGCTCGAACTGCACGGGAAGCTGGACGAGCCGGTGCGTTTCCTCGAGGGCGTCCGCCGGCCTGCCGAGGAGGCGTCCAAGCTCGTCCCAGAGGTTCCCCGCCGGTCCAGGCGCGAGGCGCAACAGCGCAACGTCCCGGTCGTATGGGCCGACCGGTCGACGGCGGCGGCCCAGCTCCCTGACCCGTTCCAGCAGCGTCTCGGCCGTGATCGCGCCGCGCTCGGTCTCTGGCTCGGCCAGCAGGACGCCACCTCGCCCGGCCTCGATCAGCCTCGCTGCCTCCCACGCCCGCGCCGAGAAGATGCCGGCCATGGTGAGGGCCCGGCCTGTGCCGCTGACGGCGTAGGTCTCGGACTTGTAAGAGCCGATCTCCCGCGAGTCTTCCGCGTCCGGGAGCTCCTCGCCGGCCCAGACATGCGTGACCAGCGCCATGTCGGAGGTGATCAGGTCGCCGGAGAACGGATCGTACTCGCGCATAATCCGCTGAGCACGTCTGAGCACCGGTGCGGCGATCCGGGCGCGCTGCTGACGTGGCAGCTCACTCAGCCGGACTGCGCCAGCCAGCGCGCGCTCGGCGGCCAATGCGTCGCGTGCGTCCTCGATCAGCATGGCCAGCAACTGGATCAGCTCGTCAGGATCGGTCACCGGCGCGGGCAGTACCGCGCCGGCCTGCGGCTCGACGCGCGCCGGACCCGGCACCTCGCCTGCCCGCGCTACCGTGAGAGCCCAAGACAGGTCCTCGGCGGCGGCAGCCGGCAGCGTGCCGATGCGCGCTTCGATGGCCGCCTGGCCCGGCAGGGGTTCGTCGGTAGCCGCGTCGTCGGTGGCCGCGTCATCCACGGGCGCGTCAAGCAAGCCGAGCGCGATCGCCTGCGGTATCAGGCTCGGCGAGAGGTCCGCCGCCAGCCGGCGGATCTCGGCCAGCGGCTGGCCGGCCGGCACGCCAAGCTTCCCGATCAGCGCGAGCGCGGCCTCCTGGATGTCCTGCCGCTCGTGGCCGAACGCGACCGCGACTGCGGCGGCGGCATCGCGAGCGCGTGCCGGGTGCAGTGCGGCGGCCTTCTGGATGAGCTTCAGCTGCGCGGTCGCGACGCTCTTCTGCCTGAAAAGCAGGGCCGGGCCCGACGCGTCGAGCAGCGGGCCGACGTCCGCCAAGCCCGCATCGGCCAGCCGGCGCAGTGCCTGCTGCCCGATCGTGACGCCGGCCTTGGACCGGGCCGCAAGTAGTCCTCGGAAGGTCGCCTGGCGCGCGACGATCTCGGCCTGGCTCGGCGCGAGCTGCTCGAGCAGCGTTGCATACCAGGTCACGCGGTTCGGGTTGAAGTCCCTGGTGAACGCGCCGAGGCAGGCGTCAAGCAGCCGGTCGCGATCGAGGTGACCCTCGGCCGCAAGCTGGGCCAGGGCCCGCGACCACGTTGCTGTGCTGGCCACGCCGTTGTCGTCGGGCATCGCGATCCAGCGGTCTTCTTTCTCCAGCGCTGTGCCGGCTTCCGGCACCGTGAACAGCCGCCAGACCTCGTCCTCTAGGAGGCCGGGATCGGCTAGCAGGAGGTCGGCCGGCCCGGGCGATGATTCGCGGTACCCCGTGTAGTCGGGGTCCTCCCTCCGCAGGCCCGACGGCATCAGCGTGGTGTACTCCGCGATGGCCGGGCGCTGGATCGCGCCGAGGCGGACGAGCATGCGCGCCAGCGGCCACGCGTCGATCCCCCCGGGGGACTGGCGCAGGTGCCGGTCCATGAAGTCGGCCAGCCATGCCGGGCGGCGGTCTGCGAGCACCTGCGCCACTAGCTCGGTGTCATGCGCCGGCGAGTCGATGGAGCGGGCGGCGCCAGTACCCCAGTAGCGCAGGGGAAATTCCTGAGCGAGCCGCGCAGCGGCTGCTACCCCGCCCGCCAGGCCGAA
>Ga0126373_10003760_pt1 | contig 11436 bp, 12 predicted proteins | sample PanSoiMetPlot_11_FD_92545 | JGI IMG/M metagenome (GOLD analysis project Ga0126373, IMG submission 92545) | Tropical forest soil microbial communities from Panama - MetaG Plot_11 | ecosystem: Environmental > Terrestrial > Soil > Tropical forest > Bulk soil | place: Panama | collected 2016-02-17
ACTACCTACAAGGCGCTGAAGGCTAGTGATACGCGGCCGGGGCAGTGGGTCGTCATCTCTGGGGCAGCCGGCGGGCTGGGTCATATTGCTATCCAGTACGCAAAGGCCATGGGGCTGCATGTAGCGGCAGTCGACTTGGGACCGCAAAAGGCGGCATTAGCCCGAATGCTCGGAGCCGAGATTGCGATCGATGCCAAGACGCAAGATCCGCCCACCGAAATTCAGAAACAAATTGGCGGAGCACACGGTGTTCTGGTAACGGCTGTGTCAACGATAGCTTTCAAGCAGGCGATTGGCATGCTCCGGCGCGGCGGCACCTGTGTACTCAATGGTCTGCCTCCCGGAGAATTCCCGGTTTCGATCTTCGATGTCGTGCTGAATGGCTATACCATCCGAGGCTCCATTGTCGGCACGCGGCTTGATTTGGAAGAGGCGCTCACCTTTGCCGCCGATGGCAAAGTAAAGGCGATCATCGAGATGCAGCCACTGGAATCAATCAACGATGTTTTCCAGCGGCTCAAGACCGGGAAAGTCAATGGGCGGGTCGTGCTTGGGATCGGGGAGCAAGCATCCCAGCTGGTATTCCAGAAATCCGTGCCAGCAGCTTGAAAGCAGTCTGCCAGAAGGGCGGCATGGGACTCCAAATCACAATCATTGACTACGCGCTGATGCTTGATTGCTGAACACAGCTATCAGCTTGAAGCGGATTCCCCAGTTGGGGAGCCGATTATCCGTCTGTATTCTCCGGATTACTACCTGCCCGGATTCCGTCAGTGCCCTTCTTCCGGCACATACTGCCTGCTTTGCGGGTTTCTATCTAACTGAAAATAGGACTGTTGCTTGCACTTCTACGTGCTCACTCGTGGCATTCGAATTGCGATATGAACATCGATACTCGATGTGTTCGAGGGGTACATCTTGCTCGGCCAATTGACGGACATCCCGACTGACGCGCTCATCGACCTCCTCATTGTAATTCTCGCCGGCGAGTTCACACTCACGGCGAACGATGTGGCGGAAATCAAGGACATTCAACGCGAGTTGCAAAGAAGAGGCGAGGGGCAGTCCTAGAGCTCTCGAGTTGTTAACTAAGACACGCCGAATACGTAGAAGGACGGAGGATGACATTGCTCGCAAGTACACAAGAGTTGGCAGAGCCGTTGAGGGCCGAGGGTCCAGCACGGTCTACTGTCCCGGGTGCCCCGCTAAGCTTCGATGAATTGAACAAACTCGACGCCTATTGGCGCGCGTGCAAGTATCTCGCTCTAGGCATGATCTACCTTCAGGCTAATCCCCTCTTACGGGAATCCCTGAAGCCCGAGCACATCAAGAGCCGGCTCTTGGGTCATTGGGGCTCAAGCCCCGGGTTGGCCTTTATGTACATCCATCTGAGTCGGCTTATCAAGAAACATGACCTCGAGATGATTTTTCTCGCGGGGCCGGGCCACGGTGCGCCAGGAGTTCTGGCACCTGTGTATCTGGAGGGCACGTACTCTGAGTTCTATCCGGAAAAAACCCAAGACGAAAAAGGCCTCCGAGAATTCTTCAAGCAGTTCTCATTCCCGGGAGGTATTGGCAGTCACTGCACCCCGGAAACCCCAGGCTCGATTCACGAAGGAGGCGAACTGGGCTATGTCCTCTCACATGCTTGCGGAGCCGCGTTCGACAATCCTGACCTGATCGTCGCAGCCGTGGTAGGTGACGGTGAAGCTGAGACTGGCCCATTGGCCACCTCATGGCACATCAGCAAGTTTCTAAATCCAATCCGCGATGGCGCCGTCCTGCCTATTCTTCACCTTAATGGATACAAGATCAACAACCCGACCCTGCTGGCACGGATCACCCACGAAGAATTGGAAAGCTTGCTACGTGGATACGGCTGGAATCCCTACTTCGTAGAAGGATCCGAACCCAATAGCATGCATCAGGCAATGGCCGCGACTCTTGAACGATGCGTGGCCGAGATCAAGTCACATCAGGAAGAATGCCGGAAGAGCAGCATCGCGACCAGGCCACGCTGGCCCATGGTGGTGTTGCGTTCGCCAAAGGGATGGGGCGCCCCGGCGGAGGTGGAGGGACATCGGGTCGAAGGATTCTGGCGCTCGCATCAGGTTCCATTGATGGAGGTCAAGAGTAACCCGGAACATCTGCGCCTTCTCGAGACCTGGATGCAGTCACTCAATCCCGACGAACTCTTCGACGAGAACGGAAGGCTGCGACCGGAACTTGCCGAAATTGCACCATCAGGCTCCCACCGCATGAGCGCCAGTCCTCATGCGAATGGAGGGCTCAGAGAAAAACTGCGATTGCCCGACTTTTGCGACTACGCCGTCAAGATCGACCGCCCCGGTAGTAAAGAAGCGGAGAATGTGCCACCGCTGGGTACCTTCCTGCGGGACATCATGAAATCGAATATAAACGGTTTCCGGGTGTTTTCGCCTGATGAGAACACCTCCAACAAGTTGGACGCAATCTATCAGGCTTCAAAAAAATTCTGGATTGCGGAAATGCTGCCCGAGGACAGTGATGGCACAGAACTGGCCTCCGACGGTCGGGTGGTTGAAATGCTCAGTGAGCACACGATGGAGGGTATGCTCGAGGGCTACTTGTTGACAGGTCGTAACGGCTTTCTCTCATCCTACGAAGCCTTCGTTCATGTGATCGACTCGATGTTTAACCAGCATGCGAAATGGTTATCCATCTGCAATCAACTATCGTGGCGCCAAAAAATCGCGTCACTCAATCTTCTTATTACCTCAACCGTGTGGCGTCAGGATCACAATGGCTTCACGCACCAGGACCCCGGGTTCCTCGACCTAGTACTCAACAAGAGTGCAGCCGTTACCCGCATCTATCTGCCACCGGATGCAAATTGTTTACTGTCCGTAGCCGATCACTGCCTGCGCTCGGAAAACTACATCAACGTAATTGTCTCGGACAAGCAGCGGCACCTGCAGTACCTCGATATTGATGCCGCCATTACTCACTGTACAAAAGGTATAGGCATCTGGAAATGGGCCAGTAATGATGAAGATCAAGAGCCCGACGTTGTCTTTGCTGCAGCGGGCGACATCCCAACACAAGAAGCGCTGGCTGCGACAGTATTGCTTAGAGAACGGTTCCGCGGCCTGAAGATCCGATTCATCAACGTAGTTGACTTGTTCAAGCTACAGCCGAGCACAGAACATCCGCACGGCTTGGCGGATGCGGACTTTGATTCTCTCTTCACAACTGACAGGCCGATCATTTTCAACTTTCATGGCTACCCTTGGCTGATTCACCGTCTCGCTTACCGCCGCACAAATCATCGGAACCTGCATGTGCGCGGTTACAAAGAGAAGGGAAACATTAACACGCCCATGGAGCTCGCCATTAACAATCAAACGGACCGCTTCAGCCTCGCCATCGACGCCATTGACCGCGTGGAAAAACTGAAGCGGGTTGGAGCGCATGCTAAAGAAGAATTCCGTGATCGTCAGCTTGCGTGCAAGCGCCATGCTTACGAGTACGGAGTCGACAGCCCCGAGATCGTTGGTTGGAAGTGGCCGTATGAGAAGCGATGAACTGGGCGCCTCGCCCCAGGGAGACGTATGAACACAATCGTCGAGTTCATCATGAAGCATGGCTACTCGGTCCTGTTTGGCGCGCTATTCGCGCACCAGATAGGACTGCCGGTACCAGGGCCGCTGTTTCTGCTTGCCGCCGGAGCTCTGGTAGCCAGCGGGAAGCTCACCCTCGTCATGACGCTGGTCTTGGCTGTAACTGCCTGCGTGCTGGCGGACTGGGTGTGGTACGAGGCCGGTCGGCTGAGGGGTGACAAAGTTTTGCACTTGATTCACCGCTTCGCGCCAGACTCCGATGCCGCCGATCGTAGGGCGAAAACGACCTTTGCCAGGTATGGGCCTCCTATTCTCGTGTTCGACAAGTTCGTCCCGGGACTGGATGCGGTAGCGCCTCCCCTGGCTGGGACATCAGGAACTAGTCGGCTCCGCTTCTTGACTCTTGAGACGACCGGCGCAGCTCTCTATTCAGGTGTTTATGCCGGACTCGGCTATATCTTCAGCCATGACCTAGATCGCGTGGCTGCCTATGCCGGCAGAGCGGGAACTCTTTTGGGGGGAATTGCGTTCGGTGTACTCGCAATTTACTGCATCCGCAAGCTGGTTCATCGTTTTACACGCGAGTCTCAACATGCACGCATCACGTCTGCAGATCCGACTTTGTTTGGAGACTCGATCGCCGAGCCCTGCAGCATAACCGAAGGACGCGACCATGGTCACTAAGACTGAACCGAAACGGCAGACAGTCGATGATTCTGCCAGACTCCTCAATGCGAAGTACGGATGCGGTCCGGTGCAGTTCGCCGGAACCAGCGAAGCGCTTTATGAACGTCATCTCCTGTTTGACAGTGGAGTCGATCCGGCTCGGGCAGCGGCACGCGATCGCTTCGAGGCCCTTGCGCGGTCTGTGCGCGACATTCTATCGCAGCGATGGCTGTTAACCGACAAGACTTACCAACAGCTGAATCCTAAGCGGCTCTATTACCTTTCGATGGAGTTCCTCATCGGCCGTTCACTCGAAAACAACGTTACGAATCTCCTGCTCGCTCCCCTGGCTTATCAGGTCATGAACGAGAAGCAACTCAACCTCCTTGAGATATTGGAGCAGGAGCCTGATGCCGGACTGGGCAACGGCGGCCTCGGTCGTCTGGCGGCCTGCTTCATGGAGTCCGCCGCAACGATGCAGCTCCCGGCCATGGGCTACGGACTGCGATATGAGTATGGCATCTTCCGGCAATCAATCCGGAACGGATGGCAACAGGAGACGCCGGACAACTGGTTACGTTCTCCCGATCCGTGGGAGGTTGCGCGCCCAAACGAAAAGGTGGAAGTCAACTTAGCTTGCTCATTCGAGTTGAGTGAAGGAAGTCTGCGCCCCGTACCGGGGCGACCATCGACTTTGATCGGCATCCCTTATGACCGCCCTGTGATCGGGTACGGCGGTTCTACGATTAACACCCTCCGCCTTTGGTCCGCTGCCGCACCTGACTATTTCGACTTTGAGGAGTTCTCTCACGGGGACTTTGTAGAAGCATTTACCCAGACACTCTCGGCTGAAACTCTAACTCGGGTCCTCTATCCCGACGACTCAGATTTCAGGGGGCAAGCTCTACGCCTCCTGCAGGAGTACTTCCTGGTCGCCTGCTCGCTGGCCGATGCTGTGCGCCGCTTCCAACGCGGTAACTCGGATTGGCGCTCATTTGCTGACAAAGTGGCGATTCAGATGAACGACACGCACCCGTCTTTGGCCGTCGCGGAGTTGATGCGAATCCTGGTTGACCAGGAGCATCTGGGATGGGACGAAGCCTGGCGTATGACACAAAACACGCTAGCCTACACAAATCACACCTTGTTGCCCGAAGCGCTTGAGAAATGGCCGGTCGCGTGGTTTGAAGATTTGCTGCCTAGGCAGCTCGAAATCATCTACGAGATCAATCGCCGCTTCCTCGCCGATGTTCGCCGTCAATTTCCAGGCGACGAAGGTCGAATTCCTCGCGTGAGCCTCATCGAGGAGGGGGTTGCGAAGAAAGTCCGCATGGCCAATTTGGCGGTCGTTGGTTCTCACAGCACCAACGGAGTCGCCGCGATTCACTCCAACCTACTCCGCGAGACGACGCTAAAAGATCTGGCAGAGATCTATCCTGAGCGTTTCAACAACAAAACGAACGGTGTCACCCCCCGGCGCTGGTTGCTACTGTGCAATCCTGACCTTTCCACACTAATCACCGATGCTATTGGTGACGCCTGGATCGGTGACCTAAGCCAGTTGGGCAAGCTCAGGGCGTTTACCGAAGACAGCGGCTTCCGTCACGACTTCCTGAAGGCCAACCGCAATGCCAAGCGGAAATTCTGCGATTGGTTCAGGTGGTCGACAGGGCAGGTGCTTGATCCGGACACTATCTTTGATTGCCAGATAAAACGTATCCATGAGTACAAACGTCAGCTCCTGAACGCTCTGCGAATCGTAGCGCTTTACAACCGGCTGCGAGAGAACCCTGGACTGGATATGTATCCGCGCACATTTTTCTTCGCTGGAAAGGCTGCCCCTGCATATCGCCTCGCCAAACTGATTATCAAGTTCATTAACAATCTGGCTGGCACGATTGATGGCGACCCCGTAGTACGCGGACGGCTGAAGGTAGTATTCCTGCCCGAGTACTGCGTCTCGCTTGCGGAGCACCTCATTCCAGCCAGCGAGGTCTCCAACCAGATTTCCACCGCAGGGTACGAAGCCAGTGGCACAAGCAACATGAAGTTCATGATGAACGGCGCACTTACGATCGGCACACGCGACGGCGCGACGATTGAGATGGCACAGGAGGCCGGCGAAGAAAACTTCTTCCTCTTCGGCCTGACAGCGGAGCAGGTGATCAGCAGTCGCGGGTCGTACAACCCGCGCTGGCATTACGAACAAGAGCCCGAGACTCGCAAGGCCATAGATCTGATCTTCTCAGACTATTTCAGCCAGAACGAGCCCGGCGTGTTCGAGCCTCTGCGCGAAGTGTTGCTGAATCACGATCACTACATGCATCTGGCGGACCTCAAGTCTTATCTCGAGGCTGACGATGCGCTGCGCGCTTTGTATGCCGACCCCTCCGAATGGACACGCAAGGCCATTTTGAACGTGGCGGGCTCGGGCAGGTTCTCCAGCGATCGCACCACTGCAGAATACGCCGCCGATATCTGGAACGTGCAACCCTGTCCAGTGCCGGAGAAGGCGTAAGTGGAAGAGGCAGTCGCGGCTACAGGTCCTCTGAAGGTTCGGATATAGACGGGAGATTGCCAACGTAACGTTGAAGAAGCGATGAACATAACGACACTATCGGAAGAAATCAGGAGAACCCGGCGCGGTGTGACGGAAGATGACATCCGCAAAGTGTTTGGTGATTATCACAACCTGCTGCGCTGGGTAGCGGCCTTTCTAACCGAAGACGACAAGCCCTCAGACGCCTGTGTAATTGATGCCTGCACAATTGCCGAAGCTCAAACTCCGGTGTTTCACGAATGGCTCGTACATTGGGGTGCCCGGGCTACAGTTGCACGCGCGCTCCAAGGGCGGCGCGCGGAAATCGCGGAACTTGCTCATCAGTACGACCAAGGTGAAACCGTTCGCCGGAAATACCCTCTCCTTTCGGCTGAGGATTTTCTATTACTGGTCAAGAACTTCGAAGAGATTCGTGATTGCCTCGACGTTCTCTGCCGCTTTGTTCTCGTCCTGCGCGGCATTGCAACGGCCTCTTATGACCAAGTGACGACGCAGCTCGGAATCAGCCGGAACGCGATCGATGGCGCATACTCAGTTGTATTTGAGACCCTCGAACTCGTGTCGGGTAGACGGCCGGACGATGCAAATTGTCCGGCGCGTCTCGTGAGAAACAAACATCAGACCGTTGAAATATCACTGGAGAATTGACCCGCTTCACGGGAAGAAAATCCTGTTCCAGTCTTCATTCCCCGCCCGTCAGTTGGCCCGGTCGTCGGAAACATGCGCCTATGACCACGCCGATTAGGGTTGCCTGAATTCAGGGCTCCCGGATGGAATGCCGAAGGGTTCGCCAATACTCTGGGCGGACAATGACAGCATCAGGGCAGGCCATGCGCACCTTCTGAGCCTCTGTCACCTGCGAATCAAGCAGTTAGCCATGATCAGTTTTGGCAACAGACCTGCATTACTCTCTAGCGGCGAGCAATGCGCTCGATAGGAGGTCGTGAAATATGAAAGTCTTAGGATTGCTGGACCTCTTGTTTGGCTGTCACCACACTAATCTCAGCCGTGTCTTCACGATTGGCAGACGAACGTATCGCGTGTGCTGCGACTGTGGCGCAGAGTTCGATTATTCGCTCCAGACCATGGCGATTAACGGCCGGCAGACCCATGTCCGCTCCCGCTATTTTCGAGAGGCTTGAGACATACCGTGTCGTGCCAATGCGGACGTGGAGGAGTTCATACAGGAGCCGCACGATGCCGAAAATCTTCCTGGTAACGCCGATGCTTCTCTTGCCGGCGTTGGTGCTCGCTCAATCGCCATGTACTCTGGCTGCATACCGACTGCCGACCATCATTGACGGCAAAACCGCTTCCGTCTCCGGAAAGCACCAATCTCGATGAAAGGCTTTACCAGGTCGATGAAAGTAGGGCAAACAGTCTATGTCGTACTGACCCCTCTGGTGTCACCGTCGGAAACCATACTTATGCGGAGGGCGTCAACTGTGCGGCCGCATCGGCGAAGACACAATCTCATGGAATGACACGATGGGGCAGCGTTACAAGTCGCCAATCAAGCAAAACTCCGATTAGCGATACATCTAGGCCTCAGTGCTGATGAACCGAAAACTGCGCGCCTGAACTAATCGCGCCCTTAAAAGAAAGGAAATGGAATGAAACTCACTAAGTTGCTGACATTCATACCAGCCATCTTGTTTATGTTCGTTTGCGCCTATGCGCAGGATGTTCACTACAACTATGATCGAGGCGCCAATTTTGCGGCCTACAAAACCTACCAGTGGCTCGATGAACCGACCGGTCAGCCAAAGGTTGCTCCCCCGAGTGGCCTGCCAAGGATTGACCTGCCGGGCGGCGGGCCATTGGCCGTAAGTGCCGCCACGCCAGACGATCAGTTGATTCGTCAGGACATTCAGCGGGCCGTGGACGAGCAGCTTGCACAAAAAGGCCTCACCAAGGTCGAAAGCAAAGCAGATCTTCTGGTTACCTACCACGCTGCCCTGCGTGAAGAGCAGAGCATCAACTTGTCGGCCTTCGGTACGGGCGGCGGACCGTGGGGTGGATGGGGCGGTGGTTGGGGAGGATTGGAAAGCGATACCGTAACCGGCCAGACTTCTACCATTCCCATAGGGACTCTCGTGGTGGATCTGTATGACCCAGCAAGAAAGCAGCTAGTCTGGCGCGAAGATGCAAGCAAGACTATCGACGTGAAGAAAGACCCAGACAAGAACTATAGGAATCTGCAAAGGGCTGTGGCCAAGCTCTTCAGGTATTATCCGCCTGAAGCCAAGTAGATATGACGGAATAGGAATAAGAACACCGGTTATCTCTGCACTTTCCTAATTGCTCTACCGGAAGGAGACCAGTTGAAATCAAGGTTGACCATCGGATTGCTTACAGTATGCGTACTGGCTCTGTCTGCTCTCGCGCAAGACAACAGTTCGCAAACTCCGAACAGTGTCGTGGCGCAGCAGCACCGCGGTGCCGGGAGCTCTTTCTCGAAAGCACAACAGTCGCAGGTAGAGCCTGGTGCGAAGATCCACGCGCACCAAACCAGTGACAGTGACGAACACACAATCACGGTCGATGTATGGTCCTCGGCGTCGTCGAGTGCGACCGAATCGACCCAAGCGGAACCCGTCAAGGTGTCACCAGATTTCGCAGCGGCTGGCCTGACCGCCGCGTTCAGGATGGAATTGACTGAGCGCAAGATCGAAAATTCAATCAGGAGGGGCTTTCCACTGGGCGAGTTCTGGATCCAAAACGACCTTGACGAGATCGACGATTCGCTGAAACTGGCAGCTCTTTCCGTCGCTAACGACATCGATCTCAAAACATTGCAGCAGCTGGAAAAGCAGAGCTCACGGCTGCGACTCTGGAGCGACTGGCTCATCGACGAGAACCATAACCTCGCCCTGACCGAGTACTACATCTCCTCATCAGCACTGGACAGTGACGAGCGGTTTCAGAATAGCGTGGCTTGCACCAAGTTTCTGATATCTATGCTGTCGGGCAGAACATTGGCAGACGACAACTCGTGTATCTGAGTTGCGAAGGAAGGGCGCCTTTCACCCAGGACCTATAACGTTGAGTCGAGGTCTTTGCTGACCTTGTCGCAATATCTAGTGCCTCCGAACTTACCCGCCTGTGACCTGGCAGTGGCCTGGATGAGTTCTTCGGCCAAACCGGAGGCTGCCTTGGTAAATGCGATGGATCTGCTCTTGGAAACCCGCCCAAATGCGGGCAAACACCCCTCGCTGCCCACGCACGGTCGACATTTTCTGACAATCTGTCTGGCGTCGGCTTTTTACCACCTTAATTCTCAGGCGCTTACATTAACCAGCCATTGGCATTTGCCTTGCTCTTCTGATTCGCGTAGCTCGCACTTGGAGATTGCGACGTTCAAGCTGCATTGCCTGCATGATCAAGAAGAGGAGACTGCTCGTGAACAAGACCTCAGCAAATCAGAAAGGTTCCGGAGGTAGTTGCTCGCTCTCTACAGTTCGCATGCTTATGGTCATGCTCGTCTGTGCTGGTTCTCTCATCAGGCCATCGGAATCCCGTGGGGCTGAGTTGAAGCAAGAGACTTTGGTTTACTGGGATGCGTACATCGATGCTGCCCGTCCACAAATTGACTCTCAGACGGCATTTCTCTGGGTCGACCAAAAGCCCGAGCGCCTCCGGCGCGTTCGTGAAGGTGAGATTCTGGTCTCATCCGTCGGAGAGCAGAACCCAAAGCCTGTTGACTCAGGTTTGATCCACGACTGGATGGGGGCCGCATTTCTAGCGGACGCTAGTATTGAGGACGTTTTATCTGCGGTCCGCGATTACGGTAACTACAAGGAGTATTACAAGCCCACCGTTGTTGATTCCAAATTGCTCAGCCGGGACGGGCCCTGTGAAAAGTACTCCATCCGTGTTGTAAACAAGGAGGCCGTAGCCGAGACTGCGCTCGACATGGAATACGAGACCTGCTACTCCAGGATCGACGATCGGCGATGGTATAGCGTCACCCGCACCACACGCGTGCAGGAGATCCGGCACTACAGACGCCCTAACGAGCAGGAGCTTCCGCCGGACCATGGCACAGGTTTCATCTGGCGTCTTTACAGCGTCGCAAGATATGAGCAAAGAGACGGTGGAACTTATGTCGAACTGGAGGCGATTGCATTGAGTCGCGATATTCCCACTGCGTTACGCTGGGCGGTCAATCCTATCGTGCGCCGCGTCTCAAGAAACTCCATGCTCTTGTCTCTGCAAGAAACCAAAGAGGCTGTGCGTTCTACCGAAGCCGCGAACCGAAAAGTCAAGTCACTCTCCACTGCCGACAACCGTTCGCGAGGCGTGTCCACTTCAGAGACAGCCATCGCGAAAGGTTTCGTCTCAACCGGGAAGCCGTAATTCATCGGTACGCCCCAAGGCCTAAGCGAGTCTTACCCGGAGGCGGTTTCTGCGGGAACGAGTCGGCCGTATCGTAGGAGGCGAAAAGGTGGTCCATGACAATGGAGTGGTCATTTTCTGGTTATGCGCGGTTTCAGACTATCGTGGCCTGCACAAAGTTCGTGGTATCGATGCTGAGAAGAAGGAGATCGGCAGAGGATAACTTCTGCCTCCAGGGGAACCTAATCGTCTTTGGAAAATGAACCATGGACA
>Ga0126373_10003762_pt1 | contig 11433 bp, 12 predicted proteins | sample PanSoiMetPlot_11_FD_92545 | JGI IMG/M metagenome (GOLD analysis project Ga0126373, IMG submission 92545) | Tropical forest soil microbial communities from Panama - MetaG Plot_11 | ecosystem: Environmental > Terrestrial > Soil > Tropical forest > Bulk soil | place: Panama | collected 2016-02-17
ATCGTGCTGATCGTGGCAGGCGGTGAAGCAGGGCGTTACTCTGCAGTCCTGGGCCCGTGCACCGGCATGGGTTCCCAGATCGTCTCGCGAGAGGTTGGATCACCGTGGCCGCTGACTACGTGAGCCCGTTCGACGAGCGCGTCCGGGCGCCAGAGCCGATCGCGCCGCGTCCGGCAAGCATCAGCGGGCGCCGGGTGGTGCTGCTCGACATCAGGAAGAACCGGGGTGCCGAGTTCCTCGACCGGATGCAGACGCATCTGGAAGCGGCGGGCGCGCCGACGGCGCGCCGTGCCAAGGAAATTTTCTCCAAGCCTGCCAGGCTCACGCTGATCGACGAGATAGCCGACGATGCCGACCTGGTCATCGAGGCCCTCGCCGATTGAGGCTCATGTACGTCGTGCAGTTTGCATGACCTCGTCCACCTAGAGCGCCGGGGCATCCCGGCGGTCGGAATCGCGACGGCACCGTTCGCCGACGAAGCCGTCGAGCAGGCACGCCGACTTGGCATGCCCGACGCCCGCGTTGTCTACATCCCCCACCCAGTCCAGCTGCTGACCGACGACGAGCTGGCCGCCAGGGCCGACGCCATCTTCCCCGCCGTGGTCGCCGCGCTGACCGTTCCCGCCCCAGATGGCGAGATCAGCTCGGGCTAAAAATGGCAGTACCTTGGTGCACCATAGTCGGGTGGAAGCTAAGCCGTCCGGTCTGCGCGGTATGCGTGCCCGGCAGGAGTTGCAGCTGGCCGCCGCTCTATGGCGGGCCGACCGGCCTATGGCGGTCGGCTGGTGGTCCCTCCTGACGCTGCGCGGGCTGCTGCCCGCCGGGTTTGCGATCGCGACCGGCGTCCTCGTCTCGTCGATTCAGCATCGGTTGGACCTGGCCGCACCGCTGCTGGTGGTCGGCCTGATCTTCATCTTGCTGCAGGTGCTCGGGCCGGTGCAGACGGCGCTCAGCGCGAACCTTGGCGATCGGACGGCGGCCTGGCTGTACGACGAGCTGACGCAGGCGTGCGTCGCGGTGCCAGGCATCGGCCATCTCGAAGATCCTGAGCTGGCCGCCGATTTGCAGGTGGCGCGGGACTTCGATCGCGGCATGACCGGGCCGCCGCTGTCGCTGTCGCTGGACTTCATCGCCGCGGGCCTGCTGGATATGGTGGCCGGCCTGGCCCAGGCGGCTGTGCTGTTCGGCTACGCGTTCTGGGCACCGCCGGTGCTGGCTGGCGCCTGGCTGGCCACGCACTGGCTGCTCAAAGATAGCGCCATCTGGAAAAACAGGAACACCGAGGAAGTGCGGCAGGCGCAGCGTGACGCCGATTACTCTTACCGGCTAGCGGTCGACCCGCCGGCCGCCAAAGAACTGCGAGTGTTCGGCCTATCCGAATGGGTGCTCGACCGGTTCATTGCCCGCCGCCGGCGGCTGCACCAGCTCCAGTACGAGGCGACGCGGATGCGGGAGCGCTCGGTGCTTGCCAGCCTCGCGCTCGTGCTTGCGGCCAACGGCCTGATCTTGTGGAGCCTGGCCGACGCGGCGCTCGGCCACCACATCGGGCTCGGTCCGCTGGTCGTGTACGCCCAGGCGGCGGTCGGCACCTCGATGATCGCGTTCGGCGGGCTGAACTGGGCGCTCGACGGGGCCGCGGCACCGGTCGCGGCGGTGGCCAGGCTCAAGGCAGCGATGGCGCGCAAGCAGACCGTGGCGGACTCCGGCACACTCCCGGCCGAGGGCATGCCGGCCAGCGAACTCAGGTTCAGGAATGTGACGTTCGCGTATCAGGCCACGCCGTCCCGGCCCGTCCTGCGCGACCTGAACCTGACCATCCCGGCCGGCAGCTCGCTCGCGATCGTCGGACAGAACGGAGCGGGCAAGACAACGCTGGCCAAGCTGCTTTGCCGACTCTACGACCCCACGTCGGGCGGGATAGAAGTCGATGGCATCGACCTCAGGGAGCTTGACCTTGCTTCATGGCGGCACCGGATCACCGCCGTCTTCCAGGACTTCGTCCGGTTCGAACTAACGCTCAGGGAGAACGTCGCTCCGCGTGGTGCGCCCGATGACGCCGTGTCCGCGGCGCTCGACGACGCCGGTGCCGGTGAACTCGCAGGCCTGGACACGGTGCTGGCGAAGGGGTACGCGGGCGGGACGGACTTGTCAGGCGGGCAGTGGCAGCGCATCGCCCTGGCCCGTGCCTTGTCGGCGGTGCGGCTCGGCGCTGGCCTTGTCCTGCTCGACGAGCCAACAGCGCAGCTCGATGTCCGAGGCGAAGCCGAGATCTTCGAGCGGATTCTCGCCGCCACCAAAGGCCGCACGACGATCTTGATCTCGCACCGGTTCTCCACGGTGCGCCACGCTGACCTGATCGCCGTCGTCGAGAACGGCGCGGTGATCGAACTTGGCAGCCATGCGGAGCTGATGGCGCTCGGCGGCCGGTACCAGACAATGTTCTCGCTGCAAGCGCAGCGGTTCGCGGCCGGCACGCCAGAGGAGGGCGAGGAGGAGGTGGTCTTCGATGTCCTCGGCTGACACCGTGGCCGACCCGGCCGAATCAGCTGCAGCCGACCCAGCCGCAGCCGCACCCGGCCTCGACGACCTGCCGCCCGCGCTCCGGTCCATGTGGCGGCTGTGCCGACTCGGCTTCCAGTACGAGCCGGCACTCATGGGGGTCGCGTTCGTGCTCACGCTGCTCGCGGCCTTGCCGGATGCCCTGCTCGCGCTGTGGTTCAAGCTGCTCACCGAGGGACTGCTCCAGCATCGCTCCGCCTTGCTCGGTCTGGCGGCCGCGGGGCTCGGCGTGTCGGCGGTAGCCACCTGGTTCCTGCAGACAGTGTCGACCAGGCTCCAGCGCCGGTTCAGGGACAAGGTGACGATCGCGCTCGAGTCGCATGTGGCCAGGCTCCAGGCCAGCATTTCCACGATCGCGCATCAGGAGCGGCCCGAGTATCTCGACCGGTTGTCGGTGCTCCGCGAGCAGGTCTTCACCCTCGACCACATGTACATGTCGGTCTTCGCCACTGCGGGCTGGATACTCCGCCTGGCGGTCACGATAGGACTGCTGGCGACGGTCAACCCCGTGCTCATGACGCTCGCGCTGTTCGCGATCCCGACGGTCGCGGCCACCTCGTGGCGTCCGGCGGTTGAACGTGCCGCGCAAGAGCGCGGCGGCCAGGCCGATCGTCTGGCCAGGCACCTGTTCATGCTGAGCACGACCGCGGCGCCAGGAAAGGAGATCAGGGTGCTCGGCACCGGCCGGGACCTTGCCCAGCGGCGGCGGAGCGCGTGGGAGCAGTGGTACGGCCCGGTCGCGGCCTCGAGGACGCGCTCGTCGGTGTGGTACGCAGGCGGATGGGCGATCTTCGCGGCAGCTTATGTCGGCGCGATCGTGCTGGTCGCGACCGGTCACCACGCGTCAGCCTCATCGGCAGTCCTGGTGCTGGCCGCCGGATCCAGGCTGTCGTCGTACGTCGGCGCGACGGTCAGCGAGATCGGCTTCCTGCGCGGCATCTGGATGGACGGGTCGCGGCGGCTGGCCTGGCTTGAGGATTACGCCGCGGCCGCCGCCCGTGCGGCTGACCTCCCCGCTCCTGCGAGCATCGCCAGAGGCATCCACTTCGAACGCCTCACATTCCGTTACCCGGGCGCTCGGGCCGCAGCGCTCGATGACATTGACCTCTTCCTCCCGGCAGGCTCGGTGGTCGCGGTCGTCGGCGAGAACGGCGCGGGAAAGTCCACGCTGGTGAAGCTGCTCGCCAAGCTCTACTCCCCCAACTCGGGCCGGATCATGATCGATGATGTCGACCTGGCCAGGCTCGAGCCCCAGTCCTGGCGCGAGCGCCTGGCCGGCGCCTTCCAGGACTTCTTCCGGTTCGAGTTCCAGGCTGGTCAGACCATCGGCCTCGGCGACCTGCCCAGGATTGACGTCGAGCCCGCGCTGCTGTCGGCCGCCGACCGGGCCGGCGCGCGGCCTGTCATCGACGGGCTGCCGTCCGGCCTGCGCAGCCAGCTGGGACCGACCTGGCCAGAGGGCACCGACCTGTCCTTCGGCCAGTGGCAGAAACTCGCGCTAGCACGCGGCTTCATGCGCGACGAACCCTTGATCGTGGCGCTCGATGAGCCGACCGCCGCGCTCGACGCCGAGACCGAGCATGAACTCTTCGAGCAGTACGCCCGCAGGGCCCGCGAGCGTGGCAGCGAAGGAAGCATCACGATCCTTGTGTCGCACCGGTTCAGCACCGTCCGGATGGCAGACATCATCGTTGTGCTGGACCGCGCGCACGTCGCCGAAGTCGGCAGCCATGACGAGCTGATGGCCCGCGGCGGACATTACGCGGAGCTGTACCAGATCCAGGCCCAGGCCTATCAGTAAGCCCCGGGGCCAACGTGCTCGCCAAGCCAGTCGCAGAGCGGGACGAGCTGCCGCCAGGTCTGCTCGATGAGGCAGAAAGCATCGCGGGTGCCCGTCACCGATTCGGTCGGCCAATCTCGGCTCGCGGTCAATGACCGGTGCCGCATAAGGTCGGCCCGCGGATGATCGGCAGGCACTCCGCGCGGCATCGTCTTGAGCCGATCGCCGCCGATGACAAAGCCCTCCCCGGCCAGCGTGGCCATGACGTCGGCCAGCATCGCGCCAGATCGGTCCGCGTCAACGGCCTCGCGATAGCGGGCGACCTGATCCGACGAGTGGCTGTGAAATCCCCCGCTTGCCTGCATCCCGGCAGCTGATATCTGCAGGTAGAACCCCAGGCCGGGGACACGCTGCGCGAAGGCGCCCTGGTAGGTCTTGTAGGGCGACTTGTCAGCGGAGAACCTGGTGTCCCTTTGGGGCCGATAGACGGTTACGGAGCCGAACTCCGGCTCGAGCTCGGCGGCGAGCGAACGCACCGGTGCGAGCACGTATCGCTCGTAGTCACTACGGTGCGCCTGCCAGAACTCTCGCGAGTTGTCCGCCTCCAGCCGCTGGTAGAACACGAAGGCCTCAGCGGGGAACCCATCGAACGCCATGCCGGACAGCCTAGGGCCGTCGGCGTAATCCGCAGGAACTCCCGCGTTACACGGGCGGTAGCGTCGGGAGCGTAGCAGCCCCACCTTGCCGGAGTTGACGATGCAGCTCACCAGACCGCGCTATGACGGGCACGCCGACTGGTACGACAGCTGGAACAAGCCGAACGCCGAGCGCAACGCGCCCGAGGTGGCCGAACTGCTTGGCGACGGCGAAGGGCTGTGCCTGGACCTAGGTTGCGGTGGCGGCCTTTACTTCGACGTGATCGCCTCTACCGGGAGAACCGTTGTCGGCGTCGACCGCTCCCCCGACCAGTTGCGCATCGCCCGCACCCGATCACGGCACATCGTCCTTGGCGACGCGGCCGCGTTGCCGTTCGCCGACCGGGCATTCGGAACAGTCACGATGATCTTGATCTCAACCGACGTGGACGACTTCACGGCCGCGCTCGCCGAAGCGGCGCGGGTCATGACTCCCGGCGGAGTGCTGGTGTTCTACGGCTGCCATCCCTGCTTCAACGGACCGCACTCGGAACGGATGGACGATGGCGGATGTCTTGCCCATCCGACCTACCGCATAGCGGGATGGCATCAGGAGGCCGAGTGGTGGGGTCCGTTCGTCCGCAAGCGAGTCGGGATGCGCCATCACACACTCGCCGAGCTACTCAACGCCTTTGTCGCCACCGGGCTGCGCATCGAGCACGTAGCCGAGCCAGGAAATCACCCAGTCCCGGTGCTGCTCGCCATCCGCGCCCGCAAGCCAGCCGCGTAAACGGTGTCGTGCCCCAGCCCCAGCGATTGCACTGCTGGGGCTGGGGCAGGGCTCTAGAACGGCAGCCGCGGCAGACGCGGCAGGCGAGGTGGACGGGGTGGCCGCGGCGGTCGCGGCGGGCGCGGGTGATGAGGCCCGCCCCGGCCTGGCCCGTGCCACCCATAGCCGAATCCCTCATCACCGTCATCAAGCTCGTCGATGAGTTCCTGCGCGTTGTCGAGGAGTTCCTGCGCCTCGTCCGCCCAATCCTGCGCCTCGTCCGCGCGCTCTTCCGCCTCCTCGGCGGCTTCCTCCGCGCGGTCAGCCCGCTCGCGAGCCTGCTCGGCTCGCTGCTGCATTTCGCCGGCGCGCTCCTGAGCGTGCGTGCGCTCGGCTTCCTCGGCCCACTCTTCGACGAGTTCAGCGGTCTCCTGGGCAAGTTCGGCCCGCTCCTCCGCCCGGGACGCGGCTTCCTCAGCCTCGTCGGCTAGTTCCCTCGCCTCGGCCGCGGACCGCCGCAGTTTGTCGACGAGCGCTCGCGCGGCCATCGCGGCACGCATGGCCTCCACGTCTGGTCCGGAGGCGCCGGCTTCCCCGGCTTCGCGGATGTACCGCTCCTCGTGGGACTCCTCCTCGTGGGACTCGTCCTGGTGGAATTCGCCGTTCGGCGGCTCGGGCCCCTCGTCCTCGATTGCCCGTCTGGCCACGCTGTACGGCTCACCAGTTTCCGCCATGCGGATACGGGTCGCGGTCTTCCTGGCTTTGTCGTTGGTCATGGCTATTCACTTTCCCGGCGAGTCGGCCCGCGTCTGCTCGCCTAGGTACCTGACCTGACGACGAGAAGTATCGCCCGCGAGTCGTAGACCCTTGTCCTCGTCGCTGCCGGATGGCGCGGGCCAGTCAGCAGCTCGGAAGCGGGCAGGCGGTGCGCTGCCACTACCGGGAAGGTACCACGCTGTCGGCAGTCATTCAAGATATGTCGCGACCCGACTTCCGGGTCTCTCAGACGGCGGGCGCTACGCCTGGTGTCGCTCGTCGGCTGCCTTGATCAGCAACTCAAGCTCATCGACGAGATAGCCAGCCATGTTGTCGATATCTGGCACGAGCTCGCGGCATGACAGCAGGCCGAAATGCAGCTGGCCGAGGTAGCCGATCACCGTGATGTTCAGGCCCTGGCCGTTGGTCACGACCGAGACCGGATAGTGCGCGAGCAGCCTGGCGCCGCATAGGTACACGGGAATGTTCGGGCCTGGCACGTTCGAGATCGTGATGTTGAACGGCGGCAACCGGTGGAGCAGGCCGGTCGCGAACACGACCCGCGCCGCGCGCGCGGTCAGCGCTGGCGGCGCGAAGTCGCTGATCTGATCGACCAGGCCCTGAGGTATGGCCGCTTGCTGCGCCTTGGCGGCCTGCGTAGCGGCGTGTGCCGCGTTCAGCCGGTCGACCGGATCACCGAGGTGCGTGGGCAGCATGGCCAGCATCGCCGACACCTTATTGCCGAGCGCGCCCTTGCTCTCCGGATCACGTACGGACACCGGGATCATTGCGACCAGCGGCATATTCGGCAGCGCGTCGCGATCGGAGAGCCAGCGCCGCAGGGCGCCCGCGCACATCGCCATCACGACGTCGTTCACCGATATCCCGAACGTGTTCTTCACCATCTTGACCGCATTGAGGTCCACGCTGCGGAATGCGAACCGCCGGTGCGGCGTGATCGGCCGGTTGAACGGCGTGACCGGCGCGCGCCCGATCGACGTTGAGATCACGCTCCCGTCGCCGCGGTTGAGCCCGAGCATGCCGCCGACGAACGTGCTGAAGGCAGGAGCCAGCGTCGGCACCATCCGGATGACCTCGTTGGCCAGCATGGCGGTTTGCACCGGGCGCCACGCCAGCCGCGCCGCCGCGTGCGCCGCCAGCGAGACCGGGTTGGGAGCTGGTTCCGGGTCGAACGCCGGACCATCAGGGATCTCGCGTCCCTCGGGAACCAGGTCGAGCAGCACGGTAAGCAACTCGGCGCCTGACACGCCGTCGATGGCCGAGTGGTGGATTTTCGTATAGACGGCGATGCGCTTCTTGGCGAGGCCAGTGATCAGATAGATCTCCCACAGCGGCCTGCTCCGGTCAAGCGGCCTGGCATGCAGGCGGCTGATCTGCTCGGTGAGCTGCTCGTAGGAACCCGGGCGCGGCAGCGCAAGCTCGCGTACGTGGTACTCGATGTCAAAATCGGCGTCGTCGATCCAGTACGGCTGGTCAAGGCCAAGCGGCACGTTCAGCAGCTTCCTGCGCAACACGGGCACCATCGGAAGCCGTTCCGCGAGCACCTCGGTGAGCCTGGCGAGCGTCACCGCCTTCGGCGCGTCCTTGGGGTCGAGAACGGACACGCCGCCCACGTGGCCGGTCGCGTTGGCGGTTTCCAGCGCGAGGAACGCCGCGTCTAGGCCGGTGAGCTGTCGCATCTGCGATCCTCCCTAGGTAGCGGCCGGCACGTTAGCGGCCAGGGTAGAGATGGCGCTTGTCCCGCGGTGGCCTGAACCGCGGCTGGACGCCTGCGGGTAGCGCGAGCCGGTCTGCGATCAGCCATAGCGTCGATGAGTCGACGCCGAAGCCGAGGTGGCTGCACCTCACCTCGACATTGTCGTGCAGGTCGGTCGGCGGCTCGATGCAGGCCTGCCAGGCAACGATGCCGTCACGCCGCGAATATACGGCGGTGGACGGAACCGGGATCGGCCGCATGACCTGCTCAGGGGGCGGCACCCGGCCAACGGCATGCAGATGGGAGCGGCGCCGGTACAGACCATCGGCGCGGCTCTGCCGTGAGTCGCCCAGCGTGAACGGGCTGCCGAGCGTGATGACCTGGCGGACACGTTCGGGATCCTGCCTGGCCAGCTCTCGTGCGTAGACGCCGCCCAGGCTCCACCCGATCAGGGAGACCGGTCCGCCAGTCCAGTTCGCGAGCGCGGTAACGGCTCGCGGCAGTTGATCGAGGACCCGCTCGGTCGGCCCCACATTGCGCCCGATCTCCCAGCCGCGGACGTTGTATCCCAGCATTCGCAGAAAACGCCGCAGCACGCCGGTGCTCGTGTCGGTCGCCAGGAAGCCGGGCAGCACGAGAACGCCGTGCCCGTCGCCGCGCGGTGCCCCCGCCAGCCAGCCGGCCGTGAGCAACAACCCGAAGTCCGCCATGCCCCGGGCCGGCTCGGTCAGAAAGAGCCTCGCCGCGGGACCCACTGGCATTCCGGCGGTGCCACCCGCTGCGGCGTCCCTGACTTCGTGCATCTATCAGCCCCCGGCATCAATCGCAGCGACCCAGGCAAGACGGTCACAGGGAACCACTGTATGCCGCAAGCGGCCAAAGGGGCAGAGTGCGCGGCTTTGCTAGCGGGCGCGCATTCGGTTGTTGCGCGCGTTGTGCTCGACCTCGGCCAGGCCGAGCACTTCGAGAACCGGCGGTACGTAGTTGCCGAACCGGCCGCGCAGCCCCTTCTTCATGCCGTACCAGCCGCCGACCGGGTTGCCTGGTGAACGCCCCCATGCCTCGACTGTCCCGTCCTCAGCCGGCTTCTGCTCGTCGGCATTGCCGAGCGGAACCCAGTCATCCCGCTCGACCAGCATGGCGTGCAGATCCTCGATGCACCTCAGCTGGTAGCGCAACTGGGTGGTGCCGACCTGGACGACCAGGGCCGGCGGGTCGGACTCCTCGTCCCTGTAGGCCTCAAACTCGGACTTGCCTGGCGGCGTGGTCAAGATCCACGGGTCCTTCGGCGTTCCTGTCCCGGCAACATCAGAACTGGTCATTAGCGGTCTCCACAATCTGTCGATCAGAGGACACGGCGATTATGACAGCCAGTACATGACATCTCGTGTCATGATTGCGGGCTAATCTCGTGCTGTGCGTGCCAGCCGACTTGTCAGGCTGCTTGGCCTGCTGCAGACTCGCGGCCGGATGACGGCGTCACAGCTCGCCGCCGAGCTTGAGGTGTCGCAGCGCACCGTGCTGCGCGACATCGAAGCCCTCGGCTCCGCCGGCGTCCCGGTCTACCCGGTACGCGGCAAGCTCGGCGGGTTCGAGCTGATCGAGGGATTCACCAGCGACCTGCCGTCAAGCCGGCTGCATCACCGCCCAGCCGCCGCCCCGGCCGCTCGCAGCACTCGCGCGACGATCTGGCTGTCGCCGCGCGGCCGACGCCTGGCCATGCTGCTCGGCCGGCCGGCCGGGGTGAAGATCCGCAGGAGCGCGTCGTCCGCCGCGCATCGCGACGGCTGGGTGCAGGCCTGGATACCAGTCGAATCGGCCGAGGAGACGGTGACCGACATGCTCGCGCTCGGCGCCGAAGCCGAACTCGTCGATCCGCCGGAACTGCGGGCCAGGATTCGCGAGGCCGCGCTGCGGATCGCCAGGCTGCACGGGCACGGCGAGTTACAGCGCTCTTGCCAGTTCAGGCATGACCCCATCGAGCCAGCGGAGCTGACGCGCTATGTGCTCGAGCGACCCGGCGGCGCTTGTAGCCCCTTCCGACGGCCGCGCGATGTGCCAGATTCGCTCGGCATCGGCCAGCTGGCAGCGCACGAGTTCAGGCAAGATCACGGTGGGATCGGCAAGCTGATACGCGGAGAGGAACTCGGCCAGGCGCCCCGCCATGTCCCCTGGCTCGTCGAAGCCGGCCTCGATCAGTTGCTCGGCCGGTGCGAGCGGCACGAACACCCAGGCAGCGGCGGCCAGATCGGTCAGCGGGCTAGCTGGTCCGGCGCTGTCCCAGTCGATGAACCCCACCGGCAGGCCATCGCGGTAGACGGTGTTCCACGGACCCAGGTCGCCGTGGCAGATCACCTCTCCGGGCGCCGGCCCGTGCGGGTGGAGTCGGTACCCGGTGCTGACCGGCGAGAACCTAGCCGACGCATCGTGCAGCCTGCGCAGCAGCCGCGCGGCGGCGCGCAGCGCCGCGGTGGTCCTGGTGTAGGCGGGCAGGCGGTGCCCGTGTCCTGGCTGCCACGCAGGGTCGGCGGCAACCTCTCCGGGCAGGAAGGTCAGCACCTCCCGATCGCCGTCTACCGCGAGCACCCGGGGCGCGCCGTCGAACCCTGCCGATTCCAGGTGGCGCAGGTACTCGTGCACGGCCGGCGACCACGGCCCCATGGGCCGCCACACCCGATCACCGCGTCTGACGATTCCGCTGGTCATCCGGCCAGCTGGGAGTGGTTCGACGTCGTCGTCGCCTGGCACAATCACAGGCGTGAGCGTACAACTGAACCACACCATCGTCTCTTGCAAGGACCAACTGCGATCCTCGGCGTTCATTACCGGGATACTCGGCCTGCCTCCGGCGACCAGGTTCGGCCACTTCCTCGTCGTCGAGGCGGACAACGGCGTCTCGCTCGACTACAGCGAGACCAGCCACGAGGTCACCTCCCAGCACTACGCCTTCCTGGTCGGCGAGGAGGAGTTCGACGCCTCGTTCGCCCGGATCAAGGAGCAAGGACTGCCGTACTGGGCCGATCCCGGACGCACGCGGCCGAACGAGGTCAACACCAGGGACGGCGGCCGGGGCCTGTACTTCGAGGACCCTGACGGTCATTTCATGGAGATCATCACGCGGCCCTACGGCGGCTGAAGGTAACCGAGCGCCCGCTCGGCGTGAGCCACCGCGCAGCCGCCGCACCTCGGCAAGCCGACGACCGCCGCCGAACGCATC
>Ga0126373_10003763_pt1 | contig 11433 bp, 9 predicted proteins | sample PanSoiMetPlot_11_FD_92545 | JGI IMG/M metagenome (GOLD analysis project Ga0126373, IMG submission 92545) | Tropical forest soil microbial communities from Panama - MetaG Plot_11 | ecosystem: Environmental > Terrestrial > Soil > Tropical forest > Bulk soil | place: Panama | collected 2016-02-17
AGGCGTGGGCGTGACCGCAGGCGTGGTCGCCGCGACGCTCTTTGCCATCCCTGGACTCGGGCAGGTATTTGCTTTGGGAGTCGGTGCGACGGCTGCACTCGGGCTTGCCGGGGTCGCCGTCGGTAAGGCCCTCGGGGCGGTTCCGAATTTGTCACTAGACAGAGCGATGGACACTCCCGAACCGACTCCCGATGAAGAGTCGGCGGAGGACTTGGCGTTCCTTGGAAAAGTCCTAAGGGAGGGACGGTCGGTAATCCTAGTGCGGACTGAATCGCAGGAAATCACGACAGCGGCAGCGGAAATCCTCGATCGTATGGGCTTCAGTGCGCAATGGTGCATGAGCGTTAAAATGCAAACTGCTTCGCGACAAATCGGAGATGTTTCGGTGCTCGATGTACGGGGCAGGATCACCATTGGCGAAGGAAACATCATGCTTCGCCAGGCCGTTGCGAGACTGCTGGAAAAAGGATGCAGGAGAATCCTGCTGAACTTGGCCGCGGTGGTGTATATCGACAGCTCGGGGCTTGGCGAGCTGGTGAGGATCTATACCGCGCTTCAGAAGCAGGGCGGTCAGCTCAAAATGGTAAACCTTAACCACAGACTCGTAAACCTGTTCAAGGTCACCGGTTTGCAAAAGGTTTTCGACATCTACGAAGACGAGGGCCGTGCACTTCAAGCATTTGGCCCTCTGGCTTCGGTTGCAGGCGCTTAGTTACCTGCTTTATCGCTTCACCCGCAGTTTGAAAGCCAACTGACGGAGTTATTTGAGATTCGCGATCGGTCTTTTGCGAAGAATCTCCGTTATTGCGAAAGACGGGCTAGGGATTCGACCGTCAAGGCTAACCGGCGCGAGTCGATTCCGCTCCATCTTGTCGCGCGCGATTCTACTATCGCGAGCTCGGTGTTATCATCCGCCTTCCTGCGTTGCAAGGAGGCACCATGCGGAAATCACCCAGCCGAATGTCGGTATTTAGGGAGCACTGTGGAATATGGGGCGGGATGGTGCGTTCTTCGCTTCTCCTGGTCGCGGGACTCGTCTTTACCGGCGCGGTCTCTCCCCAAAGCCCGTCGGCAGGGAAATGCCCTCCTGCCGCGCGTATCGATTCTGCCAAAGACACCTATGGCCCTACCGTGGTGCCTGATCCGTATCGCTGGCTCGAAGACCAGAACAGCCCCGAGACACGTTCCTGGATTGACGCCGAGCAGAAATGCACCGAAGCCGCCCTTGCAAATCTCCCCGCCCGCACTCAACTCGCGAAACGCCTCAGCGAGCTGCTGCACACTGATTCGTTTGAGATTCCCGTCGAGCGCGGCGGACGCTATTTCTTCCGTAAACGCCTCGCCGGACAGGAACTCTTTCTAATCTATATGCGCCGTAGCCGCAACGCGCCAGACGAGGTGCTGGTCGATCCGCTTCCCTGGAGCGCCGACCACTCTGCCAGCGCTACGCTCGAAAACGTCAGCCGCGACGGCAAATACATTTTTTATGGCCGCCGCGAAGGCGGCCAGGATGAAATCACACCCCATGTGCTTGAGGTGGACACGAAAAAGACGTTGCCCGATGCTTTTCCGTCAGCAAATTACTTTTCTATTGAACCCACGCCCGACAACAAAGGTCTTTACTACGTTCGCGTGACCCCGGACGGTCCGCGCGCCTTCTTCCACCGCATGGGCGACGACCCCGCGAACGACACCATTATTTTCGGCAGAGACCTTGGAAAAGATAAGGTTCTCGTTTTGCAGCTTTCCGAAGATGGCAGCTACCTCGTCTACGTGATCGTCTATGGCGCAGGCTCTGAGAAAAACGAGTTGTATGTTCAAAATGTAAAGGAGCACGGACCTGTCCTGACCGTTGTCAATGATGAGAAAGCCCTCTTTTTCCCGGCTTTCGCGGCAAACCGGCTTTTTGTTCTTACCAACTCCAAGGCGCCCCAGTGGCGGGTTATGTCTACGGACCTCGCAGCTCCGCAGCGCGATCATTGGCGCGAGCTTGTTCCCGAGAGCGGAGTTCACTTGGAGACGATTGCTGTTTCCGGAGGAAAGCTCATTGGCCAGTACACGCACAACGCTTCCTCGGAGCTAGAAGTCTTCGATGGCAACGGCAAGCTCGAATCTTCCATTTCCCTTCCCTCGTTGGGCACCGTCGGCGGAATGTCGGGCCGTTGGGAGAGCCCGGAGTTGTTTTACTCGTTCGAATCCTACAACTCTGTGCCGGCGGTCTTTAGCTACGACGTCAAGCAAGCCAGATCCGAAGTATGGGCACGCGACAGCGTGCCGCTTGATTCTTCTGCCTTTGACGTCGACCAAGTCTGGTATGAATCGAAAGATAAGACTCGCGTTCCCATGTTTCTTTTTCACAAGAAGGGCCTGAAACTCACTGGCTCGAACCCTGTCTTATTGACAGGCTACGGTGGTTTCGACGTTAGCGAAACTCCCAGCTACCGGCCGCTGGCTCTGGTTTGGGTCGAGCATGGTGGAATTCTTGCACTCGCCAATCTCCGCGGTGGCGGCGAATTCGGGGAGGGCTGGCACCACGCGGGGATGTTCGAAAAGAAGCAAAACGTGTTCGACGACTTTGTTGCAGCGGCGGAATTCCTGATTTCCCACAAGTACACGACTCGGGCGAAGCTCGCCATATTGGGCGGCAGTAACGGCGGCCTGCTCGTCGCTGCAGCGATGACGCAGCACCCGGACCTTTTCGAGGCCGTGGTCTGCCTTTATCCCCTGCTCGATATGCTGCGCTTCGAGAAATTCCTCGAGGGCCCTTACTGGGTGTCGGAATACGGAAGCGCCGAGAACCCCGAGCAATTTCCATATATTTATAAATACTCGCCCTACCACCACGTCACCAAGGGCACGAAGTATCCCGCGACGCTGTTTGTTACCGGCGACGGAGACACGCGCGTCGCTCCTTTGCACGCGCGCAAGATGGCAGCGCTCTTGCAGGCTTCCAACGGCTCGGATCGCCCAATCTTACTGCTTTACGACACCAAGTCGGGGCACTCAGGCGGCCGTCCTGTCAATAAAATCATCGAGGAAAACACGGACATTCTTAGCTTTCTGTTTTGGCAGTTGCAGGTTCCCTTGAACTGAGAGGCCTATCGAAGTTGGCGGGTCCGGCTACTGCGACTCAGACAATCGTTGGCCCCGCGGATTTTTGTGACTCAAAGCCGCCGTTCAGTCCCTTCTAGCCATCCGGAGTGGTAATCAGGTCTCCAAGGCTTGTACCTGTCACTTTTAACAGATGCGGCGTAGGTAGGGCCGCATTTATTCGTATCTGGCATTCTCAGCTTTCCTGCATGTGACTTACGTCTAGGAAGAGGTTCAGTGCCCACACTCGTTTCATTGACTGCCCGCAATGTGTGAAGGATTTGCCTGACGAGGAGTCACGCGGACGTTCAACGGGAGAATTCTAATGACGAAATTTACGTTGCGTATCGTTCTTTGCGTAATCGCCGCATCTGTCGCGCTTGGCTTCTCGCCACCACCTACGTTTGCCCAGCGGGGTGGACATGGTGGCGGCGGAGGATTTCACGGAGGCGCCGCAGGGGGATTCCACGCTGGCGTGGCGGGAAGGTTTCACGCTGCTGGCGGAGGTCACTATGGTTACACCGGCGGACATTCCTACGGCAGCTATCATGGGGGCGGCTACTACGGTGGACATGGTGGCTATGGCTGGCGCGGCGGCTACTACGGCTGGCACGGAGGATATTGGGGCTATCCACGCTACGGTTGGGGATGGGGTTTTGGTTTTGGCTTTGGCTGGCCGTACTGGGGTTGGGGATACCCGTATGGCTTCGGCTATAGCCCGTGGTATTACGCTCCCTACCGGTATTGTCCTCCGGGATATACGTGTCCTCGCAACGGGAACGACGACCCTCCGCCTTCGACTCCGAGCCCAAAATCCGGGAGCAACCCATCAGAGCCTTGGGGACCGCCAGCCAGTATTCCAAACAAAGAACACTCGACTAGCAACCTCACGACTGTTGCATCGCGTGCCCCGATTCCCTCAACCGAGAAGATAACGGTCACGGCGATCAGCTACCGAGCTGCAAACTCTGTCACGCAGCAACATCCGAACGTCCGTCCGGAAGTGCAGAACGCAATGCGAGCCTTGCGCGAGATGCCACCGTTTGCACGCGAGAGGGAAATCGAGACCGGTCGGTACAGGCACTTCTCGCCCGAGGACCGGGAGCTTTTGAGAACTGTAAACTGACGACTGGCGCTTTCGCTCTGGAGCAAAATCCGCTGAGCCCCTCCAGTCGAGACGTCGGCCCCGGATTAACAACTGGGAGGGTCAGCTCGTCTTGGTACCCGTTCCTTCCGCCACGGTCGACCAATTGCCTCCTTCCGCAGGCTTTATGTCTTCCATGAATGAATAGGAGTTGAAGGACAGCTTCTTAATTGTGAGGCGGACCTTCATTGGTTTGCCGCTGAGTGTTCCGTCCCTCATCCATACCCAGCTCCCGTCTTCCGCGGTCCCTTTCCAGAGTTCCGTCTTGCCGTTGCTGTCGAAGCTGGTGTGGGTGAAGACTTTCTCCTGCGAATCGTATCCGATGACGGTCACACCAGCTAGCTTGCCGCCGGAGTAGGAATGGGCAACCAGAAAGAACCCCCCGGGCATCCATTCGAGGTTTTCAGTGGACTCGAATTTCTCTCCGCCTGCGCCAAATGGACTCGATTTCGTTGTTCCTTCCAGTCTCCACGTACCAACAAAGAAATCCTGCTTCTTAAGCTCTGGGCTGGGGCTGGCCGCCTCCCGGGCGGATTGTGCGACCACGAAGTTTGCCCCGAACAGCGTTATGAAAAGAAATGCCGCTGAACTGAGTTTCATTGATCTACCCCTTCCTTCTGGCTATGTACATGGGCTTGGCTCGCACGCACTCTAGCCGTGAGTTGCTATGTGCACGATAACGTGCGTGATTAGCGTAACTGCACCAAGCAGAATTCCCGCAGCGACCGTTCTTCTCTTGCGCCAAAGCACGACCGCGGTAATAAGGAAAATCGTTTCCGGAATTCCAAGCAAAGCCAGCCATTGTGCCCATGCTCTTTGGTTCAACTGCCACTCGGGAACAAACAGTGATGACAGCATCGAGAGACCGAAGATACAAGCAGCCAGGACGCCACCAGAAATGAACACCCCTGATGCTAATCCGGCCGCCTTTCTTGCCATGCCCTTCGGCGTCCGCTCTCCCTCCCTAGCGGCGTGCTTCGCGAGCCAGTCTCTCAGGGAACGCGGAACGGCGTGCCTGAAGATCGCTCTCATGCTTCCGAGCGCCCACAACACTGCGGCCCAATCGCTCTCGACAAAATCCAGTTCCCGGAGCATCGCATTGCCCCAGCATCGACTGTATGGCGGCAAATGTCGAACCACCGCCTCCAACAGTTTTGAAACGATTCTGCGAGCTCCTAACGTCAATTCTTCACCCCACTCAGAACTATGCGCGCCACTCGGGCGGTGCTACGTCTCACCACGTGCTCTCGCGCGAACCCGAGACCATTCGGTGTAAGCCGGTAAAGGTGCCGAGGCGGCTTGCCGGGCTCTACATTCTCCCAAGAGGTCTCCAGCAGGTCGTGTTCGGCAAGTCGCATAAGAATTGGATACAGAGTGCCCGACTTCAACCCGGTGTTTTGGCTGATGTCATATCCATATCTCCAGTCCTTTGGAGCTTCCAGAAAAGCGTCGAGAACCTGTAAGGTTTGTGGCGAAAGTCGCAGGCGCAGTTTCATGCTTACAAAGTCTACATATATAGACTTAATCCGTCAACACGGTTTACGAACGAAAAGGCCAGGGCACCCACTTGCCAGCACTCAAGCTGAACAAAGATCCAACGAGGGAATCGAGCTCAGGCAGGTAGCCTCATTTTGCGAAGCAGCTGATTGAAGCGCGGATCAGAGCGAAGATCATCAAGCAGAGGATCGACTCTTATCCACATCACCCAGACGGTTTTCCCCTCTAGGGATGTCTCCAGCCAGTTGAAAGCAGCTTCTTTATTGCCGAGCCGAAGTTCATCTACGGCGATAAAGTACGACGCCGAAGGCTGCTCTTTGTTCGCGGTTAATCGCTGAAGGTCTGCCTCGCAAAAGCGCTTCCAATCTCGGTTCTCATATGCTTCTCGAAGCAGAGAAATACTCTTCGCATCCCAGCCGTCGAGAGGCGCATTGAGAAGCCCGAGTTGCATGGCGCGCGCCTGCTCGCCCCTCTTCTCCGCAATCCAGCTCAGCCAATTATTGACTACGCTGGCATGCGAATCTAATTCGGCTGCACGATCCAATTGCTCGATCGCTTGGTCATACTTACGCGCTAAATACAAGGCCCTGCCTAACTCTCGATTCATAAAAAAGGAAAGCGGATCAAGCTCTCGCGCGCGCCTAGCCTCTGCCACCGCATCGTCGACCCGACCGACAGCCTGCAAATACGCGGCGTAACGATTGTGTACAATTGCGCTCCCTGGACTGAACTGCAAACCCATCTTCATTTGCCGCTCCGCTTCAGCCCAATTCCAGTTCCATTGCGCTTCGAACAGCCCAAGCGCCGCGTGCGCCTCCCCGAGCCCGGGGTCCAATTCGAGTGCGTGCCGAAGGGCCTCAGAAGCTTCGGCTTGTGTTTGGCTCATGGGAGCAACATCCATGGCCGTGAGTGTTTGCAAAGCCTCAGCGAGTCCCGCGTAGGCGAGTGGGAATTTTGGATCCTGCCCGATGGATTTGCGGAAATAGCTCACGCTCAGTGCTGCTGAGCCAGGAGTGCGCTTATCGAAAAAGTACCATCCCTTTAAGTAGTCCTCATAGGCCTCGGCATTTCGCGGCCGCAGCTTAAGCGCGCCAGGCGCCTCCGACGGCGACACGTGCAGCGACACCTGCTCGGCAACTTGTCTCGCGATGCTGCTTTGCACCTCCACAATGTCCGTTATTTCGCTTTCATAGGTCTGCGCCCAGCGATGCTGATCGGTTTTCGCCTCAATCAGCTGCGCACGCACCCTCACTCGGTTTCCCGACAGGCTTAGGGACCCTTCGAGTACTCCATCGACCTCGAGCTCCCGGGCAATCGTTGCGAGTGGCTTGCGAGTGCCGCGGTAAGCCAGAGCTGAAGTACGGGAGATCACCCGCAATCCCTTGAAGCCAGCCAAGTCGGTTATCAATTCATCGCTCATCCCGTCGGCTAGGTAGTCTTGCGCGGGATCGCCTGAAAGGTTTTCAAATGGCAACACCACGAGCGAATGGATTTGACCGCCCGGCCTGGACCTGAGTCTCGCGACGGTGCCAACGACAATTCCAGTGGTTGCGGCTGCCAGCAGAACCGCTAACCACAGCACCGCCCGATGACGGTGCGTCGCCGCTCTGTCTCGCGCACCGGGCAAGTTGAGGAGCTTGCGCGAATCCGGTTCGCGGGTCTCTTCCATATCCTGTCGTCCGCCATTCCACCAGGTGTCAATTTCCCCTGTGTAGGCATACACGGACGCCTGTTTTTTGTGGACTTTCCGGTGAACCGGGAGGCCTTCAGCTTCCCAACGGCGGACGGTGCGCTCGTCACGCCTCAGATAAGAGGCAATTTCCTTCCAGGAGTCCAGTCGATGACCGAAGCGCTCAGGCAGGCCGTTCGGTGGCTGGGGATTACTTGCACCCATGAGAGAGCCTTACGGGGACGTAAAGTTGTCGCATTTTAACACAAGAATAGAGCTCATTCCATACGTCGCCCTCCCTTGAGGCTGGCAGACACGGGCAAACGCGGTCATCTCCCCTTCCGCCCGTGTTTGTCTGTTGCACTATGCCTCCGTCCCGTCTAGCTTCGCCGCATTAACAGCTCCACGAACCATCAGCAGAGTTGACACACGGGTCATATTCCCATGGGCTGTGGCCCGAAATCGAAGGAGATCCGCAATGCGTGATGAGAGCTATAGTCCGTGGAAAAAATTTCAAGAGACGTGGCTTAGCCGCAGAAGTCTGATCCGCGGAGCGGCCGGCGCGGCTCTGGGAGCTGGTCTGTTGCGCCCCAGACTCACTTACGCCAATGGCGACGATGACAGTGAAGACGGCGCATGCCTAGCCCCCAAGGCCATACCTGGAGGTGTCTTTGCGCTGAAGCCTTTCGGGATCTTCGTTCACCATAATCCGCTAAATCCCGCCACAGCTCTGGCAAATATCAACGATCCCTCGCAGATTACGGACTTCGACGGTTTCGTAGGGCTTACACACATCCGCGGCGGCGGAACCGGAACTGACATAATGAGTGGAGCCAGTTCGCCGCTCGCGTTTCAGGCAGACATGGGGTTTAGCAAGGGCAAATTCATCGGCATCGATGGTCGCGAACATAAAGCCACGTTCGCCTTTGTTTGACTTGACCTGTACACCGGTCCGGTTGGATCGGCCGCCCTCACTCAGCAGATCCATGACTATAACGTGCACGTAGATCGCAACAACGTATTCTGGATGATCGGGGTAAAGCACGATGCCGTGGAGGTTGATTTCGAGAACGGACGTGCAAGTCTCAGCGTTCGCGATCTGGACGTATACGATGACCATGACCTTGCTAATTCCCTGACCCAGGGGTTGGGGATTCCTACCCCGCCGATCCCCGGCGTCTTCCCCGTCCGGGCGAAGATTTCCTTCGATGTGGAATGGGGCGGAATTCTCGGGACCGCGCAAATTGAAAATAACTCTCAACATTTCAAAGGCAATTTCCTAAGCACCGGCGCCACCATCGTGTGGTCCGCCGAGCAGGAGGGCTTCCGATTCCAGTCGGACTCCCCGGCAGACCCTAAAGCCAATCTGATCTCCGTGCTGGGCCGCGAAAAAAACGGCGCCTTCTTCACGTAATGGCTCGCTTACTGAATGCTGAATACGCATCGAGGCTTAGGCGCTAATTCGCGTACGAGATGGACTCTCGACCACCAACAGTTTTTTCTGGTCTAATGGACCGTAGGGTCGTTGAGAGGCTCCAGCCAGTTTGACCAGCTGTCAATCGGGGCTGCAGGCAAAACTCGCGCGAAAGCAAGGACGATTCCCTGTGATCAAGATTCCCCAACGAACTTGCACCTGGCTTATTATCCTGGGGTCTTTCATCGCGATTTCAGCTTGGGGCCAAAACGAGAGCCCCCAAGTGGGACGCGAGGTGGCCATTCCCGTTCATCTGCAGGATGGCGAAGAGTTCACTACACCCATTCGGCAGCTGATCCAGTACGGCGCCCAGCTTTTCAACGCCAAATTCACAGTGCAAGAAGGCGCGGGGCGTCCATTTTCAAAGGGCACAGGAGCTGCCATTTCCGATCCCAGCTCACCCCTGCTATTTCCCAGGAATTTTGATCGTCTCTCAGCGCCCGAAGCCAACGCCTGCTCCGGTTGTCACAATGTGCCGATTTCCGGGGCTGGTGGCGACCGCGTAACCGAGGTCTTCGTCCTAGCGCAGCGCTTTGATCATTTGACCTTCGATCACGGCGATGGGATTACCACGCGTGGCGCTGTCGACGAATCCGGGAAATTCGTCACCATGGGGAGCGCCACGAACGACCGGAAAACCATCGGGATGAACGGCTCAGGATTCATCGAGATGTTGGCTCGTCAGATGACCGCCGAGTTGCAGGCCGAGCGCGATGCCACGGCCCCGGGTTCGAGTCGGGCCCTGGTAACGAAAGGGGTTTCGTTTGGGCTACTCACGCACAATGCAGACGGCACCTGGAATACGTCTCACGTCGAAGGCTTGCCGGCGGCAAGCTTGTCGAGCAGCGGCACGACGCCTCCGAGTCTGATCATCCGACCACTCCACCAGGCCGGCAATGTCGTTTCAATCAGGCAGTTCAGCAACAACGCCTTCAACCATCACCACGGCATGCAGTCCGAGGAACGTTTTGGGTTCAACACCGACCCGGACGGCGATGGAATCACTAACGAGTTGACGGTCGCCGATTTGACCGCGGTTTCCGTGTTCCAAGCCACGCTGGCCGTTCCCGGTCGCGTCATCACCAACGATCCTGCGATCGAGCGTGCAGTTCTGAAAGGCGAGCACTTGTTCGACAAAATCGGCTGCAATAGTTGCCACGTCGACGCCCTACCGCTTACCGCCAACAACAATCCAGGCCTACCCGGCCAGCCCGGCTGGATCTATTTCGAGCCCAATCCCTACAATCCTGCCGCAGGTCCCAATTCACCGAACTTGCTATGCCCAAAGCCGTCGAACTGCGCGTTCGGCGCGGCCAACTACACTTCTCTTCCTTTCAGCGCTCCAGCCCTGGCCGTGGACCTGACAAGCGAGGGGCTCCCGCAGCCGCGCCTGCGAGCGCGCGATGGTGTGGTCATGGTGCCCGCGTACACTGACCTCAAGCTCCACGATATTAGTGCGACGAGCGATCCGCACACCGATCCCGAGTGCGAACCCCTGGACCAAAACCAGCCAACCGGTTCGCCTGGCTTTTTCGCTGGCAATTGCAAGTTCATTACCCGGAAACTCTGGGGCTTTTACAACCAGGGTGGCGCGTTCATGCATCACGGCAAATTCACCACAGCGAGAGAGGCGGTCGAAGCGCACGACGGCGAGGCTCTTCCTCAACGCAAAGCTTTCGACGCCCTGCCAGCAGACCTGCAAAACGATCTGATCGAGTTCTTGAAGTCGCTACAGGTTCTGCCCCCGGGCTCGAAGTCCCTCGTGATAGACGACCACGGCAACCAAAAAGATTGGCCACCTTCGGCAGACGCTCCGAGAGCTTAGCCCGAGGCAGGCCTCGACGCCGTTAGGCCGCGAGTTAGTTGCGTCTTTATACCTCCACGCCGTCTCCAAGGATTTCCTCGATGCTCATTGCTTTTTGAGCCCAGGCTAGAGCCCGACTAATGCGCCCGTGACTTTCCAACAGGACTAATTCCACGTAATGCCTGTGGTCGTGATTTGAGTCGCACCGCTGGGGACATTCGTTTGGACACCCTGCTAACTGACGCCAGGGAAACGAGTTAATAGATTTTGGGTGCTCCGTTTAACAACCGAGCGCTCTACCATCGAGCCACCTCTCCCACATGACTCCAGGGCTCGAAGGATCACAATCGTTCAAGACAGAAGGGTGGGTGCGGGAAGATCATGATGATGCGACCGCCCGATTGAGGGTAGCATCAAGAAGTTAACGAATCTGGAGTGTTTCTCCGCTCGGTGGCGAAGCATTCCGTAAACGACTGAACTGAGCGACTGGCACCGGTATTCGGAGGGAAAGCGCATGGTGATTTGCGGCCGGTTGCGGACTTTGCGCGCAGAGAAGAAGCTTTCACAGCGCGATATTGAGAGTCGCACGGGCTTGCAGCGCTGGTACATCTCAAAGGTGGAAAACGGCTACATAGTTCCCACAGTGGAGGCTCTGGAGGAGATGGCTGGAGCGCTAGGAGTACCGCTTTACAGGCTCTTCTACGATGGCGAAGCTCCTCCGAGGCTTCGAAATCTCCCCAATCGCAAAACATGCG
>Ga0126373_10003764_pt1 | contig 11432 bp, 20 predicted proteins | sample PanSoiMetPlot_11_FD_92545 | JGI IMG/M metagenome (GOLD analysis project Ga0126373, IMG submission 92545) | Tropical forest soil microbial communities from Panama - MetaG Plot_11 | ecosystem: Environmental > Terrestrial > Soil > Tropical forest > Bulk soil | place: Panama | collected 2016-02-17
CACTCCTCTGCCTCTGGTTGCTCACCCATTGGGTGGGCGATCCGCTCGTTCAGATCTGTTCCCATACCCACCCAATCCGCCGATTCGGCCAGTCAACGCAACCCCTGAACTCCCGGATTAAGGTTGAATGCACTTGTTCGAACAGTGGGGGGCGCAGAACTGACGGTTAGGCGTCGAACCCGATGCTGTGCAGCAGGTAAGACTGGCCCTCGCCGTGGCCGGGCCACGACTTGACGAACTGCCGTCGCGCATGAAGCGAGGAAGCGGGCGCATTCTCCCGGTTCAAAGCCGGGACTGGCCCCTTCTTGCGGCGCGCGACGATGTCAATTCCGGCAGCGAATAACACGGCCGAGAAAGCCTGCCGCGTGCGCGCGAGGCTCTGGCCGGATCGAGGCGGGGCCACCCCATTCACCTTCCCAATCGCGCTATAATCCTGACCAACGACAATTCGAGGGGAGAGGGAGCGATGTCTGCATCGGCCGACCGTTCCGCGCCGATTTCGCTGAGTTCCGAGCCAATTTCCGTGGCGGTGAACGAGCATGTGGCGGCCAGGCGGCTGGGGCATCTCGGCATTCCCTTCATCAAGCTGCGCGCCGGCAAAAACGGCGTCGTGCGCTACGACCTTGCGGACCTCGACAGGTTGGAAAGAAACGCCGGACCCCGCCGCCAACGCCGGAACCGCCCGTCGAGCAGCCCGGTTCGGAGCGAGCCGCCTCGGCAGTGCAACCCGAGCCGTGCGTCGACGAACCGCCATCGCCGCGCCGCTCATCGCCTCCTCGGACTATGTGGGAGGCGCTCGCCGAGACCGCTCTGGCCGAGCCGAAGATGATCCCTTTGCTACCGCCGGCCGAGCCGCTCCACGCCGTCAGGGATCAGGGTATTGAGGGCACTAATGCCAAGCCAAGAGGCGCTGTTACGGGTTTTGTAAGCAATCGGTGGATTGGCGCGCCGGATTTGGGCGTGGCGGAGCTTTGGATTAGCGCCGTGGCGAGATACACCGGGGGCGGCCGATCAGGCCATTCTGCTCTTGAGGAACGCCAACCCGGTCTCGAGCAGGCTGCTGCCGGATGGCACCTCACCATTTGGCGTCATTCCGTCGACGAGCTGGGGTAGGTGCTGGGCAATCTGAGGCAGCAGCTGCTCGATCGACAGCCCGGTCTTGGCAGCGATCTGCTGGACGAGGTCGCTGCCTAGGATGCCATGGAGCGCATCGGGCGAAATGGCCTGATTGTCGCCGGTGCCGATCCAGGATGAAATTACTGGGCCCAACCCGGCAGCTTCAAATTTCTGGATCAGTCCGCCAAGACCGCCATTCTGACTACCGAGCGCGGCGACCAATGCTTCCGCAACGCCCGTCTGGGCGTCCGGGCTCTTGCCGAGCAGCGAGCCGATGGTATCGAAGAGGCTCATTGTTCTCTCCCCACTGTCGTCTTGGTGAGCGTGGTCTTCGCTGCGGCGGCCCCGCAGCCCGCGGACATGATAGCCGAGAACCACCCCGAGGTCTGGGCCGTTTTTTGGAGTTTCTCCCGTTTTGCCGAGAGCGGCCGTGGGCAGCGTTCCCGGATGAGGCTCCCGATCGGACGCTTCCCCGACTGTCCAAGTTGCCGCGGATATCACCCCCGTTTCCCGGAGGGCGCGGAAATGGCTGGAACGGGAGGTCAGGAGGCAGGAGGTTTTTGAGAAGGTGTCGCGCAGTTTGGCGGCATGTGGTGAGGAGCCCGAGGAGGCCGAGCCTGAACCCCTAGCGTTTGACACGGTTGGGCGCTCGGAAGAGCACGGCCCCCAGCGCCAGTTGCCGGTTATAGGCTCAGCCAAGTGGAACCGGCTCGCGGAGGAACTGGGGCCGATTGCGGGGTTCGGACCAGCCCGCAAGCTAACTGTCACCTCGCGGCCGCGCCACCCACTTGGCGATAGGAAGCGTCCGAAGGAACCGGCCCGGTTTTCGCTTCGTTCCAGGCCTGAATGATATAATAGATGTGGAGAGCAGAGGGCCACGCGACGACAAATCCAAATACACGGAAAAGCAGCAGCGTCAAGCCGAGCACAGGGAGTTGGATCCGATATCAGGGAACGGTCCGCCGCCGCAAGGACGGTCAGTATGAGGCACAGTGACCAGCACGCCACTTGCCATGCTTTGCGTACCCGGCGGGAACCCAGTGCCGACCCTGCCCGCAATGGTGGGCGACCAGCACGACCTTCGAGACCGGAGCGATGATTTGGCTGCTAGGTCCTGACGGTGCCGCCGCCGGCAAAACCGGAACAAAGCAAATGGCGCTGAGGAGTGCTAGTATAGAAACGCGCATTGCACCCTCCCTTAGACGCGTTGCTTCCAGAGTAAGCACAGAACAGTTGGCCCCGCAATGCGCTCGGTGAGACCCAATAAGATCGGAGATTTTGAGTTCCTGATCCCCCTCCTCTCCTACGATCTTCGATGGGCGCTTCCGCGCGTCTCGATTAGGCGCACACTGTCGCTAATGGCGTGGAGGGATCACGGCTTCGAAGAATCGCGCATCGCCTCAAAAGCTCAATGTAAAGACGGCGGCGGTAACCGGAAGGGTTTGCTTGCAGAACCAGCGCCGAACCTTGGCCGCGCAATTAGCACGACTGGCGAACTGGCTCCGAAAAAGTGGACCTGAGCCCTATACAGCTCGGCCGCCTCGCGATTCTATAGATTGGCAGGCGCCGTTATCGCATCGGTTCAGCTTCCGACTGCAGAACGGGCATTACACCAACTCCCCGGTCGCGGGCCAGACGCTCACGACCCTGCTGCATCTGGAAGCGCCGCCGTGTTGCCTTTAATGATCAGCGTATGGCCCCCCGCTCGCCGCAAGCCTGCACCATCGATCGTCCAAGGCTTGTCTTGGTCACGTCGCTCGGTGCCCCGGTCGTCGGCATCGGCGACAGCATAATGACTTCGTCCTGTACGACCGGCCAGGTGAGCGGGTTCGGCATTTGCGCCGGCACGACCGTATCGACTCCAGAATTGCCGGTCAGCTACTTCAACGAGGGTTACCCTGGGCGCAAATTCAAAAGGGTTCTGCAGTTGCGGGATCTGGGACATTGAGCATCTCAGGCCGCAGGTTGCGTTGATCCAAACCTGGAGTGGTAACGAGCCCTGGACCCAGGACATGGCGGACCTTTCCTTCGCTCGGGCAATGTCGGTCGTCGATGCGGGACGTCGCATTCGATGCGTGCCGATCCTCGTAACCCCTCCCCCGGTGTTCGCGAATAGTCCCGAAGCCGAGGCGCATCGGCAACGCAATCGAGCGCGGGCCTGGGCCGCAGCACAAGCCGGTGCCTATTTGTTGGACCTCGACGCGCTTTGGGGCACCGGATCAACCCCCAATGCCTACCGGCACGAATATGACTGGGGCGACCATATGCACCCAAACGACACCGCATGCGCGGTCGCCGCGCGAGCGCTCGCTCCGATGCTTCGAGAAATTCTCGGAGCGAAGTAGCCCGAGTGAATCGATGGGAACTGGACATGATCTAAGACCAGTTGACGTAAGGGCCGGCGCCGTTATTGGCCACGCTCTTTAAGTCGGGTCCGGCAGCGCTTTCCGAATCTTGCGTTGCCGAGGATCTTAATCGTTGCCAGAAAACCTTTTCCGGACTTTGATCAGCTTGGGCTCCTTGATTTTTTGCTCGCTCAGCGCCTCGTTCGTTGCCAGTTTCGGCGCGGTTGACTAGAAGATGCTATCGCCGCTGAGTGATGGATGGCCTCTCATCGCATTATCGGAGCCGCTCGGCAGCTGATTCTGGCGAATGATGAGGCTAGGAAAAAGGGGAGGTGCGTGATGCAGCGACCGCGGATGCAGCAGACGATGCCGGAGGACAGGAGCGGCTGGCATCAGATCGATGCCGGCGCGCAACTCGAGGTACTGTTTCACCCCAACCGGCGGTTGGGTCGGGAGCCGGACCAGATCGAACGACCCTCGATCGTGGTTGCCGTTGCCGGCAAGCGCGAGCAGGCGTTGCGCTTCGACCCCTTCAGTATGGGCGCCCATTTTCACATCCGGCCGGGTCTCGCCGAGCAAATTCCACTACCGATGGTCGAGGGACAAAGTGCGCTCGATGCCACGATGGCATTTTTTGAAAAGCCGCTTCGGTTCCGGGGCCTGCTAGCGCTGGCCGAGGAGGACGACGTGGCGTCGGCGCTACGCGATGAGGACCTGACGAAAGCCGCCAGCCAGATACGAAGGCTCAGCGCCGCATGCAAGGGCGCGGTTGCCTGATCGGCAGAAAAAACTCCGGCACCAAGCGCGGGGGTGAACGCAAGAGCGTTTTGAGGCTCTCTTCTGCAGCAAGGATCTTTCCATCCTGGCCGTGCTGAGCGCAGCACAAGCTCTGCAACACGCCCCACTTTCGCCGAGTACGCGGCCGTCCCTCATCGCTGCGAGCTAAACAACGCCCAAATCCGAACCTTGGCATCGATTTCCAGAGGCCGGTGTCCATCGTTCCGGCTCCGGCCGCTCCCACCCTAACCGTTAACGGGGCCGGTTCCGTCGATTTACCGAAGGTGGTCGGGCACGGCAGGGATATACCCCTGCTGTTGCGGCGCGCTGTCGCACCTCCGCCCGGTGCTGTCAATGTAGCTAGTCCGTAGCTGGCGCAAATTAGTGAGACAGCAACGACGGATAAGCCATTGACAGGGTTCAGTAATTTTCGGGTGTTGAGATACTAAAACAAATCGGGAATTAAATTCGGCGAACCGGGAATTGTGGGAAATACGTTCCCAGAGTGTAGCGAATACCCACCTGAAAGCCATAAACACACGCATATTCCCAAAATGTGGTCAAAATCCAAATCAAACAAACGCTCTTACGTTACCACAAAACTCGGCCTTAGACGACGAGTTCCTAGCCGCCCGCTTAACCTCGCCTTCATATCGGAACAGAACCGCGAACGCCGAGCGCGGCTTTACGCCCGACGCGGCAGCGCGAGAGGCAGGTCGAGTTCCACCCGGTCGTGCAGCACCTTGGGTGTGATGCGGCCGCGCCGCGTTCGAGGCGGACCAGGCCGTAGCCTTCCATTGTCCGCAGTGTGCGCGACAGGTTGGACTTGGCCTTACCAGTGATCCGGGCCAGCTCGTCGAGCGAGCCGGGCGCCTTCTCTGCCATAACGCGAAGCAGCTCGCGATTGCCGGCCGACAGGAGCTTGGCGAAAGCCTCCGTCGAAGTAAACCAGACCTTAGGCTTGTTGCCGGAAACGCGGCGCTCGCCGCGCCCCACCGCCATCGTGCGTGCCTTCATCTCCTCATAGCTCGCGATGCCGACCTTCAGCGTGGTAATCGATCACTCCTTTCCCGCGCAACACCGCGTCCGCCGTCGCCTAGAAGAAACCCTGGTCGATTAGTGGTGTCTGTCTTAGTGCTTCGCCCAGGTTCGCGCCGCGAACAGCCGATTCGCGGATTGGTACCCCGCTCAAACCTTACAGACGGGGCCTGCCAGGAGGAGAACGGCTCGCAAACCTTACGACGCTGGATCACTATGTTGTACCTATTTCGTCCAACTTGACCACTAATAGTAGATGCTGACACGTTACCAATGCCGCTGCCCCCTGGCGGTGTAACCCTGGAGTTTCCCCCACGCTCCCGAGCACACGGTTGCTACTTGCGCTCGCAATTGCCGTAATCCCGGTTCTTCCGGTGAAAGCACAAAGAGCGCTGCCGGACGACAATCTCGCCTACCCTGTCTTGATAACTCTCAGCCACGGCAGCACGGGCTCAGGATTCTTTCTGAACACTCATCAAGCTGTCTATCTCGTCACCGCGAAGCATGTTTTATTTAACCCCGATACCCAGAAATTGATAGACAACCAAGCCGAGCTAACCGCGTATTCGAAGGACCCCTCCGACGGTGAAAGCAATGTCATATCGTTGAACCTGGAATCGCTGGAGCGGATTGGCGATATCAAAAATCATCCTCTACACGACGTGACTGTCGTGAAAATTGGTGATATTCCAAGGCAAGATCAGCCATCTGCAAATGCTAAGGAATCGACACAACGCGCGCTGTCTATGGAGCCGGGTGTTGTAGTTACCAAAAAGGCAAAGCTCGGAATAGTTGGGGTACCTGAGGAAGGTATAAAGATTTTCAATCAAATGTTAATCGGGAACGACATTATTGTGTTCGGATATCCAACATCGCTCGGATTACAAACGAAGCCGCAATTGGATCTTCGGAGGCCACTACTTCGTAAGGGGATCGTAGCGGGTGAGAACCTGCTGACGCGATCAATTGTTCTAGATTGTCCAGTTTATTAGGGAAATAGTGGCGGCCCAGTTATCCAAGTAGAGAACAAAGACATGGTTCAGAAGAGCTTTACCGTCATAGGGGTCGTAGGCGAACTCGTCCCCTTCGTCGATCAGGGCCATACATTTGTGAGTGCAAACAACTCTGGATATTCCATCGCGACGCCGATGGATTTTGTTGTAGAGTTGATAGATGGACCGACTTGAGTTCCTTGGCTGTTCGCCTTGAGGGCAGCGGAAACGAAGGTCAAGGCATCGAGCACTACGATTGAATCTGGTGCCCTGCCAGCCAGGCATGGAGCTGGGCGTTAACCTCCTCGTCTCTTAGGCCGCTGGTGCGCGCCTCACGTTTCGCCTAGGCAATGGGCTCGACGAGGGTGTCGTGACTGCGTCCGCTCTTCAAGAGCTCGCTGAGACAGCGCCCCGCGGCTTCCCGGCGCGTCGGGCTTTCGAGAACTCTCGCGGCCTCAGCGTCCACCGGAATACCCACATTCACCGTCTTGTTCACTCGGATCTCGTTCTCAAGCCGCAAGCAATCGCAGGTGGAACCTGCTGCCGGTGGCTTCGGCGTAGCGCAACAGAGTCTTGGTGCTTGGCAGAGTTTGTCCACTTTCCAGCCGGGCGATAGCTGATTGACTGGTGCCCATCCGCAAAGCCAGCTCGGCCTGAGAGAGGCCGGCGCGCAAGCGGGCCTTCACCAGTTCGGCGGCAATCTCAAACTCAGGGGCGAGGGCGTCGTATTCCGCCTTAACCTCGGGGTTCGTCAGCAGACGAGCCTTCAGTTCTTCGAATGGAATAGTCACACGACCTCCCTGGCCCGACGCAGCGCGAGCTCGATCTCGGCGCGCGTCGTTCCCCGGCTTTTCTTGAGGAAGGCGCGCACCACGACGACCCTCCGCCCATCACGGTTACGTAGAGTGCTCTGGCTATCCCGTCTCGCCCGATCAGCCGCAATTCCCACAGCTTGCCCTCCAGATGCTTTGCGTGTGGTTCACCCAGGCTGTGCAGTCCGGCCGAGGCAATGCGCTCGGCCAGCCGCAGAAACCGCGCCTGCATATCGGCCGGAAGGGCGGCGAGTTCAGCGGCGACGGTTTCGCTGAGGATTTCAACGCGCCAGGCCGCCACTCTTGTGTCTCAATTTTGAGATCGTGGGAAGGCGACGTTCAAAGCCGCCCGACCTTCGTCGGCCTAGCTACGTTCGACTCCTCGTGCGAAGCGGACGATCCGCCGGCCTGCTTCTTCGAGCCGCGGGTCGGGGGCGGTCAGCGAAATGCGCAGATAGCCGGCGGCGCTCGCGCCAAAGCCGTCGCAGGGGAGCACGGCGACATTCTCCTGTTCCAGCAGCCCCTGTGCGAAGTCCTCGGAACCGAGGCCGGTGCCGCGGACGTCCAGCAGCGCGAACATGCCGCCCTCGGGCGGCGCCACCCGGCAATTCGGCGCTGCGGCGAGGATGCCCGACAACATAGCAGCGCGCGTTTGGTAGGCCTGACACACGGCGGCGACCTCGGGCAGTTCCGTTTCAAGCGCCGGCAGGACCCCGTCCTGAATGAACATCGGGCTGCCATAAGTCAGCGACAACAGCAGGTTGAAGAGATGGCCCGACAGGGCCGCCGGCCCGATAATCCAGCCAAAGCGGAAGCCGGGCATGGCGTGCGATTTCGAGAGGCTCGAGACCACGACGGTGCGCGCGGTCATGCCGGGCAGCGACCACGGGCTGATATGCGGCCGGGCATAGGCGAGGTTCTCGTACACCTCGTCGGAGAGAAGCCAGAGGTCGTGTCTTTGGCAAATTTCGGCGATGCCGGCGATCTCCTCCGCCGTGAAGACGACGCCGGTCGGGTTGTGCGGGCTGTTGATCCAAATCACCCGCGTTCGCGGCGTGATGGCGTGCTCGATGGCGTCGACATCGGGATGAAAACCGCGGCCAGCGCAAAGCGGGACCGTGACGAGGCGGGCGCCGCTCGCCCCTACCACGCCGGCGTAGGTGGCGTAGATCGGCTCGGGCACGATCACCTCGTCGCCGGGCGCCGCCAGGCATTGCAGCGCGCAAAACAGGCCGCCCTGCGCGCCCGGCGTCACGACGACGTTCTCGGCGGCGCACGGCCGTCCGGTGCGCCGTTGGAAGCGCGCCGCGATCGCTTCGCGGACACGCGGATAGCCGACTGTCGCCGAGTAGCCCGTGCGATGCCGACGCAGCGCCTCGATCGTCGCGCTGATGACCGGCTCGGGAGGCGCCTGATCCGGATCGCCGACTGTCAGGAAGATCACGTCTGCACCGGTATCGCGCCGCCGAACGGCCTCCGCATGGATTCGCCATGCCCCGGCGCCCCTGCCCGAGATACGATCAACCAATGGTGAGAACTGCACGCTAATTGCTCCTAAAAACCTATCCACGTATGTTGGCCCGCTTTGACGCAAGGCAGAAGAATCGCGCGAGATGAGCTTGCGATCCGAGGCGGTGAGGTTGGGTCTGCGATGGATGATCAAGCGGCGCAACTGCCTCGAGCTCAGCGTCCAGCAGCATCGGCAATTTGCATCGGCCGCCGAACGGTTGGTTCCCGATCCGCCGCCGACTACCGAGACGCGCCGGCTCGACACTGAGGGCGTAAGAGGGGAGCTCGTAACCACCCCCTTCTCGCAACCTCATCGCCACGTCCTCTTTCTGCACGGCGGCGGGTTTATCATCGGTTCGCCGTCTCTTTATCGTCATGTCACGTGGCGCATCGCGGACAGTGCCCGCGCGCGGGTTTTGGCCGCCGATTACCGGCTGGCGCCTGAACACCCTTTCCCGGCCGCGCTCGACGACGCGGTCTCGGCTTATCAATGGCTTCTGGCGAGCGGCGCCGAGCCGCGGCGGATTGCCGTTATGGGCGATTCGGCCGGCGGCGGGCTCGTCTTCTCGCTGATGTTGCGCCTGCGCGACGAGGGAATCGCCCTTCCGGCGGCGGCTGTCGCATTGTCGCCCTGGACCGACCTGGCGCTCACCGGCGCCTCCCTCACGCTCAACGCCAGATCCGACCCGATCCTCAATGCCGAAAACCCGCCGCAATTCGTCGAAGACTACCTCGCCGGCGCCGATCCGCGCACGCCCTACGTCTCGCCGCTATACGGCGACCCCGCCGGCCTGCCGCCGACGATCATCCAAGTCGGCAGCGATGAGGTGCTGCGCGACGACGCGGTGCGCATGGCCGACCGCATGCGGGCGGCAGGCTGCCAGGTCGAACTCGAGATATGGCCGCGCATGCCGCATGTGTGGCACGTTTTCGTGCCGCTCATCCCAGAGGCGCGGCGCGCGATCGAGCGGATCGGGTCATTCATCCGGGCCCGGACCGGCTATAGCGTCACGACACCGCCGGCTCAACCAGCCCTAATAACTTAGGCGACGGAGCGGACCACCCTCCGTTATGCGACACTGGCACCTCTAACACCGCGCAGGAGGCCATCCTTAAATGCAGGAACTGGTTGCTAACCGGCTTCGTCCTTTGTGGCCTGCAAACGAAACCCGTGTGGGAAAAGCGGAATGCCGAAATGGCTGGGCCTGAGCCTTCTGCTGAGCACAGGGCTTTGGAGCGCCGCGTGGCCGCAGGGCGCGGGCAAATTCGATGGTCAGTACATGGGAGAACTTACCGTCACGAAAGAAATTAGCGGTGACTGCACCCGGCCTCCGTGGGGAGCGCTCTACCCTCTTACAATAACCAACGGACAAGTTCGGTTTATATATCGTCCGCGATTCGGCACAACACTAATTGGGCAAATTAATGAAAATGGATCTTTCCAAGCATCTGCTCGCCTGCGAAAGGGTGTTGTAAAAATGACGGGAAGCGTACAAGGAAGTAAAATTATCGCTCATATAGTATCTCCAAGTTGCAATTACACGTTTCAGACCAAAAATTAGCGACGAGCAAGCTGTATCATGCGAGAAGGGATGGACCGTGCCAGCGAAGCCTTAATACCCGATAGCGGCGCCGGCCGGCCGGCGGCTGTCGCTGACGCCAAAGAACCGGCCGCCCGTGATCGCGATCAACTCGACGGCGCCCCATGGCCGCTGCTCGGCGAGCCTGTAGCCCATCGCGGTAAGGCGCTCTACCACCTCGGGCGACAGCCCCGCACGCTCGAAATAAACGGCCTCGGGCTGCCCCTGGTGGTGGAGGCGCGGCGCATCGACCGCCTGCTGCGGGCTCATGCGGTAATCGACAAGGTTTATGATTGTCTCAAGCACGGCCGTTATGATGCGCGGGCCGCCGGGGCTGCCGAGCACGAAGAGGACCCGGCCCTCCTTCTCGACAAGGGTCGGCGCCATCGAAGAAAGCGGCCGCTTGCCGGGCTCGATCGCATTCGGCTCACCCTGGACCAAGCCATAGAGGTTCGGGCTTCCCGGCTTAACGGCGAAGTCATCCATCTCGTTGTTGAGAAGAAAGCCGGTGCCCGGCGCCACGACCGCGGCGCCGAAATTGCCGTTGAGCGTGTAGGTCACTGACACGGCATTCCCTTCGCCGTCGACGACCGAGTAGTGCGTGGTCTCAAGCTTTTCTGCCGGTTGTGCACCGGTATTCGGCTCCCGCTGACGGTCGATTTCGCTGCGGATAGAGGCGGCATAATCCTTCGACAGCAGCCGGTCGACAGGGTTCGCCACGAAAGCGGGATCCCCGAGATAGGCGTTGCGGTCACGAAAGGCGGCGCGCATTGCCTCGGTCAGCAAACGTACGGACGCTGCCGAATGAAAACCCAAAGCAGCGACATCGTAGTCTGCGAGAATGTTCAGAATTTCACAAATCGTCGCGCCGCCCGAGCTCGGCGGCAGCGCGGAGACGATGCGGTAACCACGGTATGAGCAGGTGAGCGGCGGCGTTTCGGTTACCGAATAGTCGGCAAAATCGCGGGCTGTAAGAACTCCGCCATTCTCACCGCTCGCTTTCTCGACGGCAGCGGCGGCTGGGCTTTTGTAGAACCCGTCCGCGCCCTGCGCGGCGATCAACTCCAACGTCGCCGCAAGATCCGTCTGCACGAGCCGGTCGCCCGGCTCAAAGGGGTGGCCGTCCGGCCGCAAAAAGATCTTCGCGGCTCCGGGATCCTGAGCGAGCCGGCTCGCCTTGCTGTCGAGGAGCTCCGTATCGGCGCCGGTCAAGACAAAGCCGCCGCGGGCCAGCGCAATCGCCGGCGCAAGGAGGGCTGCGCG
>Ga0126373_10003765_pt1 | contig 11431 bp, 11 predicted proteins | sample PanSoiMetPlot_11_FD_92545 | JGI IMG/M metagenome (GOLD analysis project Ga0126373, IMG submission 92545) | Tropical forest soil microbial communities from Panama - MetaG Plot_11 | ecosystem: Environmental > Terrestrial > Soil > Tropical forest > Bulk soil | place: Panama | collected 2016-02-17
CCACTCGTAACGCGGAACACTGAACGGGCACGCCACTATGCAATATCGGCAGCCAATGCATTTCGATTTATCGTAGGTAACCGGACCGAGCGCAGTCTTCTTCAGCGCGCCCACCAGGCACGCCGAAACGCACGCCGGATCCTGGCAATGCATGCACATCCGCCGCACGTACTTGTCGGCATGCTCTTCAATGACCGTCAACGCAGTGGTCGACAGCTTGACCTCCGTCTCTTTCGGAAATCCGTGCACCTCCTTACAAGCCTGCTCGCAACTGCGGCACCCGATGCACTTCGTGATATCCACCAGGATGGCCTTCGTCCGTTCCATAGGTTTCTCCTTCATCGTTCCCGTGTAGCGCCGCCGTCCCGGCGGCTGTCTGGCGGGCGTCCCGCCCGCCGCCGGTGAGGGCGAGACGCCCTCACGACTGCTGGCAAGATGCCGGCGCTACTCGAGGAAGAATTCCTTCGCCAGCTTCTGACGCAACTCGGGCGTGACCCGCGCGAGCAGGCCAGCCAGCGGCAAGCCGCCATCGGCAGCCATCGTCGGCGCGAGCTGCGCGACCATGCCGTTCAGACGGGTCACGCTGTTCTGCAGCCACGGCGCCACCATCCCGCCCTGCACCAGGTTCTTCTTGTTGGTGACGAGGTCCGGCGATTTCACGATCGCGATCCAGCCACTCTGATACGGGTCGCGTGCGATCAGTCCGGGGTCCCGCGCAGCATCTTTGTTCACCGCCATGACGACCCCCTCGACCGGTGAAACCAGCTCGAAATTCTGGCCGCCGCTCCGGATCGTCACCGGCTTCTGGCCCTGCCGCACCCAGCGGTTCAAGCCGATGACGTCGATTTGCTCAATCGTCCCGAGCAGGTTCGCAGCGAAGCTGTCGATGCCGACCCGCGCGTTCTCGCCGCCTTCCTTCAGTACCCAGGTGTGCCCGGGATGAAAGCAGTAGTCCTCGGGAATCGAGAAGCCGTACTCGCGCTGCATGCGTACCGCCTGCGGTCCGGCCCAAGCCTGAGGCTGCGCGATCACCTGGTCGCGCGTACGGAAATAGAAGTAGTTGATCGACATCACCAGCAGGAACATCAGCAACACAAACAGGATGGACATAACCACCTCCGTGCCGGTTCGCTCATCACGCCTCACGCGCCGTGTCGCAACCGACTTCGCCTGTGTTAAGTGCACGCGGAGGACAAACGAGTAAGTTTCGCTAAGTTGTTGAGGACAATAAAGCTGGCGAGGTAGTAGTTAAGTTACTAAAGGCCGTAGCGCCACTGCATTTTGCAGCCCCCACTGCGTTTCGCAGTGGATTCGATAGAGAGGCCTCTCGCGTCAAATTTCTGAAGCCCCCGGGAGTTGAGTCGCGTCAGCGACGCTAGACGTGCGGGTCGTAGCTAGCAACGGGATCGTCCGGCAGACAGTCGCGCTAGCGACGCCAGCGATTAGCCCCGCACGCAAGTGCGGGAAAAGCGAGAACGGAAACCCGGGTCGGGAAACCCGGGGGAAACCCGGGGACAGACGGGACGTTCACTGGTCTGCACGATCCCTATTTCTGGAAAATTTGGGGAACGTTCCGTCTGTCCCCACATTTCCTTAGCTGGATTTTTCCAACGTCGCGCTCAGATGCGATTCGCTGCCGTCATCGGTCGACATTTCCCGCGACCAGTCCTTGTACCCGGACATCTTCACGCCGATCGTGTGCTTGCCCGGTTTCAACTTTAAGGTTGCGGGACTGTTGCCATAGAACTGGCCGTCGACATAGACATCTGCGCCGTCAGGACTCGTGGCCACACTCACCGTACCAATGCCTGGGCTCGAGGTGGCGCTGGCAGAGCTGTCAGTTTTATTCTCGCCCGACTCCTTGGCCACGGCCGTCGTCAGCCCGACTGGAATAAACCCGCGCTCCTTCTCGCCCACGGCAACGGGAGCACCCGTCACCCCCTGCAAGGCCACTAGGATAGCCCGGTAGTTGTCTTTATCTCCCTGCAAGAGAATGCCTGCGTTCTTCGTGTCGGGAGTGTTGTACTGAATCCCGATATAGTGCAGGCGCGTCTTGTGAAACAACCCAAACAGCGCCACCGGCGCGACCAGAATGGCGAGCGCAACCATCGTGCCCACGCGGCGGTGTGCTTCCTGTCCGTAGCTGAGCGAAGTCACCGACTTGGGTGGAATCACCAGACTTTGCTTGTCTTTGAATTCGAGCGTGATCGCGTCCGATGTGACGGTAAGCTTGTTATCCCACTCCTTTGGATCAACTTTCGATGGAAACGAACCGCCATTGTAGCGGACTCTTGTGAAGGGGTTGCCCTCGGCGTAAGCGAGCAGAGAATAGCAAAGCAGCAACGCAAGCAGTTTCGTGATAATCGACGAAGTGTGGCGCATAAAGAATCCTTTCTGGAGAAAACCAGGCGGGCATGATACTAACGCCTTCGACTTACGCCCACAGTGATCGTGGTCACGGGCTCGGCGGCAGAAGTCGGGTGCGAAGGAGCCGGCAGATCGCTACTCTGCTTTCATGCGCTGATAATGTCGCCGGGCCTTGACGCGGTTGCCACAGACTTTCATGTCGCACCAGCGCCGGCGGCGGTTCTTGGTGCGATCGACGAAGAGCCAGCCGCAATCCTTGGCCGCGCAGATGCGCACGTTCTGGATCTCGTCTGACATGAGCAGGTCGGCGGCGGCGCGGGCGATCGGCCAGAGCAGGGAATCGAGGTAGCTGTCCATATACATCCACTCCCACACGAATCGTCGATCCCGGTAGACGAGGCGGCCATGCGCGGCCGCTTCCTGCAGCATGACATTCAAGAGGGCGAGGGCATTGCCAGGAATGGCGCGGTGCTCGGCCACGGCGGAGAAGATTGCGTAGAGCGCTTCACGAAATTGGATCCCCTTCTGCAACGCGCTCTTCCCGAGCCCGGGCGATCCGCCTGCGACGGCGAACAGATGTTCCGGGAACGCGTACACGCCGGACTGCATTCCGAAAAATACGAGGTGGTTATAATCGACCAACCGTTCCGTGGCATCGGTCAGCCGGAAGCTGACCGTGTTGGCGAAATCGAGAGCCAGATTCCCGCCGCTGAGATCGAATTTAAACTTCGTTTGAGCCTGTGACATTGGAACAGGTCGCAAGTCGCTGTTTCTAACCGTCAAAATCATATTGACCGGTTAGGGGTTGCTCGCCTAAGCTATCTTCTAACCGTTCAATTACGCTTTACTGGTTAGAATACCATGCGCGATGATCAGTTGTCCGAAATTCGCTCTCTCCTGCGCAGCGGGGAGGTCATTGAGATCGGGGGCAGGCCGCAGCGAACCGCACCGGCGCCTCCAACTACTGCCGGACTGCTTGCGGCGTTTGCGGCCATCTACCTGATCTGGGGTTCAACGTATCTCGCCATCCGTTATGCGGTCGAGACGTTTCCGCCGCTCTTGATGATGGGCGTTCGCCACCTGATCGCGGGAGCGGTGCTGTACGGCTGGTCGCGCTGGCGGGGAGTTCCGTCGCCTACGCTGCGGGAGTGGATGCATCCAGCGCTGATCGGCACGCTGTTGTTTGTGGGCGGGCACGGAAGTCTGGCCTGGGCGGAACAGCGCGTGCCTTCGGGAATCGCGGCCCTGCTGGTGGCGACACTACCGATGTGGGTGGTGGTGCTCGCGCGCTTGAAGGGAACGGAACGCAAGCTGAGCGGGCGGGCCTGGGCCGGGCTGGTTTTGGGATTCATCGGCGTGGGCGTGCTGTTTGGTCCGGATGCGTGGAGACATAACCAGGAATTGAATTTGCTCAGTTCGGGCGCGGTGCTGTTCGGCACGTTCATCTGGGCCGCGGGCACGATCTACATGCGCAGCGTGAAGATGCCGGACTCGGCCGTGATTTCTTCCGGGATGCAGATGTTTGCGGGAGGAATGTCGCTGGTGATCGCGGCGACGCTTACGGGCGAGACGAGCCGCTTTCATTTGTCTGCCATAACCGGGGGGTCGTGGCTGTCTTTAGTGTACCTGATCGTGTTCGGGTCGATCATCGCGTTCACCGCTTACAACTGGCTACACACGGTGGCGCCACCGTCTCGTGTGTCGACCTACGCCTATGTGAATCCCGTGGTGGCGGTTCTGATTGGATGGGCGCTGGCCAGCGAGCCGATCGGGGTATTCACTGTGCTTGCGATGGTGATCATCCTGGTAGGCGTGGGGCTGGTGAACGCGGGACACAGAGACGAGGATGCACCCGCCCGGAAGGGTGACACGGAGCCGGAGACCCAGGAGGCAGTGGCTTAGGAGCTTCGAGCTTCGAGCTTGGAGCCACGAGCTTCACGCAACTGGGCCCTGTGCACGTTTCAGGGTCCATTCTCATTTCGGGCTTTTCTACGCTGCACCCTTCATCTTTTTTCCCAGGGGGATCGTGCGAGTTTTCTAGGCTGAGGCGGCCCGGCTGCGTTCCGGGGTGGCGTTGGGAGAGGGGCGCGTGAGTTTTCGGAAGAAGGCCAGGACCATCACGAAAGCAATCCCGATACCGATGATGACTCCAATCCCGTCCATAGCTGCCTGGGTGCGCGCTTCACTGCGCAGCGCGTCCATGGTTTGGGAATCAATTCTTGATTGCAGGGTAGCAATTTGCGCTTTTTGATCGGCAATTTGCTTTTGCTGATCGGCGATTTGCTTTTCGAACGGCCCGGTTACCGAATTCTGCCATTCCTGCCGCTGGCGTAGTTCGAGTGCCTGGTGGTATTGCTGCAGGAGTTGGTCGCAGGAGTCTCCCGGATACCAGATCAAGCAATGTGGTTCCGAGAGGGGCTGCGGGATCTGCGCAAAGGCCTGCATCTGTGGCCAGTCTAGCCCGTCGGGGTGCACCAGCTAAAGGTTACGGGGGTTCATCGGTTCGGCTGGCTGCTCGGGCAGGATGGGAGCTTCGAGCTTCGAGCCGCGAGCTACGAGCCTATGCTTTGCGTGTGCATTGGGATCGGCTCGAACAGCACGCCTAAAGACGGCTTTTGAATTTTTTGCTCTTATCGGGGCGTGCCTTCGTGCCGTGGAGCAAACTATTTAATTACCGCGTTAATGGTGGTCTTCGCGTTACGGGCTTACGTCGAGAAGGGCTGCCGCGGAAAAGCGCCGCGGCTGGGCAGCCGAGGGCGTCTGCCCCTACGTGAGCCTGAATTTGAGCGGTTGCAAAACTATGCCGCTGAAAGTAGAACGAGACATTGACTAAGGCGATCATGACCGATCGTCCAAACACGTTGTGTACACCGAGTTCTTCGGTGTCGCAGATTCCTCCGCCGCGTTCGGCGTCGGAATGACAAGGACGATAGAGCAGGGTGATCCCGAGAGTTTTTCAGCAAACTGTGAAGCCGAGCCCTTTCAAAGCTGTTTTCTTTTTCGTCGGGGCACCCGGCAATTGTTTCCTCTAGCTGCGGCAGCACGTTGGGTCACAGCACGAAGCCTCCTCGGAACCCAAGTTCTTCACGGACGTTCCTGTGACCGGCTTGACGGCGCGCACGAAAGCGCTCATGAATTTTTCGTCGGCTTCGCGGGCGAGGGCGTCTACGTCCAGGCCTTGGCCAGCGAGGAATTCGCGGGCGTCGTCGACGCGGTAGATGCGAGTGGGTTCCACATTGACTTGTTCGAAGCCGGCAGCCGCGAGTTTTGCGCGATATTCGTTTTCTTCCAGAGCGCCCGCGATGCATCCCACCCAGAGCAGAATGCTTTGCCGAATGGCGGGAGCGATCTGGCCGCGCGTGACGACATCAGAGATGGCGAAGCGTCCGCCGGGTTTGAGCACGCGGAAGGCTTCGCGCAGAACGCGGTCTTTGTCGGCGGAGAGATTGATGACGCAATTGGAGATAATGACGTCAACCGAATTGTCGGGCAGGGGAATATTTTCAATTTCGCCCTTCAGGAATTCGACGTTGGTCAGGCCCGATTTGCGCTTGTTCTCGTTGGCGAGGGCGAGCATTTCGTCGGTCATATCGAGGCCGTACGCCTTGCCGGTGGGGCCGACGCGGCGAGCGGAGAGTAAAACGTCGACGCCTCCGCCGGAACCCAGGTCGAGCACGACTTCTCCGGCTTGGAGTTGGGCGAGCGCCGTCGGATTGCCGCAGCCGAGTGAGGCCAGGAGCGCTTCTTGGGGGATCTGCGCCGCTTGCGCGGCGTCGTAGAGATTGGTGGTGATGGGGTCGCAGCAGGAATCGCTGGCGGGCGTGGCTCCGCAGCAGGTGCTGCCGCCATTCTTCACGCGCAGCGCAGCCTGTCCATATTTTTCTTTCACAACTTCCTTGATATCTGGCGTGCTGGCGGTATCCGGCATGGCTGGTCTCCTATTTCGTAAGCTGAACGATGTTGCGAGGGCGCACGGCCTGGTTGCGCGTGCAGCACTCGGCGTAGAGGAAGCGCAGGATCTCTTCGAGCGCTTCGGTATTGGCGGTGTAGCGAAGGAACGTACTCTCGCGCGTGACGCGGACGAGGTCTTCGTTCCGCAGTTTGTCGAGATGGTGGGAGAGAGTGGAATTGGGGATGTCGAGTTCCTGCTGGATTTCGCCGACCACAAGGCCCTCGGGATGCGCCTGCAGCAGGAGTTGCATGATGCGCAGGCGGGCTTCGGTGCCCATGGCCGAGAACATATCCGCGTAACGGGCGACCTGGTCGGCGAAGGGCTTGTTCGACATATTTCTATAATTGCAGAAATATGGGATGGTGTCAAGGGCTCTCGTGAGATCCAAGCAGCCGCGGGGTCCCCTTGGACTGCGCTCAGGGCAGGCTTTCGACTACGTTCGGCTGGCGCCTCACTCCGCTCAAGATGACAGACATGTGGGTTGTGAGCGTGCGCAGGGCGTGCGAGGTCCATTAATTTCAGCCCCAGTAATTCCCCACCCAAGCGGAGCTTGGCCGGGGCACCGGTTTACGGTCATCTCACCGGCGCTCGTGATGGCGGTCCTTGCGACCGACGACCGGGAGCGTGAACATTTATCGGGGTAGAGTTATGAAAATCGCGTGCGTGGTTCACGACGAGGAGCGGATTCTGGACGTCACGCGCGAGTCGGACCGCTATACGATCCGGGAGTGGGAAGATGGGAGCCGGCAGAAGATTCGTCTGAGCGAAAGCGAGGCCAGTCGGATCGTGCAGGTGATCATGGAACTGCAGCAGGAACGGCGGTTGGGCGATACGGCGGAGCAGATCGGTGGCATTCATTTGCAGCCGACGCGCGTGGCTGGACTGGATTGATCCGCGGGCGAAGCATGCGCTAGAGTACGCGCGTTGGCGGGCTCTCATGGTGCTCGCATTCCGTATCCGATAGGGGGAAGCTATGCGCCGGGTCCTGTCGGTATTCCTAGTTTTTTCACTGTGGCAACTCTCGTGGGCGCAGGAGATTCCGCCGGGCGACTTGGTTCCGCTGGCGACCGGCGTCGAGATCGAACTGCTGGAAAACATTTCTTCGGAAACGCTGCAAGCCGGGCAGCCCGTGTCCTTCAAGCTGGTCGGCGCGCTGGCGCCGCATGGGATCGTGCTACTTCCCGCGGACACGCGCTTCAACGGCACGGTGCGGGCGGCAAATCCGTCGGGGCATTGGGGCAAGGCGGGCGCATTCGATCTAAGACTGGAACCGTTGAAGCTGGCGAATGGGACCGAGGTGCGCCTCGATTTCCACCGCCCGGTGCGGCGGAATACTCGCGGCGAGAAGACGAGCGAGACGCTCGGCACAGCGATTGTGATGACCTATTACTTTCCGCTCATCCCAGTGGCACTCATCTCGGGATCGCGCAAGGGCAAGCCCTTCAACATTCGAGCGGGCGAGCGCTACCTGGTGTACGTGGTGGGGGTAGATGCGCCGACTGCTACTGACCCGGCGAAACCGTAGTCTCCTTTTCGAGCACCAGAAAGCCTTCAGCCGTCCAGCCCACACGCCAGACGAAATCCAGAGGCGTGTAGCCTTCCTGATCGGCGGCGTTCAGGCTCTGCTCAAGCTGCGCGGCATCCTTGAAGGCGAGCACTCGGTAGGTGAAGGTCCGCTTGAAGTGGGTGTCGCGCTCGAGCAGATGAGGCCGCACGGTGAGCGTATCGGGCAGCACGCGGAAGCCGTCATGGCCGAGGGGATTGAGGTCGCGCTCGATTTGGGCCTCATCTTTGGCGTCGAAGTAGCGGTATTCGTAGCGGCCGGAGCAATCCTCGACGCATTTCTCCATCATCACGGCGATGCCTCCGCCCTTGTTGGAGTCGTGCGGTGCCAGGAAGCGGTATCCCTGTTTGGCGAGTTCGTCGACGTGCTTGAGGATATTGCCAGCGCGCATGGCATCGACGATCTGAATCTCGCTGCCCGGCGGGAAAGGTGAGGCATAGGCCGGTTGTCCAAGCTCATGTTCGAAGTACATCTCCTTGGTGCTGGCTCCGAGCGCGTGGGAGAAATAGGCGATGCCGACGGGGCGATAGCCTTCTTCGTACAGGGAGGAGAGGTCGCGTCCCTTGGAAGGACCGAGCGCGCCGTGCGGCGAGTTGCGGTACTCGTAATTCCGGGGATGCGGGGCTTTTTCAAGAAAACCCGTGTGCGCGAGCCAGCGATAGCCGTGGGCTCCTTGTTCGTTGATCCAGTTGGTGAACTGGGCTGGACCACCTTTCTCTTCCAAGCGTAGGTAGCGATAGGTGTCGGGCGGCGTCGCGTCCAGGCGGAGGATGGTGAACGGCCCCTGGATGAGCACGCGATAGCCACGATCGGCGAGTTGGTTCACGGTGTCGAGGGAGGTGTCTTTGTTATCGGTCTTGAGCACGGTGTACTTCGGCTGGGTCTGCGCGTACAGGGAGAGAATCAGAAGGCATGGGACCAAGAAGCGCAGCAGAGTCTTCATGACGAGTGGCCTCTGCGAGACGTGGCCCGCGGAACCATTGCGGGCGTGGGTGGGACGCCGATTCTGTCCGCCGCCCCCAGTGAGTATCGCGCTGTGGCGGCGGGCGTACAAGATGGGCGGTCACGGTCGGCGGTGACATGGTCGCTGACGGTTGTTGCGTTGTTATGTAGAGGCGATTCTCTCTGGCCCACAATTTTGGGGGATCGGCTGCTATCCAAACGACGGCGTTTCCGTCTAGCCACAGCGGAGACTTGATCTGCGATCTCCGCGTCTCGGACCTGCCATTCCAGTGATCTCATCAGCAAAGGAGAATCCCATGTGTTCAAGGAAATCGGTACGGCCAGTATGGATTGCTCTGCTCGCCTTGTGTACGGCGAGCTGGATTGCGTGCACTAAATCAACCAGCAACGTGGCTGCTTCCTCCGACGGCGGCAAGATTCCCATCACGACCAGCTCGGAAGAAGCGCGTAAGGAATTTCTGACGGGGCGCGATCTTTCCGAGCGGCTGCTGGCCCAGGAGTCGCTGCCCCACTTCGACAAGGCGCTGGCGCTCGATCCGGAGTTCGCGTCGGCGGAGCTGGCGCGGGCTGTCAGTTCTCCGACAACCAAGGAGTTTTTCGAACATCAGAAAAAAGCAGTGAGCCTGGCGTCGAAAGCTTCGAATGGAGAAAAACTGCTGATCATGGCGAACGAAGCCGGAGCCAACGGCGTGACGGAGATTCAGAAGGAGTATCTGGATCAGCTGGTGGCGGCGTATCCGAACGATGAGCGGGCGCAGTTTACATTGGGGAATTACTACTTCGCGCAGCAGGAACTCGATCAGGCGCTTGCGCATTACAAGAAAGCCGCGGAGATCGCGCCCGGTTATTCGCAGGTCTACAACCTGCTGGGCTACTGCTACCGGCAGAAGGGCGACTACACCAATTCCGAGGAGTCATTCAAGAAATATGTCCAGCTGATTCCGAACGATCCCAATCCTTACGATTCTTATGCAGAGTTGTTGCTGAAGATGGGGCGGTATGACGAGTCGATTGCGCAGTATCGCAAGGCTCTGTCGATCGATTCGCATTTCAATCCTTCGCGCTTCGGGATTTCCGCCGACTACATGTACAGCGGCAAGCCGCAAGAGGCCGCGACGGAGTTGCAGACCATGGCCGAGCAGGCGCGCAACGACGGCGAATTGCGGACGGCACTGTTTGGGATGGCGGTGCTGGCGTCGGACCAGGGAAAGTTTGACCAGGCAGTTGCGGCGATCGACAAGGAATTTGCGGTGGCGGAGAAGAAGGGCGACACGGCATCGATGGCGGCCGACGTGCAGGCCAGGGCGAGGATCCTGGAGCAGATGCAGAAGTTCGACGCGGCGGCGAAGGAGTTCGATCGCTCGCTGCAGTTGGTGGCGGATTCCAACTTGTCGCAGGAGCTCAAGAATAATGCCACTCTGCAACATCACTTCAATGCGGCCTCAGTGGCGATCGGGAAAAAAGATCTGACTGCGGCGAAGAGTCATGCGGAGGAATTCCGCAAAGGGGCCGAGGCCCGCAAGAACGATGCGCAATTGAAACAGGCGCATGAGTTGGCGGGACGAATCGCGCTGGCGGAGAAAGATAACGCTAAGGCAATTACGGAACTCGAGCAGGCAAACCTGCAAAATCCGCAGAATCTCTATCGGCTGAGCCAGGCTTACCGGGGGAACGGAGATGCGGCGAAAGCTCAGGAGTATCTGAAGAAGGCGGCGGAGTTCAATTCGCTGCCAGCTTTGAACTATGCGTTCATCCGGGAGAAGGCTGAGAAGGAAGGAGAGAAGAGTGAGGAAAAGCGTCATTGGAAAAACCAGTCGTTGGTTGTTGGGAATACGCTCGTCGGCAAAAACCAAAGATCGAGGCAGTAGTGGAATGCCATCCTAACCTCGCAACGAACGCGAGGTTAGGATGGGGCACCCGCGTTTTGACACTCGCCACAGAAAAAACTAATCCCCTGAGACCTGACAGCTGAGACCTGAACTACGCTTCTTCTTTCGTCTTAAGCCATTCGATGAACATTTGCTCAATGGGCTTGTCGTAGGCCATAAGGACGTGGCGGACGGTGTGTCCGCTGACGAAGTGGCAAACTTCTTCGGCCAGATTTTTGGCGTGATCGCCGGCGCGTTCGAGCGACTGGGTCATGAAGATGACCTGCAGGCTGGCCTGGCGGGCGACGTTCTCGGGGTTCTCAATGTGGCGCAGGAAGATGAGGTTCCGGAGACGGTCCATTTCGGCGTCGGCACGGAGCACGTCGATGGCTTTTTTCACGTCGCGGCTGGAAAAAGAGGAGCCCACGTCGGTCAGCATCTTTTCGAGCAGCGTAGCCATCTGGGTGAGCTCGCGAACATCCTGGGGGTCAAGACGTCCTCCGGCTGCGTGCGCGCTGTTGGCGAAGCTGAGCAGTAGATCTCCGATGCGCTCGAGGCCGATCATGAATTTCATGCAGGCCAGAAGTTCGCGGGCTTCGGAAGCGCCTACGCGTGTGATGGCATCGGTCACGCCGTCGTCGATTTCCATATCGAGGCGGTCGAGTTGTTTTTCGCGTTGCCGCAATGAATTGAGGAGAACGGTGGAACCGGTGGCGA
>Ga0126373_10003766_pt1 | contig 11430 bp, 9 predicted proteins | sample PanSoiMetPlot_11_FD_92545 | JGI IMG/M metagenome (GOLD analysis project Ga0126373, IMG submission 92545) | Tropical forest soil microbial communities from Panama - MetaG Plot_11 | ecosystem: Environmental > Terrestrial > Soil > Tropical forest > Bulk soil | place: Panama | collected 2016-02-17
AAGCCAACCGCAAGTGACAAACGAGAGGCACTGCTGCGGGGCCTCCACTCGGCCGGAACATCGGAGAGGGCCTGCATGGCGAATGCGGTCGGTTCGACCCAGCTGCTGGTCCGAGGTGTCCATCCCCATCCGCGAAGAGAATCGTCGTGTATGTTCACCGCATTGGAGGAGCGAATCGCCGAGAACATGCGTCTCCATAATGTGCTGTCGCGGGGGAAGTCGCCGCAAAGCCACTTCAGCCCGGCTTGGATTGATTTCTGATGCTCGCGGTCGTCCGAGAGCACACTGCATGCCAGCGAGGTTGCCCAACAGCCATCAGACGCACCAGGCACGGAAGGCCACGAACCATCTTTCAACTGCGAGGAGAGCAAGAATTCGATTGCCGCTTTCCAAGGCTCCTGAGAGCCAATGTTTGCATTGCGTAGGGCCCGAACGGCCCAACAGGTCGGTTCGACGCGAGTAGCGGAATTAGGAGCAAAACCCCAACCACCATCCTGATTCTGAGCACTGAGTAAGGCAGAGACGCAAAAACCATGCACGAACGCGTACTCGTTAGCGGCTTGTGATTGCATGATCACGACGATTTGTAGATCCCGCAGGGCAGCTCGCGGCGTTGCATGACCGCGGGCGGCGGAGCATCGGCGGCCGGTTGCACCAGTGCAGGGTCCTCGGGCTGTCGAATTTCGAGTTGGTTGATTAAGCGGTGTAGATATCCACGGGCCACACCCAAGGCGCGCGCGGTTTCCGCTTTCTTCCAACTGTATTGATTCAGAGCACGTAGAACGAGATTGCGCTTGAAGCGACGCAATTCAGCTTCATAGGTAGATCCGCTGGTTTCGGGGCTGAGATCCGGAACGGGTACAGGCTCCGGATCGCAGCTGCGAAAAATCGCGGGCAGAGCGTACAACTCTAAGGTCTGTCCTTCGGATAGAACCACGGCGCGTTGAACAACGTTTTCGAGTTCACGGACATTGCCGGGCCAATCATGCCGGTCAAGGGCGGCCAGGACCGACGGACAAAATCGCTTGACGTTTTTGTTAAACACTTGGGAGTACCTGTGAAGAAAATGGTGCGCCAAGAGAGGAATATCGTCGCGCCGTTCGCGAAGCGGGGGCAAATGCAATTCCACGACGTTCAGGCGATAGTACAAATCTTCACGGAATTTGCCCTGTTTGACGAGTTCATCCAGACTACGATTTGTTGCGGAAATGAATCGCACGTCGACCGCGATGTTGCGATTGTTTCCAAGACGTTCAAAGCTTCGTTCCTGGAGTACGCGCAGCAGTTTGGGCTGCAACCCCATCGGCAGGTCGCCGACTTCGTCGAGGAACAAGGAGCCGTGGTTTGCAGCTTCGATTTTTCCTTGGCGGCCTAGGAAGGCACCGGTAAACGCGCCCTTTTCGTGGCCAAAGAGCTCATCTTCAACCAGAGTATCAGGGAGATTGGCGCATGAAAAGGCGACCATTGGGCCCGAGGCGCGCGAGCCCAACTGGTGAATGGCACGGGCCATTAATTCTTTTCCGGTGCCGGTCTCGCCAGTAATCAAGACGTTGACATCAGGGGGAGCGATGCGCCTGGCCAGACCGAATATTTCCTGCATGGCAGGCGAGGTCCCTAACAGGCTGTGCAGTTTTCCGGTGCGCTCCTGATCGGCCCGAAGCTCGCGGAGTTCTCTCTCCGCCATATAAAAGCGATGAGCCCGCCTGAGAAGCAGCCGCAGTTCAGGAATGTTCGGGGGGTGGATAATGCTGTCGATTGCGCCGCGATCAATGGCCCGCAAAGTAAGGTCGCGCTGATCTTCATCCGACAAGACCACCGCAGGCGGATGCAGAGGGATACGATGGAGAGCATCCAAGAATTGGAAGCTATTATCATTCTTATCGAGCTTTGCTTGTGTTAAGTCCACCAGGAATACGTCCGACCAGGAGAGAAGCTCTTTCAAGCCTTCGATAGACGAAACGTTTTGGTTACGGACGACAAAGCCTTCACCCAAGGCTCGTGCTAAAGAACCACTGAAACTAGAATTATCGCTCACCAAGAATACTTGGAGTTTTGACCTTTCCAAAATCCCCCTCCAGGGCTCAACCGATCTATTAAAATGGGGACTAGCGGGGTGCAATCCCTGCACTACACTGATGAAACGGGACCCGAAAATTCGCATGCTGCAACAACTGGCTTGGAAATAGCATATGCAATTGAAGTGCCTCCGAAAGGATACAGCCGGTGATCCGGGCAAGTAATTAGAAATGTACACATCAGTGTCCGAACAGTGCTCCTTAGCACCCTAGTTGAGCCTGGAATCATGGGAAATTGTTTTCCTGTTATGCCGACATACTTAGCTGGTGACACAGTTCGCGGGAATAAAATTGCACATCCTTGGTAACTGCCTGTAGCTGCCTCATCTCAATCGGCGGGAACGGCCAGGAGGATTTCCACTTTCACTGGCTTACCCGACCGCATCGCTGGCTTGAATTTCCACTGAGAAAAGGCAAGCTTGGCTGCGGCATCCATAGCTGGCAAAAGACCCTGGTGAATCTGAAGATCTTCAACTGTTCCTGACTCGTTTATTGCACCGCGCAGGACAATGGACTTGTGCACTTTTTCGGGAGGAAGCGGAAGGCGCTTAAAATCGTAGTTCTCTGTCGTTTCCGGAGGAACAAGTGGCGGTTCGACCTGAACGACAGCGGTTCGCGCTTTATTCTGGGAGGTGAACCGTGCATCCGTTTTCTGGCAGAACTGCAAAGGCCAAGGCTTACCGCCCGTCGGGAGAAACACCGTATAAATTTTCCCGCAGGGCAACTGGCCGTATACGTTCGATCCGCCTCCACCGGTTGGCCCGGCAGAAACGACAAGCCGGTTGTGTCGCATAAGAGTCGATACGGGAAGGGCATAAACGAGCTGTTGCGCCATGGCAACCGGACCACGGTCGGCCAAGGCAGATCCAGCAGAACCGCTTCCGCGCATGCTGATGAAGCCGGAGGCACTTGAGTCGCCACCACCACCGCCGTATGTTCCTTTGCCTACGGAACTATCGTTGCCTCCACCGTCCGGGCCACCAACACCACCGTGCGCTGAGCCGCCTTCCACTCCACCGGGTGATCCAGGTCCAGATGCTCCGGGAGCAATCGTGAATTGGCCATAACGATTGCCGGGAGGAAGTGCAACCACATCCGCGGGACCGCCCGGGTCGGTGCTCAACGCGAGTATTTCTTGGCCATTATTCGCGACACCTCCGAAAGTCGGTGCGTCAGCGACATCTCCGGCTTTACTTGCTGAGGGAACGATCGGGGCGGAACCACCGCCAATGGGGGCGCCTAAACGTGTGGTCGCAACAGGCACACCTGAAAACTGGTCGCTACCGTCGGATATTGCCCCCGAAGCGGTAAAGCTAGGCGCAGCAGAAAGATCTTCGCCCTTCGCGGTGGGAACAACAGGGGCACTGGTATTGCCAATTGGAACCGGCAAGCGAGCCTCGGTTGTTGGGACAGAAGGGGCGAAGCCACGCGTCGATTCCGAGCGCTGGGCGGCGGACAGTTTTGGAGGATCCGCGTTGATTTCGGTGTGTTTCGGCTGCAAGGGCCGAGTGTTGTTAGCGGGATATTCGATGTGAGGTCGGACCGGGCGTTCTTGCGAGATCAGCAGGTTCGGCAATTTCAGATCAGTCTTTATTCGTAAATTCGGCGGCGTATTCGGCTGAAGTACCGTCTGATGGTTGTTGTCCGCTAAATGCGGTCGGGAAATAGCGAACAGGTTACCCAGCGTTGAGGTCGCACCTCTGGCGGGCAGTTGCAGAGGAGCGGTTCCCGATCCTGGATTCGAACCTGGGCCGAATGGCGACAACTTGGCCAGGGGTGGCAGCGGACCTTTCTTAGGAACGTGATAATAGATGACTTCGGTACGTGGCCGGACATTTTCGTCAGCGTAATTGCGCGGCGCGAATTGGAGGGCGAATGGGAGAAGAGAATAAGCAACAAGGTGCAGAACCACTGAAGCGGCCATCGGTCTAGCAGCAAATCGAGGCGATCGCACGGGTACATCAGCGAAGAGAGAAGCCGAAGTGTTCTTTAGATGTAGGGGGTAGAAGGAAAAAAGCGTGCGAAGAAGCTGCGCCCACCCGAACCGGTAGAACTTAGGTGGAGTAAGGAATTCGGGTTCACGGGGAGGAATTGTTGACTCAGGAACGACCGATTTGGGGACCTTTTTCGGAACGAGCAAATCCGAGGCCGCGAAGGCGGAATCTGCCGAATCAAACGTGCCAAAATTCACAGTACCTCGCTTGAGTAGTAGGTTCTTAGCAGGCTTCGACCCTAAGGCGAACCATTTCGACGTGGATCAGTCAAGTCTCATTAACGTGATCTAGTAAGCCTGCCGCAACACGAACTGTTCAGCAGGTGCACGAACACATCCAAACTACGGATTCGGGAAAACTGAGGCGAATCACGTTGCCTGAGGGGGTTGTTCCGTCTCCATTCGGTGACTACGAGGAAAGTCGGCCTGTCTAGTTTTGGTTACCGGAGTAGTAGCAATCGACCTTTCGCCATACGGCGCACGGGAAAGACGAGATTTGCCGAACGGTTCCACAGCAAAAAACTAGGTGTGCCGGCGGCGTTTGGAAGCGTAACTGCTTCGCTATGCGGGTCCCGGCAGTCCTCGATAGTACAGGGGAAAAGTATGGGCGTTAGCCAACGGATAGATTTCAGGTCTGCAAAGAGGTCGCTGAGTTTCCTGCCTGTGCTGTTCTGGCTTGCGGTGTTCGGTTCGCCCGCACGGGCGCAAACCGCTGCGGAAACGGCAGGAGCGACGTCGGTGAGTTCGGCTGTGGCAGCGAACGCAAAACCGATACAAATGCCAGCAGTGCCGACTGGGGCTGGGCACGCGAATGGCGCACCGGGCCAGAGCGGGCAAGCACCCGCATATATCTTAAGTAGTCCTTCAAGTACCACGACAGTTGAGGCCAATCGAAACGCCCTTGAAGCTAAAGCCGGGCCGGACGCGGCCCGGTTGTTAGTACGATCCACACCTTCTTCCGCCCAGGTGTGGATCAACAATCAGCCGGTGGGAAGCACTCCGTTGCTGCTCATGATTCCTCCAGGAAAATACATGCTTGAACTGCGCGGCAGCCGGCAGGCGGAAGGCCGAAAGGAATTAGCGTTGTTGCCCAAAGAAACTGGTGAGGTCACCGTAAAACTGGACCTCCGCTATCCAACACGTGTCCTTGCCGCCCATTGAAATCACTCACGTGATTGAGGAGGACGAAAATGGCAGGTCTTGAATTTGATCGTCAGGCGTTCACAGCGGCAAACCCGCCACCCTCGAACTCTGCTACTCAATTGCTGCGGCCGCTTGCCCTGGTATTGGGGATCGCGCTGATCGCGTTTGTCGGCTACAAAGTGTTTCTGGTAAATACACAAAATAATGCGCTAGCCTCAGCGAACACACAGGTTCAACAGCTGCAAGAACAGTTGGTCGAGATGCAAAAGCGCGTTGATTTCCTGGAGAGGCATCACAAGCCGGCCCAAACACAGCCTGCAACGGCACTCGGCGCTCCGGATGCCAAGACAACAGCAGCGACCGTCCACCATCCGCGTACGGTTTATCACATCGCGGCGGCCAGTTCCCTGCCCCCTCAAACAAAGAGTCCGGTCAGCACACAAACACCTGCGGGCACACCGAAAGGGACTAGCGCTCCGGATCTGGCGGGATTGACGGGTGCGGTCGCCGAGAATCATGATGCCTGGCAAGCTACGACAGACCGGCTGGCCGATGTTGTGGGAGTGGTGGGAACACAACAGGCGGAACTTTCGGCCACGCGCGATGCAGTGAACCAGATTCTGGCCCAGAGTCATCGACGCGCGGTGTCGTTCGAGGTGAATCGGCATAGTAGCCCCGTTCCTGTCGGACCGGTCACACTGCAATTCAAGTCTTCCGATAGCAAAGGGCAGCACTACACGGTTTGCGTGTTTTTTAGCGCGCAGAGTTGCATCGAATTGCGCGACCGGGCGTTGAACGAGGTGGTGGTCTTCGTGGTTACGAAAAATCAGCCGCCCCTGGAGTTGGTGGCTACGAAAATCAACCGCGATCAAGTGGCGGGCTATTTGGAAGTACCCACATCGATGCAGTAAGGCTGGCGAAATTTCTGTGCTTGCTAGCGGAACGCTCTGCAATAGCAACTGTGTCGCGTGTTTAGCGAGACCCGGGAAACCGCACGGGCAGGTCAATCCATAGCCAATTTGAAGAAACCTAAAAAGCGAGAGCTTTGGCGCACGAAAGCACGTCAGGACGCAAGCACAATGAACTAAGTCGAAGGTGGCTCTTTGGAATCGCCTTGGGTCAAAAAGTAATTACTGCAGGCCCAGCGGGCAAGGTCCTCGTTGAACTGTGGTCTGGCCTCGAGGAAACCAGAGGCCCAGAAAATTTGATTGAGGATGTCTTTGACATAGCAGTGACTGAGCGGCTTTTTCAACTCTCTAGTGATGTGGTGGATGAGGAAATCAACATCTTTGGGATTGACTCGGAGTTCGCGGCCGGCAGAGTTTACCTCACGCATGAAGATTTCTTTGAACTGATCTTCTGTAGCGTAGCTGACGAGAATTTTATTAGGAATGCGCCGGAGGAACGCCTCATCTTCCAGTTCGCTCGGTTTTAGATTGGTGGCGAAGACCAGTAAGACGTCGAAGGGAACCTCGAATTTTCGGCCACCGGGCAACGTGAGGAATTCCACGCGCAGACCAAGAGCGGTCATCCACCGGTTTAATAATTCCTGAGGACGGACGCGTTGCCGACCGAAATCATCTAAAACGAGCACGCCATTATTCGCTTTCATCTGGGCCGGCGCGGTCGAGAAACGATAAACCGGACTGTACTGCAGATCCAGCGTATCCAGCGTTAGTTCGCCGCCAGTCATTACGCAGGGGCGCCGACAGAGCACCCAACGCTTGTCTGTATCCTCGGGTTCTTCTCCTGGAGTCCGTTGATGAATTCCCGGGTCAAACACAGTAATGATCTGATCATCCACTTCGATGGCGTGCGGCACCCATATGGAATCGCTGTAGATCGACGGCAGCCGCATAGCAATACTAGTCTTTCCAGTTCCTGAGGGGCCGTACAAGAACACGGATGTCCCGGAAATTACCGCGGTGCCGATCCTCAACAAAATGTCATCATTGAGCACAAGATCCCGAAACGCCGGCTGAAGGTCTTTGGTCGTAATTCGAAGATTTTGTACCGATTGCATACGGACCCGTGCGCTGTAATCGTTCAGGGACACTGGAGCGGGTCCGACGTACTGATTCAGTGACAGCAACGCAGCCGCTCGTTGTCGCCCTGCGTGAGAGGTCGCGATTCGATGAGTTCCGCCAGTCATGCCCTTGACCTCGCAAAAACCCTCGCGACGGAAGGACTGGAAAATTTCTTCAATGACGCCAAGGCTCAACCGCATGTGCTCGGCAAGCTGGATAAGTGACATCTCTCCATGCATATACAGGATTTTGAGGGCGAGGTCTTCTAACAAGCCGCGCCGTACACCAGTTTTGTCCAACCGGTGCGGAGTGAGAATACTGCCCCAACTAACGTCGGTTATGGGTATCGGCATTTGTAAATTCTCTAAACATGGGGACCAGATGCCCGGTCGACTACACAAAATCAACACATACCTACTCGCAAATTTATTGCCATCATCAACTCGGGACGGGAAGGCTCATCGATTTCGCAAAACGGGCGATCAAGGGCGGAAATGGCTTGATTCGGCGAAGGTTGGTTACTTGTTGTGGTAGAGACAGATTTGGAGGAGGAGTGAGCGACCGCGGAAGGCACTTTTCTGCCACAACGACGATAGGTGGCCAAGCGCTCCAAGCAGAGCACGGAAGGTTTCAACCTAGGCTCCAGTTTGCTGACGAGTTCCTCTGAAGGTGACGAGTTTAGTACAGCATTCAATCGAATCGAGAAACTTCCGGGACCGTTAGCGCGATGATGGGGGAGGTTCCCGAAGTCAGAGCAATGAAGGAAGGCGGGACTGGTCAGGTCAGGGGTTTCCACCTCCCTAATTTCCCCAATGGCTGGGGACTCTGGTTGGCCGCCCCGACATTATCCAACAGGGCGACTATAAGCCGAAGGAGCTTTCACTTCAACCGACAGGGTCAAGAAAAAGCGGTTGTTAGGGCTGCGTCACCTTGGTCCTCACACCCCGGAGATGAAGATGGAAAACGCATTGATAGCCGTTGTTGGATGCTTGCTGTTTTGCGCCCCAGTGCAGCCGCAGGAGCAGCCGCGGGAGTTGAAAGGCGGTGGCCATCTGCTCGGCGAGACAGCTGAACAATTCTTTTCCATCGGTTCAGTTGGGGAATTGGTGCGCGCATGCGAAGCGAGAGACTGGAAGACTGTAAAACATTTGGCGAAGACGGTAGACCATGAATCCAAAGTCAATGCTAAGGAAATTTGCGATAAAGCGTCGGTTGTCAAGCAGCAAGCTATGAGCGGAGCACGTCAGGAATATAGCGACACCGGCGATAAGGAAACGATGAGGACAAATACGTTTACCTTGGACGGCGGCCACTTAGTTAAAATCCGAATGATTTATGCCATGCCGATTGCGGACATTGAAGGATTCCATCCGAAATCGTTTGACGAACTGTTTGCGGGGCTGCGAGAAGCGTACGGTGAGCCGTCGAAAAGCTATAGCGAACTCATGGTGAACACGTTTGGTGTAAGGCGCGACGCGCATCGTGCGATTTGGCTGGGAAAACAAAACGTCATCAGTATCATTGAACATCCCGGCGAGCACGCTCGGACGGAAATCGTCGCCGAGACCCTTGCAGAATACAATCTCGAAGCGCAAGCGCCGAAGGCCGCAAATCCTCTGCAATAACGAGGTCAGGACCAAAATTACCGGTTCCTTTGCTGCGTTTTTTTGAAAGTGGCCACTTATGGATATTAATTGGTTGGTTCGGTCCGATGACATCCTCGCGGTCCAAAACCTGATTCGCGCTGCTAGCAGGAATAAGTTTGTCAAGGAGCGAATCCGTCGAAATGTCACCGGGAGACAACCTCGTTTTTTCGCGTGAAGCATTTTGCTAGGAACCGCCCGCATAAGTCCTTGCACTGTAGCAGCCGATTGAGCAGCTTTCCATCCGCCAAAAAGAACTGTTTATAGAAGATGCCAAGGGCGATTCTGCCCGCAAATTGCTAGGCCGTTGCAGAAGGCTGTAACACGGGCGGATGGCAACAGCGGCGGCTTCTAATCTCATCCACCAAGGCGCGCTTTAGCGCGACGAGCCAAACCACACGGGACAACCGCCTTTGAGGCGGCCCCACTCACCAACCTACCCGCTACGCGGGAGGTGTCTGACTGCTTTGTGTCTCGGCTGGTGCGACGAATGGAGAAGAAAATCACATCGGTTCCCAAGCAAGTGATGGAGGCCTTTGCGAATGCCTCGTGGCCTCGGTAGCGTGCGCGAGTTGCAAAACTTCGTCGAGTGCGCCGTTATTCGCGCGCAGGGGAGCGAGTTGTGTCCCGGTTGTAGAGCTTATGGATACTAAGAGAGTCAGCTCAGGTGTTTACGGTTTTTGCGCAGCACTAACCTTATCCGATTTTTGGGTCTCGACGGAGACTACGTAGAAATTACCGCCGCCGTCGCGTTGTTCGACGGTCTTGGACTGCTCCGTTCCTGCAAAACCGTACTTCACGACATATTTGGTTGTCATTGTCACTTTGGGACTATCGTGCGGATTGCCCGCACTGGGTTGTTCGATCTGTCCCTCGATGACTTCTCCGCCCGCACCTTTTTTCTGGATCGTCGTGACTCGCTGGTTCAAATGTTCACTGCTGTAGCGGTATCCCGGAACGTAATCGGAATACGTTTCCACGGTGCTCTTTTTCTCGCCGGTGGCGGTTTCTGTCTCGTTTGATACGGTGCGTGACTTTTCGTAAAGCCTTCCCTCTAAGTCCAGCTGCAAAATGCGTTCATCGGTGGTCCGGTTCTTGCCGTCATCCCTGATGCTGTTTTCTGTTACTTCGGCTACTTTCCAGTTGCCATTACCATCCGGCACCAGCCTCGTCTTTGTCGCTTGCACGATCTCATCGACGCCGCGCGTTTTCAGTTCCTGCGTCTGTTCGCTCTGAGAGAATCCACCATAGCTGTCCGGCCTGGACACCGTGCTTGTGGTTTCCTCAACATTCGATCCTATCTTTCTCGTGTCCTGCACTTCTCGTTGGACAACCTGAACACTGCCATTCACATCGGCAGCTGAGGTCTTTCGGACCACATTGGCGCCGCCGTTCGGTGTAGTTTGCGATTCCTCTTCGGTTATGCGCCACAGTTGTCTTCGTCCATTTCCATCCCAGGTGTACGTGCGCACAACCGTTCGTTTTGTCGTGGCATCAACCTGGGTCGTTTCTGCCTCGGTCTCGAAAGAAGGCTGATACCTTTTGTCGAGCCCGAGCACTTCAACTCTCTGCGTATCCACCGTGCGATTGCCGGATTTGGAGTGGCTCTCGGTCGTCCTCATTGGATTGCAGTTCGCTACAGCTGTGTCCCTGGTGATCGACCAGGACTCGTCATTGCTTTGCTTTGCGTCTTGTGCTCGGACGCAGACTGCCGCGCCGAGGCAAAGAAAAATGGAAACGGCCGACCACATCAACAGTCGGCGCTCTGACGGAACGATGTAAATGTTTTTCCTCTGTCCCATGTTTGCTGCTCCGGTGGGTGAGCTCTTGACATTAGATTCTAATTCCGCAACCAGAGATTCTAATTCTGCAATCAGCGTTTCACGTGTGGCGGCGTCACTCCTTGATCCAAGTCTTTTGTCGCCGACCGAAATCACGGCAGTACCCGCTCGAGAAGTTCTCCGAAGTGCCGATGGAGAAGATCCACTGTGTTTCTGAATGTTACCACCTGGGGAGGTGACGCACGTAAATCCCTGTCAAGATAAAGGGTAATGCGACCATAAGGAATATCAAGGCCAGCACTGCCCACGACCAGGGATTGCCGAAATTGAATGTGTAGCCAATACCAAAGCGCTTCGGCACAAACAGTGCTGGGTCATCGGGATTCGAGTAAAAGATGCCCTTCCAAGCCTCATCCGGCGGACGTCGCCCCGTCCGAACAAAGAGCGGCAACAGAACAGCCAACGCTCCAAGCAGCAAGATTGGACCAAGAATAATCCAGACCGAAGGAACGACTTTAGGCATATATTGGTTCAGTCTAGCCCAAAACATGATCGGAACTCCCGCGCGTGACGTCTGCGGTTGCTGAGGTTCTGTTTGCCGATTCCGCATAGAGCGGCTTCGAGAAAAGATGATAGACACGCCCCACGCCGGGAGTTTCTTACCGTCTGTAGCGCGATAGGCGCAGAAGATTCCGTCGGAGCGACCTAGCTACTATTACGTAATAGTAAGTTCTAGGAAATTCCAGAAACGTAGTAGCACGGCACAAA
>Ga0126373_10003767_pt1 | contig 11426 bp, 8 predicted proteins | sample PanSoiMetPlot_11_FD_92545 | JGI IMG/M metagenome (GOLD analysis project Ga0126373, IMG submission 92545) | Tropical forest soil microbial communities from Panama - MetaG Plot_11 | ecosystem: Environmental > Terrestrial > Soil > Tropical forest > Bulk soil | place: Panama | collected 2016-02-17
CTCCATCAGCCTCGCCCAGGTCGGTCAGCTGCGACAGCCTGCGCAGAGCCCGGCTCGTCGCCCGGGCGATGACGTCAGCGGAGCCGGGCGGGCGTTGTAGCGTCCGGGCGAGCGCCTCGCGATCGGGCTGTGCAGCAAGGCCGGCCTCGGTCATCGAGGCTGCCGCCGAGTGCGAGCCCGGATCGTAGGATCGTCCGCCCGGCGGGCAGCACGCCGGGTCATCGCAAAGCATCGACCAGTACCGGCCCGAGTCGGCCCGCAGTACCTCATGCAGGTCTACACCGTTACCAACTAGCCGGACCGCGGTCGCGCCGACGACGGGAGCCACGAGCTCCTCTGGCCCGTAACCCACCAGCAGTGCGGAGCAGATCCGCTCGCGGTCAAGTACGTAACAGGCGTGCTCCGCGATGTCCTCTGCGAGTTGCGAGTCAGACGGCGCCGGCAGGTCGTAGCGGAAGGTAACCATCACCCTGTTCTGCTCGCCGAGGCCGAGCACCACCAGGCTCCGGCTCGGATAGAAGCCCAGCATGTGCGGCACCACCGCAAGGACGGCGTCGGGAGTAGCTGCTTGCAGTTGCACCTTGCCGGCCAGGCCGGCCGGACGCATGACGGGTGCGGGGGTAAACGGACGCGGGGCCCTAGCACCCGCAGGCTTGTTGTTTGTCATGCAGCCAGGATGCGAACCGGCCACCTGCGGCAGCGACGCGATAATCTGCGCGCGGTGCGCCGGAGCTTTGTGGCGCACAGCGCTGAGAATTCCGTTTGACATGCCGAGAGGGCCAGTTCACAGCGCGCGACGCCGATCAGAGCGCGATGCCGAGCAGCGCGTCGACCGCGCTGCGAACTAGCGGTCCCGAGCCGTCCTGTTGTCCAGCGGCGGTAGCCAGGGCCCACTCGTCAACGACGGCTATCGCGCCAGGTGCGTCGAGATCGTCAGCGAGTCGCTCCCGCATCGCGGTCAGCACGCGCTGGCCGGCCCCGTCGCTGGTGGCGCCGGCGCGCAAGGAAGCCGAGCCGCCAGGTGAGGATCCAGCAACGGCAGCCCGCCAGGAATCCAGCCGTGCCGAGGCCGACTCGAGCAAGCCTGCGGTCCAGTCCCAGTCCGGCCGGTAATGGTGCGAGATGATCGCGAGACGGATAGCCATCGGATCATTTCCAGCGGCCAGGAGCGCGGAGACGAAGACCAGGTTCCCGCGCGACTTCGACATTTTTTCGCCATTGAGCCGGACCATCGCCGAGTGCGTATAACGACGCGCGAACGGCCGCTCACCATCGCCGTCGAGCGCCACGCGGGCATGAGCGGCGCTCATCTCGTGATGCGGGAAGATCAGGTCCCGGCCGCCGGCCTGAACGTCGAAGGTACGTCCCAGGTAGTGAGTCGCGATCGCGGCGCACTCCACGTGCCAGCCTGGCCTGCCCTGGCCGAGAGCAGATGACCAGGACGGCTCACCGGGCCGCTCCCCCAGCCAGACCAGCGGATCGATCGGGTCCTTCTTGCCCGGCCGTGCCGGGTCGCCGCCGTTCTCCGCGCACAGCCTGATCATCGCCTCGCTGTCCAGCCTGGAAACCGAACCGAAGCCAGGGTCGGCCGCGCGGGAAAAGTACGTGTCGCCGTCGATCTCGTAGAGCGAACCTCGCTCCGACAGCCGCTGGTTGAAGGCCTCGATCAGCGGCAACGCCTCCACCGCACCGATATAGCGATCCGGTGGCAGTATCCGCAGCGCCGTCATGTCGGACCTGAACAGCGCGATCTCGCGGTCGGCAAGCTCTCGCCAGTCCTCCCCGTCACGAGCGGCGCGCTCCAGCAGCGGGTCATCGACATCGGTCACATTCTGCACATACCGCACGTGCTTGCCAGCGTCGCGCCAGGCCCGGACCAGCAAGTCCCAGGCTAGGTAGGTGGCCGCGTGACCGATATGCGTCGCATCGTACGGCGTGATGCCGCAGGCATACAGCGTCGCCGTCGCGCCCGGCGCCGCGACCGCTAGCGCGCCGGTCGAGGTGTCCCAGATCGACGGCTCGAAGCCGGTTCCGGGCAGGTCGGGCACGTCAGGGGCAGGCCAGGACTCCATGGGCGTCAGGTTACAGCTAACGCTGCCGGGCCAGATCAAAGGCGTGCGCCAGTTCGATCAGTCGCGGCTCGCTCCAGGCGGGTCCGGTAAACGACAGGCCGACCGGCAAGCCGCCGACCTGACCGGCAGGCACTGTGATGGACGGGTAGCCAGCCACCGCGGCAGGCCCCGACGTACCCCAGCTGTGGTAGTCGCCGAGCACGTGATCGATCAGCCAGGCCGGGTGACCGGTCAGCGTGATCAGCGCATCCAGCCGGTGAGCGGCGAACGCGGCGTCGAGACCGTCGCGGGCTATCCGCCTCGCCGCCGACCGGGCCTCGAGATAGCCGGCGTCGCCGAGGTCGCCGCTGGTTGCCTCTGCTGTCTCGAACGTTTCCTGACCGAAATGATCGAGGACACGGGCCGCGTTCTCAGTGTTAAAAGCAATCAGCCCAGCGAGATCAGCAGGGTGGTCACCGCCCAGCCCGGCTAGGTAGGCGTTGATGTCATGCTTGAACTCGTGGGTCAGAGCCGCGAATTCCGGCTCACCCAGCTGGTCTGCGCCGGTCAGTTCCACCGGGTCTGCGACCGCCGCGCCGTTCGCGCGCAGCACGGCAAGCACCGACTCGAGCACCGCGATCGTGGCCGCTCCGGCCTGGGCTGAGCCGTCCCGCCAGACGCCGAGTCGCGCGCCGTCGAGGCCGGCCGGATCCAGGAACGACGCGTAGTCGGTCGCGTGCGCCGCCGCAGCCTCGGTAGCCGGGTCGGCCGGATCATGTCCGGCCATGGCAGTCAGCAGCATCGCTGCATCAGCCACAGTGGACGCCATCGGCCCGGCGGTGTCTTGCGCGGCTGAGATCGGCACGATGCCGGACCGGCTGACCAGGCCGACAGTCGGCTTAATCCCGACAATGCCGCAGGCAGCCGCGGGCGACACGATCGAACCATCGGTCTCGGTCCCGACCGCGACAGGCGCCAGGCCCGCGGCCACCGCGATAGCCGACCCGGAGCTCGAACCAGACGGGCTGCGGCCGTTGCCATGCGGGTTCACCGCCTGGCCGCCAAGGGTGCTCAGCCCGCTGCTCGACGGCCGGGAGCGGAAGTTCGCCCACTCCGACAGGTTCGCCTTGCCGAGGATCACCGCTCCTGCCGCGCGCAGACCCGTTATCAGGAACGCATCTGCCGCTTCGGCGCCCAGCAGAGCTGGCGAGCCCGCGGTGGCCGGCAGCCCGGCAGCGGACACGTTGTCCTTGATCAGGACCGGGATGCCCTCGAGTGGCCCGCGTGCCGACCCGGCAGCCCGCCGCGCGTCGCTGGCTGCCGCCTCGGCCGCGGCACCCGGGTCCACAGCGATCACCGCGTTCAGGGCAGGGTTAAGGAGGTCGATCCTGGCCAGGTAGAAGCTGGTCAATTCGGCGGCAGTGATCGTGCCTCGCGCCAGAGCCTGGCCGAGGCTGGCCACTGTGGCGTTCGCGGCAGTCAGGCCGCTCCTGCCCACCGCCTGCGCAAGTGATTCAGTCAGCGACATGGTGGACAGAATAGAGGCACAGGCGGATCGTCATCGGGGGGCTTTGGCGTGCATTCGTGGCCGAGATCAGGCGTGCCCGGATTCGCCCGCTCGCCCGTGGTTAGTTCAACCGTGGTTCGCTCGACTGTAGTTAGCTCAACCGTGGCACGGGCGACCTCGGTCGTGACTGCACGAGTTGCCGCCGCATCGGCGGCATCGGTTGCAGCGGTACTGCTGGCCGCCTGCTCGAGCGGCGCTACAGGTTCGCCATCGAGACTCCAGATGCAATATCAGCAGACCGTGCGTACCGTCCTGGGATCAGTCGTCTCGATCACCACGGCCAACTCGGCTGGCTCGGGCGTGGTGTATGACAGCCACGGCGACATCGTGACCAACGAGCACGTCGTCGCTAAGGCGCAGACCGTCAACATCCAGGGGGCCGTGGGGAACAAGTCGCTGACCGGGAAGGTCATCGGCACCTTCGCCCCCGACGATCTCGCTGTAATCCGGGTGGAGGGCAGCGACAGCGGCCTGAAGGCGGCCAAGTTCGCGAACTCAGACAACGCGCAGGTCGGCGAGATCGTGCTGGCCATGGGCAACCCGCTGGGCCTTACGGACACCGTCACCCAGGGCATCATCTCGGCAACCGGCAGGATGGTCGGAGGCGACGAGCCGGCCGGCGGAAAGGCCCTCATCACCGCTGCGATCCAGACCAGCGCCGCGATCAATCCCGGCAACAGCGGCGGCGCGCTGGTCACCCTTGGCAGCGAGGTCATCGGGATACCGACACTCGCGGCCAGGCTCCCCGGCGAGGCGGGCGCACCCGCTCCCGGAATCGGCTTCGCCATCCCCAGCAATACCGTGCGGGACATCGCCAACCAGATCATCAAGTCCGGGAAGGTCGGCAACACCGGCCGCGGGACGCTGGGCATCACGGCGCAGACAGCGGCCAGCGAGTCCGGCAACCCGGCCGGCGTCGCCGTCATCGGTGTCGCCAGTGGCAGCACCGCTGCTGACGCCGGCGTGCGGAAGGGCGACATCATCGTCGGCGTCAACAGCCATGACGTTGCTAGCGTGCAGCAGCTTGAGTCCACGCTGGCTGTCCTGAAACCTGGCGCGATGGTCACGATCCGCTACACCAGCGACGGCAGTACCGTTCACAAGGGCAGCGGGAGACTGGACAGCCTGTCGTCCGGTTAGCGTTCGCGGGCTCGGCGGGCTAGCGCCTTAGAATCGGCCGGGTGACGATGCACATCGGCAGCCTGACTGCCGTTCCCGCCCTGGACCGCCCGGATCTACTCAGCGCGTCCGCTGCCGCCGCGCTGGCCAGCCTGGACGGCAAGCTTGTCATCGCCGATATCGGCGTGGCCGAGATCGACCCGGCGCTCGCGGACACGGCCGCGTTCTGCGAACGGTACGGTGTCGCGCCCAGTGAGTCCGCCAACTGTGTCGTCGTCGCCGGGCGCCGCGGCGGGGAGATCAGGATGGCCGCGTGCATGGTGCTCGCTACCACCCGAGCGGATGTCAACGGGCTGGTGAAGCGGGAACTTGACGTCCGCAAGGCGTCGTTCGCGCCGATGGATCAGGCGGTCGAGCTGACCGGGATGGAATACGGCGGGATCACGCCAGTCGGGCTGCCGGCCGACTGGCCGGTGTTCGTGGACGCGGCGGTGGCGAACACCCCACGAGTGGTCATCGGGAGCGGGGTCCGGCGGTCCAAGCTGACCCTGCCGGGCGTGGCACTCGCCAGCCTCCCCGGCGCGATCGTGCTTGAGTCGCTCGGCCGATAGCACCCCGTCTCATCGCTGCATAGGCCGCCAGGACCGGTCCTGACCCTTTCACGGCAGCCACGAGACCTTGTGCACCAGGACCGCGTAGCCCACGAATGTCACCGCGTCGATCAGCGTGTGGGCGACGACCAGCGGCATCACCCGGCCCCAGCGGCGGTACAGGAAGCCGAATGCCGCGCCCAGCACGGCGTTGCCGATGAACGCGCCGAAGCCCTGGTACAGGTGGTATGAGCCACGCAGCACCGCGGCGGCGGCAATGGCCTTCCACGGCGCCCAGCCGAGCTGGTCGAGCCTGCGCAGCAGGTACCCGATGACCAGGATCTCCTCAAGCAGTCCGTCATGCGCGGCGCTGAGCAGCAGTACCGGGATCCGCCACCATGCCGCCGGCAGCGATTCGGGCACGATGTTCAAGCTCATCCCAAGCCGGAACGCGCATATATAGAGGCCGAGTCCCGCCCCGCCGATCACTGCCGCGAGAACCACGCCACGCAGCAGGTCTTTGCCAGGCTGGCTCGCGTCCAGGCCGATCACCGATGGTCGCTCGCCCGATCTGGCCATCAGGTAAAGCACGAGCACGACCGGAGTGAGCGCCTCGGCGATGCTGACTAGCTGAAGCACCAGGTCGAACCCGCTGATCGACGACAGCGGGCCGACCAGCAGCGCCTGCTGGCTGCTCAGAGACTTCCGGGACAGCAACGCACCGATCAGGTCCAGTAGCGCATTCAGGCCGCTGGCACCGAGCGAGACCGCGAAGACCGCGAAGATCTCCCACCGCAGGTAACTCGGCGGCGGCAGGCTCAGGGTGGCGCGGTGCTGGCTTTCGGGGGCGTCCGGCGCGCCATATGCGCGGGCGTCATCACCGGCAGTCACCACAGGACTGTAGCCGGTGCTCGCGCCTGGGCCAGCACTGACTACGGGAGCAACGCGGTGAGCCGCTGCCAGGCCAGCTCCGTGCCTGCGGCCAGGCAGCCATCCACGATTGCCTCGGTGCCGAGGGCACTGACCCGGACCTGCGGCGTTACCGGAGACAGCTTGCGCAGCTCCGCCTCGACCGCGGCGGCGAAGCCGGGGGCCTGCCCGATGCCGCCCCCGAGCACGACCAGGGCGGGGTCAATGACAGTGATAATCGCGCAGATCGCCCTGGCGATCAGCTCGGCCTCGCCAGCCACGACCGCGGCCGCGCGCTCATCACCTGCCTGCGCGGCCTCGAACACCCGGCGGGCCGACACTGGTCCGCGCATCCCGGCCCGGCGGGCAGCACGCACCACCGCCGCGGCTGAGCCCGCAGCCTCCAGAGCGCCGCGGCGCCTGGCATCCTCCGGATCGGAGCCCTGACCGGCCGAGATCGGCATGAACGCGATCTCGCCAGCCACGCCGTGCACGCCGCGATGCAGATTGCCCTCGATCACCAGGCCCATGCCGATCCCGGTGCCGATGTGCACGAACGCGAACGTGCCGACGTCGCGCCCGTGCCCGTGCGCGCGCTCAGCCAGCGTCGCGGCGTCAGCGTCGTTCTCCACGACGAGCTGCTCGCCGAACGCATCCCTCAGGCCCTTGATGACGGCGGGCTTACCCCACGAGGCCAGCTCGCCAGCGAGGGTGATCGTATTGTGGCGCGGATCGTAGACTCCGGGAGCGCCGATCACTGTCTGCGTGACCGCCGACCGGTCGATCCCGGCCCCGGCGCACAGCTCATCCGCCAGCCCGACAAGCTCGGCGACCCGGTCGCTCGTGCTCGACGCCCTGGCCCGCAGTGCTGACTTTGCGATTGCCGCGCCGGTCAGGTCCGCCAGCGCACCCCGCAGGTACTGGCGGCCGATGTCGAGGCCGAGCACGTAGCCAGCCTCGGGCCGCACTTCGTAGAGCACAGCGGAGCGACCGGGCATCCCGGTCCGCTGGCCGGCCTCGCGCACCAGGCCTGAGCGCTCAACGTTCGCCAGCGCCAGCGAAACAGTCGGCTTGGACAGTCCGGACACCCTGGCCAACTCAGCCCTCGAGCAACGACCTAGCTGGCGGATGTGCTGGAGCAATAGCTGTTCGTTGAGCGCGCGCAGCAGCTGCGGCCGGGCCGCCTGGCCAGCCCGCAGCTGGCTGGCCGCCTGTCCGCCCTGCGCGCCGGCCGGCTGAGCCGGCGGCAGACCAGCGACCTCTGCCGTCTCGTCTGGTTCGGTAGATGTCGTCACGGTCACACCCTCATCCTTTCGCAGTGCAGGTCAGAGGGCTAATGCCGGCGCATCGTGTCGTCGGCGCCGACGACTGGGGACCCGACCCCGGACCGATACCAAACCGTGCTTGCGAGTGTCTTGTATGCGCCACATAGTTAGGATACTGTCCTAACAATCTTTCCGGAATGACCGTCTGGAACGAACGCGAGAGACCCCCTGCATGACGCATCCCCCAGTCTTGCTCGGCATCGACTTCGGCGGCACCAAGATTGCCGTGGCCGTCTGCGATCTCGCCGGGAACAAGCTCGCCTCGATCGTCGTCGATAGCCTCGGCGAACGCGGCGCCCGCGTCAGCTTCGACCACGGGGTTCAGACAGCCAAGGCACTGCTGGCCGAGAGCGCCGCCGACGCCCGCCTGGCGGCCGCCGGTGTCGCGACGTTCGGCATCCCGTTCGAGGACCGCGTCGAGCTGGCTCCGGCCATCGACGGCTGGGAGCATCTGGAACTCGGCCGCGAGCTTGGCGCGGCATTCCCCGGTGCCGTCATCATGATGGCCACTGACACCAAGGCCGCGGCCCAGGCCGAAGCTCGCTGGGGTGCCCTGGCCGGCCACGACCCGGCCGTCTACCTCAACCTCGGCACCGGACTCGCGGCCGCGATCGTGACCGGCGGCCGGGTGTTGTCGGGCAGCCACGGCGCAGCCGGCGAGATCGGCTACAGCTTGCGCGAGCTGGGTGACGTCGGACGCGCGGACGGCCTTCGGATCCCGCTCGAGGACATGGTCAGCGGCAAGGCGCTGCAACGGCGGGCCGGCCTGCTCGAGGCCGGCGTGCACGGGGGCGGCCCGCAGGAGGGCACACCGGGCGCGCGCCCGCTGACCGCCGCCGAGGTGTTCGCTGCAACAGCGTCGGACCGCGACCTGAACGACCTGATCTCCGACTTCGTGGATGAGCTCGCGTTCCACGTGGTGAACCTGGCCATCGCCATTAACCCGGCACGAATCGCGGTTGGCGGCGGCATGACCAGGTCCTGGCACCGGATCGAGCCGCGCCTGAGCGAGGCGCTACGGGCCGGCGTGCCCTACCCGCCTGATCTGGTACTCGCGCATTTTCCGCACGACGCACCGCTACTGGGCGCTGTCGCCCTCGCCGTCGACGCCGCCACCGACGTTCCACTACGACCCTCGGCACCCGTCCTGGACATCTCCGACCCGGACGATCAGACCGGCTCAGTCACCAGCGCAGCTAACGCACCTACCACAACTGGCATCGGCAACGTGTCGTGAGCATCTACGATCCAAAACCTCATGCCAACCCGGCGCCGTCGGACCTCCGACGGTCCCTGTCATCCAAGTCGTTCGTCGGGCGGGCCAGCACGACGCCGCCCAGCGTGGGACTCATCCGTGTAGGGGGAGAACTACACACCCCCGAAAACGATCGCGGCCGTGCTGGCAACAGGCTTGCAGGCGGCCGCTCGCAGCAAGTTTCCCGGCGCCTACCTCACCGAAGACGTCCGGGTCGTCCGGGGCGCTACGTCCCATCCACCATGCTCAGGGAAGGACTACGGTCGTGAGACGCAATAGAACTGCCGCGCTCGCCGCGGCGCTCTGTGCGGCAGGGCTGGTAGCGGCGGGCTGTGGCAGCAGCAGCAGCACCGGCGGCGGCAACGGGGCCGGCAAGCCGCTCATCATCAGCGACGTCACCGGGGCGAACTGGAGCTGCCAGTTCAACCCGCTCAGCACGAACTGGCCAGAAGGCGGCCCCAGCGAGACGGGGGTCATCTACGAGCCGCTGATGTTCGTGAACGCGTTGCAGACGGGGACGGAGGCCAGCAAGGGAATCCACCCGTGGCTGGCGTCCAGCTACAGCTGGAACGCCAGCCTGACGGCGCTCACCTTCACCATCCGCAAGGGTGTCAAGTGGAACGACGGCACTCCGCTGACTCCAGCGGACGTCGCGTACTCGTTTAATGTTCTGAAGCAGAACGGGGCGCTGGACATCCAATCGCTGTGGAAGGCCGAGGGTGGCCCGCTCACGAGCGTGACAACCTCGGGCAACACGGTGACGCTTAACTTCGACGCGCCGTCGCCAACAATCTTCTACTTTGCGGCCGGCCGGCAGCCCATCATTCCCGAGCACATTTGGTCGAAGATCCCGACGTCCAAGATGCCGACCTACCCCGACAACCACCCGGTCGGTACCGGCGCTTACACGGTCGGGAGCTGCAGCTCGACGAACGTCATTTACAAGGCCAACCCCCACTACTGGCAGCCAGGCAAGCCCGCTGTCAAGACAGTGGAGTGGCCCGCCTACCTCGACAACACCACAGGCAACAACTGCCTGATCAACGGCCAGTGCCAGTGGGGCGGTCAGTACATCCCCAACATCGCTCACACCTACATCGCCAAGAACCCCAGCGCTTATCACAACTGGGCCCCGACGATCACGTCAGTGACGCTCGACATCAACCTGGGGCTGAAGAACAGCCCGTTGGACAACGTCAAGGTCCGGCAGGCCATGGCGCTTGCGATCAACCGGAACCAGGTCGGCGCCATCGGTGAGACCGGCAGTGAAACGGGCGCCTTCCAGGACGGCATCGCCGGTTCCTTCAGGAACGGCGGCTGGGTCGACCAGGCCCAGGCCAACTCGTACTACAACGACTACGCGTTCAACCAGTCGGAAGCCGAGCACCTCCTGAACCAGGCGGGCTACTCCAAGATGGTCGGTGGCGTCCGCGAGAACAGCGCTGGCCAGAAGCTCGCCTTCACCATGGTGAACAACGGCGGCTACTCGGACTGGGTGGCCGACGGCACCGTCATCGTCCAGCAACTGAAGAAGGTCGGCATTCAGATCACGCCCCGCAACGAAAGCGGGAACGCGTGGAGCTCCGACATGAGCCTGGGCCACTTCGACCTCGGGATCAATGACCAGATAGGCGGACCCGGCCCTGAATACGAGATGCGGCAGTGGCTGTTCTCGGGGAACACAGCGCCGATCGGGAAGGCCGCGTCGACCAACTTCGGGCGGTACAGCAACCCCGCGACGGACGCGCTGTTCACCGCGTTTGCCGGGACCAACGACCTGACCACCCAGCAGCAGATCGTGTCCAAGCTGGAAAAGGTCCTGCTGTCGGAGGTTCCGTACATCCCAGTCCTCGGGGCCGTCTCCTGGGATCAGTACAACTCCGCTCAGTTCACTGGCTGGCCCACCGCGGCGAACCCGTACGCGCAGGGCCAGACCATCTACCCCGACTGGGGCTGGGATCTGCTCAACATCAAGCCCGCGTCATAACGAGAACCAGAAAGTAGTGGTGGCAGCGGTGCCGACCCCGGTGCCGCTGCCACCACGGCCACCGCTTCCTCGAATGCTGCGACGAGGACGAGGACGAGGGACGAAAGGCCACGGACGACAATGAGGTTCATCATCCGCCGCGCGGGCTTCTTCCTGCTCACGCTGTGGGCTGCCCTGTCGCTTAACTTCTTCCTGCCGCGGATCATGCCAGGCAATCCCATCAACAACATCATCTCCAAGCTGCACAACGTGACGCCAGCCCAGGAACGGGCGATCGAACACGCGCTGGGGATTAACAACAAGGCGAGCATCTGGCAGCAGTACCTGACCTACTTCGGCAACACAGCCCAGGGCAAGCTCGGACTCTCAGTCGGGAACGGCGGCGAGCCGGTCAGCCAGCTCATCAGGCAGGCGCTGCCGTGGACGCTCGGCCTCGTCGGCGTCAGCACGATCCTCGCCTTTATCATCGGTACCTCGATCGGCGCCATCGCGGCCTGGCGCAGGGGAAGCCGCCTGGACAGCGCGCTGCCACCGCTCTTCGTCTTCACCACCGCCATCCCGTTCTTCTGGGTTGGCATGATGCTGATCCTGATCTTCTCCTCGGTCCTCGGAGTCCTGCCGTC
>Ga0126373_10003768_pt1 | contig 11426 bp, 6 predicted proteins | sample PanSoiMetPlot_11_FD_92545 | JGI IMG/M metagenome (GOLD analysis project Ga0126373, IMG submission 92545) | Tropical forest soil microbial communities from Panama - MetaG Plot_11 | ecosystem: Environmental > Terrestrial > Soil > Tropical forest > Bulk soil | place: Panama | collected 2016-02-17
CCCTTCTGTCCCGGGAGATCTGGATCGTCGGTCGTTCGGTCCGATTGGCTCGGCTGTTCCACCAGCATCCTGTATACGAGCCACGTTGCGACCAGCGAGTCTCCGACTGTCGCGTCCGGCCGCCGGATATACTCGGCAATCAGCCGTTCCATTTCGCCCACCACAGCGGGGTATGCCCTCTGTGCATCCATGGTCGCACCGCCGCACATCGCGACCTGGAATAGGAGCTCGAATGGCAAGAGTTCCAGCGGCAACGCCTCGACTCTGGGGCGGGCAGCAGCCATTCGAGCCCGCACAAAATCAAGGTCTCGCCTGATTCCACGATATCGGCAGCGGAGAAGATAATCTATCCGGCCGTTTTCAATCGTGGTGAACAGTTTCATCGCAGTTTCCTGATTCGGGAAATCGGCGAGGATGTCGACAAAGCTGATCTGGGGCTCGGGCGGCGCGCTCTTCTTTGGATTGCGCCGGCGCCCCCGGGCGGCCGGTGCTGAGACCGGCTCAGCGTCTTCAATAGTGTCTTCGGCCTGTCGCTGGCGCCCGCCATCAGCCAGAGGATTCGCACCCAACCCTTCCTGGATCCTCTCCTGTATCATCGACATCGCAGCAATCAAGCTGGGCGAGTTCTTGGAATACGTGCCAAATTCAAGCTGGCCGGCAGCATGCGCCGCCATGACTTTGAACATTCGGAAGTTTTCAGATTCTGCCTCAAACTCCGCCACAACTGACGGGAGGTAAATGGTATTGCCGTCACCGATTCTCGTCTGTTCCGGCATCGAAGTAAGCGGCGCGATTGAGACCACTCGTCCGGTGAGACCCTCGACATAGAGCCTGAGAGTATGGGCAATCGAGTCAAGCGTCAGGCCGCCCTCGATATTAAACAGAGCATCCTGGCTTCCCCTGGATTCAAGTGAGTAGTACGCCTGCAGCCGCCGCGCGTCTTGTGATATTTCAAGGCCGCGCCTCGCCCATTCTCCAAACTGGGTCAGTGTCGCTGCGCCCAGGGCGAGCGCGCTGGCTTTGAAGCATTCGACTGCCGCGGCTGAATTTCTTTCGCCTATCTCCTCAACGATTGAGAGCACGGCCGCCACCACCTGGGCGCGCCGGTCTGTTCCGACCCTCGCCCCAAGGTCGGCAACAATCTGTGGGCTCGCTTTCATGAAGTGATAGCTTGCGGCGTTACCCTGGAATGCGACACGCTTGGCCAGGGCTGTCCATCGGTCAAATGACTCCTCGCCCGCGATCAGCAGCACTCGGCTGGCAGCCTTGTAGTATTGGAGAGCGACCCCGCCCGACCGTTCGAGGTAGACCTCAGTGTTGGAGAACAGCTTTTCAAGCGATGAGGGGGGCCGCCCATCGGCCGCTTCCGCCGCGATCGGCGCTATCCGGGGAAGTTCGGCGAAAAACTCTGCCGCGGTTCCTCCCGACTTATAGGCGAATGCCGATGTCAGGGCAACAGTCCTTTCGATGAGCCAGTTCGATCGCCGTTCTTGGGTACGGCCCTGTTGCGGGCTCTCAACCGAAGTCGCGGTCGAACCTTCGGTCAAAACCTCGGCCGAGTCCAAAGGTGAACCAGAAGCCAGCCTCAATTGGGCAATCACTGCCGGCGCCAAGCGCAGCAAGTCATAGCTATGCTTGACTGAATGCCTGGCCAGTTCCAGGCAGATGTTCAGCAGCTCTCCGGCGGTACCCGGGTCTCCAATGCTGTTTATTATGGTCCATGACGATTTGAAACAGTCGACCGCGGTGTTGGCTGATAGTGCTGCCTGTTTGCTGGCGAGCCGCAGCACTGCCGGCCTCATAACTGATGGGACTTCGTGCAATACGGCGGCACTGGATTGGAAGAAGTCGATCGCAGTATCGGCGCTAGTGGCTGCGAGCCGCCGACCAATCTCGCCCCACAGCCTCATATCCGGCGTGTCCAGCAAGCGTGAGATTTCCGCGGCCGACTTGAAGAATTCGATGGAAGCTCGCAGGCTGGTACCTGCCAGGGCGATGCCCAGATCAGTGGCCATCCTGACCCTCTCGCTGGGCAGAATCCCTATCCGGCGTGCTAGCGTTTCAATTGTAGAAGACTTGGCGCCCTTCAAGTGCTTTTTAAGGGCGTCTTTTACCTCGTTTTCCATCTGCTCATTTGCCAGTTTCAATCATAACAAAATCGCTGCTTTTCATCATCTGCCGGCCCCCGCTTTTGGTTCGAAAGGGCGCCAGAATCGTCCAACCCGGGAAGCAAGCTAAAGCTTGAACTCCCGGAACTCGCGCGGCTTTAATGCTTGATCGGCAGGGATTTCCGCCCAGCATGGCAAAGGACCCGCCGGTGCGGTCGTACCGGTCGCTGCGGTCGTACCGCAGGTAACGTAAACTGTTAGTTGGCGCCAATGGCCCCCGGACGAAACCGGTTTTGCCAAACTTTTCTATAGAAGCCCGTCGTACCGCCGGTCGAAGAGCCCTGGAAAATAGCGGGCTGCTGGACCGGAAGCCCACATTTGTAACAAAATAGATGATTAATTACGTAAATGTAAGGTTGAGATTGAATAAACGGGTTGTACCTCAGGTTTTATAGGTTGCGGGTATATGACAAGCAGCGGCAAAGTGGAATCGCGGATGAATAAATTCGAGGCCGAGGCGATGTCGCATCTGGACACCCTGCTGAAGGCATCGAGGCGGATTCTGCACAACCTGCACGACGCTGAAGATGTCGTACAGGAGACCTATATGAGGGCCTGGCGGTACTTCGACTCATTCGAGGCAGGTACAAACTGCCGGGCGTGGCTGTTCAGGATCATGTTCAATGTGATCAATGGGCGAAAGAGCCGCGAAGCCAAGAATGCTGAGACGCCCATCGAGGAAGTGACCGACCGGTCGAGTGACAAGGTAATCCAGATGGACCCGCTCAAGAGGATCGAGGGCCGCGAGGTCCTGGATGCGACCAGGCACCTCTCTGACGATCAACGTTCCGTGTTATGGCTCGTAGCGGTGGAGGAGTTCTCGTACAGGGAAGCCGCCGAGATATTGGACGTCCCGATAGGCACAGTGATGTCTCGGCTGCACCGGGCGAGGGGCGAGCTTCGGAGAGTTCTGGGGAATGATCGCGCGGCCGGGAGCGGCGGGTGAAGAGCCATTGCTGGCTGAGAAGTGCCGAGAATGTGGCACTTTGAAATGGGGATGCCAGGGGCGAATAACGACTCATGGCTGACGAGCGTGAGAATGGGGGATGCTAGGGGCAAATAAGCGATGACTTGTCGGGAAGTGAAAGAGCTAATCTATCTATATATGGACAACGAGCTGGACGCTCGCGGTACCCTGGAAGTGCAGCGACATCTCGACACATGCTCGGTTTGCGTGCGTGGCCTCACTGGAATGCTGGAACAGGACAGGACGCTCAGGGAGGCTGCACGAGCCGAGGTAGTCGACAGCGCGAAGTTGCGCCAGCTCATAATCGAAGATGTCAAAAGGCATCCTGCTGCGAGTCTTCCCATGGTAGTGCGGCGTGCCGCGGGGTGGAAACGTTTTGCGGCGATTGCAGCAATGCTTGTGGTTGCGATCGGAATCGCGGTTGCGCTGCTCGTGTTCGGCGCGCGGGTTCCTAAGGTGTATGCGGATGCCGTCTCAGACCATCTTGACCACTGCACGCTGCAGGTATTGGGTGATGATGCCTCGGATCCAGCGATCCTGAAACCGGCGGCCAAGGATTATTGCGGTGTGGCAGTGTTACCCGATCTCTCTCAGTACGGGTTTGCAAACGCTCACGCCCGCGAGTGTAAGCTGGACGAAGAGGTGTTCATGCACCTCATCTACTTCAGCGGAGATCAGCCTCTGTCTGTTTTCGTGAGCACGCACTCTTCGAAGGATATCTCCGCCGGCATGAGACTGCGCGAGCTCAGTGGTTATACCATAGCCTCAATAAACGCTAACGGGGTCGACCTTGTGGTATTGACGACCCTTGACGAGCGCCGCACCCGGCAGATCTCTGAGAGCATAGCCAGCCAGATCAGGCAGGCAGCGCAGGAATCGCGTTTGAATCACGGCTGGAACGAGGATAGGCCAGCTCGGCCTCCCATGGGAACCTACAGATCGCGCACCGGTTTGCTACCGGCGTAACTTTCGCGGCCACTATAGACCCAGCTCTCTCAAGGTTGCCAAGCCCTATAGTTGCCGCTTCGCTGGCGTCCCGCCAGAGTTGCGGGGCGCCAGCGCTGCAAGCGTTACGAACCTTCTTCTCTAGTCCTGCGTCAAAAGTGGCACAACCGATCCTCAATACTCCAGACGGCTGTCAGGGGATCGTTAAGATCAAGCCTCGCACCGGTTGAGCTACTTGAGATTGAAGCGGCGGCCCAGGATCATCTTCACTATCAGATGGTCCGTGCCATGAGTCACTCCGACTCCAACCCCGAAATTGAACTCCCATTTTGGCGAAAGGTTCAGGTCAATCGACGGGAAGATCTGTTGCTGCTGTTCTCCCAAAGGATCGAATCCCGTGACCGGCCCCAGCGCGCCATAGTACTCGAGGCCGGCATTGATCTTTTTCGTGAAGTCGTATCCGACTTTGAAGTTGGGCGAAAACTCGAAACCGCGGCCGGCATCGAGACCCTTGAACGATTTGTCGAAGGTGGGATTGAATGACAGGTAGACGGGACCGATCTGTTTGTCGATAATCGGCCGGATCTCCCAGGTCCACGTATTGGTCGAAAAGGCGCGGCGCTGGTAGCCGATCTCGTTAGAAATGCTCAGGCCAACCGGCAAGTGCCAGCTTTCGGGAGCTCGCAGTCGCGGCCTGATATGATCGCCGACCCATTGCCATCCATTGCCGCTTCTTGCGCTGGTGAACACATAAAACCCGACCTCGAACCATGAATTGAATCCATGCGTGATCTCGAGCGTCTCATGAAAAGCGTGATTGGTCGGCAGCACGCCGTCCACAGTTTCTTTAGAGCCGCTGATCGTAAAGTTGCTGTGCAGCTCGACCATTGTGACGCCGCGCGGGACCGTTTCGACTCCGTATACCTGGATCTCGTAATTGTCCTGGGCCCAGACACTGGTAGCAGCGAGACCAAGGAACACAATCGCAGATAGGAGTCTGAATGCGGAGTTAAGTCTGTATGCGGACTTGAGCCTGCAAGCCCGGATGGATCTATCGAGCCCTCGTTGCTCGTGGGGGATTGCGGAATTATCGGTCATATTCCCGGTCTTGGGTTAATGTGACCCGCGAGCCTGATAGAATGAACTCCACTGTTCAGGCATCGCCAGGCAGGTAGCTGGACGACAGTAGATTAAACGGGGCACACAGATTTCTCAAGCCTGATCCGCCGGACCATTTGCCCTGTGCTATATTGGACTGTTGGCCCGGGCTATATTGGGCTGTGGCCCGGGCTATATTGGGCTATATTGGAAGCGAGGCGATAGCGGGCTCGGAATTCACGGCTCCGGCCCCAAAACCATGGACACTGGGACTTTCTTGATGTGGAAGGCTACTGATCAATCCGAGCGATTGGCCGAGCTGTTGGGCACCGATCGAGAGCTGAAGGAAGCTCCGCTGAGAAGGGATGTCCGATCTTTGGGCATGCTACTCGGCGAAACACTCAAGCAACAGGCCGGGCTCGCTTTATACGAATCAGTCGAACAACTCCGGCTGCTAGCGATCCGCCATCGCGAACAGAGCGGGGATGCGTTGACTCAAAGTCAGTTGATGCACGAGGCCAAGGAGATCATTGGCGGCATGTCGCTGAGGCAGGCGTACGAAATGACCAAGGCCTTTGCCATCTACTTCGAGCTGGCCAATCTCGCTGAAACCAACCATCGAAAACGCCGGCGCCGTGCGGCCGAGCTCAGTGCAGACAGCCCCCCGCAACCAGGGTCGTTCAAAGCAGCGCTGTGTCGATTGAAAGAGCAGGGACTCGATTGCGATGAAGCGCTCAAATTGCTGAGCCGGGTTACTGTAATTCCAGTGTTCACGGCTCACCCTACCGAGGTCGCCAGGCGCACTGTTTTGTTCAAGCGGAGGCGCATCGGTGATGCTCTGGAGAAGCTGGACAGGCTCCCGCTTTCGGATATAGACGCCGAGCGTTTGGAAGAAGCGATCTCGGCAGAGATCACCGGGCTCTGGCAGAGCGATGAGGTGCGGCGCCGCCGGCCAACTGTGCGAGACGAGATCAAAATGGGGCTCGACTATTATCCCGTATGCCTGATAGCGACGCTGCCCGAACTCTACGATCAGATCTCAACAGCGTTTCTTCAAGTCTACCGACGAGAAATTCAGCCGGTCGAGCTGCCCAGAGTCGTGGAGTTCGGCTCCTGGATCGGTGGAGACCGGGATGGGAATCCTAACGTTACGCCTCAGAGCACCCGCGAGGCCCTGGAAATGGCCCGCTCAACAATACTCGAGTATTACATCGGTGCAATCCAGGAACTCGTCCGAAGGTTGAGCATGTCCTCAAGGCAGGTTGGAGCTTCTGAGCAGCTTAGTCAGTCGGTGGACCGGTATATGGCGCGGCTGCCTTCGATCGGACTAGACCTGGCCGTACGCTCGCCCTATGAAGTCTATCGCGTGTTCCTGGTTTATGTGGCACACCGACTTCGCCTGGCCTTAGAGGACCCTTACAATCCGAACGCATATGCCCGTGCGGAGGATTTTGCCGCCGACCTGGCCCTCGCCAGTAACAGTCTCTCGACGAATGGCGGGCAGACTCTGGCGACCCATATAGTCGGCCCCCTGCTGCTGCAAGTCGAGACTTTCGGGTTCCATTTGCACGCGCTCGACATAAGGCAGCATGCCGGCGTCCATGCCCGCGCTACATCCGAACTCTTGGGCGGCCGGGACCATCTGGCCCAGCCATCGCAGAACCTGAAGGAGCCGAGGGGCGTTGGCTCTCAATCAAATGAAAGGTTTGGTTCCGGCGGCAGTATCGGTCTCGGCGCCCCTCTGTCTGATGAGACGGCGGAGCTGCTCGAGACGCTGCGCGAGGTTGGCCAGCTCAAGCGACAGTACCCGTCGCACGCAATTCGCAGCTATGTTATTAGCGGAGCGCGGTGCGCCGAGGATGTGAGATCGGTCGTCTGGCTGTGCGAGGTCAGCGGAATCCGGGCCGCGGCGTCCCGTGATGGATCAGACCCGGGGCTGATGCCGGTGCCGCTATTTGAATCGATTGCCGACCTTAGAAGCGCGGAATCGATCTGCCGCGTTCTATGGCAGTCACCTGGTTATGCCAGGTTTCTCGATTCCTGGGACCGGCGGCAGGAGGTAATGCTGGGATATTCGGATTCCAACAAAGACGGCGGAATGCTGACCAGCACTTGGGAGATATTCAAGGCACACCGGGCACTTCACCGCGCCGCCGAAGACTGCCGTGTGCGGCTGAGGCTGTTTCATGGCCGGGGCGGTACGGTTGGCCGCGGTGGCGGCCCGACTCACCGGGCTATCCTTGCCCAGCCGGCAGGCGCCTTTTGGGGTGAAATAAAACTGACTGAGCAAGGCGAAGTACTGAACTGGAAATACTCTGACCCGGTACTGGCTGAGTCAAACATGGAGCTAATGGTCGCGGCCTCGTGCGAGGCGCTCGCCAAAAAGCGCGGCGACAACACTTCGCCGGCTTGGGAACTGGCGATGGAGACCATCTCAACTGACGCATACCAGTTCTACAGGCGCAACATAGCCGATAATCCAGATATCCTCTCGTATTTCGAAGAGGCGACGCCGGTGCTCGAACTCGAACACGCTAGCATCGGGTCTCGCCCGGCACGCCGCGGCCAGAGCCGCGGCATCGCCGACCTGAGGGCAATTCCCTGGGTCTTTGGATGGATGCAGAGCCGGCACGTCCTGCCGGCGTGGTTCGGCGTGGGATACGCGCTCGAGCAATTCGTTCAGGGCGGCCCGGAGAATCGAGCGCTGCTTAGATCCATGATGCTCGACGTTCCTTTGTTCAATGATCTGATCGGCAACGTCGAATTGGGAATGGCCAAGGCTGATCTTACAATAGCTGCCCACTATGCCGAACTGGTAAAGGACCAGGGTGTTCGGACCCGCGTTTTCAACATGATAGCTGCAGAGTTCGAACGCGCCGAAAGGATGGTCCTGGATATCAGCGGCCAGACCCATTTGTTGCAGAATAATCACATGCTGGCTCGTTCGATCCGGCTCAGAAATCCCTACGTCGACCCGATGAGTTTGATTCAGGTCGAGCTGCTCAAGCGAAAACGCGCGGGTGAAGCCAGTGAAGACTTGAATTATGCTCTTGCCGCGACAATTAACGGAATCGCTGCCGGATTGAGAAACACCGGATAAGTCTCCGCAAACCAGTGCTATTGCTGATTCTGCCCGGTCACCCTGGATATGACACTGGGGATAAGAACACGCTGGAAGCGTGCGACCCAGGAAATGCTGGAAGATAAGAGCACGCTGGAAGCGTGCGATCCCAGGAGCGATCCCAGGAAAAGTGGGCCTTATCAGTTGATAAAGATTATCTAATTGCCCGGGGATTGGAATTATGGTATCGGTTAGTTTGCGGTGCCTGTGCACAGGCACCGACTGGTGCTAAACGATGGGTCTGACAGCGTCAATAGAGAGGTTAGGGAATTGCCGGTTTCACGGTTATATTCCTGCCGAGTGTTTGGCTGTTTCTCCTCCATTGATTGGTTTGGTTTTGCCGGGCATTCTTGGCGTCATTAAGTCCCTGTCCACAAACAGAGACGGGTGATGGCAAGAAGCGTACCGACATCTGGGGCCATCATCTCAGAGCGGGGATGATGGCCCCAAGTTTTTTTTTGGTGACTTGTATTAACCGAAAGCAGTGAAGAGGTAGGCCGTACCTCAACTCAAGCTTGTAAGACTGACGGAGGCGATCCCGGTGTTCGATCAAACTGAATGGGTGTGGAAAGATGGGAAGATGGTTCGTTGGGACCTTGCGACCATACATGTATCGGCGCATGCCTTGCACTATGGCAGCGGAGTCTTCGAAGGAATTCGATGTTACGTTACGGAGGAGGGCCCGGCCGTATTCCGGCTTGGAGCACACCTGCGCAGGTTCAGCGCATCGGCCGAGGTCTACGGAATACCAATTCCCTATAGTGAGGACGAGCTGCGGCAGGCAGTCGTCGAATGCATAAGGATCAACAACTATACGAGTTGTTATGTGCGGCCGATATGCTATTACGGCAGTGATACACTAGGAGTGCATCCTCGCCAGTGTCCGGTCGAAGTCGCGATTCTGACGTGGCCCTGGGAGGCATATCTCGGCGACGAAGGTTTGAAAACCGGAGTCCGGATAACCGTCTCGCCCTGGCTCAAATTCGATTCTCAGATGGTGCCAACGACGGCCAAAGCTTGCGGGCAGTACTTGAATTCCATGCTGGCGGTTCGAGACGCGGTACGCCGCGGCTATGATGAAGCGCTGCTGTTGGATTCAGACGGTTACATTGCTGAGGGTTCGGGCGAGAACCTGTTCATCGTTCGCGACGGCAGATTATTCACTAATGACGAGCAGTCTTCGATTCTGATGGGGGTCACTCGCGACGCAGTAATTCAACTGGCGGGCGACATGGGACTTGAAGTTCGGATCGGAAAACTCCAGCTCGGCGATCTGCTGTCCTGCGACGAGGCGTTTTTCACCGGCACCGCTGCCGAGGTGACTCCGATTCGCGAACTCGACGGGAACGTCATAGGTGGCGGAGGACGTGGACCGATTACGCTTAAGATTCAGGAAGCCTTCTTTGGCGCGACGGGCGGGAGGAATTCACGATACCGGAAGTGGTTGGATTTCGTCGCGGAACGGCCTGTCGAAACGATGGTATAAGGGGGTCGTTGCTCTCTCGCCGCTTCAGAGTTCAGCCTTTAGGCTGCCGTAATCGATCACGCAAGCTAAAGCTTGAACTCCGAACTCCCGGACGCGCTCACAGGTTTCGAGTTGTGCCCTCTGTAACCGAAGGCACTGCGGAGTGATCCTCGGGTCGAGTCTCCGTTTTAGCAGGCAAAACGGCCTGGCGACGCGGATCGCCCTTCTTGCCCCACAATATTTCCTCTATAGGTCTCTTTGGCTCGCTGCTGCAACTTGGGGTTGCTGGCAGGGGTGTGAAAAACAGGGCGTTCAGAAGGATCCCGGCGCCGATCAGGAACACCATAATCGAGGGGATGCCGCCCACAAGCCAGGCGGGATCACGGCTTGCCAGTCCCAGTACCAGAAATATAAGGGCCGCTGCAAAACCAATCGCCGTGACGACGGTGCCTCTACGGGCTCGCCTGAGCGCGGTTTGTGCGCTCTCCAATGCCATTTGTTCGGTACGAAGCCGTTTCTCTTCCGGGGTTTCCAAAAAGCGCTCTGCTACTGGAAGGATGTCGGTGATGACCAACCTCAAATCGGCTGCGGTTTCGGACTGCCTGATCTTATCCGCGAGGGCGCGCCCTATCTCTTCTCGGGCTGAATTTGCCCCTAACGGATTAGTGTCGGGCCGCTGCTCGAGGGTCGCCCTCAAGCCTGACAGCTCCACGCCACAGGCACGGCAAAACTGGCTCGACTTAGCATCCTCGACGCCGCATGACGGGCAATACATCAGGGTCACCTCACTGGTCTTACCTCATTGAGGTAGTACGTCGGAAACGAATCGGTGGTTCCTAGCGCTTGTCTATGGGGACATAGTCGCGCTCATCTGATCCCAGGTAGAGCTGCCGCGGCCTTGCTATCTTCTGCTCGTGGTCGTTCAGCATCTCTTCCCACTGTGCCAGCCAGCCTGAGGTGCGCGGGATCGCAAACAGCACAGGGAACATGTCGACCGGGAACGCCATGGCCTGGTAGATGATTCCGGAATAGAAGTCGACGTTGGGATACAGCTTTCTGCTTACGAAATAGTCATCCTCCAGCGCGATCCGCTCGAGCTCGAGCGCGATGTCGAGGATCGGGTTGGTGCCGGTAACTTCAAAAACCTCGTAGGCGATTTGCTTGATTACCCTGGCCCGCGGATCGTAGTTCTTATAGACCCTGTGGCCGAATCCCATCAATCGGACTTCCCCATCCTTCACACGCTTGATATATGCAGCAACCTTGTTCTTGGATCCGATCTCGTTGAGCATTCTGAGCACTGCCTCGTTGGCGCCGCCGTGCAGCGGGCCGTAAAGCGCGGCTGCAGCCCCGGCTATTGCCGAGAATGGGTCGACCTGCGAGCTGCCGATACTGCGCATTGCGTTGGTGCTGCAGTTCTGCTCGTGGTCGGCATGAAGTATGAAAAGGACCGACAGCGCGCGCTCCAGAACCGGGCTTGGTCTGTACTTGGTCTCGTTCATCTTGAACATCATATTAAGGAAATTACCGGCGTACGAGAGATCATTGTCGGGATAGACATAGCGCATCCCGGTGCTGTGCCGGTAGGTGAATGCCGCGAGCGTCGGCATCTTTGCGATCAGCCTGTGTATCTGCATCTTTCGCGACTCAGGATCGAAAATA
>Ga0126373_10003769_pt1 | contig 11423 bp, 7 predicted proteins | sample PanSoiMetPlot_11_FD_92545 | JGI IMG/M metagenome (GOLD analysis project Ga0126373, IMG submission 92545) | Tropical forest soil microbial communities from Panama - MetaG Plot_11 | ecosystem: Environmental > Terrestrial > Soil > Tropical forest > Bulk soil | place: Panama | collected 2016-02-17
GCCCGGTTGATGGCATGGTCATCCCGGTGAGCGCCGCGCGAGTCCTCGGATCGAGCGAATCAGAAATCGAGCAACAGGCCAAGATCTTGAGGGGACGCTTGGACGAGCTAATGTCCAGGGCGCAGTCTCGGTTCCCCGTCTATCTGGTCTTCACCAACATGGATGTCATCCAGGGTTTTGGCGATTTCTTTCATCAGTTTGGGAGCGCCGATCGGGCCCAGGTTTGGGGCGCAACCATACCACTCGAGCAAACCCCAAATGCCCATGCCTTGTTCGATGTCGAGTTCGATTACTTGTATGACGCCTTGATGCAGCAGAGGCTGCTGAGGCTCAGCGAGCCCGCTGACCCGGCCGAGCAATTGCAGATATTCGACTTTCCGCTCTTGTTCGCACAAGCGCGCCGCAAGCTGGGCTTGTTCTCTTCGGCGCTGTTCAGGCCAAACCCGTTCAGCGAAAACCCCATGCTTCGGGGATTCTATTTCACGAGCGCTGCATCAAACGGCGGATCACGCGGCTTTGAACCAGCGGGAGCAATAGAAACGGTCGCCGGCGACGGCCAGCGAGGAGAAGCAAAAACAGCTGAGGACGGGTATTTCGGAACCCACCTGCTCGGCGACGTGCTGGTCCGAGACAAGGACCTGGCTGCGTCGTTTGGGACCGGGCGAAGGCATACCCACCGGGTCAGGAATGGCCTGGTCGCCGTCGCTGCGATCTTGCTGGCGCTTTTCACCGTGGGAATGTTCGTATCATTTGCCTTCAACAAGGTCATGATTGCCGAGGCAAGGGACCGCGGCCAGAATGTACTCGAGATAGCTCAGAGGGATAACGGGAAGGATCCCGGCAAGAAGGGTTCCGCGGAATCAAGGACGGAGCTCGAGGCGGTCGACTCACTCCGGCAGTTGCTCGCAGAATTGGATGACTACGACCGGCACTCTCCACCATTGTACTTGAGGTTTGGGCTCTACTCCGGCAACGACATCAATGAGCGCTTGCGCGAGGTCTATTTCGATTCGATCAATCAGCGATTCTTTAAGAACGCCGCTGCGGCAGTGGAACGGGAACTGAAGTCCCTGGCTGATGGCGGGAGCCAGGTCGCCCCTGACGGTTCGGCCAGCGCAGTTGGAGCGGTGCTCGCTTCCGCTCCTTCGGGTAGCCCTGGGCCTGCAAGCGACGACCTGGGCCGCTACTATGACCTGCTCAAAGCCTACCTGATGATCTCGTCCGGATCGGACAAAGCCGAATGGGCTTTCCTCGACAAGCAACTGGCCGATTATTGGATGAGATCGGCGCCGAGGGAATTGGAAGTACTCGCCGAGCAACAGCTCATATTCTATTCAAAGCAAGCCGATACTCCGGATTCACCTCATTGGCCGGCCAACGATGCATTGGTTGGCAAAACTCGGAGAAAACTGGAGGCCTATCCGGCAATCGATCGCTTCTATAAGAGCATCACCACCGAAGTAAACGAACAGGTCCAGCCAATTACACTCGACAGCATAGTTCACGGACAAGAGAGAGGATGGCTTTCCGGCTCGCCCTCCGTTGCCGGAAGCTTCACTCTACGCGGTTATCGCGACTACATGGTCAAGGCCTTCAGCACCGCAACCGGCGAGATCAGCAAAGATGATTGGGTCATGGGTTCGACTACTAAGGGCCAGACAGCCGATATCAGCAAGCTCCGCGAAAAGTACTTCACTGAATACGCAGCCCAGTGGCGCGCGTTTTTGAAAGAGACCAGGGTTACGAAGTTCAACACAAAGGACGATGTTCGTGAGGCCTTGAAAGTCATGTCAGGCCTGAACTCACCAGTCGCGCAAGTCATTGGTCGCGCCGCAAGCGAGACAGATCTGGGTCGTTCGACAAGCACCGGGGGATTCTTTGCGTGGATCAAGGGACTCTTTGGTGGTGGCAAGAGCGCCTCAGGAGCGGGCGGCACCACAGTTGAACGCGAGTTCGGTCCGCTCCAGCAGTTCGCCTCCGGCGACGGCGACAAGGCTGGCTCCGCGGTGACCCAGTATAGAAATGAACTGCAGTCTCTAAGGGATCAGCTCGAACCAGGGTCAGGTGATCAACTGGCCCAGACATCGGGTGCGCTGCTGACCAGCAAGGACGACATCGCCCTCCAAAAGGCTGAACAGAGCGTTGGCAGGTTGCTGGAACCCCTGAATACTCCGGCCTCAAAAGATGCCGGAGCCTTGATGATGCAGCCCCTGCGCAATATCCGAGCGATGCAGACAGTGGGAACTTTCGATCAGATCGATCAGATCTGGAGAAATCAGATTTATCCAAGGGCCAAAGCTCTCGAATCGGGGTTCCCGTTTACCGACGGCGGCGAAGCGTCGGTTGAGGACCTCGCGCGGCTTTTGAATCCCTCCGACGGCGAATTGTGGGTGTTTTTCAAGAGTAAGCTCGCCGGCGCCTTCGAAGACGTCCAGGGACGGTGGAAGCTCCTCGAATCAGGGGCGTTTAGTTTCTCGCCCGAGTTCGTTGAATACCTCAACAACGCCAGACAGGTCAGGGACGCATTATTTGCCACCGGCTCAAGGCAGCCCTCAATCAACTATGAGCTGGCCCTGCAGCCAGTGACCGGCGCCGACGTTGTATTGGAAATTGATGGGAATCCACCAGTTGTCGCTCGGAGCGGGTCCCCCGGAGCAGCAACCCTTAAGTGGCCCGCCCAGGTCGGAGATGTCGGAGCAAAGATAACCCTTACCGCCGGAGGCAGCGCGCCCCAGACCAAGACCTTTCAGGGGAAGTGGGGACTGTTCAGGATGATTCAGCAGGCACAAAAGACAGGCGATAATCAGTATGTCATCGCATTGAGTTTGGGATCGGGGACCGCGAGAGCGACAATACACCCCGCGAGTTTGGCGAATAATCCGTTTCAGCTGAACATTTTCAAACTAATGCACGCGCCCGAGAGCCCTAAGTGAGTAGGGAATGCGGAGGGGCGGAATGGCAAGTGTGATTGCCGAGGACCGGGTTTAACGCGTGATATAGCAAGGAGGTTGGAAGTTGGCCGGCACAGAAGCAATGAAGAAGGCAGAAGAGTTGCTCGCCGAGAGTAACCTCCAGGCTGCAATTCAGGAGCTTACCGGCAAGGTCAAGGCCAGCCCTACCGACATCCGGCTCCGGACGTTCTTGTTCGAACTCCTCGTCTTTGCAGGAGACTGGGATCGCGCCGAGCGACAGTTGGACGTCATAGGCCAGCAGAGCGTTAATGCTGAAGTCGGTGTTGAAGTGTACCGTAACAACATCAAAGCAGAACGTGATCGCTCTCGCTTGTTCTCCGATGGACTTCATCCACATTTCTTGTCGGAGCCGCCCGCTTATATCGACCTGCACCTCGAAACCATAAACCGGCTTCGCGAAGGAAATGGCGCGGAAGCCCGCGCATTGCTGGACCGCGCCGAAGAGGATCGGCCCGCCTTGATGGGCAGGCTCAACGGTACCCCCTTCCTTGATTTCAGGGATTACAATGATCTCGTAGGTCCGGTCCTCGAACTGATCATTGCGAACAAATATACGTGGGTCCCCCTGGAGCGAATCAAGAGAGTGGAGATGGGAGCACCCGGAGAGCTTCGGGACCTGATATGGGTAGCCGCTAATCTCGAGACCTTTGACGGTGTGATTGGCGAAGCATTCGTCCCGGCGCTTTACTGCGGTTCGAACCAGCATCCCGATGACAGAGTCAAGCTCGGTAGGATGACTGATTGGCACCAGATCAGTGATGGGCTCTACCGAGGAGCAGGGCTTCGGTTGTTCCTGGTCGATGACCATGACAGACCAATGCTTGACGCCAGAACTATCGAGTTCGGCAACCTGGGCAGAATAAACTGAGGAGTATTTTTCGTCTTTTACCGTATGGGAGGTTTCTGTCGTTGGTTGATTCTGTGAGCGACTGGAGCTCGATCGTTCACTTTTTTATTCGGCAACGCCGAGCGGCCCCAGGTACCCGAACGGGGGCGTAAAAAGAGACTTAGCAGCAAGGCGGGGCAGTGGCACGAATTGCTTTTTGTGTTAGAATCTCTCAGACTGATCGCGGTAGCGGACCGGATGAGCGTTGAGGAATCCGAGATCCTCGGCTCATTTGAACAAAGAGTTACTGGGATAGAAATCCAGACTCAGGTGCCTGGAAGGAGGTAATTATCCGTGGCACAGCCAAAGATCAATCCAATAACTGGAGCCAATCTAACCTACTATATCTACGAAGGAGTCCTGGTCGGCAGGGCTGGAGGTAGTCAGTTCCACGTTCTGGCGCTATCCGGAGGAGGAAGCGGCAGCACAAAGAACGCTCCGAATTTTGGAGGTGGGTTCTACCCATATCTGACCGGAAAGAAGACTACAGGTACCGGCGCTGCTCATCAGCATGGTGGACCAATACCGCCAGGACGCTACATCATTCACAGCCCCGAACAAAATGTCCATTTGGGGCTGAGCGCATTTCTCGAACCGGACGGTGGGAACATGATGGGCCGGTCAGGCTTCTATATACACGGGAGAGGCCCGCATGGCAGCGACGGCTGCATAGTACCGCTCGAGAACTTTCAGCGCTTGATGGATGCCATACAGCAAGATGGCGGCGGCACGCTGTTTGTGCAAGAAGCCATGGGTAGTATGCGCTTCGCTTAGATCGAAGTCGTTTCGTGTCCAATAGCCTGGCACCCTAATGTCCGGGAATGTCCGGGTGCCAAATGTCGCTGACCTCGCCGGCGAATTGAGAGGAAATCCTCGCAATGGTGGCCCCTGCACAGTTGACGAATCTCGAGGCGCTGCTTGCAGCTATACCGGGCGACAATCCGGCCGGCGAGAACCTTGCCTATGACGGCGTCGTTGATGAAATTCGCGAGGCGCGGCGAGCCGATGAGAACCTTGAACAGGGAGAGTGGAAAAGAGATCTTAAGTCGGCAGACTGGCCAAAAGTCGTGGCGTTAGCATCGACTGCACTCGCTACGAGAACCAAGGATCTTCAGATTGCCGCGTGGCTGACGGAAGCCCTGGTGAAACTTCACGGCCTGCCCGGGTTGCGCGACGGGCTTGAAGTTTCACGAGAACTGCTGGAACGCTACTGGGACACGCTTTATCCCGAGATAGAAGACGAAACCTTCGAGGCACGAGCTAATGCGCTGTCGTGGATGAACTCCCAGGTCGCGGCAGCAATCAAAGAAGTCTCCATCGCCAGGGCGATTGGGGGCCCAAATCCGTCCTATCTTGATTACGAACACTACAACGCAGCATTCAAGAGTATCAACCAGATCAAGGATGAAGCCGAAAGAGAACAAGCCAGGGAGGAGCTTAACCGTTGGAATGCTGGCTGGACTAAAGCCAGAGAAGGGACAGGCCGCCGCTTCTATGAAGAGTTGTTCGCTGAGTTGAATGAGTGCTGGCAGCAGTTTAAAGCTCTCGACCAGGTGATGGACCAGAAGTTTGGCAGTCAAACGCCGGGCCTCAGCCTCCTGAAGACATCACTCGACGACATACGATCACTGGTCGAAAAGATCGTTAAGGAAAAACGGCTGAGCGAGCCTGATGTCTTGGATCAGGTTAATGCCGCCAATGGCGACGAAGAATCCGACTCTGGCGCATCGCTCCCGTCGCCTGCACATGAGCAGAGTGGCGCGATTAGATCGCGCGAAGAGGCCCTCAGGAGGCTCAATGAGGTTGCCGAGTACTTCATCAGGACCGAACCTCATAGCCCTGTCTCGTATCTCGTCCAGCGCGCCATAAAGTGGGGAAAGATGCCCCTGGATTCATGGCTTGAAGACGTAATCAAGGACGAGAACGTGCTCGACCGATTGCGGGATGTTCTGGGACTCAAGACGCGAGTCGACGGCGAAAGAACATGATTACTCGTGGTTAGAAGCTGCGTTAGAAGCAGAAAGGTTGAAGATACACATCCGATTAGGGAGACCTGGCAATACGATATAAGGGATAAGAAAGGAGAAACTCCGATGCCTAAGAAGGAAAGTTTGCAGCATAAACTCGATCGTGTTAGACCGCCGCGGGTCCACATAACTTATGACGTGGAGCTGGGCGGCGCAATCGAGCAAAAGGAATTGCCGTTCGTCATCGGGGTAATTGGTGATTTCTCGGGCAAACCCGATCAGCCGCTGCCCAGAATTAAAGAGCGAAAATTCATAGAAGTAGACCGCGATAATTTCGATCAGGTTCTCGCCGGCATGAAACCCCGACTTGCGCTGCGGGTAGATAACAAGCTCGCGAACGACGAGAGCAAGATGAGGGTTGAGGTGCGGTTCAACAGCCTCGAGGATTTCGAGCCAGATAAAGTCGTGAACCAGGTCGAGCCGCTTCGAAAGCTGGTCGAGGCCAGGCGCCGGCTGTCCGATCTGCTGTCCAAGATGGACGGCAACGACAAGCTTGAAGAACTGCTGCAAGAGGTCATTCAAAACACCGCCGCACAAAAACAGCTCAGTCAGTCGCTGGGATTGGAAGAGGCGCGTCCGGCGGGCGAAGGCAAGGAGGGGCCAAATGAGTAAGAAGATGGAAAGAAGCAAGTCTGAATCGGTCGTGACCCAGGAAGCTCAGGGCGAAACGAACCTGCTCAATAGGATCCTTGAAGAGGGCCGCCTGGGGAGGGACGAAGTTCAGGCGGAACGAGCCAAGGACATGATATCGGAGTTCGTGCAGCAGGTGATGGGCGGGCAACTCGTTATGGCCAAAGATATGGACTCGGCCATCAATGCCCGGATAGGTCAGATCGACAAGCTTATCTCGGCCCAGCTCAACGAAATCATGCACGCAGAAGAGTTCCAGCAGCTCGAGGGCTCCTGGCGAGGTCTCCATCACCTGGTCTTTGAGAGTGAAACCAGTACGATGCTCAAGATTCGAGTCCTGAACATAACCAAGAAGGAGCTGCTGCGGGACCTCGAGCGCGCGATAGAGTTCGACCAGTCCGCCCTGTTCAAGAAGATCTATGAGGAGGAGTTTGGTACTTTCGGCGGTGCTCCATATGGAGCGCTGATCGGCGACTACGAATTCACCAACCATCCCCAGGACATGTCGCTGCTGGAAAAGATATCGCAGGTTGCGGCCGCGGCCCATGCGCCTTTCGTCGCCGCTGCTTCGTCCAAATTGTTTGGTTGGGATTCCTTTACCGACCTGGTTGAGGTCCGGGACCTGGCAAAGATATTTGAGCGGACCGAGTTTGTTAAGTGGCGTTCTTTCCGCGAGTCCGAAGACTCCCGCTACGTGGGATTGTGCCTGCCCCATACTCTTATGAGGCTGCCATACGGACCCGAAACAGTCCCGACCGAGTCATTCAAATTTGAGGAAGACGTCGACGGGACGGACCACAAGAAATACCTCTGGGGCAACGCGGCATATTCTTTCGGAACCAGGCTGACCGAAGCGTTCGCCAAGTACTACTGGACGGTGGCCATTCGAGGTGTCGAGGGCGGAGGGTTGGTTCAAGGGCTTCCCAGCCACACGTTCAATACCGATGAAGGTGAAGTCGCTCTCAAGTGTCCGACCGAGATAGCGATTACGGACAGGCGGGAGAAAGAGTTCTCGGACCTCGGGTTCATTCCGCTGGTGCATTGTAAGAATACCGACTATGCTGCGTTCTTTGGAGCGCAGTCCGCCAACCGTGCCAAGAAGTATGATACGGACTTCGCGAATGCCAACGCCCGCCTTTCGGCCCAGCTGCAGTACATATTCGCCGTGTCAAGATTTGCGCATTACCTCAAAGCAATGATGCGGGACAAGATCGGTTCATTCATGTCTCGAAAGAACTGCGAGGACTTTCTTAACCGGTGGATCAGCCAGTATGTCCTGCTGGACGACGATGCCGGCCAGGAAATGAAGGCAAAGTATCCTCTGAGAGAGGCGCGTATCGAAGTCGCGGAGATCAAAGGTAAACCAGGTTGTTACAAGGCGGTGGCCTTCTTGAGGCCGCATTTCCAGTTGGATGAACTTACTGTCTCTCTTCGGCTGGTGTCGGAGCTCCCGGCCCCTGCCCAGAGATCATGAGTGTCTTCAAGATGCGGAGATAACGGCCCGTGTCCCGAGCCGGTGTTTTCGGCCCGAGTGGCATAAGGCAGACGCAAGAGGGCGGGGAACGCCGGGAGGCGGCCGGTAAAAAACCGCTAAGACCGATACCTCACCCATTGGCTGCAGCTCGAAGGAGGGAAAGGACAACATGATGAAAGAGCTTCAGTTCAAAGACGGGTCCTGACGGCACGGCTCTGGGGCCGAACTAGCATCGGCGACCAGGACCGGAATCGCACCATCAATTAAACTTTCTGACTCTCTGAGTCTTGCGGCGCTTTTCGCAGGCGAAATAATGAGGACTATAGTCTTCATTGCCAACGCACACGGAGTGGCTCGACATCTGCCCCTTGGGATGACGGCCCGACATCAGGAATAACGGAACTTCCAGAAGGAGTACGAATATGGCATTTGACGCGTTTATGAAGATCAGCACGGTTCAAGGTGAAAGCACAGACGATCAGCACAAGGACTGGATAGAGCTGTTGTCATTCAGTTTGGGAGTGAACCAGCCCAATTCGGTGGTCAGCAGCGCGGGCTCGCTGGCGGCTGAACGCGCCGATTTTCATCCTTTCAGCGTGACGAAAGTACTTGACAAGGCATCGCCCAAACTATGGACCGCGTGCGCGAGCGGCGAGCATTTCAACGAAGTGAAGATCGAGATTTGTCGGGCCGGCGGGGACAAGGTGAAGTATATGGAATATAAGATGACCGACGTCTTGACGACTTCTATTCGCAAAGGCGCTGCTAAATCTTCCGACACTCTGCCGGTCGAGGAAGTAACCTTCAGTTATGGCAAAATCGAATTGAACTACACCGAGACTGACAAGGCAACTGGAAAAGGCAAGGGTCAAGTCGCCGCCGGCTGGGACCTGAAGACCAATAAGAAAGTATAGTCCCGATAGGTCCGCCGAACAGGCATTTAGCGGTGGTGGGAGAGAGGAGCCGCTCTCTGATCCGCTCTCTCATCACTGCGGTGTGCCTTTTTGCTTCTGACTGAGAGAGCGGTCCCGGCGGGACATCTAGTGACTGAATGCACCGCACCGCAAAATATCTTGACGGCTCGAGACTCGTGACGGTTCAAGAAGGAATCATGCCAAAGTCAGATAACCAGGTTCGTATCACGCCATCTGTGCTCGACAGGCTCATAGACCACGAACCGGGTCTATCGCGAGAGCCGGCTGCTTCGCGCTATAGGACTTTGAGCCAGTTGAAGCAATCGGTCCGGCGAGATCTGGAATGGCTTCTCAACACCCGGCAAGAGATTACTTACGTTTCGCCGGAAATGAAAGAGCTGGTCAACTCAGTAGCGACTTACGGACTGAGGGACTTTTCGACATCAAACGTCAAGAGTCCGACCGATCAAAACCGATTGCGGCAGGCAATAGAGTCGGCCGTCCGGACTTTTGAGCCGCGCCTGGAGCACGTTTCGGTTCAACTGGAGCAGATGCGTGATGGAGAGCGCGTGCTCCGTTTCAGGATAAGCGCGCGCCTTAGAGTCGAACCTCAGCCCGAGCCCGTGACGTTTGACACAACGCTGCACCCCGGAACGGGCGAATATCTGGTGCGGGAGAGCTGATGCGGGACGAGCTTCTAGGGTATTACGAGCGTGAGCTGTCTTTTCTGCGGCAGATGGGTGCTGAATTTGCCCAAAAGTATCCCAAAATAGCCTCACGGCTGTCCTTGGAGGAAGACAAGTGTGAGGACCCGCACGTCGAACGGATGATTGAAGCCTTCGCGTTCCTGGCTGGACGAATTCGCCTGAAAATAGACGATGAATTTCCCGAAATCACCGAGTCGCTTCTCAACGTTCTCTACCCGCACTACCTTGCGCCAATACCCTCAATGTCCATTGTGCAGTTTTCGCTCGACCGAGGGCAGGGAAAACTTACAACCGGCTATAAAGTTGAGCGCGGAAGCCTGTTATATTCCAGGCCCATCCAGGGAGTACCATGCCGGTTTCGCACCTGTTATCCGGTGGTCCTGTGGCCGATAGAAGTCGTCTCAGCGCGCCTTGAATCTCCTCATCCGCTGGACTCCAGGGGCAAATGGCCGGAAGCATTCCTAACGATAGGGCTTCGCTGTATCAACGATACTCAGCTCTCAGACCTCAACCTCGTCGATACCGACGGCCTTAAGTTGATCGACACCTTGAGGTTCTTCATAAATGGTGAGCCGCAGGTTGTGTACCCTTTGTACGAGCTGATCTTCAACAACGCTTCGCGAGTCGAGATCCGGTCCGGCAATAGCAAGAATAGAGTCCCTGTAAAGACGCGAGATTCCTCCCCGGTGCATCTGCCGGCCACCAGTATCAAAGCAGTCGGCTTTGAGCAGGACCAGGGCATGCTTTCTTATTCGGCCCGCTCCTTCACCGGATACCGGCTCTTGACCGAGTATTTCGCCTTCCCCGACAAGTTTCTGTTCTTCGACGTCAGCGGATTGGGCGAGGCAGCGCGCCGCGGGTTTGGCGATGAGTTCGAAATCAGAGTATTAGTGAAAGATGTCTCTCCCCTGTCATCGGCTATCGACCAGAACACATTCCAGTTAGGATGTGCCCCTATAGTCAACCTCTTCAGCAAGGTCGCCGAACCCATCGCGCTCACCGGGCAGCAGAATGAGTACCAGGTCGTTCCGGATGTCCACCGGCAGATGGCTACTGAAGTCTATTCGATAGACTCAGTCACCAGCGCCGACCCCTACCTGCAGGAATCTCGTGACTTTCAGCCATTCTACTCTTACAAACAGGCTAACCAGGAGGAGGCGGAACGGGCGTTCTGGTACGCCACCCGCCGGCCGTCAGCCCGGAAAGACGACCCGGGAACCGAGGTGTTTGTGTCGCTGGTCGACCTCAAGTTCAGCCCTCACGTACCTCCTGTCGATACTCTGATCGTAAGAACGACATGTACTAATCGCGATCTTCCGGGTAAGTTGCCGTTCGGAGGATTAGACGCAGACTTCGAGGCAGAGGCCGCGGGCCCGGTATCGCGTGTCCGATGTCTGAAAAAACCAACCAACACTCTGAGACCGCCCATGCGGCGCGGCGGCCAGTGGCGATTGATTTCCCACCTGTTTTTGAATCACCTTTCAATTGTAGACGGGCTGGGAACCGGTAGTCCGGAGGCGTTGCGGGAGATTTTGTTGCTGTATGACTTCATGGATTCGCCGGCTACTCGCAAACAGATTTCCGGAGTCAGCAGAGTGGAGAGCCGCCCTGTTGTCAGGCAAATCGGCCAGCGGATCGGGACGGGCTTTGTTCGAGGCACCCAGACAACTGTCGAGTTTGATGAAGACCAGTTCGTCGGGAGCGGAATCTTTTTGTTTGCCAGCGTGCTTGAACGCTTTCTCGGCTTGTACTGCTCGATGAATTCGTTCAACCAGCTTGCGGCCAAAGTGAAGCACCGGGAGGGATACCTAAA
>Ga0126373_10003770_pt1 | contig 11423 bp, 4 predicted proteins | sample PanSoiMetPlot_11_FD_92545 | JGI IMG/M metagenome (GOLD analysis project Ga0126373, IMG submission 92545) | Tropical forest soil microbial communities from Panama - MetaG Plot_11 | ecosystem: Environmental > Terrestrial > Soil > Tropical forest > Bulk soil | place: Panama | collected 2016-02-17
CACGAGAACGACGCCCAATCTGCCAGAGTCGTTATGCGGGCCATCCCGAATTGCCAGTCTCCGAAATCTCGCTAAATCTGTGGCACATTCGGATTCTCTCGCAAGGGTCCGTGTAGGTGAGCGGGTCAGTGGGCTTGACTCCGAGAGGATGGTCGTGAGTGCGCGAGTCAGCGCAAAGGCGGTGGGAAGACGGAGGCCAAGGCCGATGATGAGAGTGAGTCCTTGGCCGACCACCGATCCCGACTACGGCTATGCGTTCATGCGGTTGGGGATCTGCCCAGCGTAGGCCACTATAGACTGTGTAGCCAGCGCAGAATATCGGAGCTGCTTGCTCATAGCCCACGTTGTCGGGAATCAGATAGTCGCGTCTAGATGGCGCGAGAGGGCAAGTCTCGGACAAGAGGGGTACCCAACCCCGTTGGCGCGGAGATGGGCGGGACGTGTTCTTTATCAGCGATACGACTCAAAGGCTGTGGTCCGCTGGAATCCGCGCTTCCGCAGGCCCGCGTCGAAATCGAGACGCCCGGGCCTCTCTTCCCGGTGTGCTTTTCCCTGGACCTGCGGACCTATACGACGTCACAGCAGACGGCCAACGATTCGTGGTCGTCTCGCGTTTCCTGTGGAGACATCATTCACACCTCTTTGGTTTGAGGAATCCTCCGCAGGCTGCGCCCGTGACGCCAGTCCGGCGAACTGAATCTCTGGATCAATCATACGCCGATAAAAATGTTTATACAGGATGGAGCTCGCCACCTCCTGGAAGCCGGCGACTACGAGATCGAACTTGACTGATAAGCCGCCTAGAACGTGATCCTTCCCGAAATCTGCAACTGCCTCGGCCCTAGTGTCGCGGTGGTGGTCTGCGTTACAGCCGGAAACGGCGGATTAGGCGCGATACAAGCATTGGTGTGTCCAGCGCAAAGTCCCGATCCCGCGGCTGTGTAGTTATACGCCAGCGCGCCGCCATTGGTGCTGGCCGGGCCGACGCCGGTGACGTTCGTATGGTTGAAGAGATTGAACGCCTCGCCGGTGAGCGCCAGCCGCAACCGCTCCTTCAACTTGAACTCGCGCGAAATGCGGAAGTCCACGTTGTAAAGATTCGGCAGCGTGTAGTTATTGCGCTGGATGAACGGCGCCCGTCCGCCGATCAAGCCTCCCGTGTTGGTCACTAACCCACCGGTGAGGCCGCTGTCCGGAGCTCCCGACGGGAAGCCGTTGATCAACTGCGTGAGTGGCTCGCCGTTTTGCATGGTCACGATGGTCGAGAAATTGAACCCGTCCACGATCGTTCGCGCCACCGGATTGCCGACCCTGCGGAATGGCGGCGCCCACACTGCGCTGGTAACGAAGCGCTGCCGCACGTCCAGATCCGAGGTGCCATATTCGAGTTTTCGGTTTAGCGGATCGATCGGCGGATCGGTTCCGAAGAACGTTCCATTGGTTCCCGCTACCTGCCCGCCGTCGATGGCTTTGGCGAGCGTGTAGTTCGCCAGGAATTCGAAGCCGTGGCCGTACTGCTTGCGCAGCGTGATCACCATCGAGTTGTACCAGGAGTTAACGTCGCTGTATCCGTTCAAAATATCGCCCACTCCCGAATTTAGGCGCGTGGAATAAAACGGCTCGGTCAACGTGCTTTTGGTCGAGCCGCTCGAATTCACGATGTCATAGGTTTTCGTCCCGGTGGCCGGCGCCAGATTCGCATCCACAAAAACCGGCAGATGCAAGGCGCGGCTCACCACGTAGGCGGCGGTGAAACTCATGTTCAACGGCAATTGCTTTTCGAACGTCACATCGCCTTCGTGCACCAGGGGGTTCACGAAGTCCGGCGAGAGTCCATGCACCAGGTTTGTTCCCGCTGGCGGTGTAAAAGCCGTCACCTGCGGCGTCAGCGCTCCAGCGAACGGCGCCTGCATCGGCGGACCGGGCGCCGGAAAGATCACATTCGGAAAAGTCAGCGTTGGACAAGCGGCCGGGCTGCCGCACACGAACGTCTGCTGGAAGACGCCGTTCTCCACGCGCTGTGCGTAGTAGGTGCTGCCCGGCGTCTGCGCGTAGAACATTCCGTAACCGGTGCGCAGCACCGTCCCTTTGCCGAGGGCCCACGCAATGCCGATGCGCGGCGCGAAATTGTTCGAATCGATGTTGATGGTCGACGTGTACAGCGTGGTCAGCGGCGTCGCGGTGTACGGCTTCGGCGGTTGCGGCACCAGTTGTACGTCGTAGCGGACGCCCAACGAAATCGTCAGGTTGGAGCGCGCCTTCCAAACGTCTTCGGCGAAAAATGCCGGCTCCTTCTCCCAGAAATCATCCTTGCCGACATGCGTGATCGGATCGGTCACCTGCGTGAACGATGTCCAGTGCCGGCCCGTGAGCCCGTCGCCGATATTGATCCCGGCTACGTCTTCGGCCCAGGCTTGAAACGCCGCATTGACGCCGCCCGACGGCGAATAGGAATAAATTCCGCCGCCCTGGAACAGGTTGATCATCACTTCGTGAACCAAATTGACGTCCGCTCCAAATTTCCATTGATGACGGCCGTGCGTCCACGCAAGCGTGTCGGCGAACTGATAACGATGCTCGTTCGGTTCCTGCGCGCGCGGCAGCGCGTTCGGCATGCCGTAGGTATCCGCGCCCGAGATCGTCACGCTGGGCGGCCCGAAGTTCGCGCCCGTGATCTCCAGATCCTGCCCCCACTGAAACCGCAGATTGTTGACCATCGAATTGGTGATGGTCGAATCCCAGTTGGCGATGAAAATCCGTTCGTGCGTAACGTTGGCACCGTTGGTGGTCAGCGAACTGTTCGAGTACGACGGATTCGGCTGGTACGAATTCGGCGCGTGGAAATCCACCAGGTTGAAGGACGCGCTTAAATGATTCCGGTCGTTCAGACGGTAGTCCAGCTTGCCGAACCCGGTGTCCTGATTGAAGAATCGCGGGAAAGCACCCGACTGCGCGGCCAGATAATTGTTCGCGGCCGCGCAAATCCCCGCCGGTACCGGACCGCACGGCAGCGGATACTTCACCGTGCTGGTGTACAGAATCGGATTCACTTTGCGCGATCCATCATAAGTGAAAAAATAAAACAGCTTGTCTTTGACGATCGCCCCGCCCACGCTGCCGCCGAACTGCTGCTGTTGATGAATGGGCTGCGTCAGAATGCCCTGCGACTTCGCCACCGGATCCAGTGCGTTCCAGCTCGGATAGCGGAGGTAGTAAAACAAATCGAAGTGCACCGAATTGGTGCCGGACTTGGTCACTGCGTTGGTGATCCCGCCGGCTGCCTGGCCGTATTCGGCCGTGTATGCCGCAGTGCTCACCTGAAACTCCTCGATCGAGTCCGCGCTATAAATGTACGGCAATGTGCTGCGGCCGCGTGTTTCCGAAAACAGCGACTGGCTATTGTTCGCCCCGTCCACCGACGTGTTGTTGTAAAGCCCCGAAATTCCGCGATAGCTCACTAGTCCGCTGCCGCCATCGGCCGAAACGTTTGGCGTCAGGAACACGAAACTTTCCCAGCGCCGTCCGGCCAGCGGAAGGTTGCTTACGAACGCCGGACTGACCACTTGCGAGACATCGGTTTTGGAGGTATCCACAATGGGCGCTTCACCGGTTACCGTCACGGTCTCGGCGGTGGATTGCAGTTTCAACTGCAGATCCAAGGTCAGGGTCTGACCTACCAGCAACGTCAGATCCTTTCGCACCAGCGTCGCGAACCCGGCTTTCGCCGCGGTTACTTCGTACCCGCCCGGCGGCAAGAACGGAACGGTGTATAGCCCCGCGCCGTTGGTGATCACTTCGCGATCCGAACCCGTTTCCGGATTGTGGATGGTGATCCTAGCATCCGGAATCACACCCCCGTTTGGATCGGTTAAGGTTCCCGTAATCGTTCCGGATCCAGCCTGGCCAAAGACCGTCACGCGCCCACCAACGAGCAACAGCATCACTGCGAGAGAACTTAAACACCGCCTCGAGCCGCTAAGCAACACTGTCCTCATGATTTCGAAACACCCTCCCCGTTCAGTTAGGTCGACAGTGACCTGAATTGGATTGCTTACTTTACCAATCTGCCCATTGAAATGCAATTGTAATTTTCGACAAGATTCGCCACCGCCGAACTCCCCTGCACAGTAGCGCGTTGAGCGGCGCATTAGCCACGGTCAATCATTTGACGATCGGGCCGTTCGTTCGCAATCTCGCACTTCTGACTTTTCAGCCCGGGAGCTGCATTCATTAGCAACCGTACTCACCGCACTTGTGACACTCAGTGTCGTCGTGCTCATCTGGCGCGAAGAAACGTTTACTCAACTCCGCCGAGATACCGGTCGGCCAGCCGATCACCTTGCGCAAAATGCTTTCGTTCCGCGCCAGATTAATTATTCAGGCGACCGGATTGTTCACGCGACCGGCTCGCATGGTCAGCGGCCACTCGGCGGGTGTCGCTGCAATTGTAGGCGCGCGAGGAGGCTGGCAAGCGATGCGATTGCGAATCTGCTCCCGGATGTTTTTTCCATCCACTCTCGCTCGAGCATTTCAAGATAGTTGTGCCGCGATGGGCTTGCTGTCAGAGTCGGGCCGGCCTTCGAATCCTTGATTGCATGCCACGTGCGAACCTCCGCGGCGGTGGGCAGAAACTTGCGATTGACCTTGGTCAGGGCGGGATGCTCGCGCCCAGCCGATTTTGCGGCACGCAGACGATTGCCCGGTGCCAGCCCCACCGCTGCTCCAATTCCTTTGATAAACGCCCTACCTTCGATTCTGCTCATCGTTCAATCCTTTCGGTCTCCTGCGTTGGCCAGACCCGAAGTGTGGGTCAACAAGTCCTTCAGAGTGATTTTGCGATCGGCAGGCACGAATTGACAATCGGCGCCCTTAGGATCGTTCGGCAAGTTCCAGACCGCGACTTTGGGATTCTTGAACTCCGGAATGAATTTCGAAACCGGATCGCTCAAGCACCAGCTTCCCTTCTTCCATCAGCATCAGGACCGATACTGCAGTCATCGGCTTGGTCATCGATGCCATTCGGAAAGCGTAGCAGTCCGCATTGGCTTGTTCGATTCCAGATCCATTAGTCCATGCGCTTCGAAGTGGACTACCTTGCCCCTGCGCATAACTAGTGTTACGGCACCCGGGACGTTCGCATCGAGGTGCGCCCTGACTACGTCGTGAATTCGCTTGAGCCGGTCGGCGGAAAGTCCTGCCCCCCAGGTCTTGGTGTTGGAAGCGACGCAGCAAGCGATTGCGAAACAAGAAGAGCAGTGAGTGTGGGAGCGAGGAACAGCTTCGCGATTCCGGACATACGACTCCTTTGGAAACGATCTGTCTTAGAGGAACACTGCCTTTCCTCCACTGCGAGACGAAAGCCGGCGCGTCGCCCGCTTCGCCTCTTTAGGAGCGGGAGCGCTCAGTTCCCCGGATTTCAGCGATCGTCATCTTGTCGAGCGCTGCAACGCAGCGTGCAAATGTCACCACCTCGCCGTGTAGCCGGTGCTTGTCTAGCTTGTCGATTGCCCCGCCTTTCACGGGCTCGACGAACAAATACTGGGGAATCGGTATGTAAGATATCGTTGGAATCCCGGCCCTATAAAAAGCCGCACCTTCGCCTGGATACGATCCTTCGGGCTGGAACGCGAAAGTGTTCTTGGCGTCGGTGCCATTGGCGGCCTTCAGGAAGAGCTCGCCTTCGGGAATTCGCGGCGTGTACGCAATACCCCATTCCAAGCGGCCTGTTGATCTGTATTCATTTGCCGCCGGATCATCCGCCCACTCGGTTGCCCCAAGGTGTTCGATCGTGACGCAGGCGACAGCCTTCTTCATCCAATCGGGGTTGTTAGTGATCCAGTCCTGGGTGCCACGAACGAGACCGTGCGCAAAGTGCCCGGTGGTCATGACAAAGACGAGCGTGCGGTTTCTCTCCGATTGTGGAACCTTGGCAAAATAGTTCGCCAACGCGACGACGCCAAGCGCGCCATTTTCCTCTATCGCATTGCAGCCGTCCGTATGAGTGTTGACGATGATGGCTTCGTCCGACTTTCCGGGTAGAACTGCCCAAATGTTGTCTGTTGGGGAACCGGGATGCAGGATGGCATGCATCGTGAGCGTGGCGGAGGCTTGCGAAGCGGCCAGGGCTTTGAGTTTCCTGCCCATCGTTTGGCCTACCCAAACCGCGGGAACGGGATTGGGAGGGGCTGTGAACGGTACGGCCTGATCTTCGGCGTTGCCGTCGGAGACGTTGTTCCATATATAAACGACGCCTGACGCACCTGCTTGTTGCGCCAACTTCAGATCCGGCACCCTCGTGAAAGCAGCGAGGGCTCCGTAGCCCGTCCCTGGAACATTCGAGTTGGCAGGATAGGTACCAATCAGCTTGCCCGCTAGGTGCATATCTTCCGGATTCGGAGCAGGCGCCATCTCGATCAGAACGATTTTTCCGGAAGCGCCGGAATAATCCGGATTCGGTGCCATACCGGCGTAATAGATCGGAGCGGTGACACCGGAAGGCGATGTTGGGCCGGAGTAAGGACGGTAACCAGTAACGTGGATTTTCTCTCCGCCGGCAGTCAGCGTCCAAGCCTTCGGCTCCCAATAATCGATCTTGAAAGTCTTTCGTTGAGGGGTGAGGTTGACGGCTCGAAGCCGTTGATCGAGAAAATTGACGAGTGCGCGGTGGCCCGCGCTCCCAGTGGACGCCGGACACCAGGCGGCCAACTGCTCGAGCCAACTCCAAAGTTCGTCAGCGCCCGGCAGGTTACCTTTCGCAAGATCGGGCAATGAACTGGTGGCGAACGGCGCGGCGTCTCCCAGCTCCGGGATAAGCATGCTTAGCGCGCCCACGCTTTTCAGAAAGTCCTTACGAGTGACGTTCATGGCTGGTCCTTTCCTGAAACTCACAGTGGTGAGAGATTCAACATTCTTACGTGTGTTCTGGCATAAAGCCGCCTCAAAACGCATATCTCATGCCGAATTGAATGATTCGAGGCGACACTGTCGTCGCTGAAATCACTCCATATGTCGCCGCGGATCCTGCGTTGGACGCGGGATTGGCAAATTGAGGATGGTTCGCGAGATTGTAGAATTCAGTTCGGAATTCGAGCAACGAACTCTCATTTACGCCCCGAACTTTGGTTTTCTTGATAACTGCCGCATCGAAATTGAGCTGGCCTGGACCAATCAGAACATTGCGGCCGATGTTTCCGTAACCGGTGGCGCCACCCACGCCATTGATCGCTCCCACGATCGGGATCGGACAGATCGCACTCGTGTTGAAGTAGTTCGTGAGACGCGATTCAAGATCGCCGTGGGTTACCAAGTCCGAGTAGGTCAGGCCCGGGCAGATTTCCGCGCGCGATGTTCCCGCTCCATAAATCAGCCCGCCCCGGTTGTCGGTAATGTTGATAGGAAGCCCGGTCTGGACGGTGGTCAATCCGGACAGACCCCATCCGGAAAGTAGCTTCCCCGCGAACCCCTCCGCGCGATCACATTCTGGAAGGTCGTAGCTATAGTTGATCACTAGGCGGTGAGTCCGGTTGAAATCGGCTTGAGCGTGCTGCTGGGCACGATCGTTTGGGCTGTTACTGTTAACCGTCGAGGATGTGCCGGACGTATAAGTAAGGCCGGCGTCAGGCGTGAAGACACGTCCGAAGGTGTAGGCGGCTTGAAACTGTAAGCCCCGCGAGAACCGTTTTCTCAACGTCGTCTGAAGAGAATTGTATTCCGAGTCTCCTACATTCGACAGATTCGCAATGCCCCCTGAGGTAATGCCGATCACCGGAACTCGCTGATTGACATTCGCACTGGTGTTCGTAGTAATGCAGCCGGACGTCAGACCGCAGTTCAGAGGATTGGCTGCGCTTGCGAGTTGCGCAACATTCAGCGACTGCCCTGAAATCAAACGCTCCCCGCGATTACCGACGTAACCAACTTCGAGGACCATGGAAGGCGTAAAGCCATATTGCACGTTGAGGTTGTAACTCAGCACGAGCGGGTTGACGAGGAATTCGTCATCCGCCGAAAAGCTCAGACTTGAAGTTGGTGTCCGTAGCACACCCGGCCAGCCACCGGGCCGAAAGACGGCAAAGGGATTTTGCAGCGTCGCAGTTGCATTCGCGACACCCGAGGCGCCGAAAGTGCCCAGAGTAATCGGCGGATTTGCCCAGGCAAAGATCTGAGGAGTCCCGTTGATCATGTTGTAGTACATCCCGCCGCCGCCGCGGATCACAAGTTTGTTGTTCGATAGCGGCTGCCAAGCGAAGCCGATGCGCGGCTCGAAATTGTCCCAAGGCGTGCCTGCTTTGGCCGCTACATTAACTCCTCGCTTAAGAACCCCGTCGGGAGCCACACCCTGATAGTTGCTAGCCACGGTATAGCCGGTGTAGGTGCCCGTCGCGGGCGGAATCGGGACTGAGGCAAGTAGCGGCCACCAAACATCAAAAGCTGAATTCTGGCGATTCGCGTCATACTCAAGGCCGAGCCACTCCCATCGCAATCCTAGATTGAGCGTTAGTCTTTGACTAAGTCTGAAATCGTCCTGCACAAAAACCGAAGAGCTATTGTTGCGGAGCGAAAGAATAGCGCCGCCGACAGGATTTTGGGCAGCGCTGGATGCTTGCAGATTGCTCAGGCCGAGCGGGCTTCCGTTTTGCGCGGCGCTCTCACCGAGCAGAAAATCGGAGAACGTTTGAAAAGTCATCGAGCCGCGGTTGCTGGCGTAACCCTGATTGAGCCAGTTCACGTGCTGGCCTTCATAACCGAAGCGGATCGTATGCCGACCGTGCGACCAGGAGACCTGATCGCCCCATCCATTGTAGTTTTGCGGCGTCCGCGCACCGTCGACGGTAGATCCCCCGAAGTTAAAAGCCGGGCTCGTGAAGTTCAACGGGCCGAGAATGTTGTACCAAGGGGACGGCGCAGTAAGCCCGATCGAGCTGTAGGTGAGCGGATCGGTCGTATCGACGCCGCCACGAATGTGATAGTACGAATAATGCCCTTCGTTGACCAAAGTGCTTGTCAAAGAAGAGGTGAAGCGCACGGTAGCTACGTGATTTCCGGTGACGGGCGTTTGCCCGCTTCCGGGAAGACTTCCCGCGGTAGCGCCAAAGCCGTTGACTTGCCGCGCGAAGTCATAGAAATAACGCAAGCCCAACGTGTTCCTCGGCGAGATCAAGTAGTCCAGATTCCCCATCGCTTGATCCTCTCGGAAAGTAGACGGGACGGTGAAGAACGAAAAGCCGACCGCTGAAGCCGTGCCCGGGTTCAAGATGGTTTGTGGAGCGGGAATCGCATATTGACCGTTCGGCAGCTTGGCGTTCACGATATTTAAGGCGATCGGATTGATGTTCGAGCCGTCGCATGCGACCTGCGTTCCGCCAGCGAAGGTGGTGGTTTTCGCGACCGGGTTATTCTGCGGACAAAACGCGGCGCCCAGCGCGGCCGCTGTTCGCACGCTTCCAAGCTGAGCCGGAAGCGTGACTGTGGAATGGCCGTGGCTATCTACTCCGTTAACCTGGCGGGTCTGCTGGAAAGATAGGAAGTAAAACAACTTGTCTTTGACGACTGGCCCGCCAAAAGTTCCGCCGTATTGATTTTGCTTGAGTGGCTGTCGAGCCTGGCCCGCGCGATTGGCGAAGAAATCGTTGGCGTTCAGATCGTCATTGCGGAAGAACTCGAACAAAGACCCGTGCAGTTCGTTCGCGCCGGACTTGGTCACGACGTTCACGTTCGCGCCGGCGTTTCGGCCGTATGCCGCGTCGTAAAGCGATGTTTGTACCTTGAATTCTTGTATCGCATCAGGATTGGGAATCGGAATCGATCCAAAGTAGGTGGTCGGGTCGTGGGTTGCACCGTTGGCGTAAATCGTTACAGAGGCGCCGTCCATCTGATAGTTGTTGCTGGCGTTTCCGAGTCCGTTGACGTAGGTCCATTGGGAACCGCGGCCCACACCCGACGCGTTGTTCACGTCCATGATCGCGCCGGGCGACAGTCCCAGTATCTGCGTATAGTTGCGAGTTACCAATGGAAGATCGTTCAATTGCTTTGAACCGACCACGTCCCCTAAGGTTGAGGTCTCGGTTCGGATCGCTTGCGCATCGGTCGTTACCGTAACCGCCTGGCTTTGGGTCCCAACCTCCAGCGACTGGTTTACAGCGTGGGTTTCCGCGACGTTCACCGTTACCGATGACAGTTCGACCGGCTTGAAACCAGCCGCGGAGATGGAAACACGGTAAGCGCCGGGCGGTAAGAGAGTGAATGTGTAGCTCCCGCTCGGCTCAGTGGCATGGGTGCGCGACGCCCCGGTCGCCACATCCGTGACCACCACGTTTGCGCCAGGTATCAGAGCGCCGGAAGGGTCCGCTGCAGTTACTGTGAGAGCGCCTGTACTTGAGGTCTGGCCGGACACTCGCATTGCCGGCCCAAGAATAATCCAAAAACTGACGGCTAGAGCGAATCGGCTGTTCAAACACGACATAGTGCATCCCCTTCTTATGACACCAACTTGGGCTGCCTTGAGGGCGATCCCGCTTCGAAATCTTGTCAGCATAATATTCGAAGGACGCCTTGCCGTCAATAATCAAAGAAAAGAGTAATTCGTTGATAGCTATTCGTTATTGCCGCCTGGGCGCTTGTCCGCCCACCCAAGCCGGTTGCTCCACTTTGACGGTTAGTCGCCAAACCGTTTATTTGGCCCTACGCGGCGTGCCGGGAAATAGCCCGTTCAAGTCACATTAACGGCACCTTATTCGCTAGGTTCGACTGCCCGCTGCTGCGAACTGACTAGCGCGTATGGCCTTTCGAACTCGGCTGAGAGTGGCTCCACCATAGCCTCCTCTTCGGGCGTACCAGCGACCACTGGCTCACCTCGATCCCAGATAGCGTCGATGATCTGGCAATCATCATCGCTGACCTTCATAGCTTCGAAAACGGCGTCAAGGACTCGACTTCGTGCCGCAGGCCTTGGTCGTCAGAACAGGCTTCGACCAGGACCTCCGTTCGCTGGCCCGGTTTCCGATCGAGGGCTAAATGACAGATTTCCTTCACCTTCTGCCAGCGTTCTGGAGTCATCGCTTTTGGGCCAGAATATGAGACCGTGTTGTGGCGATCGATCCCCGGTTCGTTTCGTTGCGAATCGGATGCGGCTCGAAGAATCTATTGCCCCCACTGACGGAATTTCCCGCCTCCCTAATTGAGCGCGCTGAAAATTGCGCGCGTCGGCTCTCAGATCAAGGAGGGAAGCAAGATGACACTCACGAAATTGTTCGTTGGCGTGGCTACCAGGGATGTTTCCGGGAACAAATTTGACGCGCTACAGAGCGATGGCGTAGGATCCCCGCCGAGCGGGAGGCGACCGCGTGCGATGACTCTCAGGGTGCACTCCCGCACTTCACGGAGGCCATTAGCCACGTTGCACGCACGTTACCGGCAATTTCCGC
>Ga0126373_10003771_pt1 | contig 11422 bp, 9 predicted proteins | sample PanSoiMetPlot_11_FD_92545 | JGI IMG/M metagenome (GOLD analysis project Ga0126373, IMG submission 92545) | Tropical forest soil microbial communities from Panama - MetaG Plot_11 | ecosystem: Environmental > Terrestrial > Soil > Tropical forest > Bulk soil | place: Panama | collected 2016-02-17
AACCTGGGCGCTGCGACCAGGCCCGATCAGCAGCAACCTGCTGTGATGGTGGGCCGCTCGGATGAGTCCATGCGCAAGATCCTTGACGCCGTCAAACTCGACCCGCTTTCACCCGCCATCGCCACTGTCGCTCGAATGTTTCTGGCGCGGCGCTGCGATCAGGCCATCGATCTATGCCGTCGAGCTCTCAAGTTCGACACGAATTTCCATAACGCCCACTCTGAATCTCACGGGTTGTTGAGTCAGCCGCAACGTCGGACTTGCGGGTGGTTGTGCGAAATTCGTCGGTGAGCCTACTTCTTCTTTTCGACTTCGATGACGTTGTCCTCGGGGTTGCGGTCGATCAATTTGAAGTAAGGGTCGATGCCAGCGTAGGTAGGCTTTTCGTCCACGATTTCTTCGAGTGTGGTGTCTTCCTGCGTGATGTGGTGCTTTTGCAGGTAAAGGGGCTTCATGTGATCTTTTGACGGGCCGCTAAAAACACCGATGTCGATGTAATCGTCGATGGCCATGGGCGATTCGTTGCCGGAGCCGTCGGCCTGGCGCTTCTGGCCCTTTACGGCCAGGGTGACTTTGTATTTGTGGTCCGGCGTTTCGACGTAACTGGCGGAAACGGCGCGATTGTCGAAGAGCACGATGGATTCGAACATGTCTGTGATGGCGTGCTGGTATTCAGGCGGCGTGACTTCGCGCAGTGCGGCGACGAAGCCGCGCGTATCCGGGTACGGCCCCGAAGCGTAGCGATTCTTCATCAGGAAATTGCGGAGCGCTTCGTTGACTTTGTCCTCGCCGATATAGTCGGCGAGGGCAAACATCACGAGCGAGCCCTTGCTGTACCAGACATAGGGCTCGCGCTGGACGAGGACCAAGGGCGGCTCGTGGCGGACTTCGCCGCCTCGGCCGCGCAGGTAGCGGTCGAGCTCGTAGCGCAAATCTTTGCGCAGCATTTCCTGACCGTAGCGATGCTCCATGATTTTCAGCGCTGAATATTCCGCCAGCGATTCGGACATCATGTTGGAGCCCTGTGTCTGGCTGCCAATCAGCTGGTGGCCCCACCATTGATGGGCGAGTTCGTGGGCCGTGACGAAGTAGAGCAGGTCGATATCGTCCGGCTTCTTCATGCGCTCGATAAAGCCGATCGATTCTGAATACGGCACGGTGTTGGGAAAGGATTGGGCAAAGCCGCGGTAGCGGGGGAATTCGAGAACGCGGAACTGATCGAACTGGAAGGGACTGAAATTCTTCTCGTAGTAGTCCAGGCCGTTCTTCGACGCTTCCATCATTTTGTCGAGGTTGAACTCGTGCCCGGGATGGTAATAAATCTCGAGCTTGACGTTCTTCCATCGGTCGCGCTTGACGGCGTAGCGCGCGGAGAGGAAGGAATAGAAATTGGCGATCTTCGTGTCGCCCATGTCGTATTCGAAGTGATGGCGGCCGCCTTCTGTCCATTCGCGCTTCAGGTAGCCGGGGGCGATGGCGACCTGGTCGGCGGAAGTGCTGACGAGGGCGTGGAAAGAGATCCAATCCGCATCGGGCGAGAAGAGGTTGACGTTGGAATAGTAGGGATCGCCGCGCGGCGCCAGCTCCTCGAGCGGCCCGAGGCCTTCCTCGCGACGGCGGGCGGGATTATCGAGCTCCAGGTTGGTGTTGTAGCCGACGAACGGAAAGTAATCACGGTCGAAGAAGGTACCGTTGTACGCCAGCTCGGGACGTTCGTTGCCATCTTTGAAGCCGCGCTGTTCCTTCGAAACGCGGAAATCCATGCGCATCGTCTCGCCTGGTGCGAGCGGCTGTGCGAGCTTGTAAGTGGTGTAAAAGTGCTTCGAGTCGCGCATGGTGATCTGCGCGAGGCGGTCGAACCGGATTCCATCCACGGATTCCTGGCCGTCCGTGATGTACACCTCCTCGATCGGCGTGCCGCTCTTGTTTACCAGAGTGAAGTAGCCGCTGCCTTCAAAGGAGCGGCGCTCGGGGTAGATATCCACCGAAACATCGACGGCGGTGACTTTTGGCCGCGGCGCGCGTTCGTATTTCTTGTAGAGCTTTTCGTATTCCGCCTGGCGGTGCCGAGTCTCCTTGGCCGTGCGAAAGACGTTGACGACGTGCGTGTTGTGGTAGAACCACGCGCCGCAGGTGCCTGCTGCCGCGAGAAACAAAAGCGCGGCGGGAATCAGCTGTGCGAAGCGCGGACGAGCAAGACGCATTCGATTGCCCCAGGAGAGGTCGGCGCCGCGCCGCGCCAGCACAATCGCCAGCACGCTGAGGAACGCCCCCACAAACAGCCAATACGAGCTGATCCAAAAGAGCGCCTTCACGAAATGGCCGTAGCCGTTCATGTCCGAATAGGTGTAGGGAGTAATCTCGCCGTACAGAACCAGGCGATTTTCGACGCCGTAGCGATAAAGGACGGGGATCAAGATGAAAAATCCAATGATAATGGCGTGCCCGACGAACTTGTTGCTGACCAATGTGTGGACGAACAGCGCGAGGAAGACAACCATGATCAGCTGGGGCAGGTACACCAGGTAGAGTTCTTTCGCGTACTGCGTCAATTCGAAACGGAAGTAGCCGTTGAACGCCTGCGACGCAACGCCGCAAACCGCTACGATGCTGACAAGCACCACTTCCACGGCAGACAGCGCGAAAAACTTGCTTAGCCAGTCTGACCAGTCGCGCAACGGGAGCGAATCGTGAATTTGCTCGAAGCGGACGTCCCGCTCGCGCCAAATTAGTTCGCCGGCGTAAAGCGCTGCGATGATGAAGAGAAAAAGGCCGGAGCTTCCAGACACGACACTGAGAGTCAAATAGGTGACGGGCCAGACCGTGGCGCCGTTCGCGTCGCCAGCAAATCGGCCGTTGACCATCACGAGCGCGATCATGCACAGGCAGATCGCCCAGAAGACTACTTCGCGGGTGATGTTGAAGAAGCGCATCTTCGTCATCGAAGCGATTTGCTCGATCAACGACCAGCCGCTGAACGAGCGCTCCACCTGCCTGGCGCCCGGAGCAAAACGCGGCCGTGACGCCTTCTCGGCTTCGTCGATCTTGCGAGCGGCCAGCGCGCGACGGCTGGACCCGCGCGCGCCGAGGACTTCGGCGGACATCGGGAACAGCACGCACGTGAGAACGAGAGCGATGACGCCGACCGCAATCCACGTAAGCCGGTTGTACAGAAACAGGCCGTGCCAGCCGACGAGTTGGGTGTTCTTCTCCGCGACTGTCCAATAGCGGGTGATGTTGTCGCGTAGAACAATTCCCAGCGGATCGAAAATGGAGGGCCAGAAGCGGTCGAGCCGGTTCGTGGCTACGACAACGGCGAGAAGAATCAAGTAGACCGCAAACAGAGCTACGCCCTGCAGGTACACCACAACCAAGCGCCGCGTGAGCGCGGCCACGCAGAAGAAAAGCGCGCCGAGGAAGAAAATCTGGATGACGGTGACGGACAAGAACGGCTGCAAGGACCACAAGAGATGAACTGGTGCAAGGCGCGAGCGGTCCGCCCACGGCATGAATGTACCGACGATGCCACCGAACACGAGGCCGGAGAAAACGAAGACAGCGGTGACGAAAGAGCCTGCCCAGCGTCCGCCGAGATACGCAAACTTCGAAATCGGCTTGGTGAAGAGCAGTTGGTAGGTATCCTGGTGAAAATCGCGGAGAATCGCGGGGCCGAAGATCGCAGCGATGAGGATGGCGCCAAACGCGGTGAGGTCGAGATAACACTGGAAAAGCGCGAATGGGCCGTTGACGAGAATTTTGCCGGGCGGTATTGGCCCAAAGTCTTCGACAGAGACGGCGAAGAACATCATCGTGAACGGAATCAAGAAGAATACATATGTCGAAATGCTGCGCATACGCAGCCGCAGTTCGAACATGAAGAAATGCCAGAACATTTCGGTCTCCTTCAGTGCGGCTTTGCAGCAGCCGCCTGGTGCCGCGAAAGATTCAGGAAGTAAACGTCTTCAAGGTCCGCGTCCGTCCCGTGGAAGCCGTCGCCTGGCGTGGAGTCTGAATAGATGCGCACTTCGTGCTGGCCGCCGATGAGGTGAGTGGAAACGATACTAAAGGATTTCTCGATAGCGTTACGTTCGGCATCCGTCTCCACCACTTTGGTCCAGATACGGCCCTTCATCGCATCGATTGCTTGGCCGGGTGCGCCTTCGAGAAGAAGTTCGCCGTTGCTGATCATGGCCATGCGCGAGCAGAGCTCGCGGACGTCGTCCACGATGTGCGTGGAGAGAATCACGACGACGTTGCGGCCGATGGAGCTGAGCAGATTGAGAAAGCGGTTGCGTTCGGCGGGGTCGAGTCCGGCCGTGGGCTCGTCCACAATGATGAGTTTCGGATTCGCTAGCAGCGCCTGCGCGATGCCGAAGCGCTGCTTCATGCCGCCGGAGAATCCGCCGAGGGCCTTTTTGCGGACGTCCCAGAGATTCGTTTGCTGGAGGAGGCCTTCGACGATTTCTTTGCGCTCGCCGGCGTTGTCAATGCCTTTCATGACCGCGAGATGATTCAACAATTGCGCGGCGCTCATCTTTGGGTACACGCCGAATTCCTGTGGCAAATAGCCGAGCAAGCGGCGGGTTTCGTCTTTGTTGGCGACGAGATCCAGATCGCCGAGCTTGGCAGAGCCGGTGTCGGGCTCGAGGAGCGTTGCAAGAATCTTCATCAGCGTGGATTTTCCAGCGCCATTGGGGCCGAGCAGGCCGAACATTCCCGGCGGGATTTCGAGCGACACGCCGCGCAGAGCGCGGACACCGCCTGGATATGTCTTGCTCAGATTCTGAATAGTCAGCATGTTTTCACCCCTTCGCTATGGCGTGTTGCGGAAATATACGAGAATCAATACCAAATAGTTTCGAGGAAGAACAGGTTTTCGTGGGACCACACCACTGCCCGGTGCGTCCCTGCCGCGCGACACGCCTTACTCTGCCACCGACGAATTTGGCTAATACGCTCGGGCGAAAATGGCGCGTTCTTTGGCGGGTTTGGAGCAATAGCAGCACTGGCCTTCGGTGGCTGAGGGCACGCTGCCGCCGAGGGTTTGGTCGAGCGGGATGCAGCGCATCGTGGCTTTGGTTTCTTCTTTGATTTTCGCTTCGCAGTCGGCGCTGGCACACCACCAGGCGTATGCGAAGCCCTTTTCGACGGCCTTTTTGAATTCGGCGTAGTCGACGGGCTGCCCGGTGTTGGCGGTGCGAAAGGCAAGCGCGCGGTCGTAGAGAGCCCGCTGGATTTCATCGAGGGCTTGCTGAACGGCGGCCGCGATTCCCTGCTGTGGGACGAAGGCTTTGCCTTCTTTGCCGGGCTTGTCGCGGCGAGCTAATACGACGGAAGCTTTCGCGACATCCTTGGGGCCCAGTTCCATGCGCAGAGGTACACCGCGCATCTCCCAGTCGTTGAATTTGAAACCGGGGCTCATACCTTCGCGCTCGTCCATTTTTACGTGGATGCCTGCGTCAACAAGTTCGGTGCGCAGCTTTCGCGCATTTTCCATCACCATGACTTTTTCGTCGTCGCTTTTGAAAATCGGGACGATCACAACTTGATAGGGCGCGAGGCGAGGTGGCAGGACGAGGCCTTGGTCGTCGCCATGAACCATGATGATGGCGCCGACGAAGCGCGTGGAAAGGCCCCACGATGTGGTCCAGCAGTGCTGGAGGACGCCGGTGTTGTCGAGGTAGCGGATTTCAAAGGCCTTAGCGAAGTTCTGCCCCAGGTTGTGCGAAGTGCCCGCCTGGAGCGCGCGGCCATCGCCCATGATGGCCTCGATCGCGTAGGTGCGCTCGGCCCCGGCGAAGCGTTCGGCGTCGCTTTTGCGGCCCTTGATCACGGGGATGGCGGCGTCGCGCTCCGCGAAATCGGCGTAGATGTCGAGCATCTGCATCGTCTCGGCTTCGGCTTCATCGGCGGTGGCGTGCGCGGTGTGGCCTTCCTGCCAGAAAAACTCGAGCGTGCGGAGAAAAAGTTTGGTGCGCAGCTCCCAGCGTACGACGCTGTTCCATTGATTGATCAGAACCGGCAGGTCGCGGTAGCTCTGAATCCATTTTGCGTAGGCGTGGCCGATGATTGTTTCGGATGTGGGTCGGATTACGAGAGGCTCTTCGAGTTTTTCGCCGCCGCCGTGCGTTACGACGGCGAGTTCAGGCGCAAATCCCGCGACGTGCGATTTTTCCTTTTCGATGAAGCTGCGAGGGATGAGCAAGGGAAACGCAGCGTTCAGGTGGCCTGTCGCTTTGAAGCGGCGGTCGAGCGCCGCTGTAATGTTTTCCCACAGCGCCCAGCCGTAGGGGCGGACGATCATGCAGCCGCGGACCGGCGCGTAATCCGCCATTTCGGCGCGGAGAACGAGCTGGTTGTACCACTCCGCGAAGTCTTCGCTGCGCGTTGGCAACTTCATGTCCGCCATTCGTCCGCTCGCCCCGTTGGCGCCCTGCGCGCATCGCGCGTGCTCACGCCAAATTCAAGTGAATTGTAAATTGGCTAGGTTAGGTGACACGCGTAGCGAAGTCAACCAAGCCGGTTTCGAGGGTGCGTGCCGTTTTGGCTGAGGCGATCAAGAGAATGGCGGACGTCTGATATCAAATGATATTGTCATTTGCCCGAGTCACTTAGATGGAATTAGACTTCCGGCGCTGTCGGAACCGGTACCTGTGATCTATCCCACCTTCGATGTATTCGCCGGAACACCGGACAACAGGCCGCTGTGGCTGGACTCCGCCGCCACCCTGGAGGCCGCCTGCGAACTCATGCGGGAACGGGCTCAGGGGAACCCGGGCCAATACTTCGTGTACAGTTTCGCGTCTCATTCGGTGATGGCTCAAGCCGATACGCGACCGAGCAAGGTGTTGAGCCAAGACCAAACGGGGCCGGCCGAAACAATTGAGACGCCTTCCCACCGCGTTCCTGACTGAACTGATTTAACGCTGACTGGCTCCTCCGCTCTGCACGCGCTTTGTGAAGGCCGCCGACTGCCCGCGCGGTACGCTGAGGCACTTCCAGTCCGCATGCTGCAAATGCTTCGCTAGGAACACAATCTGCCCCACGTGATGCGCGTAGTGACCCACCTGGCGGTTGATCGCCTGCATGACGGTATGCGCCTCGCCACGAATCATCACGGTCTTCGACATGTCCGCGTCGGTTAACGGCTCGACTGCGGCGAAGAGGCACTGCCAGCCTCGCTCCCATAGCGCCATGACAGCTTCACGGGTCGCTGGCGGCGCTTCGAATTCGGAGTCGCGATCGCGCCAAGGCTTTTCGCCGTCGCTCGACAGAAAATCCGTGAAGCGCGAGAGCATGTTCCCCGCCATGTGCTTCACGATCTGGGCGAGGGAGTTCATCTCGGGATCGAGCGCGACGGTCAACTGCTCGTCGCTAACCTGCGCCATCGCGCGGTCTGCCAATCCCTTGTAATAACGAAACAACGACAGACAATCTTCGATGTACGAAGCTGTGAATTTAAGTGCCATCGTTCGATGTTTTCACTTCTGGCGTGCGGGCGCAAGTGCGGGCAGCCCGGGATCGAATGTTGCGGCAGCGCACGGGACGGCCGACACGGTCGGATTCGCCGAACCACAAAATCTCGTTTTTTTCGTGAATAAAACGGCAAAGCGGTGTAGGCTACTCCGCTCGCGGTCCGCTGGAGACCCTTGCATCCAATTGAGGAGAAATTGAATATGAGCATGCCCCGGGCTTCGTGGTTTCTGTCTGCCGCTGCGCTCGTTTTGATCGGAGCGGGCTCGCTTGCCGCGCCTGCGAGCACGCAAGAAGGCAATCCGATGTCCTTCGCCCACACCAAACAGGTGCTGGGGCTCGAGGGCTTGAAGCACAACGTGATGGGCACTCTGGCCGCCGAAAACGGCAGTGTGATCTTCACGCAGGGCAAGCAGAAAGTGACCGTGCCCGCCGCGAACATCACCGAAGTCATGACCGGCAAGGATACGGAGCGCACGATCGGCGGCACGGTCGGCACGCTGTCGATGTTCGCTCCCTATGGCGGGGGACGCTTCTTGAGCTTGTTCCGCACGAAAGTGGATACGCTCGCGCTGACGTACACCGATTCCAACGGCGGAACACACGGTGCGATTTTCATCATGACGCAGGGCAACGCGCTTGGAGCGAAGAAAGCTTTGCTCCAACAGGGAGCAAAAACCAGCGTGCCACCCGAAGAGGAAGCGGATACCCAAGCGAAGCCCAAGGAGAAAAAATAATGAAGAGATCAGCCCACTTCGTCGGCCTGTTGCTCGGCATCGCGACGCTGGTGATCGCCACCGTATCGGTTGGCGCCGGATCGGCTTTTGCGCAGGAGAAAGCTGCAGCGCAGCCCAAGATTCACGCGTCCGCCGTCCAGGTGGCAATGGTGCAGTCGGATGAAATCAAGCTCCCGATTCAGTTTCAACTAGCGCTGTACGAGTACCTGATCCAGGAAATCACGAAGACAGGGAAATTTCAGCACGTGTACCGCGATGGAGACAAAGACGCGGCAAGCGCTTCGGATCTGGTGACGCTGCACAGCAACGTGTTTGGCTTCAAGCAAGGCAGCGAGGGAAAGCGTCAGGTGACGACGGTCTCCGGCGAAACGCAAATCAAGGTGCACGTAACGTTCACCGACAAGGCTGGCAAAACGGTGCTGTCGCAGGATACAACCGGAAAAGTGCGCTTTCTGGGAGGCAACCTGCGGGCCACCTTTGACTACGCGAAGAAGGTGGCGCAGATCTGCGTGAACAACTTTTCTTAGGACGTCCAATTGACTCGGATCGGGTAGGAGGCGGAGTTACCTCCGCCGTCCTCGCACACCACCGGACGTGCGGTTCCGCATTCGGCGGTTCATGAAACCAACGAGAAGTGCCGCTGGGTGTCCAGCAGTGAAACGAGCCGCATTTGGTCGAACCGCGATTTGGGATAGGCTGCGTTCATGTGCGAGGCGCCGCTGTTCCAGCATGGACCGCGCCCGTTGGTGGCCGACTGCCACGGTCGCGCCACGGCGCTCTTCGCCGCGTTGACTTTCAGCTTCCGTCGTCGTTCCAGAAACGCGGTGATCGCCGTCACCACTCGATGTCCGCTCCGTGCGCTTCCGACATACATGTTGCAGTCGTCTGCATAACGGCAGAAGCGATGCCCACGCTTCTCCAGTTCACGGTCCAGATCGGTCAGTAGGATGTTCGAGAGCAGCGGCGACAGCGGTCCACCTTGTGGTGTCCCTTCCATCCGTGCTCTTGCCACCCAACGCTTATACACACACTGCATGTGGCTGCGTTCCACCACGGCCTCCCTCCGCCGCGGCGCTTCCGGTTTCGTTCGCCCAGCAGCGGCCGTACGAGTCTCTACTTCCGCCGGATTCCATCTCGCAATGGACACCCTTGCCGTTCAGCTAACACTTTCGCTTGCCGGGTATGTAGAGGACTTGCACCTCCAAGTGAGTGCGTCCTGCCGAGCGCACAAATCAAAAAAAAAGCCCGGCAAGCGCCGTGCGGGGCTTCTTGTTGATTCTAGCGAAAGTAGCCCGGCATTATTTGCATCCCTTGACGTTCTCAACCACTCCATCCATGCGGACTTCCGATTTTCTGCAATCTATGTATGCTCGAGCGTCAGGAGATTGTCTATGAGCGTGAGCCGGGCCAGATTTTTCGTTGGAATGGCGGCCGCAGTAGTCGCAATCTTGGCGGTACCTCATTCGACCTTTGGGCAAGCACCAGCCGGCGTGGGCACTTCCAGGAGTCCGGCGCCGCCATCTCCGCCCTCTTTGTCATCCGAATCGGACGAGTCGAAGCCTCAACCCGGCACCACCGCCGAGTATCACCGCCCAACCGAACGCGAGAAACTCCACAACTACGTCTTCGACGCCTTCGGCCCGCTACCCATTTTCGGCGCCGCGTTCGCGAGTGGAATCCAGCAGGCGTATGGCACTCCGCCGGAATGGGGCGGCGGTGCAGCGGGATATGGCAGGCGGTTCGCGTCCGACTACGACATCGCGATTACGACCACCAGCGCTCGCTATGTCGCCGCAACTCTTCTCCGTGAGGACACGCTCTGTTACCCTTGCACCTGCGGCCGCTTTTTGCCGCGTTTTCGACACGCGATCATTTCCACTTTCACCGCGCGCCGAGGCGACGACGGCCATCGCGTGTTCTCCGTTCCGGCGCTCATCGCACCCTTTGCCGGAGGCGAGGCCGCGACGCTGGGGTGGTATCCCAGCCGATACGAGCCAATGGACGGCGCCCGGATCGGCGCCTACAACCTGCTTTACCAAGCGGCGGGAAACGTTGCTCTCGAGTTTGTTTACGGTGGACCGCACACGCTGCTTTCGCGAGTTCACAGCAGCCGCGTCGGCAAATCGACCAATTGAAGATGCGCGTAGCCGATATCCGCTGGGCCTCCGAATAGCAGCTAGGTTTCCTTCGAATGAATTCCACCAGCAGCGGAAGTCCATTACAATGGCCTTGTTGTCCCCATAAGGAGCGTCTTATGAGACCGACTCGATGGCTCCTGCCACTGCTTCTGGCCGGTGCGTCGTTTTCCGCGTTCGCACAGGACCAATCACGCTCGCAACATTCGTGGCAGAAGGCGCGAAAGCCCGATCCTGTCCGAGGATTTACCACCACTCAGTTCACGTTGACAGGACGTTTTGTCGATCCGCCGCGCGGCAACGTGCCCGGCGCGCCCTACATCCTGCTCAGCTGCTCGCCGTCCGAGCACGGCGCCTCCGCCGAGGGAAGATTCATCAGCGGTCAGGTTCAAGCGCAGACGCCTCTGAAGGTCGCATTTGTCGAGCCCGACGAGATTCACGGCACTTCGTATAATCAGGAAATCAATGTCGAGTACCACGTGGATAACGAGAAGCCCCAGAACGTGCAGTGGCCTCCGCGCTCGGATAAGACTTCCATGTCACTCGACAAGGAAGCAGCGAAAAAGATTCTGCGCGGCCACGAACTAGTGCTGTCGATGGAAGAACCGTTCGAATCGAAGGTCGTGATTCACTTCGACGTGCCCGATTCGACCGACGTGCTCAATACGTGCGGCATCCGCGAACGCAAATAATCTGAGGAGGAAGCTATGCGCTCTATCGTCGGCGCACTCGCTGCATCACTTGCCTGCGTCGCATTGACCTTCGCGGCCGCGCGGCCTCTGTCTTCGGATCTCGATCCCAAGGCGATCGCCTACAAACTGCCTGATCAAATCAAATGGATGGACGATCCGATTGGCGCAAAGATGGCGGTCATCCAAGGCGATCCGTCAAAACCCGGGCTTTACGTCGTGTTTGTGAAATGGCCGCCGCATCACTTCAGCCATCCGCACTTTCATCCGAACGACCGATTCATCACCGTGCTGTCCGGCACCTGGTGGGTGGGAACCGGCTCTAAGTTTGATACGGATTCGACCGTGCCCTTGCCGGCCGGGACTGTGGTGACTCACTTCGGGGAGC
>Ga0126373_10003772_pt1 | contig 11420 bp, 4 predicted proteins | sample PanSoiMetPlot_11_FD_92545 | JGI IMG/M metagenome (GOLD analysis project Ga0126373, IMG submission 92545) | Tropical forest soil microbial communities from Panama - MetaG Plot_11 | ecosystem: Environmental > Terrestrial > Soil > Tropical forest > Bulk soil | place: Panama | collected 2016-02-17
GAGTCTTCCGGCTTGGGATGAGTCACGCTGACCACAGGGATCGACGCTTGTTCAGTGGCTAAGGCGAGCGCCGCTTCCCCTCTTGTACGCGTATGTATTCCGTAGTAGATGATTGCGACCAGAACCATTAGTGACCATAACAACTTCATGGCCACAGAACGGCTCGCGGACGTCGGGGGTTCCGTTGGGGGCTTCAAGTTTTCGAGCTGCATTTGGGGACGCTCGCCATCGTAAGGTACCATTCGCTCCTCATTCTTCTTAGTTATCTCTTGCCAAATGTGTTTTGCTTTTCCGCCCCGTATGCAGCAGGCTAAACACGGAGGGCACGAAGAGGAGAGTGGCCGCCGTTGCGAACCCCAGGCCACCAATTATTGCGCGGCCCAAGGGGGCATTCTGCTCTCCGCCCTCGCCCAGTCCCAAGGCCATGGGAACCATGCCAATGATCATCGCCGTCGCTGTCATGAGCACGGGCCGGAAGCGAGTGAAACCGGCTTCCACTGCCGCCAGAACCGGATCTCCGTGATGTGCCAGGCGCTCTTTCGCAAAGGAAACCACGAGAATGCTGTTGGCGGTGGCTACTCCCATGCACATGATTGCTCCCATGAGAGCGGGAACACTGACCGTCGTATGTGTTAGGAAGAGAAAGAAGACAATCCCCGCGAGGGCCGCCGGTAGGGCCGTAATAATAATGAATGGGTCAAGCCAAGACTGAAAGTTGATTACGATTAGCAGGTAGACCATAATCACCGCGAACGCCAGTCCGGTCAGCGACCCTATATAAGAAGCTCGCATCGTCTCGAGTTGACCGCGAATTTTTAGAAAGCTCCCGCGTGGCAACAGCTTTCGGTCAGCATCGACGATGCTGGCGATATCTCTTCCCGCGCCTCCTAAGTCGCGCCCCTGTACCGACGCGTAGATGTCCACGACGCGCCGGATGTTGTAGTGGTTGATTACCTCCATTCCGCTCGATCGCTTGATTGATGCAACGTCTGCGAGGATCTCTGGTCGCATCGCCGATGAAGAGCTGATAGGGGTGTTCTCAAGATCCTGAAGCGACTGGACCTGGTACTGAGGCGTCTGAGCGACTAAGTTGTACGTAACACCATTCTTCCAGTTCAGATAAAACATCGGCGTAACCTGGAAGCTCCCACTCAGAGAATTCAGTAGGCTGTCGGCGATCTCGACGTCGTTATAGCCTGCCTGCATGGCTTTTGTGCGGTTGACGTTCACGTCAAATTCCGGGTAATCAAAGGTCTGGTGGATGTGGGCATCTACAATTCCGTGCACGTGTCGTAACTGAGAGAGTAGTACTTCGGCGGCGACACGGTTGCCAGCAATATCAGCTCCCTCGACTTGGATATCGATCGGGGAAGGCGCCCCAAAGTTCAAAACCTGACTGACTATATCGGCGGGCAAGAAATAAAACGTGACTCCAGGAAATCTGCCTGGAAGCATACGCCGTAGCTCTGACACGTAAGCTGCAGTGGCACGGTGATCGCGAGCTAGAGAAACCATAATGTCGGCATCTCCGGCTCCAATCACGCCCGAGGTGCTGTGCATGAAGTTCATCGGGCTACTTGGAAGTCCGATGTTGTCAAGAATGTTTCTGGTTTCCCGTTCAGGAATTGTGCGTCGAACGAAAGCTTCCACCTCATCAGTCAGGCGGGCAGTTTCTTCGATTCGAGTTCCACTCTTGGCGCGCAGATGAAGGATGAACTGCCCGGAATCTGAGCTCGGGAAGAAATCTGTGCCTAGCCAGGGAATCAGTAGCAGGAAAGCTAAGCAGGCCAAAAGAAACGCCGGAATAAAAACCCTTCGGCGAGCAACTGCCGATGTGAGCAACTCCCGGTATCGAGTACGGAGATGATCAAAGCCGTCTTTGAATCGTCGTTGGAGCCGTACAACAATATCGCTTGACACTTGTATGCCACGGTGCTGATGAGTGAGCAGGTATTTCGCCATCGTAGGGACAATGGTTCGTGACCAGAAGTAGGAAGCGAGCATGGCGAAAATCACCGCTTCCCCCAGCGGGACGAATAGGTATCTGGCCACGCCTCCCAGGAAGAAAATGGGCAAGAAAACAATGCAAATGCACAACGTCGAAACAAAAGTGGGAACAGCGATCTGTTGTGCACCGTCCAGAATGGCCTGCACCAACTCCTTGCCCATCTCGAGATTCCAGTTAATATTCTCGACTTCAACAGTCGCGTCATCGACCAGGATCCCCACAGCCAAGGCCAGCCCTCCGAGCGTCATGATGTTGATGGTTTCGCGCAGGAAACTGAGCAGCATGACCGACGTCAAAATAGAGAGTGGAATCGAGATTGCAATAATCAGCGTGCTCCGCCAGCTGCCTAGAAACAGCAAAATCATGAGGGCTGTGAGGAAAGCTGCGATGAGCGCTTCCCGGATCACTGCACTCACCGCGGCACTGACAAAAATAGATTGGTCCGCAAGAGCCTCGACTTTCAGCTCCGGGGGCAAGGTCTGAAGAACACGGGGAAGCGATCCGCGAATTCCTTTGACCACATCGATCGTCGACGCCCTACCATTCTTGAGCACCGTCACAAGTACGGCGCGATGACCGTCCTGGCGGACGATATTCGTCTGAGGCGCAAACCCATCACTCACCTGTGCAACATCGCGGACGTAGATCGGCGTTCCCCCGACTACTTTGATGGGGATGTCGTTGTACTCGACTACACTTCGTGGAGTGTAGTTTGAACGGATATCGTACTCAAATTCGCCGATCTTGGTTGTTCCGGAAGGAAGTATGGGCGCCTGTCGGCCAACTGCGTTCACTACGTCCTCGGGAGATAGTCCCATTGCCTGCAAGAGCCGTGGGTCAAGATTGATATTTACTTGACGCGTTTTCCCGCCGTAGGGAAGGGGAATCACAGCACCAGGAACGGTGATGAGCTGGGGCCGAAGAAAATTGAAACTCAAGTCATTGAGCTGCTGTTCGGAGAGTTCATTGCCCGAAACGCCGAGTTGCAGGACTGGGACGCTAGAGGCACTGAAATTTATGATTTCCGGAGGAAGCGTTCCGGGCGGCATCAGGCGCAGGGCAAACTGCGAGGCAGCGGTCACTTGTGTATTAGCGGTGTCAATGCGCGCGTTGGGCTGTAGAAAGATCTTGACGGACGACCACCCATTGATCGTTGTCGACTCGATGTGTTCGATATCGTCAACCAGCGTCGTGAGTACTCGCTCGAAGTTGCTGGTAATACGGCCTTCGAGTTCCTCCGGGTTTAGTCCACTATAGGTCCACGCAACGGAGACCACCGGTATGTCAATGCTCGGGAAAATGTCAGTCGGGGTTCGTGAAATCACGACCGGGCTCAAGATGAGGATCAGCAATGCAACCACAACGAACGTATAAGGCCTGTTCAGCGCTATTCGTACAATCCACATCGTTCTTTCCATCCTTCACACAACAGTAAGGTGTGGCCTCTTCTGAGGGGTTCGTACATTCGAGTCATTCCAACAGCACACTTTTCTGGCACCGCGTTCACATTGCGATCGAGGTGGGACAAAATGGATAACACTTGCTCTCGTTGGGTGCGACTCTCTCCCCCATCTCCCAATCCGCCCCCCCCCTGGGGTCCGCATGACGGACGACATCGGCAGGTTTGGGCCTTGCGGCCTTGCTTTCCACAGGTAGCGGTGATTATATTGCCAATTTTTGCTTGGAGGTTAGAGGTTTTTTTGCGTCCCGGCGAGATAACTAGTTTGTTTCCGTTATACGGACAGAGAAAAGCATTGAACGGTTGTTCGCAAGAAATGGGCGAGAGGCCCGGACTTTTGGGTTTTGGCGCTTTTACGAAACCGACGAAATGGGCGTTACGCGGAAGCGCAGCGTAGTGTTAGCGCGAGATTTTGGAACAGTGATCGGACAAGTCCCACAATGCCACATCTAATTCATCCAGGTGCTCTAGCGTACCGGAAACCGACTCGCCCGAAGGCAAAGTTATGAACCTTTTACTGGCACGGTTGTTTTGCCATCCTCTCCGGTCATAAAAAGGTGCTGCAATTCCGGTGGCTGATACTTTTGGGCTATGCGGCAAGCTCGCTGGTTGGCGAGTGGCGGGGTTTGCAGTTGCCGGTCCGGTTGAAGTAAGCCTCTCCCGCATTTGGATCGCTGGTGAGGAGGCCCTGGATAACGTAAGAGAAACGGGCCACCGCGTCACGTGTGCGGTAATGCAAGAAGGCCAAAATATCGGAGATTTCACTGGCTGTTTAGCGCAGGAAAGGCGACATTTTTCTATCGCCACAGCCGCCGTGGACCACAACCCTTTCGTTTACGCACTCGTAGGCGGAAGAGAAAGATCTGGAGCACGCAATGCGTTAGCGACTTGCCTCTGGAGCGATTCGCCTGCTCCAGAGCATTTTTTTGGCTGTTGAGTCCAGAAGTGGGTCGAACCCGAAATCGTGTTGGATTGACTCGGCCCAACGGCGAGGCTTGGGTATGGGCCTGCGATGTTGGCCCAATACCGTGAAGACGGCATCGAAACTCTGCGCCACGGCACGCGGAGCGAATAGTCCGAAGCTCCTCATGGAGGCTTCGCGAGCTGAAGCGAAATTTTGTTTTTCCTATAGTTTAAGTTCGAGAAAACCGAGTTGATGCAGGCCTGGCGGTACGCCTTGTAGCGTAACTGTGGACGCCATCAGCGAGCATAGCCCCAAGTGAGAATTACCAGTTCGCCCGGCGCAAGCGCCACTAGTTCGGCCCCATTCCACGAGTGAGTGGTCGCCCGCCCGTCCCGGATGCGATGTACGGCGATAGGCCAAGTCTCCGCACCCACGACACCGTTGATATTGCGCGAATTGAGATGCGCACCAACTTCATCAGCCTCGCCATGGTTGAACAAGACTAAGAAGAGCTGCGTTTCGCCGCGAAAACTCAACCAATTCACCTGCCCATGGGAGGGAACTACTGGCTGCATCCCTCCTTGCGGCGACCAGGCGCTGACCGCGTGCCCTAGCAGGGTCCCTCGCAACTGCTCCTCATCGACCCGAATTACCCCGCCACTGCGTCGGTTCACTTCCCGTATCAGCCAACGCAACGTTAACGCTCCAACCTGCGCGCTATTCCAATCGTTCCACACATCGTCGTAAGACGGGCCAACAATCGGCGCCATCATGACCGCATCAACGGTCCAAACAATCGAGCCATCATCGGGTTGATACCACCAACCCAACGCCTTGGGGATCATGGCGAACGGAGTCCAAAAGGGATCGTGACTCACCTGCCAGGCGTTCCAGGCCGCCAGACCCATCATGGGATTACAATATGCCCCTGGCGGCCACCCAGTCTGCTCCGCTACAAGTCCCGCTGAAGCATTCGAGTCGCGGCACTCGATCTGCCGCGTGAAGATCCATTGCACCGCGTCTTTGGCGGTTTGGAGAACAAGTTGGTGATCGCCCATGTCGCCGAAGGCTACCGCAGCAATCGCAGCATCATAGCCTTCATGAGAACTTGGTCCCAGATCTTCCCAGTACCCGTGATAGTGATGCTCCGTCACGAATTTCTTTGCGAACCACTGTTTGCCACGCTCCGCGGCGTCAAGGTAGCGCTTGTCGCCGGTCTGCTTACCCTGCCGCCACAACGCCCAGACGTTCCAGATTGATGCAGAGCTGGGCTCTTCTTCCGTCGGCTTACCATCAGTTGCGTCAAATCCGTACGGCCACCAGCCGTTGGGGAGTTGGCTCTTTAGCAGCCACGTTGCTGCCTCGTCGATGGCCTGGTCGAGATCAAGATCGTGAGAGATCCCACGCGCGACGCTAACCGCACGATAGTATAGGAGTGCCCAGAGTATGGCGCCCGTTGCATGGCTCGTAAGCACTTGCTTGCCCGCTTGTGTGACACCTACTTTGTCGAAACGCCGTGCTTCGCCCCGGAGGAATCGCTGCGATGAAAAGAACGCACCTCGGGCGGGCCCGTTTTGTACCCGAACCCCCGAGTGGCAAAGCCAATGGACGATGCACTTGCAGCGTTCCAGGGCCAGCGCCTCGCCGCTCATGACATAGCGCGCCCAGTATGCCGGCAGCGAATACGGAACACCATAGAATGCGAAGAGATCAACGTAGCCAACGTCCCCATACGTGATCCCACGGTCACCCCAGGATTGGACCGTCCCCAGGTTTGGTTCCCACACGTCATCGCTCAAGAGCATATAGCGCGAAGTCCCGTATTGAATATCACTGACGGAGACCGTTTGGGGCTGCTCTTTAAAAGAGTAGATGTCCCGCACTACCATGCGATACGCATCCCACCAATCGCCTGCGATCGCGGTCAGCAGCAGCGGCGTGGGGTGCGGGCCGAGTAACAAATCATTTTGCAGGGCATCTTGGCCAAAGCCCAGTGTTCCACGATCCGTGCCTGGAACCAAACATAACATCATGTCTTTTGTCCCCAATGCGGCGAAACGCGTCTGCACATTCGCGGCGTTCACCATCGTATCCACCCGTTTCGAACTCCAGACGTATGCCGGCATGTAGTACAGGGTTGCGACGGCCGTGCGCACTTGGACCAATACTCGCTGATAAGCAACTGCCTGATCGGTATGAGCCTTATAAACGCAGTCGAGCATTATCCCCAGGTGCGTCGGCCAGATGGTGAATAGGAGGTCACCATGCGGCAATGCCGCCTGCCACTTGTCTGGCCCGACGACGGTCACGGCAAGAGGGTGCCCATCTACGAGAACCTGCAGTTCACCCTGCACCATCCGGCCGCCATGCTCGATCGAGAGGTGGAGACATCGATTCTCGGGGGCGGTGCGCATTGCCCCCCGCACCCTCCCAATGGACGGGTGATGGGTTAGCACATGGTTAGCAAAGGCGACCGGTATAGCGGATGCCTCGTCCGGCACCGCCAGGACCTTAGGGACACCGTTGGTGTAGGTCTCGATTTCGTAAGCCATGACCATTTCAGCGCCGGCAGTCAGCTCCAAGATTTCTAACCGCCAATATCGTGCGGGGGTGGGCGCCGTAATCGGCAAAACCTGGGGGCACTCGCCGGGCAAATCCGCCAGGGTCGCAACGACCGTCCATTCGTCACGGTCGGTCTGGCGCACGGCGATGCGGACCTGCCGGAAGGCACTCGGTGCAGGCGAGAAATAACGAAGGTCACGGCTATTCGGCACGTAGCAGTAGTGGACAAACGCCGTAACCGCCACAGGCTTCCCATAATCAATGTCGCACCGGGCAGGTGCTCCAGGACTCGGCGGGGATGCATGCCAGCCACGCACAGCTGCCGGGTTTGCACCCTGCGCCCCATACCCATCAAACGCACAAGCGGCTGGGTAACCGTGTACACACCAGGTGGGATTGGAAGGCGTCTCGCCATTCACCAACACGGGATTTGCAATATAGTCCCAGAGTTGCGCACCCGCCGGATCGACACCCTCTTTCGTCGCGGCCCCTGGCGTTATTGTGCGTAGGGTTGCTGAGGCGCCAGCTTGCTCCCCGGATGGTTGCGTAGCGTTAGAGGATTCGCTCGGGCTCGGTAGCACCGCGGGCAGCGCCAAGACGGTGCCGGCTGTGAGGTTTAGGAATTCGCGTCGGTCAATTCGGCGGAACATCGAATGCTCCTTGAACTAGGGTGAAATTTCCAGAGCTTTAGGCTTTTTTGGTCAGCAACCCTCACCGGTTGCTTCTCCAGGGTTAGTCCGGTAACAATGGCAAATACCTATACGAAACTGTGTCGAAGACACCGGTTTGGATTTTTCGCGCCGACGTTGCAGCGGTCGAGTTCGCCGACGCCGCTCTGAGCGCAACGGTCCCACTCATAGGCGTAGACTGTTTTGGCCCTCAGATCTGGATCCTGAACTTTGAGAGCGTCACCTTGCATCCACATCATGTTCAGGCCCCCGTGCCTTCCTGCCGCTTTTCTATTGTTGTGCTTCTCCAGTCGCGGAAAGCGGCAAGCTCGTTCTCTGTGCGAGCTCTTCTGCTATTTCCTCAGACCAAAAGCTTTGGAATTGTTGTTTGAGTTGCTTGACCAAGGCGCTATCAACTGGATAGTACGGGGCGCGCGTCAGCCCGTTGTCCGCGACTAAGTCACTTAACGAAACACGGGCTTTGCCAATGATCCCGTGGTTATGACCGCATTGGAAAAGCGGTTGGAGAAATTCTTTCTCCCACCGGATCAATTTGGCTTGCCTTATCATGGCTTCCTCCCAGCATACGCGCCCACAAAGTTCCCACGTTTCAAGGGTCCATTTTGGCAGAGTGTTCACCCAATAGCTGTAATTGCCTCGTGCTCCTGCCAGCGCGCCCATTACCTCCGTGAGTTCGAATGCGAAGTGTGCTAATCCGGGAGAGTGTGCGATGACTTCAACTAGATCTACAAAATCAGTGGTGCCCAACTTCGTTCCTACCAATTGTTCAGGGTACGTTTTGTGGTAATGTGCGTACTCGACGCCGGTCGGAAGGATATGTCCCCTATCAGTTCGGTAGTGAATCCAACGAGACTCTGGAACTGCGGTCGCAAGATCCTCGAAAAACCTAGGCACATCTGAGTTCGCAAGAGGCATCCAGAAGGGAAAACCAACGTGCACATTCGGGATGCCTGCATCAAGTGAAATCTTGATCCGTTCGATGATTCCCCTTGTGTTGCACCAGGTCACCCCCATCGCCCCGTCCATCGATGTCCTCTCCATTGCGCGTCCGAACGCCCGAGCTAGCTGACGGAACTCATCCAGATCGAGGGCATAGAATTCTCCGTCGCTGTCTGTCGTATAGACTCCGGGTACGGCCCACCCCTGGTAGCGTTGGATGTTTTCTTCGAGCACACCCGTGTCGAGTTCGTAGTTGACCGTCCAGGGCGTTGGCACTGCAGCCCAAACACCCTTCAGTTGGGCCGATACTAGAGCTCTCATAAAATTTGCCTCTCGTGGAGGAAATCCGCATAATGGTATGTTCCCGACATCGCACAAATAACTATTCTTCCCAGATTGAATCCGCAAATGTCTCACTCGTGCTTCCCATGCAGGAGTAAACCGCGTCTTCGCTGAATGGATATTTCTTCTCGATCTCCGATGTGAGCTTCACGCCCAAGCCTGGCGCGGTTGGCGCATGCAACTGACCTTTCTCAATTCTCAATGGTTCGACCATCATTGCTTCTCGAATTGGGAATTGCAGCATCGGCCACTCTGCCAGTTCCTCTCCGCCTGCAAAAGCCGCGTGATAATTTGCCATCATGCAGACTGCCCCGCCCCAGCAATGAATTACGGTTCGGCTCCCGTGATGGCGACAGGCAGCAATTACTTCCATGACTTGTAAGATGCCCCCAATCACCGTGGCGTCTGGTTGAACAAAATCATAGAGTCTGGCAGCCACGCGCTGGCACAACTCCTGTGCAGTGGTCACGATCTCCCCACCGCAAATCTTCACATTAAGCTTTGCACGCAGCAAAGGATAATCGCCGATAACCGAAGGCCCCAGCGCTTCCTCCAAGAACTCGATTCGATAAGAAGTGTTGGCGTGAACCGTTTGCACATATCGGACGACATCACTCACTGTTTGAGACGGGTTGGCGAGATTCTGCGACATATCCACTCCCACGCGGATGCCTAACGAACCCGCGTGTTTCAAAACCCAAAGCGTCTTTTGGACATCACTATTTAGCGCGCGTATTTTGAAAAGATCGATCCCCATGGATTCGAGTAGATCGATTTCCTCTTGCATGGATTGGGGCTGTATCGAATCACCCCCACTCCCGTACAATGCGAGTGTATCGGCTTGCTTTCCACCGAGCATGGAGTAAGCGGGCACCCCAAGAACCTTTGCTTTGGCGTCAATCAAGGCGATTTCAAAAGCGCTCACCACGTGGCGGGCAGCGCCTTGCAGGCTCCAATAGTCGACGATGGCGCAAACATCTCGATACCGTGCATGAATATCCGCCGCTTCTCGTCCGATCAAGTAGGGTGCGATCAACTGAACTATCTCGACGAACACATGAGGTGCAAAGACCGCAAGATACCCTTCCCCCAACCCCGTCGTACCATCTTCGAGAGTTATTTCGACCAATCCACAGCTCTTATAGCCTGACTTTAGAAACTTCCTTAGCTCCAGCGAGTCTCGGTGCGCGTAAGGTGCACTCAAAAGAATGGGCCGAATGGCAGCGATTCTTGGCATACTCCTCTTCGGTTCTCTCAACGCAAGCACCTAACTTGCGTGGTCGGAGTTCCTGCGAACGCGGCCCCGGTTATATTCACCCATGCAGCCCCTGGTCACCAAATAAGCCAGTAAAGCAAGATTGTGATCGCCGATAGTACAGCTAACTGGAGGCGCCAATCGACGATTCCTCGAAACTGTTCCACCTGACCTCTCCAACTAACAGTGAGTCGCTCTAGTAGTGCGGGGTTGGTCCGTTTCGTGAAGGATGACACGACAAACAAGGTAATAATGCAGGCGATCGTGCCCGAGAGTCCACGGTACGTGTAGTTAAGGGTTAGGTTGGAATGAAGCCAGGGAAAAAGCTTTCGGCCGGCTTCAACCCCAATCAACTGGTCCATTACAAACAAAACACAAAATGCGCATCCCACTAGGACCGAAGCCAGCGCACCCGCCGTTGTCACCCGCTTGCTGAGAATGCCGAACACAATCGCAGGCGTGAGAGGCATCACTAGATAGATAGAAATGGTCTGCAGGTATTTGTACAGCCCATCGGGCGTCTTGTGGATGGCATAAGCCGCCATGATGCCGAGCAGCATCCCCACAACGATCGCGAACCTTCCCATGCGGACTTGGGATCGCTCGCTGGTTTGTGGGCGGAAATAAAGTATGAAATCACGCACCGCTAGCGTGGCAACAGAGTTCATGACGGAGAGTGTCGAGCCAATGAGGGACGCGAGCAGGGCAGCAAGGACCAGTCCACGGATTGCCGTGGGGAGCAACTCGTTGAGGAGCGTCACAAATATAGTCTTGCTATCTCGCCCGGGAAAGAGCACCAAAGCGATAACCCCTGGCAAAGCGAAGATAAACACGGACGAGAGTTTCAGGAGAACCGTAAACATCGCTCCCCAACGCGCGTGGTCGACATTTCGTGCACCAAGCACGCGCTGGACATTCACCTGATCGATGCCCCAATAGAATGTACCGCCATACAGCGCCCCAAGGATAACGCCCCAGAATGGGTAATTCGGGTCGGTGTAGGGCTTCGCGATGTGTACCGCCTGAGGGGCACTCAGGGAAAGCTCGTGCCACCCTCCAACCCTGTGCAGGCCCGTGAGCAACATTAGGGCACAACCTAGAATAATGATGCCAGTCTGGATCGAGTCAGTATATGCAACTGCGGTAAAGCCACCAATAATGCTTACGCACGCGGCGGCCGCTCCCATGATCCATACCACGGTCATCACATCCCAACCAACCAGCCCTCGTAATACGAGTGCTCCAGCGTAAAGATGAAACGC
>Ga0126373_10003773_pt1 | contig 11418 bp, 9 predicted proteins | sample PanSoiMetPlot_11_FD_92545 | JGI IMG/M metagenome (GOLD analysis project Ga0126373, IMG submission 92545) | Tropical forest soil microbial communities from Panama - MetaG Plot_11 | ecosystem: Environmental > Terrestrial > Soil > Tropical forest > Bulk soil | place: Panama | collected 2016-02-17
CCTGCGTTCCGCGAATATTTTGAAAGGAAGGTCAAACCGCAACTGGATGGGAAACTAGTGGAGTACATCGGGCCTGCCAACCTCGCCGTCAAGAACGAACTGCTTGGGAACTCCATCGCGATGCTCTTTCCGATTCAGTGGAACGAACCGTTCGGCCTGGTGATGGTGGAAGCCATGGCCTGCGGCACGCCGGTGCTTGCCAGTCCGGAAGGATCGGTCCCGGAGGTCGTGCAGAATGGCGTATCTGGATACGTCTGCCGCACGGTCAGAGAGATGGTCAAGCGGGTTGGCGACCTGCCTCTCGATCCGCAGAAGGTACGCGCTTATGTGGCCGAGAATTTCTCCACCGAGCAGATGGTGAACAACTATCTGGCTCTCTACGGGGAAGCTGCTCGCGCAAAGCAAAAGCAGATCGCCTAACCACGCATGATTGCGGCCTGCGCTGGTCGCAGGAGTCTCTCCTCGAAATTTTGATCGCTGGCATGAAACAGTCGTAGTACGATTCCTTGCCGTGTCCAGCGCGGCCTTGGTACGGAACTTAGCATGCTATGCGTGGCGCGAACTGGAAGCGTCGACAAGCGCGCGAACATGTTTAGCAGAAGTATCAAAAGTGGAGCCTGGACGGATCTTGAACTGCCGGTTCGCGGTAAAAATGTTTCCGGCGGTGATGGTACTGCGAGCGGTTTTGGGGTTCTTCGACTCCGTAATCTTTCAAGAATTGTCGTACCGCGCGGATCGAGGAATCTGCTGTGCCCGGCAGCGTCAAAGAGCGAGATTCCTCGCTACGCTCGGAATGACAAGTTCTAAAAGGTCTCAGACTTTTTGTTTCTGAAATTGCTGTGGTTCTCGGAATTGCTTTAGTTCTCGAAATTTCTTTGGCTCTCGAAATTGCTGTGGTTCTCGAAATTTGGTGGGACGATCAGCATTCTAAGCTTCGATGCCTCGTACTCGGTCCATTTTTAATTGCCTCCTCTCATGCCTGCTCATTGCAGTTCCTTCGATTGCGACCGCGAATGTCACAGTCGACGGAGTTGTGCGAGATTCCAGCGGAAACATATTGAAATGGGCGAGAGTCACCCTGAAGAGCGGATCTCTCGCTGTTTCCATCAAGACAGACCCGGATGGAAGGTTCTCTTTTGCTGACGTGCCCCAGACCGCGGGAACGATTGATGTCGCTGCCCAAGGATTCAAGCCCGTTCAGCAGTCGTGGCAGGGTGATGGAAATGTCGCCATTCATCTGGAAATCGTCTTGTACCCCGGTCCCGTAACGGAAGTGGTGACCGTCTCTGCCGCTCGCATCGGGGTGCCGCTCTCGGACACGCCTGGAAGCACAATTCTTTTCTCAGCGGCGGATGTGATCGCGACTCCTGCCTTGCGTATCGATGACGTGTTGCGCCAGGTGCCCGGTTTTTCTCTTTTCCGTCGTTCTGGGAGCCGCACGGCGAATGCTTCCGCGCAGGGAGTGTCGTTGCGAGGATTGGGCGGTAGCGCCTCCAGCCGTGCCCTGGTGATGCTCGATAGCATTCCGCTGGTCGATCCTTTTGGCGGCTGGGTGTATTGGGGCCGCATTCCCCGCGTCGCGCTTTCCAGCGTGGAGGTGTTTCGCGGCGGCAGTTCGAATCTTTATGGGAGTTCGGCGCTGGGCGGCGTCGTGCAGTTCCTGACTCCATCGCCGGACGCGCCCGCGTTCACCCTCGAGGCCTCCTACGGCAACGAAAACACGCCGGACCTTTCTTTACGGACGGGGAGACGCCTGGGCCGATGGGATTACTCGCTGGCTAGCGAAATGTTTCGTACGGACGGCTACATCCTCGTCCCCAATTCAGTTCGTGGAAGCGTGGATACGCCAGCCAATTCCAAGAACGTCACCGTATACGCGCGGGTTGGTCACGAACTCGGGAGCAACGGGAGGATATTTGCACGTGGCAATTTCTACACCGAGTCCCGCAACAACGGAACGCAGCTTCAAACAAACGACACGCGCATTGGCGAAGGTGCCCTGGGCGTCGACAAGCAATTCAACAACAACGATTCATTGATGGTCAGGTTGTATGGCGACGTCGAAAGCTACAATCAGACCTTCACGGCGGTTGCGCCCAGTCGCAACAGCGAGACTCTGACTGATCTCCAGCAGGTTCCCGAACAGGTAGTGGGCGCAGCCGGCCAGTGGGTGCATCCTGTGGGCGGAAGCCACACGCTGTTAGGAGGAGCAGACTTCTCCGAGGTGATTGGCGCCAGCAACGAAATTCTATTGACCGGCCCGAACCGAAACCGCAATGGTGGAGGCCGGCAGCGAACGCTGGGATTCTTTGGGGAAGACATCTTCCGTCACGCGAAGTGGACAGTGATTTTAGCGGCGCGGGTTGATGACTGGAGAAATTTTAACGGGAGTCTGGTGACCGTTCCGCGGGTAGGCGCGCCGGTCATGACCACTTATCCGAGTCGCACCGATGTCGCGCTGAGTCCCCGGCTCTCGGTTCTGCGGGCGGTGAACGGACATGTGTCGCTGACGGGTTCTGTCTACCGCGCTTTTCGGGCACCCACTCTCAACGAGTTGTATCGCACCTTCCGCGTGGGCAATGTGCTTACCTTCAACAATGCGGGGCTGAGCGCGGAGCGGCTCACCGGGGCGGAGGTGGGAGTGAATCTCTCAGGCTGGAATGGCCGCCTGAGCATGCGCGACACATTTTTTTGGAGCGACATTGTCGACCCGGTGGCAAACGTAACACTTTCGACCACGCCCACCCTTATTACACGGCAGAAACTGAACCTGGGACGCACGCGCTCTCGCGGCGTGGAGTTGGATGGCGCTTTGCGCGTGAACCGCGACATCCAAATCTCCGCGGGATATACCTACACCGCGGCCACGGTGGTGAGCTATCCGGGAAATCCCGGCGGCATCGATCTGGTTGGGCTTGACGTGGCGCAGGTCCCGCGCAATGTATTCACCTGGCAGGCGCGATATTGGAATCCATCACGGGTGTTTGTAAGCGTGGCGGGACGTTTTGTGGGACAGCAATTCGACGATGACCAGAATCAATTGCCGCTTGCCCGCTTCTACACGATGGATCTCGAAATAGGACGCTCTATCGCGCCCCATTTTGAAGTGTTTGGAGCGGTCGAAAACGTTCTTGATCAGCGTTATCAGGTGGCACGCACCCCGGTAACTAACCTTGGACCACCCGTACTATTTCGGATAGGGTTGCGTCTAAACTATCCCGCCAGGTAAAGACAATCAATCGAATCCTTGTGCAATCTGTATCGTAATCGTAGCGTGTCCGACACTCACATCCTGACCGGAACCCGCAATTCTTGGCGCATTTTGGCGCACCAAGCCCATCCATCTTGCGTGTATGGTTTTTAGCAGGTGGGGAAGGAGTGATCCACAACTCCAACGGAGGTGTACCCGGTTTAGTCGGTTTGGCGAAAACCGGGCTTTCGGAAATTCGGAGTTCTGAGTATGGAATGCGATCCGCAAATGGACCGAAACCAGTTAGTCGAATCGATTCAGGACTTCGTTGATGAGCAGTCTCTACGAACCCAACTACCCCCAACATGTGCCCGTTGCGGCCAGGCGATGAGTTTCGTCGAAGCCACTGTGTGGCTGTATGGCAGCGATTCCGGATGGACTCTAAGCTTCCCCGCATGCGTTTGTGACCGAGAACCCGTAATTGGGAGTGATGCTACTCCGAATGCATCCCCAGAGCACGCTTCGTTCATGAATCCTCACTTGGAAAGTATTGCACGGAGGGAGTGCTGACGAATATGAACACCACGGCCATGCCTGTCGTCAAAAGCGTCATTCAACCCAGACATTCGGACAATGGAAATCGGATCCTTGGAGGCGAAATCCTCGGCAGGCTGCCTCGTGCCGAGCTTGACCTGCTTCGTCCCCGGCTAGAGTTCACGCCTTTGCGGATGCACCAGATCCTCCATGAAGCCGGTGACAGGATTCGATTTGCGTATTTTGTAGAAAGCGGACTGATATCGGTCGTAAATATCCTGCCTGATGGAAAGAGCGTGGAAGTCGCTCTAGTCGGCCGAGGCGGTTTCACCGGATTGCCGGTGGTGGATGGCTTCGGTACGAGCCCGAACCGCTTCATTATCCAAGCGGAAGGCACCGGGGACCGAATTGAGGCGTCTGTGTTGCGCGAGCTTCTGCCACACTGTCCGCACTTGAATCTAGAATTGCACCGCTACGGTCAGCGCCTTGCCCTGCAAGCCATGCAAATCGCGGCCTGCAACGGATTGCATGAGGTCGAGGAACGGCTGGCGCGCTGGCTGTTGATGAGCCACGAACTGCTCGGCTCCAACGAACTTCCCCTTACGCAGGATCTTCTCGGTCAGATGCTGGGAACTCGCAGATCCAGCGTGAGTCTGGCGGCGGGTACGTTGCATAAGGCTGGCATCATCACTTATCGACGCGGAAGAGTGACGGTGCTCGACAAGGTAAAACTGCAGAATGCTTCCTGCGAATGTTATCAACTCATCAAGCAACATCTGGCGAGTTGGGCGGCTGAGATTCAACCGGTCTGATGGTTGCGGCATCGTTATCCGGTGCTCACTTTCGGCGCCACGAAATGCGAGCACCTCGGGGGGAGTCAAGAGAACCATTAAGGGATTTTGTATGGATGTCGATCGAGTGCAGTCGGAAGAACTGGCGACCTGGAAAGAAAAATATATGGCGGCCTTGTTCGAGATGGACAAAGGCAGGCTGAACCAGCGCATCACAGACGCAGAAATGGCCGTCGCAAAGCGTACCCGGGAGCTTTTTCAGGGCAACGGTGACACTGACTCCGGGACGCAACTCAGGGAGCGCAAAGCTTTGGAAGCTGCCTCCTACGCGCTCCAGGCTCTGCGCAGCATAGCGCAGAGTGACCGTGGCGCCGCTAAGCGATCGTTCGCCGCGTAGGTTCTAATTTGCGTACTGTCGGTAATCACAGGCTACGGAAGCAGGATGACATGGCCTCTGACGGACGAAAGCAGTTGCAGCGCTGGCAGGAGCTTGCCTCCGAGGCCGCAGAGGAAACCGATCCTCAGAAACTCATCAGGATCGTTAAAGATCTCTGTTCATTGTTGAACGCAGAAAAAAAGCCACCTGCCAGTTCTCGAGCCATAGCCCACCAATCGCAAAAGAGCGCCCGCAAGTAGACCCGGGGCAAGTCAATCCGCAAAATGAATTGAGGGAGAGGCCACTCGTCAACTGTCCTCTCCTGATTGGAAGGTGTTTTCTCGGTGACCAATAATCTCCGCGTCGAGGAACAGGGAAGCTGATACGTCAGTTGTCTTGTGGATGGAGCGTCGGGCGTCCCCGCCCGTCCCTCCAATCTTCTTCTTGGCGTTCGATCGCGCTGAATATAAATCCAACCAAAGAATGTGCGGGCGATGTGCTGCGCTGACAACATCATCGCCCACACGCCGAACGCATGTGCGCTCCGTGTTCGCGCCGGGCATCGTCGGCATCTTCAGCGAGGTCGCGAAGATAGTCGAAGAAGCCTTGGGTCTGGCCGATGAACAATCCGTCATCGGTGAAGGATTTCAGCGCCGCCATCGCCGCGCCTTTCGTTGCCGTGGGACGAATGATGGAGACACAGGGAAGTTTTTGCTGAGGAACTTGGTCGGCTCCGGCATGATCAGGTTAGTCAGCAGATCCTCACCGAGCATGTGGTCGGCGCCGGGAAATGTGACTTTGACCTTTGTGACGGGATCGGGCACGTTGACCAGGCGAGGTGCGTTGCCGGCCTTGTCATGCCAGGTTTGGAAGTGCGTGATTTCGGTGCCGCCGATGCTGAGCAGGATGCGCAGAACTTCGGGGCTGGTGACCCGCTGCGCAAGCTGCGGATACAGGCTGCTGCCGCCCTGTTCCATAAAGGCGAAGTGGAAGCCGGCAGTGTTCGCGATCGCTTGTGTGAAGTCCGAAATATTCATTGGCTGGAAGGATCCGGTTTCACGTCATCGTCGGTCCGCGGAATGGCCGTATGCTGGCCGAGCGCGAGCGAGGGAATGGCGTTCGGGAATGTATCGCCGAAGTCCGGGTTTTCGGTCCGGCTGCGATAACGAGTCCACCAGGAGGTGTCGACCGTAAGCTGCACGGGGTTGGTAAGTCGGCCAATCTGCTGGGCTCCAGTAGCCTTGCTGCTTGGGAGAGTGCGGAACTGGTCGAGGCTTACGGTGTCAGCTCCCTTGGAGGCGAGATACGCGTTGATGAAATCTTCGTGGGTCAGTTCGTCTTCGGTGTTGTCGTGGATGTACTGGGGCATGTCGCCATCGAGCTGGGTAAGCGCCAGAGTATAAAGAGGACTTCCTCCGGTCACAGTATTGGGATATCCCGGAATGAGTTGGCTGGCCAGTGTGGGAACTTCGTTGTCCTGAATTCCCGCAAGCTCTGTGTATTGCAACCAGAGGTCGCTTTCGATGATTTCGGCGGCCAGCCAGGAACCGCAGAATGGCAGCATCGCCCGCGGTGAGCGAGCCGCTGCATTCCTCGGCGCCGAACAGTTCGGTAGTGAGCAAGCCGCCGGCCGAGACAGCAGCGCCGGCCACGCCGATGCCTTTCAGAAAGGAACGGCGACGGATTTGGCGGCCTGTTGGGGAATCTTTTTTACAGGGTGAGTGGTGAGATTGAGGGCTGGGAGACGACCGCTTGCCATAATCCACGCTCCGATGACCAAGAAGGCAATTGGGCACCTCTTGGGATTGATTTGTCTGGCGAGAGTAGAGCGGCTGGATAGGCCGGGTGTCACGGAATGGTTAGAGTTGTGTAGGAGTTTGGCTCATGGAGGTAAAGACCGGGTCATGCTTTGGTAAAGGAATGGTTGCAACCGAATCTGGAACCTTAGACTAACGTGCACGAAGGCTGCACGAAGCAGCTGCTTGGGAGAAAGCTTTTGATCACAGAGGACGGGCAGAAGCTGCGGAGAAACTCCGAAGAGATGGAGGAATTGGCCTGGGAACGGGGATAGGAACGCAGGACGATACAATCGTGGACATGAAGGCCACACAAAACAAACCGCTTCTCGGCAAGACTGTGCTGATCACCGGAGGAGCGAAGCGGCTGGGGCGAGCTTCCGCCCTGGCGCTGGCGGCAGCCGGCGCCGACGTTGCAATTACATTTAACCGTTCGTCGCGGGAGGCACAACACACAGTCATCGATCTTACGGCTGCGGGTGGTCGCGCCTTTGCCCTGCAGTGCGACATCACTGTCGAGAAGAGTGTGCGCGCCATGATCAAAGAAGCGGTAAAGGAGCTGGGTGGCGTCGACATCCTGGTGAACAACGCCGCAAATTACGAAACGGTAGAGTTCGACAAGATCTCTGTCGCCCAATGGGACGCGATCTTCGCTTCGAACACGCGCGGGCCGTTTCTGGTCACGCGCGAGGCATTGCCGCATCTGCGCGAGCGGCGCGGTAAGGTGATCAATATGGGGTCATTAGGCGGCCTGGTGCCGTGGCCGACGCACGCGCATTATTGTTCGTCCAAGGCAGCGCTGCACATGTTGACGAAGGTCATGGCTAAGGCGCTGGCCCCGGAGATTGCGGTCAACGCGGTGGCTCCAGGAATGATCGATTTGGGTGAGCAGGAGGCGAAGACATTCATGCGAAAGATGGCGCGGGTCACTCCCATGAGACGCAATGGTACCGGCGAAGAGATTGCCACGGCGGTGCGCTTCTTTGCCGAGGCGCCCCACTTCATTACTGGACAGATTCTGACAGTGGACGGCGGACTCAGCTTAAGTTCTGTTGCCGAGTAGAGTGGTGCTAATGTTCGCGCCTTAAGCTTGCCGTTGCTGCCTCAGCTCGTCTTCCTGTATCGTGCCTACTCGGCCACAACCAACATGATCAAGAAGGTTTGCAGAGGGGTTGCCTTCAGCAGTGCAGCGCTGTTTCTTCTGATTTCTGCGGCATCGGCGCAGCAGGGTCCGGAAGATGGTGGACGCGAAGTGCAGCTCTGGACGGGAGGCGGATACACGGTTCCGGGTGGCACGAAGAATACTGGCGTTTGGAATCTGGGACTGCGATATGGGTGGATCTTGACGCGCCCTCACGGTCCCGGCTTCCTGAAAGGACGTTTTGAATATGCGGTCGATGGAGTGCCCACGTTTCTTGTCTTTCAACCCGCCAACACCGCTTACGGATTGGGGTTCAATCCCATCGATCTGAAGTGGGATTTCGCAACCCGGAGTTCGGTCGTGCCCTACCTTGAAATCGACGGTGGAACTTTGTTCACCAACCACACTGTGCCGGCTGGAACGAATACTGTGAACTTCACGTCCAGCGGGGTCTTTGGGATGCATCTGCTCGGGCCCCGTTACAACTGGAGTATCGAGGCACGATATATGCATATCTCAAACGCGGGGCTGGCGAAACCAAATCCGGGGATCAATACGTTTCAGGTGCGGATTGGTATTGGCAGGTTTCTTCCCAAGAAGCAGTAAGGACGCATAGCTGTGGCTGAATGCGGCTATTCTGCAACAAGACTCTCATCTTCGTACTAGCACGGTGACGCGCATGATCCGGAAGTGCTCTCCTTTCCTTTGTGCATTGATCATTTTCAGCATCCGGGCGGCGATGGCTCAAGCTGCCGGGGGCCCCTACCAGCCGATGCTCGAGCGCCTTGAGTCGATCTCGGTGCAGCCCATCCCGGAGTTGCGCTTTCACTCCGATATGCCGCATCCGGAAGATCCCACACTCGATGATTCGCACTGGGAAAAAATCAAGGTCGGAGAACGCTGGACTACCGGCTCGCGTGTTTTCCGGCGATCCATCGAAATTCCCGCAAAGCTCAACGGCTACTCCACCCAAGGCGCGCGGGTGAAGCTCGAATTAAATTTCAATAGCTCGAGTGCGATGGTGATCAGCGTGTTTTCGAATGGTGGACTGATTTACCACGGCGATGATCTCAGCCAGCAAACTCTTTCTCTTACCGAAAGCGCTCAACCCGGCCAGGTATTTGTGATTGCAGCCCGCCTGGAGCTGCAACCCGAAGAAGCGCTCATTTCAACTTGCCGGTTACTGTTTGAGGCTCCACGAGGCCGGCCGAGTCCTTCACTTTTTCGCGAGGAGGTTCTCGCGGCGCGTGCCGTGATCGGGGCCTATGCCGACGGCCGCGCCCGGCGCGAGCAGCAACTCGATGCGGCTGTGAAATCCGTAAATCTCGCAGCACTCGATCGCGGAGACCAGTCGGGCTTCGACGAGTCGTTGCGGCAGGCACAGGCTAAGCTACAAGTGCTTGATCCCTGGCTGAAGCAATTCACCATTCGGATCGTCGGCAACTCGCACATCGACATGGCATGGCTGTGGCCCTGGACCGAAACCGTCGAGGTGGTACGCAACACATTTCGCAGCGTGCTTGATCTGATGCACGAATATCCGGATTTAAAATTCACCATGTCGTCGGCGCGCACCTACGAGTGGATGGAAGAGAAATACCCGGATCTCTTCAAAGAAATCGAGCAGCGCGTCAAGCAAGGCCGTTGGGAAATTGTCGGCGGGATGTGGGTGGAGCCCGACCTCAACATGCCGGCGGGCGAATCGCTCACCCGGCAAATCTTGATCGGCAAGCGATATTTCCGCGACAAGTTCGGAGTCGATACGAAAATCGGATGGAATCCTGATTCGTTTGGCTACAACGCGCAGCTTCCGCAAATCTACAAGAAGTCGGGCATGGACTACTTCGTGACCCAAAAGCTGCTCTGGGCGCACGAGTTCACGACTTTTCCTTACAAGCTGTTCTGGTGGGAAGCGCCGGACGGCAGCCGGCTTCTGACTTATTTTCCCCACGACTACGCGGGCGGCATCGATGCTGAAAAAAACGCAGAGGACCTCGCCATCTGGGCGCCGCCAATCTACGGCGACAAGTTGCAGGATAAGCCGGAGATCATGCATTTGTTCGGGGTCGGCGATCACGGCGGAGGACCGACTCGCGCCATGCTCGATACCGCTGTGCGCTTGCAGGCGCCGGGCACAGTGTTTCCGAATATGCCATTCAGCACCGCCACCGAGTTCTTTGCGGACCTGGAGAAGAGACTTCCGCAGATGAATGTTCCCACTTGGAAGGACGAACTTTATTTCCAGTACCACCGGGGTGTTTTCACGACCCAGGCAGATACCAAGCAACGCATTCGCCGCACGGAAGAAACGCTTTTGAATGCGGAGAAGGTTTCGTCTCTGGCTGTTCTCTATGGGCGACCGTATCCGCAGCAGGATATGCAGCGCGCCTGGAAGCGGCTGCTGTTCGATCATTTTCACGACATCATGCCAGGTTCGGGGATCGCGGTGAATTATCTGGACGCCAAGCGGAATTTGGAGGATGTGCAGCGCCTCGGCGGCGACATCATTCGCGGATCGCTGGAGGAAATTGCAGCTCACGTGAACACGCTGGGAGAAGGCGTGCCGCTGCTGATCTTCAATTCGCTTTCCTGGCCGCGGGTGGAGATGATCGAGGTAGAGGTACAGCTACCGGCTCCCGAGCGCGATGTGCATGTGGTGGATGCGAAGGGAAAGGCAATACCGTCAGAGCTTCTGTCGATGGATGCAGCCACCCATCGCGTACGTGTGCTTTTGCTGGCCAGCGCCCCCGCGATGGGCTACAGCACTTATTTTGTAAGCCCAGGTGGAGCGGCTGTCCCCGATCAGAGCGGAGTGAAGTCGGCTGCGGACTCCCTGGAAAACGAACTCGTACGCCTCAAACTCGATACCGCATCGGGGTGTGTCACACGCCTGGTGGATAAGCACAGCGGCGCCGAGGCGCTGGCTCCCGCTGAAACCGACACCGGCGGGCCGAAAAATTCGATTTGCGGAAATCTGCTGCAGACCTTCGTGGACAAGCCCAAGCAGTGGGATGCCTGGAACATTGATGCCGATTTCGAGAAGCAGCATTGGGATCTGGACAAGGCCGATGAAGTAAGGCTCCTTGAGCACAGCCCGTTGCGCGCAGTGATCCGCGTGAAGAAGCATTTCCAGAATTCCACGTTTACGCAGGACATCACGATGTATGCCGGCGTTCCGCGCGTTGATGTAAAAATGCATGTGAGCTGGCATGAGAAGCACATCCTGCTGAAGGTCGCGTTTCCGCTCAGCGCGCACAACACCAAGGCGACATATGAAATCCCCTACGGCTCCGTCGAGCGGCCCACGACTCGCAACACGCCGGCAGAGCAGGCGCAATTCGAGGTGCCCGCGCTCCGCTGGGCGGATATTTCTGACGCTTGGCATGGCTTCAGCCTCTTGAATGACAGCAAGTATGGGTACGACGCGAAAGGAAATGTCCTGCGGCTTTCCTTGCTGCGTTCGCCGGAGTGGCCCGATCCCCACGCCGACGAGGGCGAGCACGACTTCACGTACTCGATGTATCCGCACGCCGGGACGTGGCGTGAGGCAGAGACGGTGCGCCGAGGGTTGGAACTGAACTACCGCTTGC
>Ga0126373_10003774_pt1 | contig 11415 bp, 12 predicted proteins | sample PanSoiMetPlot_11_FD_92545 | JGI IMG/M metagenome (GOLD analysis project Ga0126373, IMG submission 92545) | Tropical forest soil microbial communities from Panama - MetaG Plot_11 | ecosystem: Environmental > Terrestrial > Soil > Tropical forest > Bulk soil | place: Panama | collected 2016-02-17
GCAGCATCATCACGGCCGCGCAAAGCGGCGTCCAATGGGGGTACCGGCTGCTGCTCCTGCAGCTCCTCCTGATGCCGGTGCTCTACGTCGTGCAGGAGCTGACCGTGCGGCTCGGTATCTTCACCGGCAAGGGACATGGGGAGCTGATCCGCAATACTTTCGGGGGCGGCTGGGCCTGGGTGTCGGTCAGCGGCCTCGGAGTGGCTACCATCGGTGCGCTGATCACGGAGTTCTCGGGCGTCGCCGGAGTCGGCGAACTCTTCGGGATACCGCGAATCGTCAGCCTCAGCCTGGCCACGGTTCTCTTGCTCGCAATCGTGTTGACCGGCAGCTATCGGCGTGTCGAGCGTGTCGCCATCGCGCTCGGCTTGTTCGAGCTCGCCTTTTTCGTGGTGGCGTGGCGCGCCCATCCTCAGAGCGCAGAGCTCGCGAGCGGCCTCGGGCACATGCCGCTAAAGAACAGTGCTTATCTCTACCTGGTTGCCGCCAACATCGGCGCGGTCATCATGCCGTGGATGATCTTCTACCAGCAGTCCGCAGTCGCCGATAAGAAGTTGCGCCCCTGCCATTATCGGCATGCGCAGTGGGATACCGCCTTCGGCTCCGTCATCGCGCAGGGGGTGATGGCGGCGGTGCTCATCGCCGCCGCGGCAACGATCGGGAAGCTGCACACGGACGCCGCGAACGCAAGCCTGAACAGCATCGGTGACATTACCAAGATGCTTGTCCCAGCTCTCGGGCCGAACGTAGGGCGCGTGGTCTTCGGATTGGGCACGATCGGCGCGGGCATGGTAGCCGCGATCGTGGTGTCGCTCGCGTCCGCCTGGGGCTTCGGTGAGGTGACCGGCTACCGCCACTCCCTCGAGCATCATCCGCTCGATGCGCCGTGGTTCTATGGCATCTACGCGGCCGCGGTAATAGGGGGCGCCGTGATCGTCGACCTCGCCCCCGACCTCGTCGCGCTCAATATCGGCGTGGAGGTCATGAACGCGCTGATGTTGCCCCTCGTGCTCGGCTTCCTGGTGTTGCTTGCGTTCAAGGCGCTGCCGCCCGAACACCGCCTGCGAGGTCCCTACGCATGGCTGGTTGTCGCCGTATCAGTCCTGACAGCGGGACTCGGCGTCTATGGCGGCATGACCGGCGCGCACCTTTTCTAGTTTGAAGCGCCTCCGGCGGCGGGCATCTTCCTGTGCCGACGGTTCACTGCGGTTTGAGCCGTACCTGCATGTCGGAGACGTGACCGGAGGTCAGCCAGTAGGAGCCCAGGTGCTTCTCTATGGTCACGCTGTCGCCCACCTGCAGACTGAGATCACCCGGCGCGCGTCCGACCTGTTGCCAGACCTGACCGTTGTCGAGGTGCAGGACCATGGCATTGGGCCAGCGGTCCAGGCCGGCAACGTGGGCCGTGAAGCGCGAGGAGGAGCCGCCGAAGAAGGATTTCCAAGGCGATGAGTGCTGAGGCGCGGAAGTAGCGGCGGTTGCAGCGGGAGCGGGGGCCGCAGAAGCGGAGGTCGCAGCAGTAGCGGGGGACGCAGCGGGAGCGGAGGTCGCAACTGGAGCGGAACTCGCGGCAGGCGCGGAACTCGCCGCAGGCGCAGCAGAGGCAGGTGCGGCAGTCTCGTGGGCGGCCGGCTCGGGTGCCGCCGGCGTTGAAGTTGGTGGCTGCGACACTTGCGCTGGCGCGGAACCCGCGGAAAGATCGGGCTTGGGCGGTGCGGCCGCTGGCCGCGCGGGCGGCTTCGAGAGACGCGCCATTTCCCTGTCATAGCAGATCAGTCGCCGCAGGGAATCTGATTCAGCGGCGCAGGCCCGCAGGCTGGCGGGAACGCTCTGGGCCAATACGCCGGCGGAAATGCCGCAAAGCGGCAGCCCGCAAACCATCGACCACATGATCCGGCGCACTTGCCCCCAAATGCGCGCGGCGGGCTGCTCAGGCATCGGTACTCTCCGAAGGGCCTCGCCACTGAAGGTGCGGCCGGGGCAGTGTAGCTTTCCGGCGACCTGGCTGCGACATCGAGTGATGTCGGGAGGAGTAGCGCTCGACTGATCCGATGCCGCTCGCGAGCGCGCCAGCGGGTCTGAGCTCGCTAGTGCGTCTGAGTGGCCGTGGAGCTGTTTTGCGTGCTGCCGTTCATCGCGAGGCCCACCTTCGGAACCCCGAACTGTCCCTGGAGCTGCGCGAGCTTCGCGAGGTCGACCGAGCCGACGATGTTGACGATCGTCAGCTCGAGAGGCTCCGCCGCGACGATGGCGATGCCGTCGGTGCGGTTGCCGTGGCGCAGCACGTAGATATCGACGTTGCTCCCCTGCTTGAAGTCGTGGGTCGAGACGATCGGCTGCCAGCCGGGCGCGAGCAGCTGTGCCTGCACCGCTTTGACATCGGCCTTGGAATATTCTCCCGGCTTGTCGAAGGTGTAGCTGCGCACGTAAATGCCCCTGAGGCCCTGGATCAGGCCATTGAGCGCCGCGCCGTTGGCGTCACTGCTGTTGCTGTTGATGACGCCGCTCGCCAAGCGCAGCAGCGATGGGTCGAGCGAGATGTCGACCGACTGTGTCGCCTTCTTCGACAGCGCGGAGAAATCCGGCAGCTGCAGGCGACCGGGCTCTGCCGCTGCGGCGAGAGCGGGCAGCGCCAGGAAGGCCCACATTAAAACAAAGGATCGAAATCGCATGGCAGTCTCCAAAAACAAATTCGGTCACCGGCTGTCCGCTGGCGAAGCATCATGAGTCGGGATGTTCCTCGCGCGCCACGGCCCTGCGTACGATGTTGACGTTGTCGCTGGCGATGCTCAGCGCCTGCAGGAGTTGCGCTCGCGCCTCATTCGCGCGCGCAACGTCCGCAGCGTGCTGCTGCATCTGGATGAGGCCGATGGCCGCGATGAGGCACGCGGCCAGCGCGGCCGGCAGCCAGCGGGAGCGAAATGCACGCGACCGCATGAAGTAGAGGCGCGCCGCCGGCGCGGGTTGCGCCGCGCTCGAATCGAGGTGCGCTACGGTGCGCTCCGCGAAGTCCTTGCCGGGATGCTGCGGCCGCAGGGCGCGATGCAATGCTTTGTCGAATTCGTCAGTCATGGCTGGCCTCCTGCGGAAGTGGGCTGCCGGAGCTCCTCGCAGCCCGCACGTAACGACGCAAGAGATCGTTTCAGGTGACTCTTCACCGTGTTGAGCGGCATGTTGAGAATCGTTGCGATCTCGGAAGGGTCGAGATCCTCCTGATACTTCAGCAACACCACCGCGCGCGGCATGGGTGCCAGCCTCAGGACCAGATCCCGCAAGCGCCGCTCGAGGAGCGGATCGCGGCTCGAATCCACCAGGGGTATTTCCTCGACGGCATCCAGGGGCAGGGCAATGTGGGATGGCCGGCTCCGTAGCCGATCGATCGCCCGGTGGCAGACAGTCCGCCGTAACCAAAAGAGGAGGTGGGCTTCGGAGGCAATCTTGCCGAGATGACGATGCACGGACACGAAGACGTCCTGGGCAAGCTCCTCGGCGTCCTCGGGCACTTTGAGCATGCGCAGTGCCAGTGTGTAGACGGTGTCCTGGTACGCATGGATCAATTCCCGAAACGCGGCAAGCTCGCCGCGCTGGGCGCGAGTCAGTGCGCCCTCGAGCGCTGCCGCCGGGCCGGTGGTCCCCCGGGCCGCTGCTGCGGACGGGTCGGACATGCTTTTGGCGGCCGCAGAGAGGCTCATGGGATTGGCTTCCATATATAGCCTATACGAGCGGGCGCCGGCTGCAGGGTGCAGCCCGCCTGCAAAGAGCTCGTTCCAGCTGGCGCAGTGACCCGGATCAGAGCTTGTCCAAGGTCGCCGGGTCGTACTCGCCACCAAAGTACTTGCGCAGAGCGTCGACGAAGACCTGATTGTCGGCGCTGGCATGAGCGAAGAGTGTCACGGACGAGCGGAATTTGAGGTAGTCCGGATAGCCGAAGATCTCCTCGATGCTCCGGCCCGCGACTTCGTTGACCAACCGGGTGCACTCGCGCAGCCGCCAACCGAGGATCGGATGCAGCAGGTAGGCTTCGGCCTCGGCACGGGACGCGATGGCGAAGTGCTGCGCCATGGGACTGTGGCCGAATCCCTGGATCTGCGGAAACACGAACCACATCCAGTGACTCGTCTTGCGCCCGGCGCGCAGCTCGGCCATGGCGCGCTCGATTACAGGTGCCTGCGCCTGCACGAAGCGGTCGAGACTCGCCTGCATCACACCCCACCGCTCCGACTCTGCGCAGACCATGAGAGGAAGGCGATCGCGAGACTCACGGCGGCCCCGGCCGATGTCAGCACCAGCGGCGCCTCCGCCCCCACATGCCGCTGCAGCCACGGCAGCGCCAGAGTTGCGGCGGCACCGGCTGCGAAAGCAGCGCCGATCATGGCGCCGAGAGTCCTGCGGCGCAGCCGCAGATAGTGCGCCTCGAGTCGCGCCAGGTGAGCACGCCGCTCGCTCTCGAGCCGCGAGCGCAGCTGCGACAGATCCGCCTCCCCGGCCCGGGACAGAGCGGCGTGGAGACACCGGCGGAAGTCGCGGGAAACCTGCGGCGGTTGCAGGGTCCGGCTCAGAGCGCGATCCAAGGCGCGATCGAGCCTGTCGTGCGGAGATTCGAATTCACTCACGATGCCTCCTCCAGCCAATCCCGCGGATCATCGAGTCCCCGCTGCCGCAGCTCACGCGCGAGCGTCGCCCGGGCGCGAAACAGCCAGCCCTTCACGGTACCTTCCGGGCAGCCGAGCATGAGCGCGACTTCGCCGACGGACCGCTCCTCGTAGTAGTAGAGCACCAGTGGGCGGCGCAGCCGCTCCGGGAGCATATCCACCAGGGCTCGCAGCTGATCCGAGACTGCTTCGGGCATCCCGTGCACGCTTTCCGCGACTTCGTCGGCACGCAATTCGGCAGCGTTCTCGCCGGCCAACGGCGCCGTGCTTCGCTTCGAGAGCGCCGTCAGGCAGCGGTTGCGCGTGATCGCGTAGATCCAGCTCGACAGCGAAGCGCGGCAGTCATAATTCGCGAGCGCGCGCCACGCGCGCACCAGGCTCTCCTGCGCGGCGTCCTCCGCCTGAGTGCGGTCGCGCAGCAGGGCGCAGCAGAGCCGGTAGACCTTGCCCTCGTAGCGCTGCAGGAGCAGCGCGAACGCACGGTCACTGTGCCCAGTCTGCAGCAGCTGAACGATGTCGCTGTCCCGGTCGGCGGCGCTCGCTACCGCGGCCTGCATTAATCACCTCGGCATTGATACCCGCCGAGCGGAAGATTGGTTTCAGCCTTGGGCCGGGGCGCTCTTGCAACCGACTCGCGGTACCCCGGGTATCAACCCCCGGTAGCGAGCAACCTGGCCACCTTTATGACTCCCTCTTCGATCATCGGCGTGTCGATCCCCGTCGTCGCGATCATTCTCGGGATCGGCGCTGCAATGCTCGCGATGTATTTCGACTTTCGCAAGAAGCGCGAGCTGATCCAGACCTACCATGCCGAGCGGATGGCGGCGATCGAGAAGGGCATCGAGCTGCCGCCGCTGCCGATCGAATATCTTGGCGATACCCGGTATTCCAGCCCTGCAAGGGCGCGGCGCACGGGCCTGATTCTGCTGTTCCTCGGCATCGCGATCACGCTGGGCCTGTGGGGAATGGGAATCGGCGACGGCCTTTGGTGGTGGGGGCTGGTGCCGCTCGGCCTGGGACTGGCGTTCCTGCTGATTGCATGGTTTGAGGCCCGCGACTCTCGTCGATCCGGCGAGCAGAGCCTGCGAAGCGATCTCCCCTGACGGGCGGTCAGCCAGCCAACCGCCGGCGACGCGTTACCGGCGGACAGAGGATGCGATTCGGCCGAGATCCGCGGCGGCGCGACTAGGCGCGGCTCGCAACCTGCTGCCGAACGGTATGGCGGGTGAGCTGCGCCTCGGTCCATTGGCGGACCCGCCGCGCGTCCGCCACCCGCGTGTACTTGCCCCAGGAGTTGAGCAGCACGATGACCACGGTGCGGTGGTCGATGACTGCCTGCATCACCAGGCAATGGCCCGCGGCATTGGTGAAGCCGGTCTTCTGCACCACGATGTGCCAGGAGGGTCGCGCCACCAGCATATCGGTATTGTGGAAAGCGACCGTCCGGCGGCCGGAGCGCACGATGTAGCCGCGGCTGGTGGAGTACCGGCGGATCACGGGGCTCCGCGAAGCTGCCATCACCAGCTTCGCGAGATCGTCCGGCGTCGAGGTATCGTCGCTCGAGAGGCCGGTCGGCTCGACAAAGTGGGTATGGGTCATGCCGAGCGCCCGCGCCTTGGCGTTCATGGCGCTGACGCAGGCTGCGAGGCCGCCCGGATAGTTGCGCGCCAGTGCGTGCGCCGCCCGGTTCTCCGACGCCATCAGCGCCAGGTGAAAGAGCTGCGCGCGCGTCAGGCTGGTGCCGACTGCGAGCCGCGAGTACGCGCCGATGCCGATCGCCCGGTCGGCGGCCGTCACCTGCAGCTTCTCATCCAGTGGCTGCTCCGCCTCGGCGACCACGAGTGTCGTCATCAGCTTGGTGATCGAGGCGATGGGCACCCGGTCATCCGGTTTGCGCGCATAGAGCACCTTGTTATCGGTGGCGTCCAGCACCAGCGCCTCGCTCGACCGCAGATTCGGGTGCGAAGCCACCCCGTGGTGGCGGTGGTAACCGCGATGATGGTGGTAGCGGGAGACCGAGGCCAGGTGGATCGGTGCTGCGGCGCAGGTGGCCGAGGCGGTGAGAACCAGGCAAGCCCAGGCGAAAGACTGCAGCCGCGGGCGCTTGCCGTGCCCCGAGGTCAACTTGGACATAAAACCGGGCCGCATTTTTCAGTATTCTCCGCGGTCGACGCGTGATTCGAAGGTAGCAGAACACGTTCCACCCGCCAGCGCCGTGACGCACAGCGTGTTTCAGCGCGAGTTAAGTCAAGCCTACAACAATGTTGTGGCGCAAAGCTACGCCGCGATGGCGATGGCAACCTGCACGCGATTGCGGCCCAGGCGTTTGGCGGCGTAAACCGCGGCATCGGCCTGCGCGATCAGGGCTTCGCCCCAGACCCCCAGCGGATCGCTGCTGGCCACTCCGATGCTGCAAGTCAGCTGGATCGGAGTCCCCTGCGCCTCGAGGTGCTCTTCCGACACCCGCTGCCGGATGCGCTCCGCGATCAACTTCGCCGCGGCTGCATCGGCGCCGCTCAGTACCACCACGAATTCCTCGCCGCCATAGCGCCCGATGATGTCCGACTGGCGTAGCTCGTGCTGGATGGGGCGAATGACAGCCGCGAGGCACGCATCCCCGGCCGCGTGACCATACGAGTCGTTGATGGATTTGAAGAAGTCGAGGTCGAGGAAGAGGATCGCCAGCGGAAGACCGTTCATCCGAGCGTCCCGGCATGAGGCCTCCAGCTGCTCCAGCAGCGAGCGGCGGTTCAAAACGCCTGTAAGCGGGTCCGTCTGGGCGCGGCGCTCGGCCTCCGTCAAGGCATAGCGCTGCTGGCGCAGGCGATCGGCAACGCCGAGCGAAGTAAGGATGGCGGACGCCACCATCGATCCCGGCAGGCCGTAATAGAAGAGTGCCTCGTCGCGCGCCGCGCCGGTGACGAGGAGCCGCGCCGACGTCGCGATCGCAAATGCCTCGAGCAACACCCAGGCGAAGAGAAACCAGCCCGCCGCGCGATTGCCGCGTCGCCAGGCAAGAAAGGCGACAACGAGCACGAGGCCGCCACCGCCGAGGAACATCAGGTTACCGATGTCAGCCACGAGGGGTTCGAGGCCCGCCAGCCATCCTACATTCGCCACCGCGAGCGCCACGAACGCCGCTGCCAGCCAGCCGAACCCGCGATAGACCCGGGGCGAGGCATGGCGCAGGTCGGCGATTTCCCGGGCAAAGAGGCTGGCCATTGCGCCGCTCAGCGCCACGGGAACAGTCCAGGCGTAGGGCACGAACGCGCTGCCGGCGGCGAGCCACGGCCAGCGAAAGCCCTCTCCCGAGAAGTAGGCGAGGTAGAGCGCCTGCAGGCCGGTCATGCCGGCATAGAGGATGAATAGCTCGTCCGAGAGCACGAGCCACATCGCCGCCGTCGCGAGCGCCAGGGCGGTCAGCGCTCCGCAGGCCAGGGAGATCATCAGGGTATGCCGTACCCCGCGTGCCAGCGCCTGCTTCAGCGTGCCGGCGCCGAAATACACGCGACGAGCCGACGTGGCAGGCGCCTCGATGCGGGCGTAGAAGACCTGGGCGGCCTGCAGCCCGGGGTCCGGAACGAGAAAGACCGCCTCCTGGGCGCCCCCAAATCGCGGCAGTACCGCGGCCCGCACCAGAGGAGTCGGCGTCCCGGCGCTGCCTCGAGGATAGAGCTGGACCTTCACATGGCGCCCGGAGCCCACCATGAGCACCGGAATTGCGTCGCCGGCAATGCTCCCGGCCGATTGCAGCCGGACCCATAGAGTGCCGGAAATGTGGTGCAGGGCATTGGAGCTGCTGGCCGCGAATTGCCGGTCCAGCGCGCCACTGGCCACTTCGGCGGCGGGCGGCACGGGACCGCGAGCCGCCAGCGTACGGACTGCGAGCGAGGATTCGTAGGCGGCGGCCAGGGCCGAGGAAGGCAGGGGCAGGCAGGCGCCCAGCAGAAGTGCCCAGGCTGTGAGCCGGGCAGCGCGGCGGCCGTGGTGCAGGCGAACAGCGAAAGCTCGGGACACGGAGGGCGGAGCCTCCCGGCGCCGATCAGCACAGCTGGAACGGTAGCCATCGTCGCAGGGTTTCCACGGAGGCGCAATCTCGGCCGCCAGCACGGTTGACACTCTAAGCCCCCCTACCTAGAATCGCCGGCCTTTCTCGGTCCGGCCCTCGTTTCACGCCGATACCGGAAACAGCGAAATACAGACCGGGCCGCCGAGCGAGCAGCAGGCGGCCCGGTCTTTCTTCCAGCCGCTCACCGCGCAAGCGCTTCTGAAAGCTCAGAGCGCCCAGTGCACTCGAACGCAGGATCTTGGAGACAGAATGGCGACCACGGGTCAGCTCATCCGGCAGCCGCGCCGGACGAAGGCAGAGAAGACGAAGGTGCCCGCACTTGGGGCTTCGCCCCAGAAGCGAGGCGTCTGCACGCGCGTGTATACCACGACGCCGAAGAAGCCCAACTCCGCTCTACGGAAGGTCTGCCGCGTTCGGCTGACGAATGGATACGAAGTCACGAGCTACATCGGTGGCGAAGGCCACAACCTCCAGGAGCACTCAGTAGTGCTCATCCGCGGAGGTCGTGTGAAGGACCTGCCGGGCGTCCGCTACCACACGGTGCGCGGAACGTTGGACTGTGCTGGCGTGGGTGAACGCAAGCAGGGTCGCTCCAAGTACGGCGCGAAGCGCCCCAAGAAGTAAAGAGGCTGCCTAGATGTCACGTCGAGCCCAGGCGCCGGTCCGCACCATCCTGCCGGACCCGAAATTCAACAGCGACATGCTGGCCAAGTTCATGAACGTCGTCATGAAGGACGGCAAGAAGTCAGCCGCCGAGCGCATCATTTACGGTGCGCTCGACCGCATTGCGGAAAAGACCGGCAAGAAGGGTCCGGAGGCGATCGAGGTGCTGTCGACCGCTCTGGACAACGTCAAGCCGGTCGTCGAGGTGAAGTCCCGCCGCGTGGGCGGTGCGACCTATCAGGTACCGGTTGAAGTTCGCGCCACGCGCCGCCAGACATTGGCCATGCGCTGGGTCATCGAGGCTGCTCGCGACCGCAGCGAGAAGTCGATGGCGTTTCGCCTCGCGCATGAGCTGATGGATGCCGCCGAGAATCGCGGCGCCGCCGTCCGCAAGCGCGAGGACACCCATCGTATGGCGGAGGCCAACAAGGCCTTCGCGCACTACCGCTGGTAGCGACCGGCGGCCCACACAGCCGGAAGGCCCTCTAGAGGATAGTTACCGTGGCACGCGCGACGCCCATAGAGCGTTATCGGAACATCGGCATCTCCGCGCACATCGACGCGGGGAAGACGACCACCACCGAGCGCATTCTTTTCTACACCGGGGTCTCGCACAAGATCGGCGAGGTCCACGATGGCGCCGCGGTCATGGACTACATGGAGCAGGAACAGGAACGCGGTATCACCATCACCGCCGCTGCCACCACCTGTTTCTGGAAGGGGATGGACAACAGCTTCCCCGAGCACCGGATCAACATCATCGACACCCCGGGCCACGTCGACTTCACGATCGAAGTCGAGCGCAGCCTGCGCGTCCTCGATTCCGCCGTGGCGCTGTTCGACTCGGTTGCCGGCGTGCAGCCGCAGTCCGAGACGGTCTGGCGCCAGATGAACAGGTACCAGGTGCCGCGCCTCGCCTTCGTCAACAAGATGGATCGCGCCGGCGCCAACTTTCTGCGCGTCGTCGACATGATCCGCAGCCGCCTGCGCGCCAACCCGGTGGCGATCCAGATTCCCATCGGCGCCGAGGACAGCTTCGAGGGCGTCGTCGATCTCGTCCGCATGAAGGCCATCTACTGGGACATGGAGACCCAGGGCATGCGCTTCGAATACCGCGACATCCCCGAGGGGCTCAAGGCCCAGGCGGAGGAGTACCGCTCGAAGATGATCGAGTCGGCGGCCGAAGCCAATGATGCCCTCATGAACAAATATCTCGAGGGCGAGCACCTGAGCGACGCGGAGATCCGCGCCGGGCTGCGCGAGCGCTCCATACGCAACGAGATCGTGCTGTGCCTCTGCGGCTCGGCGTTCAAGAACAAGGGCGTGCAGGCGCTGCTCGATGCCATCATCGAGTACATGCCCTCGCCGATCGAGATGCCCCCCGTCAAGGGCATCGGTGACCGCGGGGAGCCTGACACCCGCAAGGCAAGCGACGAGGCGCCGTTCTCCGCGCTCGCCTTCAAGCTCCTCAACGACCCGTTCGTCGGCAACCTGACGTTCTTCCGTGTCTACTCCGGTGTACTCAACTCCGGCGACACGGTGTACGTGCCGACCAAGTCGAAGAAGGAGCGCATCGGACGGTTGCTGCAGATGCACGCTGCCGAGCGCAACGAGATCAAGGAAGTGCGCGCCGGTGACATCGCGGCGGCCGTGGGCCTGAAGGACGTCATCACGGGCGACACCCTCTGCGACCTCGAGAAGGTCATTACCCTGGAAAAGATGGAGTTCCCGGATCCGGTGATCTCCGTCGCGGTGGAGCCGAAGACCAAGGCCGACCAGGAGAAGATGGGCCTCGCCCTGCAGCGCCTCGCGAAGGAGGATCCTTCGTTCCGCGTCCACACCGACCAGGAGTCGGGACAGACCATCATCTCGGGGATGGGCGAGCTGCACCTCGAGATCATCGTCGACCGCATGAAGCGCGAGTTCAAGGTGGAGGCGAACGTCGGCAAGCCGCAGGTCGCCTACCGCGAGACCATCCGCGCCAAGGTGGAGAGCGAAGGCAAGTTCGTCCGTCAGTCGGGCGGCCGCGGC
>Ga0126373_10003776_pt1 | contig 11415 bp, 8 predicted proteins | sample PanSoiMetPlot_11_FD_92545 | JGI IMG/M metagenome (GOLD analysis project Ga0126373, IMG submission 92545) | Tropical forest soil microbial communities from Panama - MetaG Plot_11 | ecosystem: Environmental > Terrestrial > Soil > Tropical forest > Bulk soil | place: Panama | collected 2016-02-17
GCCTTTGACAAAATCGATTCGGAGGTCAATGCGTGGAGTGCGCAAACTCGCATGGCCGCCTAAAAATGACGCATTCAGAACTTGACGCATTCGGTTCAGGTTCTGTGCTTCAAGACTTCTAGGTCGGCGTGGATGCGTTTGACCAGGAATTCAGGCCCGGCGCTTGCGCCGGCAACTCTACGCGCCACTTCACCGGACGTTTTTCGGTAAGGGCGTAATTCGCCCCCGGCGGTGCGCCTCGCGCCAAACCTGTACGAACTCCTGAACGGTTCTGGCGTTTGGCGTTGGCACGCCATCTTCAAGAGTCAATCGGCCATGTAAATATCGGTATTGCCTCGCCAGTTCGTTGTCGTTGAGCTTGCTTACGCCGTCCCTGAATTTCTCAAGCTGCTCCACGCCCATTGACTGTTTACGCCGCTCCCCTGCATGGCCAGCCATGTGGGTATCCAAACCCTTCCGGAAGTCGATGCTTCTTCGGCGCTGCATCGACAGAGCTTATCATATTCGTCTTTTATTCGCCCCACCCTGAATCTGCAGCCGCCAAAACGTCCATGTCACCTTCCTCCACCGGACTGCTTTGGTTCCAGCAGCCAGATATTGCCTTTAATATTCGCCAGCGGCATCGCAACTTTTCCTTCAGCGACTGAGATCGCCGAGTATTGCGGCGGCACAGTGGCGAGAGAATTCGCGATGCCGTGCATGTGATACACAGCGAAAGGCGAACCGATCGGTTGCTTTGTGACGGCGTCTAATCTCCGGGCCCAGAGACAATCGAAACCATCCCGCCGCGACATGAAGTAGAGCAGGTTGCCATCGGGAGACCATCGTGGCCTTCCATCTCCGTTACCTGTCAACCCCGGTTCAAAGCGAATCCAGCGATCCGGCGGCAGCACGCCTCCCGCATCCGACGGAACAATGAAGATCGCCGTTTGCCCGACCCCCGCCTGACCCGCAGACGAAAACGCAGTAAAAGCGATCCACCGGTCATCGGGCGAAAAGTTCGCCTGAAAGAGTTCGTAGGCGGGATGTTCCACCACCGGCTTGTTCCCACCATTCGCCGTATCGAGGATCGCGATCTTATGGTGCACATCATCCGGGGAGTAAAGAAGCCTGGATCCATCCGAATTCAACCCCCAGGACAAATAACAGTCGCGATCGCACAACTTGCGATATGGCCCGTTTGGTCTTGGGAACACGGCGAACCAGACCTTTTCGTTAACGTTCAGCGGCTGCTCGAAGACCGTGTAAGTAACTTTCGATGCGTCGCCGCTGATCGCCGGGTTGTACTCGAACCACGGAGCGCCGGTCAACGGTCGCGCATCGCCGCCGGTGAGGTCCTTTATCCAGAGATGATTTGACTGTAATGACGTCTGCGATTCGTAAACCAACGTGCGCCCATCGCGGGAGAGCGCCGGGTTGTAATCCGACGCCTGGCCTGAGGTGAGTTGCTGCAGTTGCCCGTTGGGCTTTCCCTCGTTCGCGCGAACGGGAAGGGCCCAGATATTCGTCTTGTGCGAAGCCCCCGTAAACGCGATCACGTCGCCCGCGATCGTCGGCTGGCTCTCGCCCACCCCGGCGGTGAGCCGCACGGGAGGGCCTTCGGGTTGCCAGCTTTTGGTCGAGATGGGAATGCGCCAGATGTGCTCGACTCCGGCTTCATCCGCCGTAAATATCATGGAGGACCTCGCCGCATCCCAACAACCCGGCTGCGGCAAAGAGAGCGCGGTGGCCGCTCCCGCGCCAGTCAGAGCGTCGCGCACATTCGTCCTCACCGGCTTGCCACCATCAAGGGCCGCCACCCACCAGTCCCAGTCCCGCAAGTCTGACTTCGCTGCGCCAGCGAAGAGCAGGTGGCGTCCGTCGGACGTCCAGACGGGAGATGTCGCGCCATAAAAGCTCTCGCCAAGCCAGCGCGGCGCTCCGCCGAGCACCGAAATGACGCCGATCCGCCCATAAGGCAAGCCCGGGCCGGCGCCAATCCAGAAAGCGACCTGCCTGCCGTCGGCTGAGAAGCGCGGCCGCTGTCCGGAGGCGGCCAACAGGCGGGCATTGCCTCCCAAGGCATCCATGACGTAAACGCCCGCGGGGTTCCGTGTGGAGCGAAACACGATGGTGCGCCCGTCGGGCGAATAATCGGGCTCATCGTCGTCGGCTCGATCATCGGTAAGGCGGATGGCTTGCTCACTCCCCACCTGCTCAGCCCAGATGTCGAGGTTGCCTGCCCCGTTTCTATCAGCCGCAAACGCGAGGAATGCGCCATCCCTTGAGAGGGCGGGGTTGTAGGTCAACCCGTCATCGAAGGTAAGTTGGCGAATCGCGTAGGAGGGAGGCGGAGCCGCCGGGCGACCGATCCAGGGCTTGTACCAGATCAACACGGAAATGGCCAAAGCCGCGATTATCCCGGCGGAGATGGCGATCCAGCGAGCCTTAGTGGGCGGACTCGTTTTCGCCGTCCATTCCGACGTCACAGGAGCAATGGCGGGTCGCGATAAAGAGGAGCGCCGATCCTGCGAACTCTGCCTCAGATCTTCGAGCTCGATCCTCGCCTCATCGATGTGCTGGTAACGGCGTTCGACGTCCTTTCGGAGGCACCGCGCCACAATTCTCTCGAGCTCCGGAGGGATGACGCCATCAGTCCGGGTCAGCGGCGGGGGATCGGATTGGAGAATGGCGGCGAGCGTCGAGGTTTCGTTCTGATGTTCGAAAGCGCGGCGGCCGGTGATCATCTCATAAAGCAGGGCGCCGAAAACGAATATGTCGGAACGGCGATCCACGTGCGCTCCGAGCGCCTGCTCGGGAGACATGTAAGCCACCGTGCCCATGATCACGTTTTCCTGGGTGATCCCGACAATCGTTCCGGTGAGAATCTCGTCGCTTGAATCATTGGCGTCGGTCGCCTCTCGCACTGGCTCCAGCATCTTCGCCAGGCCGAAGTCGAGCAGTTTGACCCTGGCCTCGGTCGTGATCATGACGTTGGAGGGTTTGAGATCGCGATGTATGATGCCCGCGCGGTGCGCCGCCCCCAACGCGTCCGCGATTTCGATAGCCGTGCGTATCACGTTGGGGAGAGGCATCCCTTGTTGCTTCGCGATCAGCCACGAGAGCGGGTTGCCATCGACGTACTCCATGACCATGAAGTCGACCCCCTCGACACTGTCGATCTCATGGATCGTCACGATGTGCGGATGGTTGAGGGCCGAAGCGGCTTTCGCCTCCTGCAGAAAGCGGAGTTTCCTGGTGCGGTCGAGGACTTTGTCCGGGGGAAGGACCTTGATGGCGACGATTCGCCCCAGCCTCTGGTCCCTCGCTTTCCACACGACTCCCATGCCGCCCTGGCCCAGTTTCCCGAGAATCGTGTAGTGCGAGAGGTTCGCGCCTTCCATGCTCTGCATTTCAGCAGCCGTCCCGCGAAAGCGCGCCCGGACTGCGAACGCTGAGGCCCATCATCGCGAGTGCTGCCGGGTGATGACTGCGATTCTAAACCACGCAGTGTTTCATGCCGAACGTCAGAGCAAAAGAAGCGACTCTCTCCCCGCCGGCGCTACGGCCCGAAGTCATAAGAGCTGGCCACCCAGCCGGGGCGCGGCAAACCAAAATGCGTTTCGAGTACCATCTCCGTAGTGTTCAGGGCGCCCTCCACCCAGCCCTGCTGATTCGACCAGGCCTCACCGCAAAGGAAGATGCGCGGATCAGGATCTTCCGGCCTGCTGAGCGTGCGTATCCGCGGCATCACCTCCCAGCTCTTCAGGCAGGGCCGCCAGTTATGCCATCCGCCGCCGAAAGGATCGGCAACCCAGTTGAAATAAAACGGCCCGCTCAGCGGGTCCGGCGGCCTCACTCCGTGAAACTCGGCCAACTGCCGCTGGACTTCTTCCGACATCAGGTCTCTGGCGATATTCGGCAAACCGAGCGGTTGGGACGCCAGGGCGACATTGAGATTTTCCTGCTGCAACAGCGGATCCCGCGCGTATCCCGACCAGAAGGTATCCGCCTCCTCATCGTTCAGCGAGGTGAGTACCAGCGAGTATCCATTCGCCGCAGTCTGCATGTAGTAACAGGCCCGCACCGGGAGATCTGTCGTGGAATACCCACCCTTGATACTCATCACAGGCGTGTGCTGCCACCATGGCGTGGGGTAGACCATGAATACCTTGCTGGCGGGCACCGGTTCCACGCTCGAGACGTCCGCGAGGAATTGCGGGTTGATGGGATCGTCAGCGCCGATTCGGATCAGCTCCAGCGCGCGCTTGGAAAGCGCCGCGATGACAAACTTCGCCGACACGATGGAGCGTGAAGCAGGATTGTCCGCGGAACAGACGGTGAGCCGCACCAGCCGCTCTCCGTTTGAATCGTCGACGTCGATCCTTAACACTCGCGCCGAGGTGAGCACCTGTCCCCCGGCGGATTGGAATCGCTCCACAAGCGTCTTCGGCAACCGGTCATATCCCGACGAAACAGAGTAAAACGGCGTTTGCATTTGGTACATGAGAGCGCCCCAGATGGCCCCCAGACTCGAATCGTACAGATTCCAGTTGCCGATTGACGATGACGCGAAAGAAGCAGCGCCAGCCATCTGGAAGGCTTCGGTGCTCAGTTGCGCGGCGCAGGCGTTCCAGAAGCCGCGATCCTCGATCGCATCGCCGACAGGCGCCGGAATGGTCCGCAGCATCGCCTGCAGTTCATTCATCCGGGAGAAAACACCCGGCGACGCGCCATTCTTCCTTACTTCGTCCGAGATCTCGTTAAATGCCGAGCGCACGTCCGGACCGACGGACAGGATGACATTCATCAGAAGTTCGGCCGGGTCCTTCCGTTTCTCGTCGTCGCGAAGGAAATACGGCACCACGTCGGGATAGTAACCGCCGATTCGCTGAATTGCAGCCTGCGCAGCGACACACCACGACTTGATTGCGTCAGGATCCATCTGGCCCGGATCGATCGGGAAGGAAGGCACGGAAGGACTAAGCCCAACGGCGAATTTCCGGTACTCGGCGAGCTTCGCTCCGCGCTGCGCCTTTGGTAATCCGGCAATCGCTGCCGGATCGGGAGGTAGAGGCGAGTACGCCTGATAAGGAAATCTGTGACTGCGCTGGTATTGGAGCTGCGGCCCCAGATTGAACGCGGAACACGGCTCGATCGCCAGTTTCAGCTCCCGGGCGCAGAGCCCAAAAACGTTTTGCTGCAATTCGCTGAAACCCTGCCCACCCAATTCCATGGTCAGGTCCGGAAATCGTCGATCGACATAGCTCCACAACCGGCCGCCGATGCGTCCGCTGCCCTCCAGCAGAGCGAGGCTCAGCGGAGCATCACCGTTCCGCAAAGCGCGCAGTTTCGCGCTGTTCGCGGCTTGGGTAATCAGGCGCCAGGCTGCGTATGAGCCGCCGGCCCCTCCTCCTACCACGACAACATCAAACACGCCGTTGGCCGGGAACGTGGGGCTGCTCATACGACCTCCTTCGATTGCCCGATCTGCGGCTGAAACACAATTGCAAAAGCGCGGCGCGCCAGCGCACCCTCATGCGGCCCCGTTGCATGCAGCGTCAGGCAATGGTGGATGACGGCCTCACCGGCTCGCAGCGGGCAGAGGGCCGTCGCGCCGGAATCCGGGTCTTTCGCCGCAAAATGCCCGTGCTCAAGGACATGTGGACGTAAACCAAACAGGTGCGATCCGGGCGAGTAGCGCATGCAACTCACTTCGGAGTCCACGGAATCCAGCGGCACAAACATACTTGCGCCGATGTGGGGAGGCGGCCGATACGCGGCGTCCTGATGCCATGGCGTGCCGTCCGCGCCGGGTCGTTTCAGAAAAATCCGCCACCCCATGAGGATCGCGTCCGGCGCGCAGTTGTACAGAGCGGCGGCGGCTTGCCGGGCTGTTTCGGCTAATCGGGTGCGCTTCAACTCCGGCTCGGTTGCTTCGGGAGAAACCACGGTCACAAGCGAGTCCGGAGTCTTTCCCGAAAGCGATGAAAATTTCATCGTGCCTGCGCGCCACTTGTCGAGCGCGCGATCACACAGGCGGCGCAACAAATCCAATTCCACCTCTGCGGCAATCGCGCCCAGCCGGAGGAAACCCTCTTTCCGAAAAGATTCCGTTTGGGCAGGGGTCATGCGTTCTCCGCGACGGGAAGGCCACCCAGCAGGAACTCGCCCACGGATGTCTCGATGTAATAATCTTTCCCCGAAGCGCGGGCGAAGACATCCGAATTTCCGCCGCCGATCGCACAGCCCGCGAGTCCCATCGCGGTTGCGGTCAGACACATCGTTTGCTGCAGTACGCCTGCGTCTTTGAGAGCAAGGGCATAAGCGATGCTCTGGTAACGCGCCGTGAGGCTCTGCATTCGGGCCGCGTAGAGCACCAGTATCTGCGGCGGATCGCTCGCCCCCGCCGCGAGCCTGGCCTCTTCCAGTAGTTCGACTGACGCAGGCGTGACTTCAGTCAGCCGGCATAGCCGATGAGCGGCGGCGTCATAACGATAAAAGCCGGGCTCGAGTCCGATGCATTGCCGGACCGCCAGGTACAGTTCCAGTTCGTAACAACTGCCGGCGCCAGGATACGGTCGGCGGCCGTCAGACTTCCATCGGGCGGCGCGATACAGGAATTCACCCAATTGACGGAGACCCAGCGCCGCAGCGCTTGCCGCTGGCCGGATCGATCTGCGTTCCTCAACTACTTTTGCGAAGGGAGGATCGGTAGTCTTCAGAACGTCAATGTCGGGAGCGTAAAGGGAAATCCCGTTACTCGGTTCACCCTGAGCCTCCAGGTGTTCTGGCTTGCCTCCCGATGGCCGCCTGCGCCCATAGCGATTTACGTGCCGCCCGGCCCTGCTTCGGGAGTGGAAGAACAGATCGTGAACCTCCCAGTCATCCGAGCCCACGGGCGCCTGCTCTCGTCCCGCAACGTCCACCGGGACAATAGCGCCGGCGTTCGCCAGAATCGACAAAACCATTTCCGTGTCGGCGTTCCGCAATCGCGCCCGAGACAGAACATCCGCCGCGCATGTTGGCGTCATGAAGGCAACAGCGAGCGCGATCGCATCAGCATCATGCAGCAGCACTTTGGAAGCAGACAGCGGCGATTCCAGGACGAGATTCCGATCGTCTCGCCGCATCAGGACAAAGCGGGACAGAGCCTGCGGCCCTCCACTCAACCGTATTAAGGGATCGAATGCCGTTTGCGAAGAGGTTGGGATGAATGTCGCGAGCCGGCGGCCGTCCGAGACGGCGCTATAGCAGATCCATCCTTTGCGCGCGAGTTCGCTCAGCCACTGCGAGATCGGCGCGCGTGGCCCAAAGCGCGATCGAAGGCCGGTTTCCGTTGCTCCCTCGCTCCACATGACTCGAAGGAAGTCAAGAAACTCCTTCGCGCCGCTGTGCGGCAAGCCAGCCACGTCTTCCCGGAGGGATAACAGGAACTCGGGGTCAGAAATAGATGCATTGGCGGTTGAGGTCGCGTTCATCGGTAGCCCGTGGCAGCCATCCCACATTTACGGGGACATCGTACAGACGGCCAGGCGCGAAACGGGCGCGAAAGTGCCGCAAGCCTGGGACAATCACTCTTATCACATCCAAACCCGTATCCGGCCTGGTCTGGTCGAGGAGGAAAACGCTCAATCCGCGCGCGGCTGCGCGCCTCACGCACTCCATCACTTCCCCGCGGAGATCTCTCGGTTCCGCATAAGGGTAAGATGAGCGGGTCTTCGGGCCGTCATCGCAGGAGGCGGCGAGATAGGGCTCGGATCGTAACGACGCCGCCTGCCACCAGGCGATGGCTTCACGGTTGCCACCGGGATAGCTCTCCCCGTTGATCCCCACGAATGCAACCGCCGGCAGCGATTGGTTGACTTCGGTCAGCGCCCGCTGAATGGCGATCCGCGCATCCAGATGCGCGCCAAAGCCGAGCAGAATATCTTCCGCTTCCTTGTCGGTGCGGCGGGACAAGGCGGCAAAGACCGGAATCCCGAGATCCGTGGTCAGATCCAGCAACCACAGTTCGCGATGCAGCGACGCATGATACTCCGCCGCACGATTGAAGAACTCATCCTGGAAGCTGCGCAGATCGACGGATGGCCGCGACAGGCGGTTGTACCACCAGATCGCGACCGCATCGCGCTCGACGATCTCGAAAAAGCCCTGGAGAATAGCCTCTTCGCGACAGTTGCCGGCGGCGCAACCGTTGGAGTCGGCAATCGCATAGCGAGAGCCCTCGCCGCCCGCGTCGTAGAAACAATAGGCTGTGGGCAGGTATTTCGCGTCTCCTCCACTCAATGGCCATACCGGACACCACTCGATCTCGGCGTCCTCCAGCAACGGCTCCGGGATCGTGTCCCGGGCGAGATCACTGGAATTCCATGTCTCTCGCTCGGCATATTGCAGGTCGCTGAACAGCATGCACGCATTCGGATGGATGGCTCGATTTCCGAGTGATCGCAGAGAGCCTGTGACCCGCGCCTCATCGCCCTGAAACTCGCCGGAGTAGCGTTCGACGGCTTCGGATAGAGCGCTGACACGCGCCTGAACAGCAGTAATGCCCTTCCCGCCCGCGGCTCGTTGCCGCCCCATTCGGCTCGCTGTAAAGTCTCGTCGTCCGCAAAGGTCTTCCACCAGGAACGACTGGCTGAATTCGGGTGACTTCCCGTGCAGTGCGCTTCCGCGGAGTGCGCCGACCAAGCCCGTCACCGGGCTGATCTGCGTTTGCAGCCGGCGCTCTGTGTCTTCCAGCCGACAGATGCGATGTCCGTTGTCGAACTCGATTGGTATGAGCCGCTCGCTCAAAGTGACCGGTTGCCACTGGCGCGCAGCCACTAATCCCGGATCGCCGCAAGCCGGGCACTGCTGGCGCCGCGTCACCCGATGCCGGGTCTGCTGAAGCGTCATGGGGTTCACAGCGAGTATCGAATCCGACATTTCCCCGTGCGGCCCCTGAACAGCCCAATGCGCGGCCTGCGTCGCGGCGATCGCGTATCCGAGATGCAGCGTCGCAGCTAAATGAGGAACGTCCGGAGCATCGGCCTGCACATTCCCGAGCCGGCTGGAAAGGTAGGTCATCGCTTTTCGATGTCCCTCCAGCCGATGCGCCATGCAATGCCAACAGCAGTTCAGCCCGAAAACCGGACCGATCCAGATCTCGGTCCCCACCGGCCTGCAAAGCAGCCACTCCGCGCCCAGACCGCGAGCTTCTTCCCCAAGGAGTCTGACTTCTCTGTGAAGATAATCGGACGTCACCACCAGCCAGCGCCGGGACTCGTCATCGACCCGTAGTCCGGAGTCAGTCAGAAGCGACTTGAGAGGCTGAGGGTCGAGACGGCCTGTTACGATCAGCCGCACCGGATTCTGCGAAAGGCGCTCCGAAGCGTTGATGCCGGCGGCTATCGTTTGCCAGAACGACGCCTGCGGCAAGGGAAGTTCGTCGCTCTGTTCCTCGACGTACTCATTGCGGCGCAGGAAATCGAGTGCGCGGAATATCTCGATTGGCTCCAGCCCCGTTCCCAGCAAATCGTGCACGCGGGACACGGCGGCTCGCGCATCCAGCAGCGGAATCAGCTTTCGGAATATTGGCTCCCTGAGGAGGCAGCTTTCGTGTTCCGAGACAAGAAAAATCCCGGCGCCCGGAGCCTCATAATGTCTGAGATAAGGCCGCAGACGTATTCTGCGTTCCCCGATCTCGACTGCCATCCTCGCGGGTATCCCGGGTCAACAGCAATAAGCCGGCACGATGATGCCTCGACCCTCGGCGACCGCCTGGATTTGCTCATCGGAGAGATCCGCGGGTTTAGGAGGTACCAGGAAGATATCGATATGAGTTCCGGCAGGTATGTTCAGAAACTGACGCACTGCAGCCGTAGGATCAGTTCTGAGCAGGTGCGCAAAAGACTCGTCCAGCCATGCGTTCGCGAATATCCGGGCCCATTGTTCATTGGTAACCGAGGTCTGCGACATATCTCTCCTTCAGGGCTGATCAGCGATGTCGCCTGCGAGAAACATATATCGCCGCGCGCTGTAGGTAGGTATGCTAGCATACCGGTTCCACCAATACAATATTCTTGACGCCGAGTTCTATACGTCCGGGGCCGATGGACAATCCACGGATAGAAGGCGCGTCCAAGGGAAGCACGATCGTTCTTTTCGCGCTGCCGCTGCTTGGCCACCTGCAGCAGATCCTCCAACTGTCTTCCGCCCTGTCTTCGCGAGGTGTCCGGGTCCTCTGCTACTCGTCGCTGGCGTTCGCGGAGCGGCTCACAAATGCCTCGGCGATCTGGCGGCCCTATCCCTGCTCCCTGCTTGATGGCGTAGGGTACGCGCCCGATTTGTATCTGCGCCTGATGCGCTGCGCTCAACTCCTCTTCCGAAACGAAGTGGCGCGTCTGCGCGAAGATCGCGCTTCCGCGATCGTCTATGACGCAATGCTGCCCTGGGGTTCCGCTGTAGCGGAATCGCTTGAAGTTCCGGCAGTCTCCCTGGTCGCCAACTTCGTCTGCCATGAGCCGGTGGTTGAGATGATCCGGAACTGCCGCGTCGCGCCTATGAACATCGTTGATTTGATGGCAGGCTGTCATGCGCGAGCAGAAGCGGGAGAGGTTATAACGCAAATAAGATCTGAGTTCGGCTTCGCACTGCGCGATGTCGGCGGGATGCCTTTTCCTTCAGAACGTCTGAATCTGGTGTTCACCTCAGCATTGCTGCAGCATTATTCGGAAGTCCTGGATGAACGGTATGTTTTCGTCGGACCCGCTTTACCGAGAGAAGCGCCGCAGGAGGACGTCGTCGCACAGGACCTGAGAGATACCCCGCTCGTCTACATTTCGTTCGGAACCGTTTTCAATAGAGACCGGGAACTGTTTGACATCTGCTTCCAGGCGTTGTCACGGCTGAAATGCGAGGTGATCGCATCTACAGGCGGATCGCATAAAGCTTCCGATTTTCCACGAGCCGGGAACGCGCGCATTCTGCCGTTCGTTGCCCAGTCCGCGGTTCTCCGGCGCGCTGCCGTTGTGATCAATAACGCCGGTATGAACACGGTTTGCGAGAGCCTCTCGCATGGCGTACCTGTGGTTGTCATTCCTTCGACCGAGGAGCAGGATATATTTGCGCGAAGGCTGCATGAACTCGGCTGCGCCGTTCACATCCCGAGAGCCGAGGTCAGCGTGGATACCCTGGCCAGTAGGGTGGGTCATCTGTTCGAAGACATCAACGCCCGGCACGCATGTGAGCGCGTTGCCGAATCATTTCGAACGGCCGGGGGCGCGGAACTTGCCGCCGAGCGGATCATGTCCTTAATAGAAAACCGCTAGCGTCCTGATTCCGAAGTGCCTGTACTAATCCGGCAGCCGAAAACCCACAGGCTGAAGCCTGTGCCACCATCGTCTGGCTCGACCACCTTCCTGCCAATAGGTAAAGAGATTTCAGAAACATCAC